>Ga0316626_10000076_pt1 | contig 34688 bp, 61 predicted proteins | sample OWC_Aug_T1_C1_D5_FD_207656 | JGI IMG/M metagenome (GOLD analysis project Ga0316626, IMG submission 207656) | Wetland soil microbial communities from Old Woman Creek delta, Ohio, United States - OWC_Aug_T1_C1_D5_A | ecosystem: Environmental > Terrestrial > Soil > Wetlands | place: USA: Ohio...
CTGTCCCCTTTGGGATAGATTTAACTTTTGATATTAAATATCTGATTGATAACATCGGATAAATTTCATGTAGCTTTTTAACTGTAATTTTTTGTGGCAAACTCATCTTTTTACTCCCCAAAAATAAAGGATAAAATAGATGCAAATAATCCCATAGATATGCACATAATAAAAAATGGAATTACTGGGTCAGTAGAAATAAGGCTACCAATATACACGCCAAATAATGACGATACTGAAAAACCGATAAATAATAACCATGATGTTAAAATTCCTTTTCTAAATTCACTCATCATTACCCCCTTACGTCTAGTTTATAGACTGCGTTTGCCTGTAACTCAGCAATCATACGTTCAGCTTTTAGCGAATCGATTTTAATGGCGAAACGTTGATTTTGTAATTCAAGCTCACGTATTTTTGATTGCATTACTCTTTCAGTATTTACTGCCTCCGTGATTCTTTTTTGAAGCCATTTAGCATTGACTAGGATTTGGTCGCTGTCTTTGAAATAGTCGCATAAGAACTGCGATAGTGATTTTGTTTTCATTGTCCTATCCTTGCACAGTAGCCACCTACGTTCTGTAAAGTTTCAGGCTTTCCATTTTCTTGAATAGCCTCATCCCATACCCATGCCATACAGCCACCACAAATACACTTTTTATTTTCAGTGTTATACATAAATCCACTATTCCAATCTTGAATTTCAGTTGAAACAATAAACGGACAAACTTTTTCTTTTGCTTCTGATGTTTTCATCAAAATATCCTTTCCGCTATTTCAGCGAACCAATTTTCGAGCTGTTGTAGTTTTTGTTTCATCTTTTCACCTCCGTTTTTAGGGCTATTAAACCCTTAGCGAAGCCTATCGAATGTCACCGTTTGAATAACATAGACTTCACTAAAAGTTTTGGCATATACCCTAGGAATTGAACCTAGCACAGTCGGATTTGGAGTCCAACTCGTCACCTTGAAACATAGGTATATAAATTAAAAGCTTTATGGTGGAACGCATACGGTGGCTGACTCTGGTAGCTAACCCGTCCTAAGCAGTTTGTTCGCTCAAAGAGTTTCCATGCTGACCATCCAAGCTATTTTATGCGCTCCATACTAAAGCTATAAACATGGTTTATTTTACGACCATATTTTTATTTGTCCCTATCGTAATCTTTGGGATGATAAATCAAATAACTTGCAAGGCGTTCCCCCGTATCTTGGAACCGATGAGTCAGTGCGCTGTATTCCCTTGCATGAGAAAATTATACACTTGTTAAGCTTAATTAAGTATAAAAGACTTTTATTATTTAGTCTTTATCGTTCCATAAATCTCTTGAAGGAAAAGATGGAATTTTAATACCCTTCTTTTCGCCAAAAATTACCGTGATCGTGTCGATTAGTGTATCGAATTCCTTCCTTTTGAGCTTCGTTGTGCTGTCGATATTAAAGAGCTGTTTTATTAGCCCTTTTATGATTTGTTCCTTCACTAACTGCATTGTCCACATAATATCGTTATTAAATAGTCCAGTCATATAGAGATTATTTTCGTTTAGCGTATCGGCTATTTTTTGCGCCCAAAGGTGTAAGCTTGAGTTCTGCTTAACGGTTCGCATATCCATGTTTTTAACATCGACTTGGTATACTGCATCAGATAGCTTCGATAACTGCTCGTAATCTTCATCAGAGTATGGGATTAATTGCCCACGCTCTTTTTTAAATGTGATTTTCACTATTCAGCTTTTGTAATATGTTGTTCAGTATCAAAATAATCTGTCATAAGCTCAAATTTCTCTTTTAGCTGTGACGACCGCATACTCTCTACTTTTGTCCATGATCGTGTTTCAAAGAATTTTTCTAATAATTCCGCTTTTGCTTTTGAATCTTCTGCCGATCTTGATGGATAATATTTAAGCATTAGCCCTTGTATTTCTTCACATTGGATCTCTCTTGATCGTTTCTCTTGACCGAAAGTATCATCCCCGATCTCTCCTCCAAAAGTGTTTCCTTCTTTTGGGCGAATATCTAAATGCTTACCTCCGATATTTAAAAAGTCGAAGTGAGGTTTAAATGTTTCAAAGCTTGGCATATAGAAGATTTGGCCGTTTAGCGTATCGGTTCGATCTTTCTCAACAATAGCTTTAATAATAAGTCGGTTACTCCCACTATCAAACTCTTTCATCATCTCAATAAGTAAAGATGGCTCATAACCTAGCTCTTTTTCTGTACTCATCTTAGTGCCATTTGTAACGAGTTCTTTTTTACCAGATGAGTTTTCTTGATAGTCATAGATTTGAGCCATACGACCACAGATAATAACGTGCATAGGGCTTGTCAAATACATATCTGTAAACATCTGCCATGTGTCTTTAATAAAACGCCAGTCTTGGAATTCAAGGGCATATCTAGCACGTCTATTATTCTTCTTGTTACGCTCATTCAATTCACTTAAATAATCGCTTTGGAGTTGTTTCCAAATATGACTGATAGAATCTACAATCACAACATCAATCTTTTCTTGAACACATTCGTGCATAAATGCCATTAGATATTTAAAGTCACGGCTAATATCTGAAACAAATAACTCAACACCTGAATCATCAAAAGTCTTGATAAGATAATCAGATCCACCCTCTGTATCAAAGAACGCTACTCTTTTCCCTGCGTAGCTCGATAGCCCGATAGCCATTTTTGATGCTGTTGTAGTTTTGCCACTACCCGCATCACCATATAACCCAATTTTTGCAAACGCTTGTCTATTGCTTGGTTTTTTTAATAAATTCATACATAATCCTTCACATCAATATCAAAATCAATCATCTCGCCAGTTTCTTGGCACTCAATTTGTACAACGATAGTATCATCATAGTTGCCGTCTTCGATAGCCTCTTTGATTTGTCGCACGATCTCAGGCTCATCGCTTTTTTGTAACTCGTAGAACTCCATGCGGATACCACGATTGCCATCAATATCGCTTCCGTAGTTTTTCTCAATTATTCTAATCATCTTCTTCACCTCCATTGGTATTTAAAATAGTAACATTGTTTAGCTTAATTAAGTATAAAGTGTGTTATGTTTTATTTGATATAAATACTTAAATCAATATACATCCCAGCCCCAAGCATAATTTGATAAGCAGTCCTACCCCTTGGTTTTTTTTCAAGGGTATTTAGTGCATGATCTTTCCATGATTTGTTTAATTTAATGGTATCCATTATTGCAAATAATAATGTTTCTTCATCTGAAATATCATCAACCCACGGGACCGCTATTAAATCAAAATCTCTTCTTAAACTTCCATGGACCGCAATAGCATATCCGTGTTGTTTTGCCACATCTCTTATTGCTGGTAATAACTCTGTATAAATCTGGATTAATAATACGTGCATATCTTTCATCCTCACCCTCTCTTCACAATATTGTTTGCTAACTGAATTACGTCTTGGTTGGCTATCACATCGTCTGTGACTGTTTTGTTTTCAATAGCTATACCTTGAGTCACTTTTTTAATAAAGATTGATTCTAGACGTTCACATAGGGCATCCTTGCCACTTATTGCTCTCTGTAACTGCACACAATGCAATGGACTGCCAATTGTCGATAGCGCCTTTACTTCTTTTTCTACAAAATAATTGACGTTTACATCGTCCGTACTTTTAATATGTTCCCATTTAAGCTTATCTTTGTACGGATGGTTCATGATAGATACATCAAAGTTTTTTACCTTCTGCGCTAGGCGTTCAGCCAAACTTCCCATTTGTTCAATGCGTGATCGGTTCATTATTTCCACTTCAATAGCTTTATACCGCTTAGTGAGCGTGAGGAACTTTTGATAAGCCGTTAGAAATTTAATATCATCGAGGTTAAAACCGTTTTTTAGGTATCGGACGTATTCAGCATGGTTTTGTATTTCGCCTATATCCTGCTCCATGTCCATAATTGCAATAGTACTTTTCATTTCTAGCCCAAAGATTTGAGCTATGTAGTCTATTAGGTCTTTCATTCAGCCCTACCTATCGCAACGGTGCTTATTTCACTTTCCATAATTTTAGTTACCCCATCGTCTCCACCTGCAATGGCTGGAATGAGTTGTATTAAAAGTTGTTGTTGCTGTTTTGTTAAAATAACTTGACGAAGTTTTTCATCGCCTTCAATTTCCACTAGAATAAATGCTGTTGTAATTTTCATACTATCTCCCCATTAATAAAATCTTGCTTTCCAGCTTGTTGTCGCTTCATCTCTTGGACACGTTCGTAAGTTTCCATTGTTACGTCCATTTTGCTTTTAGGTGGTTCATACTTCTTGCCAGTACGTAAAGCGAATAACCCAGCATACCCTCCAGCGATTGAAGCGTTTATAACTTCGGTTGTGTCCATTCCTAAACGGTTAAACTCTTCAAGCTGTTTAAATTGCTTTTTAATTGTCGTAGGAGTTAGAGGATTTTTCTTTTCTTTACGATGCTGTACCCATTCAGCCCAAACGTCAGAAGAAATACAAGAAGGTAAAAATTGCGTTTCATGCGTCTTTGTTTTATTATTTGTTTTATTAGTCTGTATATTCTCTTTAGTCTCTTGCTGTTTTAGTAAGGGGGTATTACTATTTTGATAAGGGGGTATTACTAAATTAGTAAGGGTTACTATTCTAGTATGGTTACGTGAACCGTTCTCTATTTTAATATCAATATAGCCCATTTCTTTGAGGTGATTTAGGTTACGTGATACGTTCTCTTTAGTTATTCCGATAAGTTCAGCAAAGTGGTTATTTGAAGCAAAGCATCCACTTTCTAAACTGCAAAGCTGTTCAATTTCAGCCAACATGAATTTTTGTGATTGGTTTAGGTTTGTATCGTGCATAATTTCTATGCTCACGGTTATAAACTTTGTTGCCATGTATTGCTTTCGGTATGATTATTAAAGAGGTGTAAAGTGGCTACCAACCCATTTCACGCAGTTAAAAAACTAAACTCTTAACGCCTAGCAAGTAAGCGTGGATTGGTAGCCGTTAAGGTTTTAGTAACAAGCTAAACGTGCAAGCAGTGGTTTAGCGTATGTGTAATTATAGCGAATTAATCTATTTTTTTACATTAATTAAAATATGCAACGGTATAGTGACGAAAAGTGCTGGTAAAAAGAAAATAACTGCGATAATATGTAATATCCACATCATAATAAGCTCCTTATACCAAATCAATAAGCGTAATATTATCTACCATACTTTTTGCTTCATACATTTTTAGCTCCTTTAGCTTTCATAATTCCGATTTCAATCGCCATATTTGGGTCTTTAACAATATCGCAAGCAAAAGAAATATACTCATGCATCTTATTTCTTAATTTTAATTGGCTTTCAGTTGCGCTCTCCCAATCTTTAACATCACATTCAAGGCGTATTAATCTTGCAACTTTTGGCATATTTGTATGGAATAGAGCCTTGTTTTTTGCATACATAAATAAAGCACCACTCATCATTTTATAGCTATCACCGCTATCATTACGATATTCTAGTAAATGATCTTGTAGCCATTCATAAACTTGTATTTTTAGCTTAGGGTCAAGCCATAGCGCAATATCTAGGAATAAAAGAGGATGTACCCAAATATGATTACCCTTTCCTCGTCCATCTGTCTTAACATTACCGTACTTTTTTGATAACTCATCCATAAATTCTTTATTTTTAGAATTTACAAAATAATTATGGAGCTTAACAAATGGTAATTCATTCATCACCCGGTATTTATTACCCACTCTCTCCAAGTCAGTAGCAGATAAAAAACCGCTTTTGCTTTTTTGTGATATTTCAGAACCGAATATCTCACGTTTCATAATAACCTCTGTAACCATTTATGCCCCTTTAAAATAAGCTGTAAATGAATTATATATATATCTTAATTAAGATAAGCTTAAAATATATTATTTGATTAGTTTAATTTATGATTATTATGGTGAATCCAAATTTGGTTTTGCCTATTGCAATAAAAATATTGATTTAAAACGACGCTCTTTTATAAGAGGTTGTCGAAAGTATCGCCCTGAGATGAAGCAGGACGATTAGGAGGAGGTGAATATATGAGGTGTCCTAGATAGTAACAGGTAATTTTAATACATGATAGCTTATATTAAGCTTGTAATACTTCTTTTGCTTGTTTAACGTGATCTTGGCTTACTTCGTTAGCTTCGCTTTCCGTGATCGCTTCTAAGAGTGTTAGTGCTAGTTTTTTAGGGATACCGTTTGGAGCTTTTTTAAGTGCCTTGATTGATATTGAAGCGATACCTTTTAATAGCGGTACTGCTAGATATTGAAGGGCTAGGGTTGCGTATATGTTCATTAAACATCCTTTTAGATTATACATCCATTTCATTATAACTTAAGTTTCATTCCATTATAATATTGATATTATAGTATAAAAAAGGCGATTAAATGAAATTTATAAAAGACTTAGGGATGATGTTCCCAACTGAAAAAAGCAAGAGAAAACATAGATATTCATTATATCAATGTCATTGTGGCAAAGAGTTCAAAGTCCTTGAAAATGCCGTTAAAACAGGAACAACAAAATCATGTGGGTGTTCTCCATATGCTCCACTTGGAGGTTTTAGTAAACATAGGCTTTATGGCACATGGAGGCAAATAATACAAAGATGTGAAAATAAAAATCATGATAGATATTCATCATATGGTGGACGTGGTATCAAGGTTTGCGATAGATGGAAAGATATTAAAAACTTCATTAAAGATATGTATCCAACTTTTAAAGAAGGATTAACAATTGACCGAAAAGATAACGACGGTAACTATGAGCCTTTAAATTGTCGATGGGCTGATGATAGTATTCAAACACAGAATATCAAAGTTATAAAATCAAATAATACAAGTGGCTATAAAGGTGTTCATTATTGTCATAGAACTGGTAAGTGGATAGCTAGAATTACAAATTATGGTAAAAGAACTTATATAGGTCTATACAATACTCCTGAGATTGCGTATAAAGCATACTGTAATTATATAGATACTAATAATTTAGAGCATAGCCATTAGGCTATTCTTGTATAGCTAGACCCATCATCAGTTGTATAAAATTCCGTAGGCTCTGAAGCTATGTTTTTAGTCTGTATATGAAACCAAAGTTTGCCTTTTACCCCTTCAAAGATTACTTTTCTTACACTTGGTAATTTACCATCTTTATATGCTTTTATCAGCACTTGCATAGCTACTTTTAAATCCATACCTTTTGGCAGAAAATCACAACATAATCCATCTTTGTGCTTGCTAGTGGGAGAACCTTTTACCGCAGTATTTAGGGTAGTATTACGATAACCGCTAGAAATAATAAGTGGTGTCCCAAGCACTGCTCTAATTTCTTCAAGACTCTCCGCAGTATGTTTTAATTGTTTGATAACATTTTGAGCATCTATCATGTTTTGTGGCACTAAATTAGGATGATTGCTTGAATTTGTAAGTTCTTCAAGTGTAAAATGCTCACTTAATTTCATTACATACGCCCCTCGGTAAACTTACTATTGCCAGATTTTCTTACGATTTTAATGTGCATTATTTTTCCTTCATATTAATTTAACAAGCCCCTCCAAAGAGAAGCCTATAACTTAATTACTTTTTAGGGCGTACACCGCCGCCGTTAGTTCGTCCTTTCGCCATTGTCTACCTCCTTTGTAAGATAAAAAACTAAGCCGACCGTAAAAATACATTGGTCAATAATTGCAAGAATCTCATAATAATACAAATCCATATCTAAAAAGAACTTATGCAAAAACCATGTTTCAATGATTAGATATATCATTGACCATAAAAACATATACTTGTATTTTTTAATATGCTCTGAAAATATAATTACCGCCCATAGCTTTATGCCAAATAGCACAATATGGAAAGTTAATAATAATGATTCTATCATTTTTCGTTAATCTCCCTGCTTTGAAGTACGGCCACTTGCATTTTTAAATCAACGATAGTAGATGATAGCCAAAGTATTGAAGCGATAATTACAATTCCTGATATAGCCCAAAATGCTTTTACCATCATGCTTACCCCTTGGGCTTTACCGTTTATCGTTGCAAATGTTTCATTTAGTGAATTTATGGCAGTAGTAAGCTTCTCGATTTGTTCATCCGTTCTATTTGCGGCTTCTTTCTCGTGAATGCGATGTGTTTCTATTGTAGCCATGTTTTCACTCAACTTCTGTACTTTATCGGATAACCCTCCAATTAGACCTCTTGTCGCCGCTATGCTTTGATTAACAAGGGCTTCTAGTCTTTTTATTTCCGATAAAGTATCACTCATTTTAACGCCTTACTTTTTGATTTTATATTATACATTAATCCGTACTGAATGCAATGAACATCCAAAACACCATGGCAAACATTCCTACCGTTTTAATTAGGCTAATGGTGCTTGGGTCGATCATGTCGGCTCAATCATAACGAGGTCACGATAGCCCGAAACATCAAGGCGTTCACGGTATGCAGTTTCACCACCAGCACGTACAGCGTAATACATAGCCCTAGCTTTCATCTTAGGCACGTCACAACTCAATAACGCCTCGTAGAATATATAATCACACATTCGTCTATCGAAGAGCTGTGTGCGATATAAAGCGTCATGGATGAACCCAGCCATTGTATCTTCATCTCCAAATGGTGCCCCAACAATTGACCATAGTGCTTCGGGCTTAGATAGCCCATCACATACAAAGCCTTTAAAAAGTGTGATTGTATATTTAGAATTCTGATACACCAATGGGGCAATGAGTTTGTATTTTTGTTTACCTACAAGCTCAACCCGTAATGGTGTAAGGAATTTTGGCATTAGAATAGCACTCCGTCTAATACCGCTTGGAATTCTGCATCCGTCGGAATAGTTGTTGCCGTAGATTGATAATCACGTACAGCTTTCCATACTTTGTCGGCATAATCAATAAACTGATTAGCAATAGCATTATGGTTAGATGATAGATTGATAGCGTATTTTGTGAAAGCGTCAATGTCTTTAAATGCTAATCCATTGGCGACGTTATACGCTTGTACTTTGCCCTCGATATATTGTGTGGTTACGTCTGTAAAGTGTTGTATTGTTTGAGCCATAATTCTAGGAGTTTCCCACGCTGTAATCTCGGACGCAGTAGCTCTACGGTCGCCTACTTCCATATCACCGACATATAAATTCACCCCATCATTAGTAAAGTATTCCATTAATAACTCCTTTTGCAGGTAATAAATTGCTTCCAGTTTGCCGCTACAAGGTTGGCAATATTACCAGTTGTGGCATGAGTGGCTTGTATGCCTGTGGATGTTGAGCCTGTAATTGTTTTGGCTACTTTATTTCCGCTTGACCAAATAAACTGCCCCGGGGAATTGGCGGCACTTGATAGCGACCAACCAAAAACTATATCACCTATTGAGTAGCCAAATTCAGCAGTAGTATTAACAAAAAATGCTTCCGCTTTATATTGTGAAGAGCCAATGTTATGGTTGAAGCTTGTAATAGTTGAGGGGGCTGGTATTGCGGTATCAGCACTTCTATATAGACCATTGAGGGCATAGTTTACAACGCTTGTCACTGCCGAACCACTTGTAACGGCTTCACCGATGAATGTCATGTACACTTGTGGGGCTGTCGTTCCATTCCCTAGGTATGCTTTCATTTCTCCGATGTTAAAGGTGAATTGACCGTTTGTAACTGCTGGAGTGCCTCCGAATTGATAAATAGGAGCAAGAGTTGTTGAGCCTTTAGTTCCTGCGCTATTTACATAAACATAATTAGTTGAACTTGCCGCTACCAATAGTGTGGTATCCGCTGAAATTGTTACGAGTTTATCATTGCTTACTGCGCCACCAGCACAATGAATTACTATTGGTGTGGTAGTTGCGGCGATTGGCAAATTCAAATCAACTGATGTGGTTAAAAAGTTTGGGAAACCGCTTGTATCTACTGAGCCTGATTGTACGGTTTGACGAACACCTGAAATAGATGCTCCAGCTATTGGAAAATATAAAGTGTCAAAGTATGTTTTTAACGTAGCTTTTACATTAATCCAAGAAAGCTTTTTAAGAACATTAGATGCCGCGCTATCAACAATACCAAATAGGTCTGCATCTACTGGAGTAGTTTTAGCAGTAGCGGCATTAATATTATATGGAATTGCAGCAGCTACAAAGGCCGTAGTGGCTGCTTTTGTAGAGCTATCTCCATCTGTTGGGGTTGGCACTACTGGGCTAGAAGTAAATGTTTTAACATCTGCTATTGTTTCAGCCCCCGACTTATGGACTACATCGTTAGCAACCCATTCTTGCCAATATACAGTTCCTCCTAGAATAGGAGTCTGCCCAGTATTTGCAATTAAACAAGCGTATGTTCCGCCTAAATATGTTACGGTATCATTAGTCTTGTAAGCAGTGGCGATATCCCATACCCCTTTATTTACAAAACCGACACGACCTAGATTTAATGTTGGCATTATTACCCCTTAATATGTAATTATAAATTCACCATCTACGAGAGATGGAAGTGATGTTGCGCCACTAGTATATGATACTATTAGATCACCATCTGACAAAGAAAAATTAGCCCAGTCCATATTTGCATAAGCAGCAGATATTAAAGAAGAGCTAAGGGCAGACGAGGCAGAAGCAGCAGCATTTGTTTCCGAAGTGGAGGCATTACTTGCAGCATTAACGGAAGTTATAGCAGAAGCAGCAGCATTTGCAGCGTCAATAGCAACTTGTTGAGATACTGGCCCTACTGTAACATCATCTAAAACATAATCAGATGAAAGCCTAGAATAAATTAATACCCCATTCTTATCTTTTACAGTAATAGAGTATGCCCCACTTGCAAAGTCTGTATAGATACGAGAAGGAGAGCCATTACGTATAGGGTATCCAGATGATGTACGTATAGGCTGCAATGCTGGTTGGGTTAGGGCATTATCCCAATATACAGTTCTTGGATTCGTTTCTGGGTTAAGATTATTTGCCCCTATATATACCTTACCGTCCTCAAGAGGAAGGCCATCAGCCCCATAGAATGATAATATAGGCTGACTGATAGTTTGATACCCTGCCATTATTTAGCCTCCTTCTTAGTTTCTAGTTTTCCAAGAGCTTTAGCAACTCTTGCTTTTATTGTTTTATCTTTGATATTATTTAGTAATAGTCTTAGACTACTCATAATAGGAGCAGGTACTCCAATAGTTCCAGATACTGCCATATCCATAGCCGCTAATATTGTTGCTGCTGTGTTGCTATAATTCACCGAGTTAGGTGGTGAAGTAAAGGCATCCTTCGCAACATCATTAATAACTCTCATTTGGTCAGCACCTTTTTGACCTAATACTAAATCAAGCTTTTTGTTTTTATCAAGAGTTTTAATCACTCTGTCTAATTGCGCTGGAGATATTATAGCATTTCCAGCCTCGTCCCTTGATATGCCTTTAGTGGCTTCTTCTTTGATGTATCGAACAGTAGCACCTTTTAATTCGTTCCATGCTTGTATACCATCTCCACCGCCTTTTTGTAGTAAATCTCTCAATCGTGTAGCATCTTCTAGCGAACTGTTAAGGATAGCTTTATTAAATACATTCTCTGCTGCTATTACTCTATCGTCCGACCCTTTTTTAAGACCGATAATATTTTTAACTAAACTTGTATTTTGATAATCTTTAGCTAGTTGAGTACGTGCTTGTCTTGCTTTTTGATATAAAGCTCCACCAATACCATCTGTCCCCTCATCAATAGCCCCCTTCATAATTGCCGATTGTCTTATATTGGTAGGCTCAAAGTTGGTAGCGTCATTTATTGATCGTCTTAATATGCCCACTGTTTTCAGTGGCACTGGTTGCGCAATTAGATTTCCAGCTTCATCTTCTATCGCTGCACCTAACGATATGGCTTTTTGTTTAGCAGCTTTTAAAACATTTGCAACTTCTGCCTCTGGTGCTGACTCATTAAGATGTTTTATAAATGAGTCTAACGCAACTGGGGCTTCCATTTCCCCTGCTTTTTCTGCTTCTTTATAGAGTGCATTTACTTTATTTTTATCATTCTTAAACATCTTCTGAATAGTGCCGCTTACAATACTACCAGCATCTAAATGGCTTTGTGTTTCAGATCCAGTTGCTTCAAGGAATGAATCAAAGTTCTTAGAAGTAGCAGCACGTTGTTCTGCAAATCTTTCACGAAGCGGTGCGCCAAGTTCAGGCTGTTTTGCTGTTTCTCTCTCAAACTGTTGTTGTGCAAAATCTCGTGTCTTTTGCCCTTCTGTAAGATTAATAGGGGTAGGTAGTGATTCTGCCTTAGCTGCTCTTGTTTCTGCTAACAGCGATTGTTCCGGTGTCATTTTAGCTATTTGCTCAGGCGTAATCTTTGCCGTTACTTTTTTAACTAATGGAGTAACTGTTTTGGTTGCTTGTTCAATCATTGGTGCGACAACTTGCCCTGCTTTTTGTGCTATTGCTGGTACTGCTGTTTTTACAGCTTGTGAAGCTACTCCTAACTCTGCTGTCATTGGTGCGACTGCCGCTAAAGCTGATAAAGGTTCTGCTACCGCCTGGGTCATAGACATACCAGCTTCTGTACGCGGAGAATAGGTAAACTGCTGCGCCCCTTGTTGTGCTGATTGTGCAACTGCTTGTGCGGCTTGTTGTGTTCCAAAGTTGCCAGTTAGTATTTGGTCTGCTAATCCTCTTAGAGTTCCTACAATATGACCTGCTGCCCCCCCAGTTGCCCCAGTTGCTAAAGCTAATCCAGTTTCACCTGCTCCTACTATTCTTTCTCCGATTGTTGGCTCTACTTTTTTAGGTAGTGTTTCGGCTACATGGCGTACGCCTTGCTCGTCTGGTATTATTTCTCCCCCAGCTCTAGCACGTTGTATAACTGCTGCAAGTTGTCTAGCAGCTTCCATATCTCCTGCTTTATGGGCATTAAATAGTGCAGTTTCAAGCTGTTTTAGAGTTGCCATTATTAACCACCATACTTTTTAAGAAGTGCATTTATATTTTTTGGTGAAGTTGTAGCTTCTGGAGTATTTGGAACGGTGTCAGGAACTCCGTATTTAGCAGCAACGTTTTTTCGTGCTTTCATAATAAGACGTTGTGCTTCTCTAACATTCTTTAATAGACGTTCTGGTGATTGTCTAAGGCTTAAATTTTGTAGTGATGTAGAAAGTTTTAACCCCTCTGCATCTGATAAAGCACCAGTTCCTTTCATATTTGGAATTTGTGCCATAAATGCTTGAGAACCTAGAGTCGTTACTAATTCCTCAAAATCTGCTGTGTCTGAACTAAAGGTAGGCATTCTTGAAGATACTGGACCAGTCGCAGAACTAACAACTCCTTTTGGTGTTTTTAATATTCTATCAGCAGTATTTAAAAAATTATCCATAGACGATCTAGCAGTATCAACCGTTGCTGTTCTCTCTCTTACAGTATCATCACGCTTTTGATACATTTCTTGTAGCTTTAATCCTAGCTCTTGCCGCTTAAGACTATTCCCTTCTCTATTAGTAGCGGCATTCATAGCTGCAATTTTAGAGTTCATCTTATTTATTTCAATATCATTTTGTATTTTCTTAATATCCCAACCTTTCTTTTCTAACTCAATCGCTGCATCTGATTCAGCAAAATTTGCTTTTACTGCTGCTGTTGCTGCATCTGAACCCGCTTTTTGTGTAGCAATTGCTTCTTGCGCTTGTTTCTCTGGGAATAGTGCCTGCTCTCTTCTTTCTTTTCCAGCTGTTCCGATAGCATCTTGATAGTCTTTAAACTCTTTTTGCCCCATCATATTAGAGAGCATAAACCCTGCGATACCAGTTGCAGTATTTGGGTCTTTTTCGATAGTTGTTTTAATCTGCTTAAGTTTAGAAGCGTCTTGTCCTGAGTTTTCAAGTGCTGCTATATTCTCGTCAATAATGCCATTTGCTATATCTGTTTTTCCGTTTAATAGAGCTGTATATACCTGCCCTGTTGTTTGCATCTCTGCTGCTTTTTTAGGAGCTTCTAGCATATCAAAGCTTTGTTTAAATGCCTCTCTTTGTGTAGGGTACTTTGTAGATAACATAGCAAAAGATTGAGGGGTTGGATTGTCAAACGCTGATTTTAAATCAGTAGCATATTGTTCTTTAGCTATTGCTGCTTGTTCTTCCGCTTGTCTTGATGATCTCATATTTCTAATAGCTTGGCTTGTTTGTAAAGCACTTAGAATATCATTTCCAAGATTCTGTTGAGGCATAGCCCCTAAATAGTTAATCGGTTCTAGTGGCATAATTATCCTTTAAAAAAATGCTGATGCAATACCAGCGCCTTGCAATACATTCCCGAATGTTCTTTGGGCTGTACTTCCTTGTGCTAATTGACCACCTGCAATAGCCGCCCCTTGTTGCCCAAATAGGTTTCCGACATTGTTTGCCATTGATTGCCCTGCTGCCGCTTGGTTTCCTGCTGCCGCTTGACCCATTTGTGTTAATCCACCTAATCGTCCATATTGCTGATTGATTAGGTCAGATAATATCTGTGGGCGATACTGCGCCAATGCTGATTGTACATTTCCGCCTCTTAGCCCACCAGTTGCAGAAGCGTTTTGGAGTAGTGCGTTTTCGCCTTGTCTAACCATTTCAAGATATTGTGGTGATTGCTCTAGCCCAGTAATCGCTTGTTGTTGCGCTCCTGCTCCACTTAGTCCTAATAAGGCTTGTTGCCCTGATAGTGCAGTAGTCCCAGCTCCAACATAAGGGGCCATTAGCTCTACAATCTTATCGAACTGTCTACGTTGTTCTTCAACCCCTTGCTGTGCTGCTGCTGCTTGTGTCTGCCCGGCTTCCGCTGCTGCTTCTCCAGCTTGTTTTGCCCCAGTAATACCGCCTATTGTATCACCAATAAAATCGCCAACTGCGCTCATTTATATTCCTTCCATTGTAATTTTGTTATTCCGAAAATGTGCATATCTACTAAAATACCTTTTTTAATAATAGCATCTTTTTTAATTCCCTCTTTGACAAACCCTATTTTTTGTAGATAGTTCATAGTAGAATGGAGATCTCCTTGAACTGGCGCAGTAATTCTAGTAATATCATTTTCTTCAAATACTTTATCAATTACCATTTTTCCAATATCATGCGAGTATGGAATAGATTTTTTAGTCAATAAAGAGTGCATTTCTATCTCATATTGGTTATATCTAATACAAAGGATAAGACCTAAGAAAATATCTTTGTACCATGCTGATATATATTTGGCTAGTGGATGCTCTATTGGGGAAGGAGTGCATGAATCATAGCTAATACATGAGATAATATAATCATCTTCATATATGCTATTAATCATTTCATCGGATACATTATCTAATAAATAAAGCTCCATAGCGACTCCTTTTTATAGAGCCGCTGGATGCCCGATTATCTCAGCTTTTTGATTGCAATATTATAGCGTATATTATAATGACTCTAAATGACCTTGTGCTTTCAATCTAAAATCAACCAGCCCACTTATGTTATCTTGGATTAATATTTCCATATAATCTCCTAGCGAAGCTTCAAGTTTTATAGTAACCCCTATTTCAGAAAATGACCCTGAGCCAATAGTGCCATAAGCACCACCTCCGCCAGACCTAGTAACAAAAGATAGATTTGCAAAATCTAAATATATATCTGAATTATTTTGCCATACATCAAACGTGTTAAATGTTCCATCCGCTCCATTATATTTACGTAGAACGCATCCGTTAGTAAGTGATGTAATATTGCCAAATAAACCCATATCCCCAGCAGTAGCATGTATCATGCTTAACATAATTCTTTCTATATGCCATACTAGTCCATCACTAGGTACTACTTTATAACTTATCGGTGCCGCCATTGTGCCTATTGTTGGGGCCATATTAATATTAACTTTTTCAAATATTGAACCAATAGCTCTAGGATTACCGAGCGGTCTATTAATATATATTACATTTCCAATAATATTAATTATCTTTGTATAGGTTATATCTGCTGAAGCATGGCCTCCTATTTGAATATCATTACCTATTGCAAAACCTACTGCCGATACAACTGTAACTGATGTTGCTCCTATTATTGAGGCTACTGATAATGTTGTTGATACCCCTGTATGCGTATGAAAATAATCATTAATAGGATAAAAATGTACCCCTGCGTTATGGACGTTTAGCGCACCATTAAGAGAACCTATTGGAACATTATTTGCATCGAGTAGTTTAACCCCACGTAATTCACTCATTATTTACCCCTAATTTGCAAGTTGCCAATTTGTACCATCCGAAATAAAGTTTAAAACCTCATTTTCATAGAGTAATGTTTGAGAAATAGAACCACATATTAAATCTGACCCACTTCTAGTTATAGTTACACTATTTGCAGATATGTCTTTTTTTGTAATTCCGATAATAAATGATGTAGCGGTATTAGCTAATGGTAATGTAATTGTAATAGCTCCTGACGTTGCGTCAGCTATGATTGAGTAATTACCTACCAATGCAGTATAGTTTGTCGTTATAGTGACTATACGCTGTGCTAGTTCATATATTTTTTGGTCTAAAATAGTATCGGCATTGAATAAGTCAGTAGCTACATTTATATAATGTGCTAATGTTGAAACTATATAAGTACCATCAGAAGAGTTTAGCCCAGCAGACTCAATAATATTAGTTACAAGTTGCTCAATTGAGCTACTACTACCAAATAGTTTTTCAAATTGAACTATTGATTCATGATCTGGGAGAAACTTTTTAAGTTGCTCTCTGCTAGGTACTTTTAAGGACATTATACGCTCAACGGCTCAATACGAGCCTCTAATCTTGCAATAGATAAATGTGCTTCACTTGTTCCCCTAAAGCGTTGCATACGGATATTGGACATACTGCCTTGACCAAACCATACTATGCGCTTATTTCTATCGCCTTGCTGCCCTATTGTAATAAACTTTTCATTGCTCCATACCATCCCATCGGTAGAATATTGGGTACATATTGTTGGGTTCTTTCCTAAATCTACCCTACCTGTAAGGCTAACTAATTCCAGCTCATGGAATATTGCCCCTCTGCTTTCGTTGTAGATAATAGACGTTCCAAATTCCCATCCATTTACGTTCCCATAATGGGATGATATAGTATCATCAAAATATCCATGTGATGTGCTTGTAGGGTCTCCGCATAGCCATTTATCGTAACACCAAATAATGTTCTTAGCTCTAAATTGACCCTTGCCAACTATGCTAGTTGTCAAAGTAAACCATATTTTCTGCCCTACTTCAATAGATGTATTATGGTCATACGCTAAGGTTTGATCTGGCAACTGCACTAAAAGGTATTGGTTACCTTTATTCATTACAACTTCAAGAACAACATCTGCTAATTGTGCCTCTGTATATTCAAGTAATATGCTGTCAATCTCATCTGTTGCTATTCTCGTTGCTGTTGCATTAGCACCGATATAAATAGATGGGGTTTCATTTCTAGCACTTCCAAGAAAAGCTATCATATCTGATATTATACAAGCCCCTCTAGTTCCCATAATCCCTTTTTGTATTTGTGCGCCACTAATACGAGCGAATGGAAAGTTAGCCCCGCCTACGTTATCAAATACCTCGATTGTGTATCTATTAAGGGCGTAAACTTCATTGCGTACTTTTATAAGGCCTTTTACTGGGTCTGGGTCTGCCTCTGAGCTACCATATTTTAATGGGTTAATGCTCATAGGGTCGTTAAGCTCTGTTACGACTAGATTAGTCCCATCGGTAGACATAAAATATCCATCTACCCATACAATATCAACACAAGTTCCAAGGTCTGGGTCTGTTACTATCTCAAATACTGTTCCATTCCAATAATATAATCTGCCGCCAGAGCAAATAGCTAAACGGTCAAAAGAGTAATCAAGCGTTACATCTCCACCAGCTCCAACGTCCCCTATCTCAGTATAAACTCCGCTACTGTCAATGCTTAGTAATTTAGTGCCCATCACCCGATAGCATACGCCATTCCAATTAATAGCACCTCTATCAATGCCAGTGCCAACACCAAACTCAACGATACCATAAGCAGGGCGTAGATACCCCTTAGATATGCCTTGATCTTTCGGAATAGGGATAAGGTTACGTGGGTATGATGTTCTAAAATCGGGAGAGTTATCTGAATAAATCCCAGACAAGATAGGTATTTGCATTTACTAACCTTTATATTTTAGGAAATTCTATACCATATAGACATTACAGCATCAAACTTGATTGTAAAATATCCATTTTGAGCTAATGCGGATGGGATACCTAGTGATGTTGCCCCATTTGTATTAACAGTAAGTGCTGTTACAGCTTGTGTAGTAAATACGGTAATTTCTTGCTTATCAACAATACTTGCAAGGGCAGGAAGAATGATTGTTCCGTTTGCGAATACTGCCGTTGGAGATAAGATAAGCCATACACTTCTATTGCTATCGGTTACTTGCACACTAAATGCAGTTACTGTTGGAGAATAGTATTGTGTAATCTTTTCACTTGATGTTACCGTAGGCACTAATAGACCTTGCAGTGTAGTAAGTGATATTTTACGTGAGTCGCCATTATTAGTAGACCAAATAGGGATTAAATCGCTAAGTGATGGGGCCGTGTCTGTACTTAGTTGCTGGATTGTAGACATTTTTTATCCTTTAATATAGTGTTAATTCCCCATCTTGACCAACAATAATCGGGTCAGTTGATGGGCTTAAGTATGGACTATCTGGTGTTTTGTATCCTGCCCCTGCTGGGATACTATTATTAAACTGCGCTTGTAATGGCATTGTAGCTATGGAAAGCAAACTCTGATAAGCTTGATATGCGTTTTGTTTAGTTTCCATAGATACAGTCTTGCCTCTAGACGCAGCAATGCGAATAGCTAAATTAAGATATATGGCTTCATTTGCTGAATCTGGCACGGTTGTTTCATCGTCTAGGTTCGATAGTTCTGGACTTGATGGCAATGGATAGCTAAGGCGTAGCTTTGAGCTCCATGTAGCCATCATAGCATCTAATTTGAGTAATGCAGAATCTAATTGTTCTGGCTGTAAATCATACGTATATGAGGCCAACCCTAACTCTTCAAATGCTGATAATACAAACTGTCGCTTAGTCCAAGACATGTTATTCCCCTAGTTTTTCATTGATTTTAGCTAAAAGGTTTTTATTGCTCATTCTGCCATCAAACTTAATCTCAAGCTCTTTTGCTTTATGCTCTAGCTCTTCTCGTGTTACTTCTCCATCATCATCGGAGTCCACTTTTTTAGCATCGGTTGTTGTGAGATACCAGCCCTCTTTTAATTTGTCTGATATTTCTTTCTCATCGACAATAGTGTAGTCATAAGTTGAGCCTTCAATCTCGATATGTTTACCAAGCTTATAAAGCATTGTTGGAGTTTCCATAGTTACTTCATTCATTTTTTCTTAGCCTTTTCTTTTGCTTTTTTTGCAACACTCATAGCAATTGCAACCGCTTGTTTTTGTGGTTTACCTGATGCTATTTCAGCTTTTATATTCTTGCTTACTGTTTTAGGGCTGTACCCTTTTTTAAGTGGCATTATTTACCCTTTTTCTTTTTTGGTTTCATAACTGCAATAACAACTGCAACTTTTCCTTTTCCCTTACCATTTTTACATGCCATATTATACCCCTTTTTTAGATGTAGTAATTATTCTTGTTCCTGTTGATGTATTAGCCCACTTCTTGAGTCTTTATTTTTCCATACAGACTTATAGTTTTTGCTAAACCATTCAGCCTCTTTTGGGTCATCAAATTTTATATAATCTCCCTTTTTCATTGCTCTTTCAAATGCCTTATCGCCATAATCTTTTAGCTGATTATTACTATATTGTACCGTAGGGAATACAACATATTTACCATCTGCCTCACCCCATGCCATTTTATGAGTAGCATAATTATTTTTACCCAAATCTAGTTCAGGGTATGCTTCTGGGTTTAAAACCCTACGCACAAAATTTTTATCAGTATTACTTTGCAGTATAGATAAAGCTTTTTCGTAATCATCCATAGTATTAACTCCATTTTTTAATCACTGTTATGCACTTCAATAAATGCACAAAAGTAACCAAGAGCCGAAGCCCTTGATAAGTTATGCAATGTCGCCTACGTTAGTCCATAGGATAGTAACAGTACCAGTGAATGTGCCAGTTCCAGCCGTGTGAGTTGCATCGTCTGCAACAACTAAGTTAAGATAAACATCTTTAGCAGTAGCAGTACCATTGAGTAATGCCATTGCTGCCGAAGTTGCCCCAACTGCTGCGACTGCTGCCGAAGCTGTGCCATTTGCAACGGATGCCATAATATCAGCTTCTGTTGATGTTAGTGTACTTCCAGTTGTAGCTGCTACCGTTCCAAGCGCAATGTTGCTTGTATATGCAGCAATGATAGTCCCAGTAGTTCCAAGAGTTAAATCTCCATCAACAACACAACCAACAACTGCGATTGCGCCCTCTGGTAGATCATAAATCTTACCAGCTCCACCGTATTGAGCCACACCAGCATCATCAGCGATTGTAATTGGTGTTGCTGTAAGCGTAAGAACAGTTTTATTGATAACACCATCTGAATACTCAGAAACAGAAACGGTTGATCCGTTCTTAGTGCCTACATTTGTTAAAGTTCCGTAATTGTAATTCGCCTCTGACGCACCAGCATCAATACGGATTGGGGTATTTACAGAAAATGCGCTAGATACATATTGAACACCAGCAGTTGTTACGGCTAATACATTCCAAGAGCTAGGATGGTTTGGGTATCCTACTTGCTGATAAATTGTACAAGCAGTATCGCTTCTAACTTCTAAGCGGCCACCAGCATTAATAGTAAACTCTGCTCTTCCATTTGGATAGACTTTTGCCATAATGATTCCTTTATTATTTTGTTACTACTCCGAAGAGTAGTTTATGCTTGACCGAAGAGGATAATACCAGACATTTCAGGTTGCTTATTAACAACCCCAAACAATGTATCCCAACGATACTTAGTTTTCATTGTGTTAATATCATAGAACTTCTGCATAACGATTTCAATACCATTATCGGTTGTAGCTCTCATTACCGCAGTACCGGCATCAGTTGGAACAGCATAACGACCAGGAAGAATTTCCATAGAATCTTTCTGCCAAAATGGATTAACACTTGCGGTAGTTGTATTCAACCAAACAATAGCAGCTCCATTTGCAGGGGTGGCGGTAACGTTCTTGTATGCTAGTTCAGCATCTGTTGCACCTTGACCAGAAATAATTGGAGGGCTGATTGTAACAACACCAGTTCCACCTGCTCCACTTACGATAGCAGTAACACGGAAAGTTTTAAGTTGTCCAGTATCACCTTTGGTGATGTGGTGAACAGCATTAACCCCTGCGATTGTAAACGCATCTCCAACTTTTACAGTACCAGAAGTAACTGCGATAGAAAGGTTTTGGTAACGGTTATCTACATTTGATACTTCACCAGTTGTTGCAGTGCTTGTAGCTGCTGGAGTGTAATACTGATTTGCAGCAGCGATGGTAACAGTTGTTCCAAGTGCAGCGGTCAAGCTATTTGCATAGTCAAGCTTAAATGACTCAAAAGAAGCGATCTGCCCAATATATGCTTTTTCATAAGCAGTCAAAGGCTTACCAGTCATTGTAGAACGGTTTGCTAAGTCTTTAGCCATACCATTATAGTCACGAGTTGAAAGCGCAAGGAAACGATCATAAGAGTTCACCCCTTGTTCATTCATAATTGCTTCGATTTGAGCAACATCATCAAAACCAACAGCAGCAGCAGTACGTTTAACAACAAGAGTTCCTTGATTAGCAGCAACAGTCATAAGAGCAACGTTCACGTCACTAGCAAGTTTCTGTGCAGCAGCCATACCAAGACGACCCTCTTGCAACATATCACGAAGCTCTTTAGCATCGAGTACAGCGGTTGAGTGCTTACTAAAACCAAGAGAAGCAGGAACAGACAATTGAACAGCATCATCAAAGTTAGATGTAGCATCCATGCCATCATGTGATTGCGCAATGTAAGGCTGTGGTCGCCAAATTGTATCCCCTGAGCGCTCCATTGAAGTGCCATCTGTATTATACTTTGAAACATTATTTGAAAGCACTAGCGCATCATTGAATCCCTCTAAGACATTCTCAAATGCAACTCTTTCTTCTTTACTAAAAGCATTAGCCATAGTTTATCCTTTTTAATTAGATCGTTTTTGTTTTTTATAAGCGTGAATCTTAGTGTAATCACCAGTTTTCTCTGCCTCATTACGCAAACGCTCAAGTGTTGAGTCTACTGTTCCAGACATTTTAGCTGTTCCAGTGACCGCCTTCTCTGGTGGTGGTGGTGCTTTTCGGTTTGTCACTTTTAAAGTTCCTTCCAATTTAGCAACTGCAAATGCAAATTTTACTGGATCAGTGATAGCTGCTAATTCTTTTGCTTTTTTAGGATTTTTACCCAACGCATAAACAACGATAGCAGGGTTATCAGTTCCTTGTAATACAATGCCTTGCTGTGTTTGTGATAATGTTTCGCTTACTACATCTTCAGCAAATTCATAGTCACGCACTTTTAATTCTGTTTTGGCTTTTTCATAAGATTGCAGCGTATTTTGCCATTGCTCTTGCTGCTTCTCTTGTTCGGCTTTCTGTATAGCAACAGTATCATCGACTTTTCGCTTGTTCTCATACCACTTTGATAATTCAGACTCAAATACTTCCGCATCATAATCATAATCTTCTAAAGATGGTTTTTTACCAAGCTCAATAGGCTTAGAAACTGCCGATACTTCTCGTTGCTGTTTAAGCTCACGATTTTCACGTTGCACATCCCGAAAGTCTTTACGCAGTTTGCGTACCCATTCAGGGGCCTTAGACTGTTCTTCTTCTTGAGGCGGTGTTTCCCCATCGATACTAATAATAATTTCATCTTCTTCGGCTTCTTCTTCTGATTCATTTTCAGATTGCTCTGTAATCTCTTCTTCTGTTTCTACCTCTTCGATTTCGTCATCAATAATATCTTCTACTACCATTTCGTCTGCCAATGTATACTCCATTTCTGGGAAAGTGTCGTGATAATCACGCAACTAAAATTATAACGTAGGTCAAAGAAGTGTATTTGACAAGATATATTTATTAATTTACAGCTTGATTAATTATTTTATATTACCCATAAGCTTAATAATTTCTTCATATAAATAAGCTGTAATATATGGCACTATTTCATCTGTTGGAACTACATTGTGTCCAACAAAGTCACAAAACATTAAGGCAGTATGTGTTGATTCGTGTACGATAGTAGATAACTTATCGTTAAAAATTCCTATGATAAAAATATCGTCAGTTTCTTTACTTTCTGCATCTTCAAGCGTTGAACGCATTACGCATCCACCTCCTCCGTATTCAGGAGCATGACCTCTCCATTCTATTACTTTATTAAAATCTTCACGGTTGAAAAATACTAAAACCTCACTATGAAATATATCTAATGCAATAGAGGAATTTTTGCAAAGATTGTTTATTTCTTTTTGGGTCATTGTGCTAAATTATTATTGATATTGTCTTGAGGGGCTACTTGTTGAGGCATATTACCAAAGATATTTTTTAGAGTTTCCATAGCTGCTAAAGCTTGTTCTCTTTCTGATTGGTCTATTCCAGAATATATCTCGATTGTCTTAGCTTGTGACTGTTCTGCATCGGCTAATATCTTAATGGTATTAGCATTTGCTTGTTTAGCTTTTGCATCTTCGTTATCAGCTGCTTTTCTAAAGTATTCCTCTTGAGCATTTGGAGGAGTATTTTGAGCTTCTTGCATTAACTCTTGGGCTTCTGTTTCGGATGGCTTAACTACGCCCATTTTTATCAGCTTACGTCTAAAATAGTTTTGAACGTCTTTAACTCCTTCGCCCTCTATATTCATCATTGACATAGCACTAAGCACCTGTTGCGTTTCAGGGTCTGTTGTTACTTGCATCATTCCAGTAAGTGCTGAAACGGTTGCTGCTTTCTTAGATGATGAAGATGGCCCAACGTCTACTGCTACGTCAAACCTAGCATTGCTTAGATCGTTTTCATAGACTACTTCACCATTTTCTCCCATCATAGGCTTGATAAGTTCGGTAGATTCAGATTCCCCATTATCGTTAATCATTTTCATTTTACGCCCAGATTCAACCATTACATCTTTTGCCATTGACAACCAAACTTCACCGCTTCTCTTCATAGCTTTAGCCATATTGGAAACATATATAAATGTTTGCATATCTAAACGCTGTTGAATCATCTCTACGGCTTTACCACTAATATTAGATACTATTTGTTCTCCGCCTTGCTGATTTCCCAATATCTCTTTCATATCTTGTTCTGTAAGTTGTAGAAGTGCCGCCATAGCTGGAGGGATATTTGGCGCACGAGTATAAGCTATTGGACCACTGGCTGTAATGTTACCATTCATGTCTGTAATTGGGTTGATTAATAGATATGGAAAGTTCTTAATATTATCATCACTCCACATTTGAGTATGACCGCTAATTTGTTCAGGAGTAAGGATAGGCTTCTCTATGCTTGATAGTGCGCTAATCTCCCCAAGCTTAGACAGTTGCATATTCTTAATACGTTGAGCATCTTTAGCAAGTCTAACGTGCCCCATGCAACGCTCTATATTATCAACGAACCAACGCTTACCATAAACAGGGATAATTGGTATTTTATTACCTGCAATATATCCGCAGTCTTCTAGTATCTTGCTACCAGATAGAATATACTTATGGCACTTTTTGCGTTTTACTTTGCGCTTACGTTCTAATTTTGTACCAATAGAAGCTAAATAGTCAATCAATGGAACTTCGTTAGATTCGTCTTTATCGTCTTCTAATTCATCTTTAGTATATTTTTCTTCTTTACCATCGAGTGACTTAAATATATAAAGTTCTTCCTCGACTGTTTCAATCACATAGTATTCAGCGATATAAATAATATCAGGAGAATACCAGTCAAATTGTCTTTGCTCCACTTGTTTACTTACTGACGACATATCCTCTTCATCGCCATATTCATGCTCAAAAGCTTCTTTAGTCATAGAGGAAAGGACATAACAATATCTTGCATCTGATTTATCTTGACGTTTAGCATTTAGATCAAAGAATACAGAGGAGTCTGCGTCATAGATAGGTTCGATACAGATACGCTGATGGTCGTTATCCTCGTCCTCATCGTCTTCATATACTGCTCTTAATCTCCACGCTCCAAAGCCACCGCCAACAGCTTCCTCAAACGCATTATCATAAGCTTCTTCGGCATTGCTATCTTGCTCATCGGCTCTATAAAGTCCATCACAAACATCAGCAAGTTTATCATTTGCTGTTCCATCTTTACTAACAAAATCAACGGTAATACGATTGTTACGATATTCGTTAATAATTCTAATAATTGATAGGTGTATCTTATTCACTTCAAATTTTGGTTTGTTCTCAAATTGTTCTGCTAGTTCGCCTTCCCACTGCGCCCCAGCAATAGAGTAAAATCTACGATCTGTTAAACACTGCAATCTCTCTTCTCTCAATGCAGTTTGTATATCATCAAATGCAGTTATAGCTTCGTAGTGAATCTCAGATAATGATTCGTCTAATTCGTCTAATTCTTCTTTGCTTTCTTCTATCTCTTTATCTTTCACTATTTGCTCCTATTTGCCATTGGGTTATTCGTTGGAATTGCTGTAATATTATACTCTTTTTTAGGTATCACGATAGGATACATAAACGCTATTGGGTATGTTCCTGCATCTGTATAATCATCTATCGTTCCAGCTCCTGCAAACTTATCAGGCTCTCCATTGGTAGAATATGCGTGTTGTTCTAGTGCTTGAGCATATTTAGGGCACTTTGTAGAATTAACTTTTAGATGTACTTTTTCAAACTTATTATTAGTTATATTGTGTCTGTCTTTTACAGATGGGTTACGGCCATTAACAAATACTTTAAACCCAGCATTTCGCAGCATTGTAATATCAGTTTCACTTGCTGAGGTCTTTTTAGCATTACCACTTGCATCGGGGTAAAAACTTATAACTCTATTTGGGTAACGCATCTTTGTATTATCTATAATCTTGCTTGTGTCGTAGCTCTCATATTCATCTACTGCCACAATATCATCATCACGTTTCACATATACAATAGAAACACACCCACCGATATTAAAGTCTTGACCAATATGTAACTCTTCATTTCCATTATCTACTTCATTAGAGTTGTGAGTTACACGATTATAATATTTGTATATTGTCCCAGTAGTAAGGTTTATAAACTCACCATTAACATAAGCCTCAAATAGTTCCGCTGGGTATTGGCTTCTTAGTGTTTCGATAAAATCATCTGCAATATTATGTAAGTTTGAATATGTGGAAGCTTTTATAAGTAAATCAGTATCAGAGTTATATCTTGTAACAAAGCGATCATAAAACCATTTAAAACCCTCTGGAGTTCCTGCAACATCAATGGAGTTTATATAACATAAAACTGCTTTACCATCATGGAAGTAAGTGCCATCTGGAGGTATTAACGTATTTAGATATTCTTGTATTAATTCTTCATCTTCCACTGGAACAATTAAGCGGTTACGGCCAAGTATCTTTTTAAAAGCCTTATCCATAATCTGCTGCTTAAGTATGTCTGTTTCATCTATAAGCGTATATCCAACTTGATAACCAACGATAGATTCAGGCTCTGACATATTGCGAAATAAGACTTTTCCTATTTCATTTTTACCATCTAATAGTGTGAACTCTTTATCTGTTTTGTTGAGTCTATAATCATACCCTAACATCTCAGCAACAGTCGGGAAGCCATCAAACGCAATATCACGTATATCTCCATACGTGGGCAAATAATATGCTGTCTTTGGAACTCCGCTTATGATTTTATGAAGTGTTTTAAGAGTTCCTATAAAAGACTTACCACTTGCAAACCCAGCTACAAAGCCTGTGTGCTTTTTGGTAGACGTTAAAAAGTCGTATTGAGGGGCTGATAGCTCAATTACTTCATCAACTATCTCTACGGACAATGGAAACTCTTTTTTGGGTTATTACTTGTTGATTGTTTTGTGTATTAACTTCAATCTTAGGAGCGTGGCGGTCTGCTTTACCTGCTGTTATCAATGCCTTATCGAATAACTCTTGAGCGTGTCGGTGATCTTGCATAGTTTCAACTTCTTCTTTCTCGATCTTACTTTTTACGCTCTTTAAATTAGCAAGAGTTCCACTTAGTACAATGTCTTGTATTTCGTCTGCAATAGTGCGCTCTTTAACTAATGCTTCAATAGCTTTTACCTCTATTAAATTTTTATTAAGTTTTTTAGCTTTTTCATAAGTCACTCCAGCCTCGACAATATCGGTATTTGACTGAGGTATATTTACTAAAATTTCTTTAGCTGTTGGGTTACTTATTTGATAGTGTTTTGCAATAGCGTAATAGCTTATAAATCTTCCAGCTTTCCAGTCTGCAATAATCTGATTCTTTTTACGAGTAGATAATGCCATTAATTACTTCTTATACCCATCGCCAGTTACTACGCTTGGGGCTTCATATACACGCTTCAATTCTTTGCCGCAATCATCGCAATACTCTTTAGTTTCGCTTTCGCTCATAGGCTTAACTATTCCTATCTCTTTGTTGCATTTGGTACACTTGTATTGATAAGTCATTGCTTCCCCTTCATCGTATCAAATACATACTCAATATTAAATATAAAAGTCCATGCTATTGATATGCTTAATAGAGTATCATACCATCTATGTGTATATGAAATACCTAAAAAAGTTTCAATTACTACAAAAACACATTCTATTACAAACCATATCAGTATATAGTTTACAAATAAATGGACTGCGCTAAAGTTTGACCATATAAACATTTTGGCATAAAAATTGCGTATAGACTTATTCATCTTCAAATAGTCCTTTTTGGTTGCTATGCTCTTTACATTGGCACGTCTTTACGTATGGGGCGTATATTATTTGGCTAGACTCTAATAGTGAATGCAAGTATCTTATATATAGGTCAATATCATTAAAGGTTATTCCCTTAGATGCTTCTATTACTACGGAGTATTTTAGATCAAGGATATTATCAATAGTTTCTGCATACTTTTCTAGTCTAGCTTTAGATGAATATTGGCAGTCCGAGAGGATTGAATTATAATGGATTGATTCAAAGTGGTATGCTTTAATTACAAACGCAACCTTGCTTAAATCGTCCGATAATATTTCGCATAGTTGATAAAACTTATCTATGTTATCCATACAATCACCTCTTTATAGTAGTATTATACCTTTTATTTATGAAAAACTAACTTTTTTATTACAAAATTCAGCATAAGATTTATGTAGCTCACTCACTGGCACATTATGCTTCGTTGCGATCTCTAAAGCTGATACGCTTAACTTTTCGTTGTACTCTATTACTGCTTTCTCCATGTCGAACTCGTTGTATTGTAGTGTTTCATAAATTAGTGGCATTTTTTTCCTTTTTAATTTTAGCTTTCGCTCTATAATTGGCGTTATACCGTTCACGCTGTTCATCAGTTAAAATACGCTTTATCCCTTTCTCTTTGCACCGTTGCCGCCATTCCTTTGACTGTTGCAGTAGCTTTGCCTTCTTTTCTTCGGGTGACATTTTAGTACGTGGCTGGATTCCTTGCTCTCTACGCTTCATTGTTTTATAGTCTTTTACTTTTTGCTTTTGCTCTTCGGTTAATGGCGCACGTTTCCATGTTCCAGCCTCTTTCATTTTTCTGCGTCTTTCTTTCTCGTACTCGTAACGCTTTTTCTTTCGTTCTTCTTCGCTCATTTTTACCCTTACGTTCGGGCTTTTATTTGCGTGATACTTTTTTAATGCTCTATCGTTGTGATAAGCTCTTTTTTGTTCGGCACTTAATCCGCTTAAATCAGTGCCCCCATTCTTTTTTGGCTGTGGGTTTTCTTTAGCTCTTGATAATCTAATGCGCTTGATTATAGGCTTTACTTTATCATTGTTTTCGATAGTAGGCTTCATCGGCTTTTGTTGATTCTTTGGGGTGATTACAAGAGGTTCTATTTTTTCCTCTCCGATATTCATCATAAGATTAAATGCTACCTCATCCATTGGTACTTGTTTGAACTTCCGCATGTCTTTACAGTAGGATTGATATGTCATTTTTTAGCCTTTAGTTGAAACATATCAGGCGCACCATACTTGCATTGCCAACCATAATTACAAAACTTTAACCCACCTCTTTTATCATAGTGTGAGCAATCATTACATGCCTTAGACCCTTGTAGTGCTTCTAGCTCTGCTATGGCTTCGTCCCATTCTTTTGTATCTCGACCAAATCTAACAAATCCATCACGTTGGTATTTTAATATCTCTAACGCTTTAAGCTCTTTCATTGTACTTCCTTCTTTTTCTCTTCCCAGAACAAAATTGCATCCGCTCTCTTCTTCATTACCATGCTTTGCGCTCCAAATAAATCTACTCCTTTGTCCTTTGATACTTCCATAGCTGTATTCATTGAGCCTGAACGGATTAATTGATTAAGACGGTTTACTTGCGTGTCTATATACTTATGGATGGTTACTAATTCATCATTAGTGAATAAATGTCGCATAGAGTCCATTTCGTATAGGTAGTTAATGCTTTTCATTTTATAGGACTTCCCATTCGCCAAGAACTACATTGAAATTAATACGATTTTCACAATATTTCCACTCACTCCATATTCTTTCTTCAGTGTTCATATCTATATCTAATATAGACTCCTCTATGTATCCATTTATAATTCTATATTTTGCAAAATCATAACCTACCATTTTTATTTCTTTTCCGCTGTTTATCATTAATGATAACGCTTCCGTAAATGTGCATTTCATCTATTCCCCTTTGTATTCATTATAAAGTTTTTGTGCGTATTCTATTTGTACTTCGATGGAATATGTTTCTCTCCATTGCTTAGGGTTACCGTGAGGGCTTAGTTCTCCGTTTCGGTGATGTTCTTCCCCACATAAACAAATCACGAGCCTATCATCCTTTAAATCGCTTGACGTTAATTTGATATGATGGAGTTCAATTTTATTACTTCCTTCACAAACAAAACATTTTTGAGGCTGACTGTGTAGGTATGCAAGATACTTTTTATCGACAAACGGCTTTTGCTTCAATGGAGCATGGCGTTTGAGTTGTTCAGCTTTAGTCATTATATTTCCTTTATTTCAAAGTTTTGCTCAAGAATATAAGGATAATTTATAAACTTTAGTCTATCTTTATGTTTTAATTTAAGTATTTTTATTTTTCTGTTATGCTCTGAATCAGCATAGTGCCGACTTCTTTCTTCCATATCATCATATTGTCCTGAACAATCCATAAACGAAATATCTTCTTTAATAAAAATAAGTTCATTATAATCTTCTTCACTAATAATTTCTTTTTGATATATCCAGCATCTAATATATTGCTTTATTTGATTAATATATGATTTACTTAACATCTTGATTTACTTTTGGTTCAAATGAATCTTCATAGTCTGAATTAAATCTAAAGCAATTATTATTTATCATACACGCTAACCCATCAAAATAAGTACAATTTTCACAGCTCTTACCATGCGCCATTGACTCTATGATTACGTCTTTGCCTTTGATGATTAATTCTAGCTCTTGGATTTTATCTTCAATTTCTTCAAATCCTTTTTCAAATATATAGTCGATAAGTGAATAAGCATCACTAATTGCTAAAAAAGTGAAATTTTTATCAACCCATTGTTTATAGTCCAATCGTGTCATACTATCTCCTTTAAATATCTATATACGTGCTTAGATAGAATATCGTTGTATTGATCGGTTACTATCCGTGTGACTTTTGGCTTAACATCGTCCTCAATAGCTAAAAAAGCCATACGTGTGATATTTCCCTCTAGGTTCTTAATCTTTGATAGCCACTCATACTCGTTATAAAATAGAGTTTCTATCATTGTTGGAACGTTTGCAACTATCTCTTCCTCTTTGTACAGTGTCGCTAATTCATCCCATACATCCATCTTGATAGACTCTATATCATCAACTATCTTGTTATGCTTTTTACACTCTTGTAACATAATTTTAACGATTGATGATACAGACTGCATAGCCGATAACTTTTTCATAATCGGCAGTGATAAATCCTCGCCTACTGTTTTATTCAGCTCAAACGCTAACGACCACATGAAAGATCGTATTACTAGCTTTCGTATTGTTTTGTAGTCTTTATTCATTGCATCAACTCAGTATTTTCATAGATATTTCCGATTACTTTTTTGTCAAAAACTTCAATCCAATTTTTACTTATGTGGCATCCATCTCTTAGTAAATTGTTTTCAATATTGAATATTCCAATAAATCTACATTCATTAACATCATAATAAATAATATGCGAGCTATTTTGTCCTTGAATAATATCCCCTTCATAAATCTCTACTCCGTTTTTATCAAGTAGTCCAGTATACTGTTGATGTTCTAGGTAGATTAAATCAGATGGGAAAGTTCCTAACCCACCATTATTATCAATACTACCAATACCCCAATTATAAAACTCTTTATTTATTTTATGCCACGCTCTAAATTTAATCTCTCTCATCTCATCCACCTCTTATTGATATTTTAATATAGTACACTGTTTTAGCTTAATTAAGTATAAAGTACTTTTACACTTTAATGCTATTTATCGCAACACGTATTCTTTCGATGCGCTCTTGTTTGCTTGGCTTTCTCCGTCTAGCGTTTTTAGCGGTGTAGTAGCACGATTTACACTGGGCACGTAATCCTAAGCCTCGCTTTGGGAATTCGCTTTCTTGCTTGGGTTCTGTGCATTTGGCGCATTGTTTCATGTTTCGATAAATGTTATGTCGGGATATTTAAAGAGTAGCATTTTACGTTTCATTTTATAAACGTCTGTTTTATACCCTTTAACATCCTCAATAATCATCTTCCCATCTTTTTGATATATAAAATCTGCAATATATTTAATCGCTCGCTCTGTTTTTCCATTGCATTTAAAAGACGGTTGTAGCTCTAGTGTAACTTGCTCTCTTAGCCCTAAGATATGTCCTGCACATTCTAATAGTTTTAAATTACCAGCACGTACACTTTCCTTTTTTGAGTCGTATCCGTTTGTTTTTACGTTGCGGTACTTAGCCATTAGAGCTTACTTTTAATTACATCTAATAAATATTGAATGTTGTATAAATACATCCAAATTAAACTAAATGTGATTACCATGTCATACCATCGGTAAATAGTTGGAACTCCAAACATTTTTTCAATGTTATAGGCTATCAATTCAATAATGAACCAAATAATAGCGTAATGTATAAATAAGCGTATTGCGCTAAACTCTGCCAATAAAAGCATATTTACCCAAAAATCTTTTATCACATCAATCATTTTTTACCTCTATTCTTCCGTAAACATCCACATGACTTAGTGCCACCGATTGCTACATTATTGGTGTACGCCTCGAACTCTTGACCGCAAAAGCATTTATAAAGCCCCCAGCGTTTTTTATATATCTTTGAGTGTTTACCGACTCTTAACCCTAAATCTTTGATAAGAATAGGGGGGGTGTATTCATTCATTTTTGTCCTTTAAAATGGGATTATCATATCTGGATCTATGTCAGGAAGTGAATTGCTTTGTGGCATACGTACTTTTTCATAGGTCGGTTGCGGTGCTTGATACGGTTTCTTTTCTTGCGTAGGCATATCACACGGTGATGCGTTCATAACGATAAACTCTAGTGTATTGTTGCCGTTGTATTCATTATCACCGAAAAAGCCTTCTAGCGTGTAGAATGTATCAGCTAATAGCATCTCTTTGTGTTTGCAATTAATGAATAATCCATTGGTGTATGTATTATCTTGCTTCCGTGAGCTGATTTTGATTCCAAATCGGCATCCGTTACCTAGTGGCTTTAGCCCGAATAACTTTGCATTAAATGCTGTAAATTGCGTTTTCATTTTTGTTCCTTATATATTTTAAAATCAGATGGTAATTTTGGGAACTCCATCCATAATTGAATTGATTCTTTATCACATAGGTAATCATCACCATCTGCATCATCCCATACTTGATAATGCTCATTCCAACACATAACTTGAATATAAGAAGTTCCTTTTCTTACTACAAGATAACATGATTCTTTTGTAGGGTATTCTTCTTCTGTATCATGCCATAGCATTTTATCCCCTTAATTTATTTAAAATTCGTTCTGCTTTTTACCCCAAGGATAAAAGCTTCGGCTACAATATCCTCCAATAAATCTTTTACTTTTTTTGGAAGTGCATATCCTTGTGTAAATCTTCCAACTATTAGCCTAACATCAAAACCGCTTTCGATCTTGACGCTTTCAAATAGTTTGTTAATTTCTTTTTGGGTCACTTGCGTTCCTGCTTGGTTGATTCAATCTTTTCAAAATTGTTTTTACCATAGTGCATTTCCTCATCAGTATGGTAGTTTTCTGTTACCATATCTTTACCAAATAAAAAGCCTGTAAACCTCCACTGCCATTCATAAATAGGCTCTGGTGGTTTGATACGCCATTGATTAGATGGATGCGATGCTGGTGTTATAAAATCATTTGGAACATACCAAAGCAATGCATCACACTCTCTTGTCTGTACTGGTATTCCCTCCGCAATAGCATGAAATACATCAGCATAAGGATGGCGATTTTCACCTTTAGGAATACAGATGTTTTGGGCGAAGAACTCATCAAGTGTTTTGTCTATATACTCATCTTGCTCTCGATCACGGATTTGTTCAAACAGCTTATCTCTTAACTTTTCTTTAGTCATTTACTATCCTTTACCATACTTCGATATATTGGAGGCAACCTTGCCCGACAAACTCATCAATCTTTTTATCACTCCAACCTTTATCTTTCAAGAGTTGAATTTGCTGACCTTGATCTTCTAAAAGCCCTAATAGTACCTTATTGTCTTGATAAACAGTTTCAGATGCTAACTTTAGCTTGCCTTGCTCTACATACAGCGCATAAATCCATAGACCTAGAAAAGTTAGCACGATTATGAAACTACCAATTGTGATACGGAATTGCTTTGACTTTTTATAAAGTTCTTTTCGTAAATCTTTGTTGGAGTAAATAATATACTCATTCTCACGATTTAAAACGTCAATATGCTTTTGCATTTCTACCATCTGTTTTTCGTTCATCTTATTGCCTCACATTTAGTAGGTTCATCCCATCGGTTAGTAATGAGTGATTCAATATATGGTCCATCTTTCTGCATCTGCCAGTGGTGCATAAGAAATCCAGTTTCGTGACAGTAATATTGCTCACGATCTACCGATTGTGCATTTAGTTTCCCAACGTCTTTATTTATACCGATGCCAAGGTCTGGGTAAATAGCCACTACGAATAATATTAATAATATAAAAAATGCTAGTAAATACTTCATTTTTCACCCTCCAAGTATGTGTAAATATAAATCAAAGCGATAACTACGATCACCGCACTAGCTATTGTGTTTTCCATGTTCATGCTGTCCCCTTTGGGATAGATTTAACTTTTGATATTAAATATCTGATTGATAACATCGGATAAATTTCATGTAGCTTTTTAACTGTAATTTTTTGTGGCAAACTCATCTTTTTACTCCCCAAAAATAA
>Ga0316626_10000077_pt1 | contig 34521 bp, 51 predicted proteins | sample OWC_Aug_T1_C1_D5_FD_207656 | JGI IMG/M metagenome (GOLD analysis project Ga0316626, IMG submission 207656) | Wetland soil microbial communities from Old Woman Creek delta, Ohio, United States - OWC_Aug_T1_C1_D5_A | ecosystem: Environmental > Terrestrial > Soil > Wetlands | place: USA: Ohio...
CAGCTACAAACGCCAGCCGGTGCGACCTTTACGCGCCAGGAGAAAAGGTTTGCCTAGATGTGGACGGAGAGAATGGCCCGGCAGATGAAACGAGCGATGAGGAAGCGATTTTGGCAATTTGCGAACATAGCGGAAGAGGCAGGAATGGATGTGTCTAACGAAAAATTAACCAGCGGTGCGATTGATGCACCTAAACAGGAGAAATAAACATGGACGACACCACTGACGATATAAACAATCCCGCTGGCGCACCGTCTGCGTTGAATGTAGGGTTGGGCATCGGAACCCTATTTGCTCTTTCTGGCTGTTCTGGCGCGACAGGAAACATCACTGCGACCGATCCAACAGAGCGCGGATTATCGTATCTTGCCGCTGCCATTGTCACAGCCGCAGTAATTAAAGCGATATGCAACAAGTGATGCCCAACGTGGAGGTAAGCCGCAACCAACAGCGGCAACAAAATGATGAATGAAACCACAAACTCAAGCCCGCTGTTGGTTGTCGGACTTGACCGTAAAGTTAGCCCGCCGCCATGCCCATTTTGCGGGAAGCCGGTTGACCTTACCGACGAAGATACGCTCTATCAATCCGGTTCCGGATGGAAATTCGATGAGGATTTGCAAATGCGAACATATCACCGGATTAACGAAGTGCCAAAGGAGCAATGGTGCTACGGAATGCACTGCCCGGAGCCAGCGGGAGGGTGTGGTGCAGAGATACATGGTGACAGCAAGGATGAGGCGCTAGCGAAGTGGAGCAAGTGGGCTAACGAATGAAGCTCAGGGGCGGGCGGCTTCTCGCCCGTCCCGCTGGAGCGACCAGTTAGGCTAGGTTTTTTTGATAAGAGGAGAAAAGCATGGAATACAAACACGTTTTTACAGGATCGTCAGAAACAGAAGGCGAGCTGCGCACCTTCTTGGGCGCAGCGGAATCACTTGATAGCGGAGTGCCAAGAAAACTGTTTACGAACGACTACTACTGGAAAGTGATGACCGTCGGGCGTAATGGCGAGAAAGACGCTTATCCGAGGTCGCAGGCCAAGGACGACATGGGCGGATTTTTTGAAGAGCGTGACGGGCTTGTTTATCTGACAGAAAAGGCGAAGAGCTGCATACATGCCTAACGCAAAGGTAAGCGGCGGAGCGTAGCGGAGTCCGCCTTGACCGTATGGTTAGGCATTTGACAATAGGAGATGAAAAGATGATAGCAATAGAAACTAGATGCCGTTGCGCAAGATGCAAAAAAATAATAAAAGGAAAGCAAAATATCGCTAATTATGAAAAATATAAGCCATATTGCAGCTACCACTGCCAACAGTGGCACTGACTGGAAGAAGCGCAAAGGCACATAAAAACATTAGTGCCTAACGTGAAATAGATACCCTAAAAACTCCGACTAATGCACCTTTATTTTTTGTAGTAGCATGAAAGCAAAGTTAATTTTTTAACTAAAAGCGCAGATTTTTACACCATGCCAGAACAAATCTGTGGAACCTGCAACCATGCATCATTTGGTAAAACGAATGACTGCACCGCCGCAAGCAATATCTGGGAGCGTGGCAGACACATCGAACCGTGGCTAGTAGAGTGTATGCACAATCCAGCAAAGTGGGAGCCGATAAATACTCACAAAGACTGGGCATCGAAAGCTGTTAGAATAGAAACTATCAAAAACGCATTGAAGAAAGCCGAAGAATGACATCACCATACGCATTTGCAAATAAACAAAAAGCACCTATCCCGTTGGAGCATGATATTCAATGTGCATACTTTGAGTGGGCGCGTAATCCTGCAACGCTGAAAAAATATCCAAAGATACGCTGGCTGCACGCAATAGCCAATGGCGGGGCGCGTCATGTCGTGGTGGCGGTTAAATTGAAGCGAGAAGGTGTTTTAAAGGGCATTCTCGATGTTTGTCTGCCATGCTGTAGTGGTGATAAGCATGTTACCTATTCGACGCTCAGAATCGAGTTTAAACGCCCAAAAGAGAAAGAAACGAAAGAGCAGATCGAATTCGCTGAATTTTGCCGCAACGAAGGGCAGAAATGCGTTGTCTGTTTTGATTCTATCGACGCAATACAGATAACCAAAGATTATTTGGAGGGTAAATTATGATTGACGATTCTATGATTGCACGATTGCTAGAGCAATGTGATCTGAATGACGCTGTACCTACCGTATATCGTGAAGAGTTAAAACAATTCGCCCGTGCTTGCTATGCTGCCGGGCGTGATGATGAAAAATTTGATTCAATTCGTTCTATAGCTAATCTCGCAAAGCAAGGCGAACATCCCCTAATCTCCAATACCTAGTGACCCTCCCGCGAATCTTCACAGGTTGCGGGATTGTTTTATCTGTTATAGCTCTACCTATGAAATATGGCGTATTCTTGATTCCGTATATCTCGACAATCTCTGCACAAGTTAGATATACGCCGTCCTCCCATTTATTCATGCGTGGCGGGATATTCGGAGTCATTTCATACGTCCAATTTCTGCTGAAGCGCAAACTATTGCGCGACGAGTTGCTTCTTCATTTCCGTATCCTATATCTGTTTTTTCTGTAACTGATTCTCCATTGCCGAATTTTACTTCAGTTGCGTATGCTCGAAAATCTATTCCCAGTCTCAATTTAACTGCCAAACACAAAGCATCACCGTCATCCTCTAACGGGTTCCATATCGCGCCGTTTTCAGTAAAAAAAGCATTTAATGGATGCTGATTACCGTCTAAGTTTTGTAATATTATCCCTGCTGCCTTCGCCGCTAATTCCAACAATTCTTTATCGTTCATGTCAACCATCTCCCAATAATAACCATCCCCGCATAAGCCAATACCCACCATTGCCAGCCTTTTCCTGAATCCATGTCATCAGGCTCATCCAACAATGCGCGATAACCGTATGCTTCAGTAAGCGTGCGCGGGAAACGGTTTACGCATAGACCGTATTCTGCGTGTAGATTGTCAGGCATAAGGATGCTCCGTTTCTTTTTGATTTATGCTATATTCCGAAATCTGCTCATCTGTCATTTCGTCAGGGCAAAATTCAATCATCAAAGAATCAATCTTTGCTTGTTGAGAATTGCATCTTTTCTCAAACATTTCACTTGCTGCAATAGCCATACGCGCCGAGGCTTCAGCATTGCCGAGGTCGTGGCGAAGTGTTGCGATTTCTTTTTTCAATTCAGAGATTTCCTTTTCGCATTGCTCAACAGCTTGTAATAAGCTCATTTTGTAATCTCCTTATTCTTGCATAAACATCAAAGAGTCAGGCACAACGAATTCCATCCGTTTATCCTTATCCATTGCGCGATATACCAGCAATTTACCGCGAATGCGTTTAAGAAAATCGTTTATTGCTGATTGTGGCGTTGCGCCATTACCATGTGTTGATTCCAAGCAGGCAGAACCAGCTTTATCCTTGAACTCGCAATTATAGAATGACGCGCTCCAACGGCTTTTCTGGTTAGGGTAATAGATTAAGCGAATTTCGATGTTAAGCGTATCGCAATAGTCTTGAATGTTCATTTCATCTCCTTAGTAATATCCAGCGAGGTGCTGGTCAACTGCATATCAAATTCTTCGCAAGCCATTAACTGCCTAGCCAATACATACAGTGATACAGGGCATCCGGAACGCTCTACCATGCGTCTTGCAGCCTGCCGACCGATACTAGGATATAGACGGGCAGCGCGTAATGCTATTTGTGCGTTTGGTGTCATTTTTTCCTCATTTCTTCTGCCATAGCAGCAATAGCATCAGCAAGCCATAAACCATCTTCACTTTTGAAAAAAGCGAATTTATCCAGTAGTTGTTCAAGAGCATCAGCACTAGCCTGCATACTCGATTCTGCATCGTGCTTGTCGAGCCATTGCTGGATGGATGTGGCAGTGGCGCTGAGTGCCGCTTCTTGTAAAATAAAAGCGTTCTCGCCCGCCTCCGCGATGCTATCTTGTGCGTCCGGTAAGTGACAATACATATTTGCATATTTTCTGGCGCGCTCGACTTCATTGATAGCTTCGGCCAGCATCGCGTTGTGTGCAGCAAGCCGCTCGTTCTCGACTTTGAGTTCTGCAACCTCTTCTCGCAGACGCTTGGCTGCGTCAAGTTCCATTTGCACTAGTAAGCTGGTCATTTCTTCTCTCCTATTATTCCGTGGGCGGCTTCTACTGCGCGAGTATAGTCAATCCAATCCTCGGCATCCATTTTATAAGAACGCACAGTATTCTGTGCAATTTTTAGTACTACCTCCTCACTCAGCGGCTTCTGCTGTGGGAATGGTTCGGCATACAAAGGCTTTGCCAGATGCCTAGTGCTGGGCATCAATGATTTTGTATCATAAACAAGATGCCCAGCAACTCCTTGCCAAGCAACTGGCTCCTGCTCCATCAGTTCCTTATCGCGTTCTTCGCGTCCGGCCTGCTTGCCTCCTTCATAAGCCGCCGCAGTGCTGATTGCGCAGGAATCTACCCCGCGCTGATACTCTGCCGCTTTGATGGCGGCTAGTTCTTCTTGTCCTTTATCAGACATTTTTAATGTGGGCATAAGATGGCATACTAAAGCCTGCTGCGCTGCTAGTTTATCTTGTGCAATGTATGCCTGCGTATCTGCCGCAAGTCTCGTGCTAAGCAATTCAGATTCCAGTTCCGTAATCCTCTGTTGGCTTTGTTCGGTGGCCGCTTTCCATACATCGAACTCACTCCGGCCTGCATCCAGTGCTTTACCTTCGTTTCCCTTCCAAGTCTCAAACGCTTCCCGCATATCAGATTCGTAATTCATAAAAGTCTCCGTGATACCCCCGGCTTTAGCCGTGGGGAGGTAAGGAGACGGTTTTGAAGTTGCATTCCCGTCTCGGTTGACAATCTCACACAAATAATATATCGTGTGTAAATGGATGTCAAGAAAGCATATAGGTTTAGGTTTTACCCAACGCCAGAGCAAGAGCAAATTCTTGCCAAGACGTTCGGGTGCGCTCGCTTCGCCTATAACCACATGCTGCGGATACGCACTGATGCGTGGTACAAAGAACAAAAGCGAGTGGGCTACCACGAGACCTCCGCTTTGTTGACTGAGTTGAAAAAGCAGCCTGAAACAATCTGGATGAACGAAGTTTCCAGCGTACCAGTGCAACAGTCTCTGCGACATTTGCAAACCGCATTCGGAAATTTTTTCGCCAAGCGTGCCAAGTATCCGGCCTTCAAAAGCAAACACGACAAGCAGGCAGCGGAATACACTTCCAGTGCCTTCAAATGGGACGGCAAAGCATTGAAACTGGCAAAGATAGATGCGCCGTTAAATATCCACTGGTCGCGCACCTTGCCAAAAGCAGCGAAGCCAACCACAGTCACGGTATCCAAGGACGCAGCAGGACGGTACTTCGCTTCGTTACTTTGCGACGACACGGTGATGCCGAAGCCGGAAGCCGCAGGACAGATCGGTATTGACTTAGGGCTTACCCACTTCGCCATACTTTCGACTGGCGAGAAGATTGCAGCACCAAACACGTTCCGCAAGAATGAATCCAAGCTCGCAAAGTTACAGAGGCGACTGGCGAAGAAGCAAAAAGGCTCGGCAAACAGATTCAAGGCCAAGCGCAAAGTAGCAAGGCTACATGCCAAGACGGCAGATACCCGCAGGGATTTTCTACACAAACTTTCAACCCGGCTGGTCAACGAAAACCAAGTTATCGCCATTGAAAGTCTCGCCGTCAGCAACATGCAGAAGAACCACTGTTTGGCAAAGTCAATCAGCGATGCTGGCTGGTCAGAGTTTGTCAGGCAGCTCGAATACAAGTCGCTGTGGTACGGGCGCACCTTGGTCGGCATTGACCGCTGGTATCCATCCAGCAAGCGATGCTCCGACTGTGGGCATACTGTACCAAAAATGCCGTTGAAAGTTCGCGAGTGGGTATGCCCAGAGTGCGGCAGTATCCATGATCGAGACATCAATGCAGCGCGCAATGTTTTAACCGCTGGGCTTGCGGGGTTAGCCCATGGAGTCGAAGTAAGTCCTGTCATCATTTGATTGTTGTCGGGCATTTGTCTGTGAAGTGGGAATTCCCTGCCTTTAGGCATGGGGAGCAGTCAATTCATATCCTCCGCAATAGCTTTAATAGAAACGGTAATCAACTCACGCTTATCCTGCAACAGCAATATCTGGCTACACGCTACAGCCATTTGCTTATCAATCAGGTCTAAATCGCTTGCCAATGCTGCGAGTGCAATGGCTTTATCAGATAGGGTAATCATCATATCTCCTTAACAATAACATCATCAGAAGATGCGCCGATAGAACGCATCACAGTTTCAATCAGCAAATCGCGGCATTCTGGTAGCTTGCCTGCGACATAAACACCGGACTTGCTCGACTTCCATCCTATTGCACCAGCTGCAATATGGCTTATATCCACAATCTCGCCATCCTCTACAACATACAATCCGATGATGCAAGACATTGAACTACGGCTTACATGGCGGATGCAGGTGTAAATCTTCCCAGCAATTCCATATCCTCTACCCGCCGGAAGAATCAAGCCATCCAAGTCATCAATACACTGCAAACGATATGCTTCGCGTCCTTTAACGAATGGCAGCTTAATCCAATCATCAGATGGTGCGCGTCCATCTAGTTGATAGATTCGTCCGTTTGGGGCGCGGTGGTAAGTATATGAAGTCATTTGTTAGCTTTCTTAGCCGCAATGCGTTGTTGGTGTCCTAATGACAAGCTAAGAACCATGCCTCGCCATTCATTCCACCATTTCAATGCGCCAGAATCCATTTGTGATATTTCATCATCGGTAAAGTTTTCCCATTGAGCATGAGAAAATAGCTTGCATCCGATTTTGATGTGCATATCCATAATCAGGACGAAATACTTAGTCCCGATGAGTTGGATAGGTTCGTTTTCTAGCGGGATACCTTCTCCGTATGTAGCCCCGACCAGATTCGCCCCGTCCAGATTCGCCCCGCGCAGATTCGCCCCGCGCAGATACGCCCCGACCAGATACGCCCCGCGCAGATACGCCCCGACCAGATACGCCCCGTCCAGATTCGCCCCGACCAGATACGCCCCGTCCAGATTCGCCCCGACCAGATTCGCCCCGTCCAGATTCGCCCCGTCCAGATTCGCCCCGACCAGATTCGCCCCGTCCAGATTCGCCCCGCGCAGATTCGCCCCGCGCAGATACGCCCCGACCAGATTCGCCCCGCGCAGATTCGCCCCAGCACTAAAAGCGGCTTCTACGCATATTTTCATACTTGCGCATTCAAGCGAAAAGATTACAGAGCCAGTAAAGCGGTTTTTGATTTCAAATAAAGACATTTTCATTCTCCAAAGTTAAGTTAGTAACGAGTGCCGCGATGTACGGTTACAACAGATTCTGTAGTTTCGCGCAGAATCCGAGCCGCAGACTTGATGCGTTTCCAATAAGCGCATCGTTTGACGCGCCGAAGTGTGCGCCAGTGGGTAAGTGTGGTGTGAGTGATGCTCATGGCTGCGCGTATCATGCTGTCACCTCATTATGTTGTATTGCTGTTGACCAAAGCTCTATTTGTGTCATTGGAACGCCGACGAACTGAGCGCGCAGACGAGCAAAGGTAAGGGAGAATTCTGCTAGTTCTAGGAAATATGTGCGGGTCATGGCTTATTTACCAAGCCATTCTTGCGATTCTTTTTTCATGCCGTCAAGATTTCTAGCAAGCATCGCGGCAAAACTGACGAAATAACCAGATTGTGTATTTGTGCTTGCCATATCGGCAGCCCAACGCATATTTTTAGAACGGAGCTGTTGTTCAGCTTGTTCTGGTGTGAATTTAAGCTCTAAAAGCAACGCGGCGCAGTTTATCCATTGTGAACCATATCTGCTTGAGCTAAATGCATCAGATGTTTTTTTTGCTAATTGTTTTGCATTCATTTTGTAAATCTCCTTTAAGTGTTTAGGTCTATTAGCTGACCGATTAGCTTTGTTGGAAAGGCTGCTAGTTCCTCATTTACCCTCATTTAACAGCGAGCCTCACTATCGCCGCACCTAACCAACAGTTCGCATACTATAGATACGATTCAACCTTGTCAAGCATTTTGTGCGCGCAGATTAAAAATATATGTGATGCGGAAATATGTTTACTTTTTGGAGTTGTGCGCGTACAATTCAGTCTTGAATGCCGTGTTAGGCATTTTAACAACGAAGCGGAGTAAGAAAATGAAAAAGCCATACCCATCACTGTGCAAAGACTGCAAACACAGCAAGACAGAAGAACGTAGCGAGTGGAACTTGAGATGTCACCATCCAGTTGTAAATGCAAAAGACCCGTGGGCGCTTGCAAGCATCAATGCGGGTGGAAGTAATTGCTCCACCGTGCGAGAAAAGCACTGGCCTGCGGCTTGTGGAATGCGCGGCGCACTTTGGGATGGGAAGAGTGTCTAACGCAAAGTTAACCGGCTCCGCGCTTTTGCGGAGTCCGGGTTGAACGGCGGGTTAGCCACTACGCCAAGAGTGCTAGGGCATTCCAGAGATTGCAGAACGCAACAGTGGATGATTACATGCCCCAAATGCGCCAAGCAATTCGAGCCGCAAACAACGCGACTTTCATGGCAGTCAATGGATTGTCCGAAGTGCGGAACATCTTTGATCGCCGATTACAATGCGGAGCCACCAACTGTGAGGGTGGCTAACGTGGAGTTGAGCGGGCGCGCTGAGAACGCAATTTAATCAACCACGCTTCGGGCGCTCCGCTCGAACGGAAAGTTAGGAACTTACCATGAAACAGAAAAAGATAGAACTTCTTGTAACCTATAAATTTAAGGTTAGTTATGAGCACGCAGACCACCTACGAGAGATAAAAAAAGAACTCAAGAAACACCCGATAACCAACATGGATGGAGCAGGAGTAGCAAGCGATGGGGTTGTCTATGGATACTCATGCAAACTTATTAAGGCGTTTCCTAACGTGAAATAGGCACCCTAAAAACCCCAACAAATACACCATAATTTTTTTTAGCCACATGAAAATAAAGTTAAGTTTTTAACTAAAAGCGCAGATTTTTACACCAAAAGGAACTGATATGGAAGAGAAGACACCAAAGAAACGCGGACGCAAGACAATCTCGAAGGATGGCGCAAAGATGCTTAACCGTAACTTCAGGACTACGGATGCAGAATGGGAATCGTGCCTATTGTTTGGCGGCGGAAAGTGGATTAGATCGCAGATTCATCGGAAGATTAGGCTGGATGCTCAGAAAAAGGTTGATGAAATGTGCGCACCAGTTTTGGCAGAAACGGAGAAATAACATGGAACAGAAATTAAAAATAACGCGTAATAAAATAAAAGAAAAGCTACAGGAAGGACTAGATGTGAACAACTGGTCTATTGTTGGAACAAGAGGATCAAACGCAGCATTTTTGAAGCTTCTTATTGAATATCTTAAGAGCAAAGGAATTGAAGTGCATTGACAGTAGATGACATCAATCGTGGATAATATAGTTGACCTGCACGCAGCAAGAAAAGAGCGCGAGCCGCACAGCACAGGTGAAGCTAGATGCTTGTCTTGTAACCACGAATGGATAGCGGTAGCACCTACTGGCACAGTTTGGCTAGAATGTCCTGAATGCTCGATTGAAAAAGGCAGATTCGTCGCGCATCACGAAAGAAGTGGCGACCATTGGGAATGTGATTGTGGGTGTGACTTGTTCTACATAACACCGGACGGAATGTATTGTCCTAATTGCGGAGATTGGCAGCATGGATTCTGACGCATCATAATGATAGGGCGGATAACTCAGATGGTTAGAGCAATGCCATCTCCCTTTCCGCCCACCAATACATAAAGAGGTGATTGGAAAAATGAAAAATTGGATAATTGAATTAGTAACCAATAATGTGTTATGTAATAACATAGAAATAGACGCAGAATCAATCGAAAAGACTGATTATCAAACACTATTGATTGACGGAGAAAAATGGGAATTGCCAAACATTTGCGGACTAAGTTTCGGGCGCGTTGAATGTATAAGCGGGTAACGTGATTACGCAACAGGGTAATTATGTGTTAAAATAAATCATGGGAAGAAAAACACAGCGGCTCAAAAAGCCCAAAATCATGCCAGATGAAGATATGGTGATAATGCGTAATCTATCATTCGTTATGGCTCCTTTGGTTTTATTGCTCATGTGGATTATAGGTTAGTAAGCACTAACAAACAAAACGAGGATTAAAAACTTTGACATAAGATTATGTGGATAATTGGAAGTGTTTTATTTATTATGGTCGCCGTTACAGAGTTTATTTCTGGCAGTGTAGAAAATGGAGCAACACATTTAGCTCTTGGAGCTATTTATATGCATATATTCTTTATGGAAAGTAAAAATGTCTGAACAACAATATCAATGCCCTGTATGCAATCAGCAATATACCCAGTTCACTGCTAAGCTTCATGCTGGATGTGGAGTGGTTATGGTGTCAGCCATTTCAGAAGAGGCTGAAGAATATAAGCTGCAACTTAAAACGCGAGGAATTGGACATCAAAGAATAGAAATAGTTACATCAAGCATTGCGGATACAGATATAAACGAAAGCGTGATAGATTCATCTGAAGTTGATATTGCGCCAGAACCAATCAGTCAAGCTCAAGAAACCGCGCCTATTGCAGCACAAGAGCCAAAGAAGCGCGGCCCGAAGCCAAAGGCTAAATAAGGTAGTAATAGAATGCCACCAAGACAAAAGCCCGGAACAGATGAAGAGATACTCGCCGATTGGGATACTGGCGACTATTCAAAGCTCCACGGCGGAACAAAGACACAAAGCGACCTATCATATAAGCATCATTGCTCTATAGGTAGGATAAACAAGTTAGTAAAGGGAAGAACCCCCCAAAACTTACAGATTGTGAACAACTTAATTTATGCGAATCAAGAGCTTGCAAACAAAAATGAATTTGAAGTGAATGCGGTGAATAAGGTTGTTGACGAACGTACAAAACATATCCAATTCTTCAATGATGCCGCTGTGCTAAATGTAAGAGACTCGTTAGCTGCTCCATGTGAAAGCCAAAACGATTTCAGGGCAAGAGCTGAGACAATAGCAAAGGGGCGCGAGGTTGTATTGGGAAAGACTCCTGATACAGCTATTCAGATCAATAGTTCAGGAAATACTCAGATAGTCAGCGCAGACATGAGCGCACAAGACGCTGCTAGGGCTTATGCTGATATGGTATCTAGGAAGTGATTACGGGCTTTGACTTCAAGAATCCAGACTATGCCGCTGTTTATGCCGAACGTGCTAAACGGTTATCGCATATAAGGAACAATCCGCATTTGTTGCCGGGTTTGAAGGCTTACTATCGAGACAATATCCCGCAATTCATCACAGATTGGGGCTGTACGTTTGACCCACGCAATCCGGAGAGAAACCTTCCTTCTGCTATACCTTTTATCCTATTTCAAAAGCAAGTTGATTGGGTAGAGTGGTTTTTAGAGTTATGGAAGAGCGGCAAATCTGGGCTTACTGAGAAGAGCCGCGATGCTGGTGTAAGCTGGCTAACTGTTGCTACTGCTTGCTCAATATGCCTATTCAACGAAGGTATTGTAGGCGGGTTTGGAAGCCGAAAAGAGGAATATGTTGACAAGATAGGCTCGCCTCATTCTCTATTTGACAAGGCACGAACATTCTTGCAAATGCTACCTGCTGAGTTTACAGGTAGTTGGTCTGCCCCTCATATGCGTGTATTGTTTAGCGATACCGGGTCTAGTCTAACTGGAGAATCTGGCGATGGTATTGGGCGTGGTGCTAGAACGTCATTTTACTTTGTTGATGAATCGGCTTTCCTTGAAAGGCCGCATCTTGTAGAGGCTTCGTTGTCACAGACTACAAACTGCCGTATGGATGTATCAACGCCTAACGGTATCGGCAATCCTTTTGCTGAAAAGCGTAGAGGTGGGAAAGTCCCTGTTTTTACATTCCATTGGCGTGATGATCCACGCAAAGGCGAGGAATGGTACGAAGAACAAAAGGCAAAGCTAGACCCTATAACGCTTGCGCAGGAAGTTGATATTAACTATTCGGCTTCAGTTGAGGGCGTACTTATTCCTTCAGATTGGGTGCAGTCTGCTATCGGGGCAGATGAAAAGCTGATGATAGGAATATCAGGGGTTCGCAAGGGTGCGCTGGATGTTGCTGATGAGGGCAGAGACGAAAATGCGTTCTGTGGGCGTTCAGGGATATTGATAGAGTATCTGGAAGGTTGGAAAGGTGCTGGTTCAGACATTCTCGCTACTGTAGAGCGTTCCTTTATGAATTGTGACAAGTTGGGGTACTCAGCCTTTGATTATGATGCTGACGGACTTGGTGCTGGCGTTCGTGGCGATTCTAGGATGATTAACGAGAGGCGTGAAGAGTGCAAGGAAAAACAGATTGCAGTTATGGCCTTCCGTGGTTCCGGTGCTGTTACAAAACCTGAGATGCAAACTATCCCCGGAAGGAAGAACAAGGATATGTTTGCAAATGCAAAGGCTCAGTCATGGTGGATGCTTCGCAAACGGTTTCAAGATACTCATAGAGCAGTTACGGAGAATAGAGTGCCTGATGATGTGGATGAGTTAATATCAATCAGCCCTTCATTAACAACGTTAAATCAATTAGTGGTAGAATTGTCGCAACCAACTTATTCAATAAATGGAAGCGGAAAGATTCTAGTTGATAAATCTCCGGATGGAACAAAATCACCAAACCTTGCCGATGCAGTAATGATTGCTTTTTCATCGTCCGTTGTTGTTGCTTCGGATAAACGAGATAATAAAAAGAAAGACAAGTCCGCCGTACATGGTGGACATAACCACGCTCAAGGATGGATGACATGAAAAACAAAATAGCCATGTTGCCTAATCCTGATAACCAAAGCCATGAATGGTGCAGCATTTGCTCCGATGACAATATCGTTGCGGTAGTTCAAGGGAAAACAAACTGCTATTATTGCGGCAATACGATAGTATTATGTAGCAAGCATGCTAAACAGCTTTTTGATGAATTGAAAGAATTGGTTAAATGAACATTATCTTTGGATTCGATATTACAGATGGAAACTTTGTTGGTACGCTTGACGAAGTTATCGTTCGATTACCATATGATGTTGTATTCAGATTCCCATATATGGTAGGAATGAAACAAAGATGTTTTGCAGTTCGATGTTTTGCAGTTCCAGAGGATATTGTGAGAGAATATATCAATGCGCAAAAAGAGAACGATCAGACGATTCGGCAAGCCAATACTAAGATCGAGTGGCGATAGGATGAGATATTTGCGGAGTAATGGATGAAAACAGGAACCGTATCGCTTAACAATGCATCACTTCATATCGGATATTCTCAGGTAGTCAAGCCTAACCAGCGCGGATTGCTTCGTGAGATAACTGAGTTCTTCGTCCCTGATACACAACGCGGGAAAGGTGAAGGAACTGCGTTACTTGAATCTGTATGCGAGCAGGCTGATAATGAAGGCATATTCCTGCTGATTAAGCCTGATAATAGCCGTCTAGGCGCGTTCTATGCTCGGCATGGATTCGAGACTTTGCAGGGCGGAGAAAATACTTTTATGATTCGCAAGCCAGTTGTGCTATAGTTAGCGCATACTAACCCTATTTCCTAACGTCGTGAGACGCTGGAGGACTGATGGAACAAGATAATACTGAAGATGTATCTGAAGAATCCACTGAAAGCATCGTAGAAGAGGCTAAAGAACGATTCGAGCGCGCTAAGGATATGTATTCAGCTTCACGCGCTCAAGCTGTTGCTGATACTCGTTTCGCGCTTGGTGATAGCGATAATCTATGGCAATGGCCTGAAGATGTGGCTACATCTCGTCAAGGTGATCGCCGCGTGTGTCTTACAGTAAATCTCACCGCACAGCATTGTAATCAAATAATCAACCAGATTCGCCAGAATCGCCCATCATGCAGGGTTATGCCTGTTGATGATATGTCCGACAAAAAGACCGCCGAGATACTGGCTGGCCTCATCCGAAACATCCAAACAACAAGCAATGCAGATGATGCACACGATACTGCCGCTGAACATGCAATCTATGGCGGCGAAGGATATTGGCGCGTCATTACTGAGTTTGAATCTGACTCGTCGTTTAATCAAATTATCAAAATCAAAGCATGTCCTAACCCACAACTCGTATATATTGACCCAGATGCTGTCGAGCCAGATAAGTCTGACGCAGAATGGGGTTTTATCTTTGAGGATGTGAAAAAAGACACCATTGAGCGTGAATATCCAGAACTCAAAGGAGAATTGTCTAGCTGGGTTGAGGATAAGAAATATCAGTGGGTTTCTGAGGACACCGTCCGAGTAGCCGAGTATTTCTATGTCGAATACGTCAAAGACACGGCATTATTGCTTGCTGATGGTAGCTCAACGCTTGAAAGCACATTGCCAGAAAACGTAACACGCAAGGATATGAAGCTGGTAAACAGCGACACTGGCGAATCTATCGAGATAATCAAAGAACGCGATACATTCCGCAAGCAATGGAAATGGTGCAAGCTAGTCGGCGGACATGATAAGCCGTATGAAGAACGAGATTGGCCGGGCGCGTATCTGCCTATCATTGCAACCATAGGCAAAGAGGTAAACGTCAATGGTCAGGTGATTCGCAAAGGAATTGTGCGAGATTTAAAAGACCCTGCGCGTATGGTTAATTACTCATACTCCGAGACTGTACAAACTTTGGCTTTACAGAACAAAGTCCCTTACATGGCTAGTGCAGAGGCTATAGAAGGCTTTGAAGGAATATGGGGTAATGCCAACCTTGAGAACCGTGCATATCTTCCATATAACTCATTTGACGAAGCTGGTCAGCCTTTGCAACCACCACAACGCCAGCCTCCAGCGATTATGCCAGCAGCGCAAGTTCAGTTATTGCAGCTATCTACAGAAGAGATGCGCGGTGCGTCTGGGCAGCAGAATAGCAACTTTGGCATCAAGTCTGAAGCATCAAGCGGTGTAGGTATTCAACGCCTGAAGCAACAAGGCGAAATTGCCACGTTCCACTTTCCTGATAATCATGCTCGCGGTTTGAGATATGAGGCAAAGATTCTGATAGACCTTATCCCGAAGGTTATGGACACCAAGCAGATAGTTCGTGTGCTTGGCTTGGATGGAAAGCAAGAACAAGCAACGCTTGACCCTTCGCATCAAAACGCTTATTACGAGCAAGATATTGGTGATGGCGATATTCAAAAGATATTCAATCCTACCATCGGGCAATACGATGTTGTTATTGACACAGGGCCGTCATTCCAGACTCAACGCCAAGAGGCTTTTGCTACATTGTCCGATATGTCTAGCCGTAATCCTGCCTTGATTGATAAGGCCGGAGACTTGATTATGCGCAATTCTGATTATCCGGGCGCAGACCAAATTGCTGATAGGCTGGAGAAATTCCTGCCGCCCGAAGTCCGCGATCAAAAGAATGGTGCTGCGCAGCAATTACAGCAAGCAACACAAGCAGCCCAACAGATGCAGCAACAACTCCAGCAGATGCAGCAAGTAATGCAGGAAATGCAGCAGAAATTGCAGGCGGCTGAGAGCGGACAAGCTAAGGCTCAGATGGAAATACAGGCAAAGATGCAATTATCCGCTGCTGAGATAGAAGCCAAGAAAGAAATGGCATTGCTGGATGCACAGGTTCAAGATCAAAAGCATCAGCGCGAGATAGCTGCACGTCAACAACAGGCCGAGATTGAGGCGCAGATTAAACAGCAAACCATAGCTATGGAAATCCAAGCCCGTCAACAACAAGCTGATGCTGATGCCAAGTTCAAGAAAGAGCAGACGTTAGTAAATGCTCACTTATCTATTGACGCGGCAGAAAAAGATGCTTGTGCAAAAGTCAAGATGGCGCAGATGGAAATTGAAAGCCGCGAAGATATTGCTGAATTGAACGCTTATGTAGAACTAAAGAGAGCTGGAATTGATAATCCAGACCTGACGGCAGATGTTACGGACGATTTAAAAGAAGATGATACAAATAGCTTGACAATCATCGCGGATTCGCAATAATGCGGGTGTAGTAAGTGCTAACTATGGCATTTCATAGTGTTCCTAACGTCGAGATGACGCCGGAGGTTGTAAAAATGACTGACCAAGTTGAAGAAGTTGCAGCACCAGAAGTTGTAGATACTGAAGCTACGCAGGAAACCGTAGAGACTCCAACACCCGAAACTGAGTTGGGCGAGGATGATAAGGAAACTCAGGCCGTAGAGAAAACATATACCCAAAAGGAATATGACGAAGCTACCGCAAAGATTAGAAAGAAAGCCGAGGCTGTAGCAGAACGAAGAGCATTGAAAGTTTATGCGGAAAAGCTGGAATCGCTTAATGTGAAGCCAGCACAGCAACAGGAAGTGAAGGCGGATAACGGAAAGCCGCAACTCTCGAAATATGAGAATGTTGAGGATTACGTTGAAGCTGTAGCAGACTGGAAGCTGAATCAGCGTGAACAAGGTTTGCAACAAGAGAAAGCGGCAAAGCAACAGAGCGAAGTTAGCGTAAAGGTTCAAAGGATTTTGGAAGATGCTGAAAAAATCCCCGGATTTGATCGTGACGAATTCGCTTCATTGCCAGTTAGTAGCTCTATGGCTGAAGCCATTATGGACAGCGATAAAGCTCCTCAAGTTGTGGCATATCTTGCATCTAACCCTGATGACGCAGAACGTATCAATAAACTAAGTCCGGCAAGGCAAGCGGCTGAAATTGGCAAGTTGGAAGTTGCACTTTCAACAGTCACAAAAGTAAAGGCATCAAGCGCACCTGCACCGATTAAGCCACTTGGCAGTCGTGGTAGTGCGACAGGTACACTTGCAGACGCAAAGAGCATGGATGAATACGAGGCCATGCGGCGCAAGCAGGGTGCTAAATGGAATAGACGATAGTAAAGGTTGGGTGAAAGCCCTTATTTGTAACTCATACGCTGTGAAGCGTTAGGAGGATTTAACATGAGCAACGTCTTAGCAACGAGTAGCATTGTAGCAAAAGAAGCATTGGCTGTTCTTGAGAACATGCTGGGCTTTTCCCATAACGTCAATCGAGACTATGAGGATGAATTCACGGGCAATATGAGCCGTGGTTATGCTCCGGGTCAAACCATTAACATCAAACGTCCTCCACGTTATACATATCGTGATGGTCGTGTTGCTGTGCCTCAATCAACAACCGAAAGCACTATCCCACTGACTCTCGCCCAAGGTGGTTCTGACCTCAGCTTTAGCTCCGCTGAACGTACTTTGTCTGTAACTAAGCTGGAAGATAAAGTATATGCGGCAATGGCTCCGGTACTAAACGAGATTGACCGTCGCGGTCTGGAAATGGCACGATTCTCCACGTTTAATGCGCTGAACCCAACCTATGCAGCAGCGAATACTCAGGCATTGGCTATCTCTGCATTGACTGGTATCAATCGCCGTCTGGATGAAATGGCCGCACCGATGGATAGGAACCGCACCATGACTCTTTCGCCCGGTCTGAATGCTGACTTGGTGACTGGTCTGACTGGTCTGTTCAACGCACAAGATACCATCGCAAAGCAATATCGCTCTGGTCGTGTTGAGAATGCGCTGGGCTTGGCCTTTGAAATGGATCAGAATATCTCGACCCATACCAATGGTGCAGCTACTGCAACTAACATCAACGGCGCGAATCAGATTGGTTCGACTATCACCGTTACGGCTGTTGCTGCTGGTACTCTGACTCGTGGTACTCGTATCACTCTGCCGGGTGTGTTTGCGGTAAACCCTCAATCGCGTCAATCCACTGGTGTACTGGCTCAGTTCATCGTTACGGCTGACGTTGCACAGGGTGCGACTTCCATCCCTATCAGCCCAGCAATCGTAACCACTGGCGCATTCCAGAACGTAACCGCTTCGCCAACTACCGGCCAGCCTTACGTTATCTTTGGTGCTGCATCGACAAGTTACACTTGCTCGGTTGGTTATCACAAGGATGCGTTCACGCTGGCTTGCGTACCATTGCAGGCTGTTCCTACTGGCACTGGTGCTAAGTCGTCTCAAGAAAGCCGCAACGGTCTGTCTGTGCGCGTTACTGAGGGTTACGATGTGACCAACGATAACAGCATCATGCGTATTGACGTGCTGTATGGGTGGGCCGCTACATATCCTGAGTTGGCTTGCGTTTACGCAGGGTAATTGATAATTTACATTAACTGACAAACCCTTCGTGATACTTTCTTTTGCCCTCGATGCAAGCAAGCTCTGCTTCTTCGGGGGTATTGAAAGAACCAAGACGGATTCGTTTAGATTCAACACGAATTAAAGGAGAATTAACATGGCAGTTTATCTTACACAAGCATACGGCGGATTCCCAGCATCTTCGACTAATCCGGTAATCTTTCCACCTTCTACTGAAGCTGCACTTATTGCAGAAGGTAAAGCAACCGCTGCCGGAACTACAGGAGGCGAAAATACTCGCGGTGGCCCCGGCTACTTTGCAACTCAAGGCGGCAACAAAGCAATGATTGACCAAGTTGGTGTAGGTCGTGATGTAGCTAACGTCAATAAAGCCCCATTGATTTCAACCGCAATCCCGATGGGTTCTTTGGCTTTCACAGCATACGAAACTAATGGCACAGCACCTACTGCTGGCACGATGTATCTGACTGAAATTAATATCTCTGCTGCACAGACATATACCGGCATTGGCGTTTTGAATGGTACGACTGTTGGCACTGATAATCATTTGGTGGCTCTGTATGGCGCTGATGGTACTCTGCTGGCTAATTCTGCTGTTGCCGGTGCTTTGTCTGCTGGAGCCTCAGCTTGGCAAGACCGAGCATTCGCGGCTCCGATTACGCTGATTCCGGGTCGCTACTTCCTTGGCGTGCAATCAAATGGCACTACTGCAACATTGCGCCACTTGGAGACCGCGCTTGGTGCAACTAACAGCACTGGCGCGCAAGCAGGTGTATTTGGCACTATCCCAGCAACATTGACGACCGTACCTGTGACGATCACCAATGCACAGGGCGTGATAACTAGACTTTACGTTTAAAGTTTAGCGTTCATTCCCCATTAGAAAATAATGGGGAATTTAAGCTAAATTGTTCTAACCGCTTGCATCGTTGTGAAACGCCCAAGCGATCTATTCTAAGGAGTTCCTATGACGACGGCCCTTGTGCTTATAAGCGATGCATTGAAGGAGATAGGAGTTCTTGCTGAAGGCGATACTCCATCCGCTGCGATGGTTGATGATGCTCTGCGTGCATTAAATCGTTTGATGGCATTGATAAGCAATGACCAGTCTTTTGCCTATTATCAAAATATGGTATCTCGCCCGTTGACTGGTGAGACTTCATTTACTATTGGGCCAACTGGCGACGTTGTAACAGATAGGCCGATAAGCATAGAGACTGCATTCGTTGACCGCAACGGTATTAGCTATCCTGTCCGTGTAATTGATAACGTGTTATGGGATGGAATCATTTATAAGGGCATTGCTGGCGCAAATACAGCGTATGTCTATTACGAGGCGACAATGCCTAATGGTATCGTCCATGTATGGCCTTTGGCTACTGGGTGTACTCTAAATCTGCGTGTGGTTAATGTGGTTGCATCTTTTGCTACATCGGCAACTGTGTTATCGCTTCCGCCCGGATATGAAGAATGCCTGACGAGTAATCTCGCTGTGCGTCTTGCACCTCAATATCCGGCAGGGATTCTTTCACCTGTGACGGTTCAATATGCCAAGAGTTCGCTGAAACAATTGCAGCGTAAGAACAACGTAATCCCGACAATGAAACTTCCATCTGTTGTCACTGGACGCAATAATAATATGGGTTCGCTGGCTAACTTCTTGGGGGGTATCTAACGTGCCATACTCGCTCAAGCAGAACGCTTTGTTCCGTGCGGCTGCACATAATCCTGATATCGCTAAATCCAGCGGAATCCCAATGCAAACAGCAAAGAAACTCGCGGCAGAAGGAATTAAACGAAAAACCAATAAACTCATGGAGAAAATCAAATGAAAGTATCTGAACTCAAGAAAGCTACTGAAGGCCCACTAGAACAACTTGCTGCGCGTGTGTTTGCTGCGCGTAATATCACACATCGCGCTCACTGGGCTGCGAAAGGTGCAGGTTCATATGCTGAGCATATCGCGCTTGGTGAGTTCTATGATGGCGTGATTGATGCCATTGATTCGATCATTGAAGTTGACCAAGGTATGTATGGTCTGATTGCAGACTTTACCGTTGAGGATAGCAAGCCTACTGACATGGCAAAGTATCTTAGGGATGAAGGCGCATGGATTGAGGCGAACCGCGCAAACTTTTCTAAGTGTTCGGCGGTTCTTAATCTGATTGATGGGTTATCGGCTATCTATCTTCGCACATCATACAAACTTACTAATCTGAAATAATGGCTAATCGGCTCGCCCAGCTTAATGATGAAATGTCGCATAAGACATTTATATCGCCTGATAATCCTATCGGGAATGCACTCGTATCATGGGCAAAAGGCGTTAAACAACGTGCATTAAATCCATTGCAGACAGTAGCAGATGAAGCGCAACGCTGGCGCGATATGACGCCAACGGAAATGGCTACGAATATCAATCCGGCGCACGGTATCAGTAGTATGGCTGGTATATTCGCTGGTAAAGGCGCAAAGACTGCTGATTTGGTTATGCTTAACAAGGCGAAGGAAATGCAGCAAGCTGGCATTCCAGATAAAGAGATTCATGCTGTGACAGGTTGGACATTTGGATTCCCTGACGGCAAGCCACGTTTTGAGATACCTGATAACACAATGACGATTAACCTACCTGCTGCGGATAAAAAAGGCGTGCAGACTGCTGATAGCCCAATAGGTAAATTAGTATCGCATCCAGAGCTATTCGATGCTTATCCTGACTTGGCACATTATCGCGGTGAGATAACGCAAGGGCCGAAGATTGACGAAAGCGGATCATTCTCGCGCAGCCGTTTGACTCGCGCTCCAATGATTCAGGCATCAGGACAAGATGCTAAATTGCCTACTATCCATGAATTGCAACACGCAGTTCAAGAGATAGAGGGATTCGCTAGAGGTGGAAGCCCGGAAATGTTTAATCAAGCTGATGATTCGCAATTAGCAAAATCTGCACTATCGCCACTGGATTTATACAAAAATCTGGCAGGTGAATCAGAATCACGACTATCTGAACAACGAGCAGCAATGGCTCCAGAACAACGTGCAGCAAGTTACCCGACAACAATGTTTGACGTTCCTGCCGAGAGTCAAATTGTTCGCTATCGGGATGCTATTGCGAAGACTATTCCTGATATTGAGCCATTATATATTGATGATAGATACGATGCTCTTATCAATACCGCAAAACAATCATTGGGAGTTCAATAATGCCAGTTATGCCCGGATTCTTTGGCGGAGAGGATATTCAGCGTAGTCTGAACTTATCTGATAATCGCTGTATCAACTTATATCCTACGACTAACGATTCTGGAACGGTGACAGGGTTAATCACAACTCCCGGACTTTCTCTGTATTCGACTATTCCGGGCAGTATCATTGCATCTGGAATATATACTGCATCGAATGGACGTTGCTTTATGACGGCTGGAACAACTCTTTATGAGATTACCTCTGGTGGTGCATTGACAAGTCGCGGAACTATTACATCTTCATCCGTTGCTCGCATGAGCGATAACGGGATTGAAATGATTATCGTTAATGGTATAGATGGATGGCTTTACACATTCGATACAAACGTATTGGCTAAAATATCCGTAGTTCAGTTGGCGTTTACAGTCACATTGGCAACTCCTGCGGTATTTTCGACTGCTGTTGTCCATAATCTGAATGTAGGGGATAAGATTAGATTGACTACAACGGGCGCATTGCCGACTGGATTGGCAACGCTGACGGATTATTATGTGATAGCTGCAGGATTCGGAGCATCATCGTTTCAGGTATCTTTGACTCCCGCCGGTGCTGCTGTGAATACATCAGGTGCGCAATCTGGCGTACACACTTTAACAAGTAGCGGTTATGGGTTCCCGAATGGAAGTAAGACGGTTTCATATATCAATGGTCGGTTTGTTGCGTGCGCTCCTAATACTCAGGCTTTCTATGTTTCTGATGTTCTGATGGGCGTAAATTGGAATCCATTAAATGTGCAAACTGTAGATTCAAACCCTGACTATCTGATTGGTGGCATTGCATCGCACAATGAGCTAATCATGTTCTGCGAACAATCAGGCGAGGTATTTTATGACTCTGGAACTGTACCGAGTCCATTTGTTCGTAACGTGTCAGGCGTGTTTGAAGTTGGCTGCATTGCGCCTTACTCAATAGCGAAGATAGATAACTCAGTTATGTGGCTCGGAAAGAGTACGACAGGACAGGGCATAATCTACCGTTTGAACGGTTACACACCAGCCCGTATGTCAACGTATTCCATCGAATACGCAATCCAATCTATGACGGTTATAACTGACGCTATAGCCTTTACATACCAACAAGACGGGCATCATTTTTATGTATTGACTTTCCCAACTGGAAACAGGACATTCGTATTTGATGTGAACACGCAGTTATGGCACGAACGCGCTGGTTTTGCTGGTGGATTGTTGAAACGCTGGGAGGCTCAAGAGTACGCATTCTTCGACAATAAGCATCTTGTGTGCGACTTTGAAGAGGGCAAGATTTATTACTTGAATCTTGATGCATATCTTGACGGTATAGAAACGCACAAATGGATTCGATCATGGCGTGCTCCGCCTTCTGATATGAAACGTGCAATTCATCACAAGTTGACATTAGAGGCCGAGGTTGGCGTAGGATTGCAAGGCGGAGTAACCCCGACAGTCATGCTTAAATACTCCAATGACGGCGGACATACATGGTCTGCTGATAATTGGCGCGATATGGGAATAGGTGCTGCTGGCGAGTATTCAAAGCGCGTTTTCTGGCATCGTTTGGGAATGACTACTGGGCAGCCGAGAATTTATGAATTATCTGGCACTGCGCCTGTTAAAACTATGTTGCTAAACGCTTATTTAGAGTAGAATCTGAGTAATTGGAGGAATTATGAATAAACTGATGAATCCGCAACAAATGCAGCCACAACAGCCAATGATGGAGCAGGGAATGCCAGCACAACCCGCTGCTCCTACTAACTTTTTGGCGCGTGCTGCTCAACCGCCAGAACAAAATGCTCAGGGAAAGCCATTTAACGGTTCTGTAACTGTCAATGGAAAAAAAGTAGAAGTAGAAGATGGAATTGCCACTATGGGAGAAAAAAAGTTTTTTGTCTCAACTGATGGAAGTGTCGTAATTGACCAGAATCGTAATGTTGTTGGCAGTGTTGAAAATGGTAAATTCGTTCCAACAACTGAACAACATATCGCTGAACTTAAAAAGCGTGGAATCGTGCAATGATTGAATTTTGTGTGGAGGATTATGCTGATGTGATAGCAGAAATCAAACCATATTATGCTCTGCATTATGACGAATTAGCATCTAATAAAGAGATTGAACTTGACCCGAATTATGAAGTATATGAAAAATTACACGAGGCAGGAGTTTTGCATGTTGTTACGGCTAGAGATAATGGTATATTGGTAGGCTACCATATTTCATTTGTAATGCCGCATTTGCATTATAAGCAAAGTTTAACTGCGCATACTGACATTTATTATCTGCGCAAAGATTGCAGAGTAGGAATGAACGGAGTAAATCTGTTTAAGTTCATGGAACAAAGTTTGCGCGTTCGTGGCGTTGAGCGAATTTACATGATGACCAAGACAGATGCAGACAAAGGCGTTATTTTGGAAAGACTTGGTTATGTTGAGAAAGAGCGCATCTATACTAAGATGATTTAATTTACTCATACGCTGTGAAGCGTTAGGAGCGGTAATATGGGCGGAATAATAGGGAGCGTTGCACAAGTAGCAATTCCAGCGGCGGCGGCTGTTTTTGGTGGCCCTGCTGCGGCTGCCTTTATGGGTACAAGTGCTGCCGTAGGTTCTGCTGCTGCCGGAGCATTAGCGGGCGGTTTAACGTCTGCCGCAACCGGAGGAAATGTTCTTGCCGGAGCCGCAATGGGAGGGCTGGGTGGATATGGGATGGGTGGAGGGTTTAGTAGCGTACCTGTTCTATCGACTCCATCCGAGATAATGGCAGCGGCTCCCGGAATAGACGCTTCGACAGCGGCGGCGTTGTCTAATGGTGGACTATCTGCTGAGCAGGCATCCATAATGGTTGCAAATGGTGCTACGACTGCTGATATGGCTACTGTAGCGCAAGCATATCAATCTGGTTCGGCTCCTTTGTTGTCAAATCTTAGTCAAGGCGCTCAATCGTTTTTGACAAGTCCAAATGGCAGCAGGCTAATGGGTTCTCTTGTGTCTGGCGGTGCTGCTTTATATGGGGCAAGCCAAACATCAGATGCAGCATTAAAAGCCGCACAATTAAGCGCACAACAAAGTCAGAACGCGCTTAACCAACAACAACAACAATTCAACATTGGACAGGCTAATCAAAAGCCGTGGATGGGTGCGGGACAAACTGCACTCGGCGCGCAACTTGATTTGATGGGTTTGCCCGGTGGAACAACTGGAAATGCTACTAATCAACTTGCTCAACTGCAGCAATCTCCGGGTTATCAATTCCAATTGCAACAAGGTCAACAAGGTCTTGATGCTAGTGCTGCTGCTCGCGGTGGAATGGGTAGCGGAAAAAATGCTGTTGCGGCTTCAGACTATAACCAGAACTACGCATCTACTGCTTATGGAAACAGGCTTCAACAGCTTGCCAATCTTTCAACCACTGGACAAAGTGCCGCATCTGGTATGGCGTCGCAGGGTATGAATTATGCGACTAACACTGGCAACATCATGCAGAACATGGGGAATACTCAAGGCAACGCGCTGATGACTGCTGCTAATGCTACTCAGTCTGGTATTTTGGGCGCGGGTCAGGCGGCAAGTAATTATTTCAATCCCGGCCAGAATAATCAATCAACGCTCAACTATAAATTAGTTCCAGCATAAAGGAATAATCATGGTCGATTTAAATTATGGATTACTTGACACTCAATTCGGGCAAAAGCTCGGCGCAGAATTCGACCCTACTGTTATCGCTGAACGCCAGAATAAACTGATGGATTTATACAATCAGCGCGCCATTCAGAATGCGGCGGTAGCGGCTGCGCAAAACAAACAAGCAGCAATTGCTAATTTATCTCCTGATGAGCAAGTGCAAGCTCAACTCGGAGTTCCACCAGAAAAAATAATGGAACGCCGCCAGCAAATGGCATTTATGAAAGGCGCAGATAGGTTTTTAGGTGGCGCACCAATTACAGGACAATATGACTTATCATCGCCACAATCTACCGCTAGCGTGATGTCCGACATTAGCCGCATTGCAGACCCTACAGAAAAAGCTCAAGCAATGGCGGCATTGCAAGCGCAACAAGGCGGTGCGCCAGCGGTTACACAACCTGACGAGCAAGGTATCAGGGATTATGCTGTGCGTGGAGTGTTGGCAGGGGTTCCGGGTGCTGATAAATTGCTTAATGTAGGAGTGAAGTCAGATGAAGGGGTGCCAATTGACATTATGAGTGGAGGAAAGGCTATGAAAATAATGTCAAGATCGGGTCGTATTATTGGTGAATCTCCAAGAGTTACACAAGAGCCATTAGTTCCTGTCAAGCAAAATGATGGAACAGTAATATATATGCCTAGAAGTCAGGCTATTGGTGAACAAGTTGGAACGGCGACATCAAGCGATAAACCGCTTACTGAATTTCAGGCAAAGGATGTTGGATATGGAACTCGTGCGCAACAAGCGCATGATATTTTGAATAAAGTAGGAGTAAATTACAGTCCTGCAAAACTTAATGCGGCAACATCTGTTGAAAATGTACCCGGTATAGGATGGGCAGCAAACGCCGCATTGGGAGATACTGAGCAATCGGTAGGGCAAGCGCAACGAAATTTTATTAATGCAGTATTGCGCCAAGAATCTGGCGCGGCTATCGCCTCGTCTGAATTTAACAATGCTCGGAAACAATACTTCCCGCAGCCCGGAGATTCTGATTCTGTTATTGCACAAAAACAAGCGAATAGAGAACGTGTAATTGAATCATTTAAAATAGGAGCAGGGACGCAAGGAGCAAAACATTTTGCTCCATCAGTAGTTACACAATCATCTGCTCATCCGGCAGATATTAATTCATTGCTTCAACAATATGGAACAGCGAGATAATTATGGCTGATATGACGCAAGTTTATGATGCTCTGAGAAATGCACATGCTGCTGGTGACACAGAAGCTGCGCAAAAATTAGCCGCATATATTCAAAGTCAACCTGCCGATATTTCTGCGCAATCCTCAGACGCTCCCGCTCAACCAATAGCAAAGCCTAGCCTATTGGAAAGATTTAAGGCTGGAATTGGCGATCCAGTGCGCGCATTAGGATTGACAGCACGCGCTGGATTAGAGGGTGCTGGTGATGTAGCTGGAATTATTGGAAACCCAATATCTGCTATGACTGGTGGAGCATTGCGCCGTCCCGCTGATATTGCTGCCGGACTTGCTTCGGATTTAGGATTGCCAACAGCAGACACTCCGACAGAACAATTTGTTAATGCCGCAACTCGTGGCGGAATAGGTGCGGGTGGAACGGTAGGGATAGGTTCGCAACTTGCGCGATTACCAGCGAACATAGGTAGGTTTGGCGAGGTATTGGCTGCTCAACCAGTCGCGCAAGTAGTGTCTGGTGCTGGCGGCGGTGCTGGTGCTGAATTGGCACGTCAGGGAGGGGCTGGTGCTGGTGGTCAATTTGCGGCTGGATTAGCTGGGGCTGTATCTCCAACTACGATAGCAAAAGGTGCGCCAATGTTAGGGCGCAGAACTGCTAATGTCATAGGAGGATTAGGTACTCATACTGGTGGACTTCCAATCCAAGAGGCTGCAAAAGCTGGATATTCTGGAGGTGATTCGGCGGATTTATTCGCAAAAAATATGCGTGGAAATGTTCCTATATCCGACATATTGGATGCAGCAAAAGCTAATCTACAGGAAATGGGGCAAGCTAAATCTGCTGCCTATCGCGCAGGTATGGCTGACGTATCAAAGGATGCTGGAGTATTGAATTTTGATGGGATAGACAAAGCCGTTAAAAATGCTGGCGATGTTGTTACTTTCAAAGGCCAAACTAAAAATGCAAAAGCTGCTGACATTCAACAAAAAATAGCTGATGAGGTTGCTAACTGGAAATCTTTACCTCCAGACGAATTCCATACACCTGAAGGATTAGACGCGCTAAAGCAGAAAATCGGCGGTATTGTTGAAAGCATACCGTATGAAGAGAAAACGGCGCGTATGGTTGGCGGCAATATTTACAACGCGATAAAAGATTCAATCACTAAACAAGCCCCAACTTATGCAGATACGATGCGTGGATATTCTAATGCAACAGATCAGATTAGAGAAATTGAACGCTCATTATCTCAAGGTGGTAATGCTTCAACTGATACACAGCTTCGTAAGCTTCAATCTATCATGCGTAACAATGTAAATACGAACTATGGTAGTAGAGTAGATTCAGTACGCGCATTAGAACAACAAGGCGGAAATGAGATGATTCCGGCATTGGCTGGTCAGGCTCTTAATACGTGGACTCCTAGAGGATTGGGCGGTGCAGTTGCTGGTGGTTTAGGGATGGGAGGTTATGCTATGGGTGGCCCAGCATTGGCAGTTCCTGTATTAGCAGCACAATCTCCTAGATTAGTTGGTGAAGCGGCTTTAAAAGTCGGTCAAGGTGCTGGAATTGTTAATCGCCTTGCTGGAGATACAGCATATCCTGACATGAATAATGCGTTAATACGAGCGGCTCAATATGGCGCAATGGGAGCTAACCAATAATGCCAGTCTTAACCCCTCCACCATATAGAGTTCAGGACATAACAAGCCAGCCGTGGCAAAAATGGTTTTCGTTCGTATTTTCGATGATAACTAAATTTTATACAGAAAATAACGTGGTAATTGATTCGTCTTCTAATGGCTTGGTTTTGAAAGATACAGCAGGGCATTATTGGAAAGTGACGGTATCTGTAGGTGGAGTTTTGACTACAACAGACTTGGGAACGACTAAACCGTAAGGGATAAATATGGCAGTTTTAACGACATTCAGACATCGCTTTTGGGATAACTCAGGGAATCCTCTTGCTGGTGGATTGGTCTACACCTATGGTGCTGGTAGCTCTACGCCATTGGCTTCATATACCGACGCTGGCGGACTTACGCCTAATACGAATCCGATTATCCTTGATGCAAAAGGCGAGGCTAATATCTGGCTTAATGGTCAGTATAAAATCAATGTGACTGATGCGGCTGGCGTTCAGATAACTGGATGGCCTGTTGATAATATCGGCGCGTCTGTAACTGGAGCAACTCAGCTTTATGTTGATAACGCTGTCGCTGGCGCGAATGCTTATACAGATAGCAAGACTGCGGCAGCGATTGCTACGGCTGCGGCTGATGCCACGGCTAAGGCTAATGCTGCTGCTGCTTCGTCTGCATCATTGGTAACTGGAACTAGATTAGCATTCCAACAATCCGCTGCACCTATAGGATGGGTTAAAGATACCACGGCGGCTTTGAATGATACTGCAATGCGTATCGTTACGGGTGCTGTTGTCGGTGGGGGGGCAGTACCATTTAGCACGGCTATGGGGACAACTGCTGTATCTGGAACTACAGGAAGTCATACACTGACCATTGCTGAAATGCCTAGTCATACCCATGTGCAAACACAACAAACAGCAGGCGGAGGTGCTGGAACTGGCGCAGGACTTGGCCCCGGAACATCTGCATCTGCGGCTGGTTCTATTTCCACCCAAGCTCAAGGCGGTGGAGGCGGGCATACTCATGCGGCTACAGGATTAACAACAACCATGAATATCGCATACGTCGATTTCATCATTGCGGTGAAGAGTTAATCATGGCTGAAATTAAACTTGTTTGTCCGTACTCGCAACGTGAATGCGTAAAAAATGGTTCTGGTGTATTAGTCGAAGGAAAGATTGAGACTCATGCTTGCCCGAAGTGGATAAACATAATCGGGAAAGAGCCGCAAACTGGACAAAATATCAATCAATGGAATTGTTCAGACGCTTGGGTTCCGATTCTTTTGATTGAAAATAGTAAGATGCAGCATGAAACAGCGGCTTCAGTAGATATGTTCCGGGAGTCTATGCTGCAAGCAAATGAAGTAAGCAGAGAGCTTTTACTCGCAAATTCTGACACAATTAAAAAACTGTGCTAGTATTCACTAACTTGACAAATGAAGGAGCATTACCATGATACTTGACAACGTGAACAGGAAAGTCCAAGTAGTTTTGACAGGCGCAAAAACAACTCTCGATATGCCAATTACGGTTGACTATATTGATACGACACCTATCAGCACTAAATCTGGTCTAATCTCAACCACTACAAACGGTGTTACTACTGTTGATGTAGTACCCGCTCCTGATGCACATATTGAACGCAAAATCCGTTCTCTGACTGTATATAACAAAGATACGGCAGCAAAAACCATCCAGATTTTCATTAGCGATAATGGAGTTCAATATCAAGTTCAGGATGTGACGCTGCAAGTTGATGATGTTCTGATGTTCACTGAATTGCATGGCTGGTCGATGATTGATGGAAATGGCAATAAAAAGACCACTTCGACTATCAGCGGGTTGCTATCCACATCACCTTCTACTGGAATCGGTTACGCTACGGGTGCAGGTGGTGCAGTTGTTCAGATTACTAACCGTTCAACGGGTGTAACGCTGAACAATGTATGCGGTACGATTCAGACCGATACAACATCGCTGGCTGCTGGTGCAAGTGCTGTGTTTACCGTAACCAACTCCCGTGTTGCAATCGGTGACGTTGTGATTCTTTCACAACGTTCAGGCTCGTCTAATGCTGCTGGTGTCGCAGGTACAACTTTTGCAAACGTGGTTGCGGTGGCTAATGGTTCGTTCAATATCGCAATCGACAATAAATCTACGACTACTGCTGAGACTGGCGCGATCATCTTGAATTTCGCAATTATCAAGGCCGTTTCTTTGTAGAATGATAGCTTAGTGATAAAAGCATGAAAACGAAATCTATAAAAGGAGTAATGGTATGAAACGAATCGTCGCCATAATCATCTGCGCGGTATGTTTCATACCGTTAGCTTTCGCTGCTACCGCAATCAGAAATGACACATCGCAGACAAACAATTATGCGCCAAATGCCGTAATTGATAAGTACAAGCCATACTGTGATGCAACTGGAACGCTTGCTGGTTATTACATGCCAGCAGCTACCAATCTGACATATAATGCATCTGGTGTTGTTTCGACAATATCAGAAATGGATGGTACTAGCGGAGTAGCCGGAACGAATACTTTTAACTCCACGCTTACTTATTCTGGTGCGAATGTAATATCTACAAGCTGCCCTGTGAAACAGTAAAACTATAACGCATCGCCTGTGAAGGTCTGCAAAAGGAATGATACGATGAAAAAGACACTGCAAATATTAGCTGTTTCAATTATTGCAACCATATTGGCATTTACGGCGGTTCCTAGCCTTAAAGCCTATGCCGAAGTCTTCATTGCTCCTTTGATTGTCCAGCCCAATCTTGTAGGCGGGAATGCGGTAGGACTAACTGTTAATGGCACGGCGGCAGGAACAGTTACATCCGTATCTGGTTCTACAGCAAGCGGGGTTACGGTATCTGTTACTAATGCAAGCACTGTTCCAGTTGTGTCTGTTTCTTTGGGTGCGATTTCTCCTTCAAGCGTAACCGCTAATTCTATATCGACTTCCGCGCTTAGCGGTTCTTTCGTTACTGCAATCGCAAATGGCGGAACGAATCAGACGGCTTTCACTGCTCCAGTTTCTGGCGTAAATGCCATTCCTTACTTCGATGGAACTCGTCTAGTAACTGATGCCGTTCCTTCGGATTTCGGATATAATGCTGCATCAGGAATTGCAACATTCGGAACAATAAGCGCATCTGCTGTATCCGTATCTTCTTTCTCAGCCCCCCAATCAGGTATAAACCCAGTTATATTTAATACTGCGTCAGGATTAGCTACTGATACTATTGCAGAGCATTTTGGATATGAGCCTGCTACTGATACCGTTCATACCGGAATCTTGCATATCCATAGTCCCGGAACTACAAACGCAACATTCACCAATACTGCTGCTCAAGGCCCATTAGGCGGCTCTGGAATGATTGGTTATTCAGATCCCGGCGCAGCAATTAACTCTGGTAGCCGTTTGGGATTCTATCTTTCTGGCGGTTCTATTGATGCTGCGCATACTTTGGTTAATTCTGTAGGTTGGGGCGGTTTCGCTACTGAAAATTTCTCAGGAACGAATCAAGGTTCTGATTTCCGCATTTTCACAACTCCTAATGGCACGACTACCGCATCGCGTCGTCTTGTCGCAACATTCGGTCAAGATGGTTTATTGACAATGCCAGTAAGCGGTATTGCTCTTAGTACAGCGAAGATTACCGGACTTGCTAATGGAACTGCACCTGCTGATGCGGTGAACTACGGACAACTTTCTGCTGCTACTGGCGGTATGTTGCCACAAACTCCTTGTGCCACTCCAAACGTAATTGACGATACGCTTGCAACGCCTCCCGGTTCTCCAGTATTGGGCGAGGCATATCTTGTCGCGGCATCTGGTGTAGGCGCATGGACTGGACTTGATGGTCACTTGGAACAGTGGAATGGCGCGACATGGACTGATATATGGGGTAGGGTTGTTGCTGTAGGTGATCGCGTCTGTCTTGCGCTTGAGCATGGAACTGTAGCTGGTGGTTTCGCTACTAAAAGTAAGAACATCGCTCAAGTAACTGGTGCAACTCCTGGCGCATATACTTATGCTTTTACCGCTCCTGCAAACAGCTATACAGTGGCAATTAACGGTGCTAACTCACCTGACTTAGGGCATGGATATTACTACAACGGAACATCTGCGGCATGGGTTGAATTCATCGTTGGCGGCTCTCCTATTGCAAGTACTGGTTTAACGGCGACTGGGCAGACATGGACGATTGATACCAATATCACTGTTGATAAAAATACCGTTCAGACGTTGACGAATAAGACACTCACGGCTCCGACATTGACTACCCCTGTATTGGGGGCTGCGACAGCGACAAGTTTAGCGACTGGAACACTTAGCGCGACTGGACAGATTACATCAACTCAGGCAACAGGTAGCGCACCATTCGTTGTATCTTCCACAACACCTGTAGCTAATCTATCAATCGGAGGAAATGCTGCTACTGTAACAACTAATGCAAACCTTACTGGTGATGTGACAAGTACGGGAAATGCTACAACTCTTGCTAATGTTGGGGGTTCTACTCCAGCACTTGTTCATGCGGCAGAATTGCGTGCTAATGCTGCCTCAAGTGTAAATTCGGCAAGTACATTGGTTATGCGTGATGCTGCCGGTGCGTTTGCTGCGTCTACTGTAACAGCAACAGTAACGATGACGGCTGCTAACGTAGTAGCAACAACCAATATCACCACACCTTCCATAAATGGTGGTCAACTTGCAGGATTTCGTAATAAGCTGATTAACGGAGATATGATAATCAATCAGGTTTATGGAACTGCAAGCACTGTTCCTGCAACTTCTACTTATGTATCTGACCAGTGGAAATATACAACGACACAAGCATCTAAGTTGACATTCCAGACTATTGCAGATGCGCCAGCCGGATTCAAATACTCTGAACTTGTAACGGTTGCTGCACAGTTTGCTCCTGCCACTACAGACCAGTTTGTATTGTGGCAACCAGTAGAGGGACAGAATATCGTTGACCTGCAATTCGGTGTTGCAACTGCTCAAACAATAGCTGTGTCAACTTACACAAAGTCAAGTATAGCTGGTACATATTCTTGCTTCATTCAGAATGCGTCTGCTAACCGCTCCTATGTCGGCACTATGACTGTGACTGCTGGATGGGCTAAATCAACCTGTATCGCCACTATAGCTGATACTGCTGGGACATGGGCTACTGATAATACCGCCGGTTTGTGGGTAGGCGTTGATTTAGGCAGCGGTGCTAATTTCAATACAACATCAGGTTCATGGCAGACTGGTAACTTCACTCGAACCGCTGGATCTGTTACGTTCGTTAATCAAGTTGCTGGTTCGACATTTAACAGCACTGGATGGCAATTAGAACAAGTCAGTTCTGGAGCTACTGCTGGATCTTCGTTTGAGCATGCAAGTTACGCAGACCAGTTGCGTTGGTCACAAAGGTATTTGCCTGTTTTTAACAGTACAGGGACGGCTAGTCCATTAGGTAGCGCGATGGCGTTTTCTACAACTATTGAATTGACTTATTACCAATTTAAAGTAACTCCGAGAATTGCTCCAACTGGGATAGTAACTTCTAATCAATTCTCAACATATATGGGCGGGTCTGTTTTTGTAACAAGCGCAGTAGCACTAGATTCAGCATCATTAGATGGGGCTTTCCTTAATTTAACAAATTCAGGAATGACAATAGGCCAAGCAGGTTTGACTTACGCAAGTAATCCATCATCTCAAATATATTTTACTGGTTCGCAAATGTAAGGGGATAACAAATGGATTTCACTGGATGGCATTATTACAAAGACGCATCAAATATAAATAATATCGGGATACGAAGCCCAGATGGAAGAGTATCAAGGTTGCTGACTGATAAAGAAGTCGCCGCATGGTTGGCTATTCCCGGTAATTCTGCTAAATTGGTGTGATGATATGGAATTTGAACTTATAAAATATCTTCTTGAAGTAATTGGCGGATTGATGTCATTACTTGTTATCGTAATCGGATGGATAGGCGGTAGAATACATGGACGACTCGATTCAATCAGCACATCACTTTCTGCGATTGAAAAAGACTTGCGTGCTGACCTTTCACACCTTGATAGGAGAATGGCAGTTGTTGAAACTAAATGTGGAGTAACAGTACGGTGAGAGACGAAGAACATCTAAAGCATCAGATTGAGGATGCCAAGAAAAATAAGCGAGAGCCTGTACCCGCCCATGACGATTGTGAGCTTTGTGGCAGATGGAGCGCGCATCTTCTTGATGGACTTTGCCCATCTTGCAAAGCGAAGCATAAACTGTGATTACTTCTGAACAATTATCTGAAGCATTGGATTGTCCGTTAGAACGTGCGCAGAAATGGTGCAAACCGATTAACGCTGCTATGCGAGAATTCGACATTAACACGAATGAGCGTATTGCGGCATTCATCGCGCAAATTGGGCATGAATCAGGCCGTCTCGTTTATGTAAAAGAAATATGGGGGCCAACAGCTTCACAGCGCGGCTATGAATTCCGCCACGACCTCGGCAATACTGTTGAAGGTGATGGTCACAAATATCTTGGGAGGGGCTTAATTCAGATTACAGGACGCGCCAATTATCGTGTATGTG
>Ga0316626_10000078_pt1 | contig 34435 bp, 40 predicted proteins | sample OWC_Aug_T1_C1_D5_FD_207656 | JGI IMG/M metagenome (GOLD analysis project Ga0316626, IMG submission 207656) | Wetland soil microbial communities from Old Woman Creek delta, Ohio, United States - OWC_Aug_T1_C1_D5_A | ecosystem: Environmental > Terrestrial > Soil > Wetlands | place: USA: Ohio...
TTTGATCGAGTCAATGACATTGGATCAGCCCATTTTGGAAAACTCTAATCTTCTCTTAATGTATTGGATGTCATTGACCTACTCAAAGTGTGCTATAATAGATTATAGGAGAATGGATAAAGTATAATACATATCAAGGAGGTTGTCAAGATGGGCATAGAAAAATGGTACAAATTTTTGGAATGGGCTGGAGTTATTTTGCTCAGTATGTGTATGATTGCAGGGTTTATTTCAATTTTACTTTTAATTGTAAGTCTTTTTGTTCTTACAATTGGATTATTCTTCTAGAACGGAGGACGATATGACACGAGATGAATTTGAATCTTTAACTGTAGGAGTTATTAAGGTGGTACAAGATGAACTTATGGCAGAGTATGATCGATTAACTACTGCTAATAGACTACTCCTAAAGACAGGAGATAAAATGGCGGCAGAATTAGACCGGCTAGAAATCAAGACCACACGCCTGACTGCGCTGAATGCGCAACTGTTGGAGGCGTTGATTGATTTTATGCGGATGGTTGAAGAACATTCAACACCAATTATCTTAGCCCATGCAACTATTTGGGGCAAGGCACATGCCGCCATCCGAGCGGCGGAGGGAAAAATAATAAATGGCAATTAAATCTGGCGGTAAATACCTGTGCTCTTACTGCTATAAGCCTTATACAGATCCAACTAAAGCAGATTCATGTAGAGACAATCATGATCTAATTTATGTACAGATCTCTAGAGAAGATCTAGCTAGGCTAATGCAGTTTATATTAACTAAAGACGAAGAGGTTTTAACAGAGAGTCTTGTTAGAAGCTTGAAGAAAATTCCTCTCAGGAAAAAGGAAGAATGAACACACCTATACTTACAGCTACATTAGGAACCAATTCTGATTTATTGCCGAAAGTATTTGAATTATATGTTCCTGATGGTTCTATAATTGCTGATATCACTTATGGACGAGGCGTATTTTGGAAGAATATTGATAAAAATAAATATACTCTCCTCGAAAGCGATATAGCCATCAATGGAGTAGATTTTAGACGCTTGCCTTATGATTCTGACTCATTTGATGTTGTGATATTTGATCCTCCTTATATGCATGGTGGAAAAACAGTTGTAAAGAAAACACTAAACGATCCTTATCGCAATCATGAAGCTCCTGTTGATAGCCATGAAGGAGTTATCAGGCAGTATGCTTCAGGAATATTAGAAATATCTAGAGTTCTAAAAAAGAAGGGAATTGCAATTATCAAGTGCCAGGATGAGATTGAGAGTGGAGTACAGCATTTGAGCCATGTAGAGATAATTCAACTATTGGACTTGTTAGGCTTTCAAGTTCTGGATATATTCATTCTGGTTCAGAATAATATACCAACAATGCGGGAAGATTACCAGAAGTCGGCAAGAAAAAACCATAGCTACCTCATCATTGCTAAATTTAGGCGATAAGGAAAAATAAGAATGATAGTAAAAATTAGAACTTGTTTTCATTGTGACAAAGAAATCTATCCAGAAGATCTTAAGTTCCAGCTAGGGATAGATTTTCCATACGTAAATTTATGGTTTCATAGAGAATGCTATAAAGCTATTTCAGGAAATGTAGTAGATTACTTGCTAGAAAATTCAGACAAGCTTATCAAAGAAGCTGAAAAATTTACTAGAATGTAATTGAAATGATAAAATATGGTATAATTATTAGTAGAAAATAGTAATTAATGGAGGTAAAATGATGACGAATGTTGTAAAAATTTCAGTAACTCCTAATGAAAAATCGGTCGTAGATTTCTTAGTAGACTCTCTTTCATCCCTACCGAACACTTTAATTGTTGAAACAGATTCATGTCCGGTGTGTGGAGAAGAAATTTACAGGGAAGGACATTGTAGTATCTGCTTAGGTTGTGGATACTCCAAGTGCAATTTATAATATGCCTAGACAGAAAACAGGGTTCAATGCCAAGAGTTTAAGAAACTTGCCTCAGTATAAAGATCTGGATGATGAAGAATTCAACGAACTAATGTTGATAAAAGAAATAGATGCATCTCCAACTGAGGAATTTGAAACTAGAATTAAAAAGAAAATAGAAGAGTTTGAAGTAGATTATGATTTTTCAGATATGAAAATTAATGATATGCTTTTGGTAAGGGCTTTAGCCCAAGCAATCATTAGTTTGGAAGACCTAGAACAAATTTATTATAAGTCACGATTAGTAGGTATAACTCTAGATAACATTACGCTCCTCGAAAAACTATCTAAACAGATGGCTGATCTCAGATCAGATATATCTAAAATGCAAGATGATCTAAAAATTACGAGGAGGATCAGGAAGTCAGATAAGGAGGAGTCTGTAGTGAATTATCTAGAGTCCTTAACTCAAAAAGCCCATGAATTTTATGAGCAGAAAATGAGTTATATTCTATGCGACAAATGTAATATGCTTCTAGGAACGATATGGACTTTATATCCACAGTCAGAGAACGTTATCGTTTTAACTTGTAAAAGAAAATTAGACAGTGGAGAAGTCTGTAATAATAAAGTAAAAGTTACAACCGCAGAATTATTAAGAAAGAAAGGATCTAACAAGCCCGATATTTTACCTGAAAGCTTGTTATAAATTATAAAAGGAAAGGAGAAATAAAAATGGAATCACCCGCTCATAGTCCAGTTGTAAAAAAAATTACCACTAGTGGTATTAATAAAAAAGTAGAAATGAATTTCCCTGATGCAATAAGAGAGGTTATTGCTGGCAATAAAGTTGCTCGTCTTGAATGGGAAGACAAAGATCCAAATTCTTATATGTATTTAGATGGGCATTTAATGATTAGCTTAGAGAGTGGAAAGCATACACTTCTTGTCAGAGATGTGGATATGCTTGGAGAGGATTGGGTTGTTGTATGACAATAATAAAAGAGGGTGGAAGAAAAAGATCTGATAAAGATTTCTATCCGACTCCAATAGAATTTGCTAGAGCAGTAGTTAATACTGTTATTCCAAAAGAATGTAGTCCAGCATTTATTTGTGACCCTGGTGCTGGTACTGGAGTTTGGGGAAAAGCTTTAAAAGAAGTAGATAAATTTAAACCTTCTTATCTAGTTGGAGTAGATAAATTTTTTGAAAAACCTTCCGAAGATTATGATGAATGGGATATAGATGATTATCTAAACTATACATTCATGTTTGGAACTTACGATCTAATCATAGGAAATCCTCCTTACAGTTTAGCTGAGGAATTTATCAGACAAAGTTTAGAAATACTTAATGGTGAAGGATATTTGATTTTCCTTTTACGTCTTTCTATGTTAGAAAGTGCTACTAGAGGAAAAGGATTATGGAAAGAAACTCCACTAAAAGAAGTTAATGTTTGTATCCAAAGAATAAGTTTTACTGGGGACGGTCATACAGATGATACTGCTTATGGAGTTTTTGTTTGGAAAAAAGATTTTGTAGGTAGTCCTATTTTGAAATGGTTGGATTGGAGATGATAACTTTTTTAGAACTTGGTAATTATGGTAGGCTAGGAAATCAATTATTCCAAATAGCCAGTACAATTGGCATAGCTACAAAGAATGATCATAGTTATTCTTTTTCTAAATGGGAATATTCAAAATATTTTTTAAATGAATTGCCCCAAGTGATTATGCATTCTGGATTTCCTTATGGAATAGAAGAAATAAAAGAAACAAGTCCGTATTATAAAGATATAAAATTAGGTGAAAATTATCTATGGTATGATCTAAAAGGGTATTTCCAAAGCTGGAAATACTTTGATCATTGTAAAGAATTAATTAAATATTATTTTACTCCTAATTTTTCTACTCCTCCGACTAAAGGAACAGCAGGTATCCACGTTAGAAGAGGAGATTATCTATATCTTCAACATACTCATCCAGTCTTAACAATGGATTATTATAATAGAGCAATAGATTATTTTGATCCAGAAAGATATTCTTTTCTAGTTTTCTCTGATGATGTCACTTGGTGTAAAGAAAACTTTATAGGAAATAAATTTTCTTTTTCTGAAGAAAAAGATGAAGTAAAAGATTTATTTCTTTTGTCTAGTTGTGAACATCAGATAATAGCTAATTCTAGTTTTAGTTGGTGGGGTGCTTGGCTTAATGAATCACCAAACAAAGTAGTTATAGCACCTAAAAATTATGTGATTGGAGAAGATCATTCAGATCGTATTCCTCCAGAATGGATAACAATATGAACGATTGGATAAAGTTTGATGAACAAACTCCACCAATGACTGACGATCCTACTAATCCTGGAGCTAAATGGTACGAAGTTAAATTAAAAGATGGTAGAATAATTCATGAAAGTTGGTGGCTTAATCATTGGTATTGCTCATTTAATAATGGTAATGTAGAATATTGGAGGCCAATTGAAGATAAACCCTAGGGGCTATTGGGAAAATGATACAGAAGAAGGTCATGGAGTTGATAGAAAATTATCAGATGGACTCTGTGATTTCTTTGAAAAGGAATATAAAGATTTCATGCTGGATTATGACAATTCACAAATCTGTATTCTAGATGTAGGATGTGGAACTGGATTTTATACCAGAAAACTAAACACAGATTTTTCTGTATGTGATGGATACGATGGCAATCCCTATACAGAAAAAATTACTAATGGTAGATGTAAAGTAACAGATTTCTCTAAGAGAATAGATCTTGCATCTATTCCTATATATGATTGGGTTCTCTGTTTAGAAGTAGGTGAGCATATTCCTCAAAGATATGAAAGAATTTTCCTAGATAATATTTGTCAAAGAGCAGAACATGGAATTATTCTTAGCTGGTCTATCCCTGAATTTGGGGGAGATGGACATGTTAATCCTCTAGAAAATGGAATGGTTATAAAAAAATTGAAAAGATATAAGTTTGATTTTGTACCAGAAGAAACAAATATTCTTAGGGCAAGTGCATCTCCGTACCCTCAAACTGGATGGTGGTTTTCTAAAACACTTATGGTATTTAGAAAAATGCACTATTGGAGAGAAGAATAAATATGGGAATAATTGTTTACACTGGCGGTACTTTCGATGTCCCTCATGTTGGTCACGTTAATTTTCTAAGACAATGTAAAGAATATTTTCCAGATAGTTATTTAATCTTAGGACTAAATACAGATGAATTTATAGAGGAGTTTAAAGGAAAGAAGCCAATTTTTTCTTATGAAGAAAGAAAAAAATTGTTAGAAACTATAAATTATGTGGATGAAATTATTCCTAATACTGGAGGGAAAGACTCCAAACCAGCAATCTCTATTGCTAAACCAGATGTAATTATTATTGGTAGTGATTGGTTAAAGAAAGATTATCTAAAGCAAATGGATTTTACAGAGGAATGGTTAAGAGATCAACATATTGCTTTAATTTATATTCCTTATACAGATATTATTTCTACTACGGAAATAAAGAAAAGGATAAGAGATGCTGAGTGATACAGTTGTAGTTACTTTTTCTGGAACTCCCATACATAAAGAATATCAAAAAGAATTTGATAGTTTGTATAGAAAATATTTTCATAACCATATTAAATGGACTGGAGATTTATTAAAAGAAACGGAGTTTTATAAAAATAATTTAGATATATTTAAATATAAAAAATACTTTGGATATTTTTTATGGAAACCATATATAATTCTATCCACTATGATAAACTACGAAGGAGAGAATAAAAATATTTTATATTGTGACAGTAATCTAAGATTTAGATCTATAGGATCTTTTGAGTATTCTTTCAATCAATGGCTTGAGAAAGAAAAAATTTTTTTAGTAAAACACGACCATCATTATAATTATGAGTGGACTAAAAGAGATACATTTATTTTAATGGATGCCGATGAAGAGAAGTATTGGAACGCTCAACAGCGTTGGTCTATTCTACTTGGTACTACGATCTCTGAATTTCCATATAGATTTTTTTATAGATATTTAAATTTTTGTAAAGATATTAATATTGTTACAGAAGAACCAAATGTTTGTGGACTTCCTAATCTTGAAGGATTCAGAGAACATAGATGGGAGCAGAGCGTGTTATCTATTTTAGCTGAAAAATATAATATAGATGGCCCTACTGATATAGAAATGTTAAAATATTACGATAAAATTTATAGTCCCGAACTATTGGAAATGAAATCTAAAACAAATCCTTTGGATAAAACCGATGTTTAATTATTACATAAATGATCTACAATTAATTTGTAAAGAAATTGATTCAGATTTAATAGAAAAAGTAGTAGATAAATTAAAGAAAAATGTAACTATATTTACCGCCGGAAATGGTGGAAGTTTTTCAAATGCTTCTCATTTTACGCAAGATCTAGTTCTAACCTGTGGATTAAAGTCTTATTGTTTATTAGATAATACTTCTATACTAACTGCTTTATCAAACGATTATGATTATGAAGACTCTGTTTCAATATTATTTGAAAAATTATCTAAACCACAGGATGTTTTATTCCTAATTAGTTATTCTGGAGAGAGTGAAAATCTTATTTCAACCGCTATTTGGGCTAATCTTCATGATCGTTTTGTTATTTCTATAACTGGAAATCCAGACAATCCTGTACAAAGATGCTCTAATATAGCCATAAACATTCCTACTAAAGATATTAGAATGTGTGAAAATATACATTCAATTCTTTTACATTACATTATCGAAAGGCTATTAGAAAAATGAGTCCCTGGAAATTTTTTGATTTTATTTATTGTATAAATTTAGATTCTAGAAAAGATAGATGGAAAGAATCCATAGAAGAATTTTCTAAAGTGGGGGTATTAGATAAAGTAGTTAGAATTCCAGGAGTTAACCATACTAAGCGTTTTTACGGATGTCATCTAGCTCACGCTAATTGTATTAAAGACGCTATTCAAAACAAAGCTAATAATATATTAATCTTTGAAGATGATATTGAATTCTTTCCAAATGCATGTGAGAATTTAATTCAAGCAGTTATAGAACTTCCTGAAGATTGGGATATGTTTTATCTAGGAGCAAACTTAGATTCTTATCCGGCTTATCAAATTTCTGATCATATAATTAAATTAACTGGGGCATTTTCTACCCATGCTTATGCTATAAAAGCTACTTTGTTTGATAAGCTATTAGAAATAAATCTAGATCCGACTATAGGAAACAATGATGTATGTTATGCACATCTTGTACATCCAGAATATAATTGTTATTTAGCTTACCCGTTAATTTGTGGGCAAAGGAAAAGTTATTCTGATATTCAAAAAGCAGTTATAGAATCTAATCCCATGTTTGTAGAGAGGGTTCAAAGAAATACAAAATGGGTGTCGAAGCTGTAGACTTTTTAACTTTTATAACTCCGACTCTCGGAAGAAAAACTTTAGAAAGAACTTTCAAATCACTTGAAGCACAGCATGATTGGAATTGGAAGTGGATAGTTGTGTGGGATGGCTTAGAACCAAATCAAATTTTCAATACAGATAGACAAATAAATATTGTAACCCCTAAGTTAGCCCATGCTGGATTAGTTAGAAATGTTGGAATAGAAAATGTAGAAACTAAATGGATGGCTTTTCTAGATGACGATGATTGGGTAGAACCAGATTATACAAACAGATTAAAATTTCATGTTTCAAAAGATCCGACTTTAGATATTGTCATATTTAGTTATAAAGACATTACCAATAATAATATTCAACCACCTCCAGGATTAAAAGACATAAGAGAATGTAATGTAGGAATTTCGTTTGCCTGTAGAACAGAATTTATTTTGAATAATAATATTAGATTTACTCCCTATGCTATAGAAGATTTTAGATTTTTGGATGACTGTAAAAGGGCTGGAGCTAAATATATACTCACCCATGAAATTAAATATTTGGTTGGAGGGATAGGAGGCTGGCTTGTACAAAGGAAAGGAAATTAATTTATGTATTCCTACTTTAAATAGATATGATCTATTAACGAAATGTGTGTTAAGTGCTGTTAATGGAACAGTAAAACCAACACAGATTTTGATTATAGATAATGGATGTAAGTTAGAAAGACCTAATATAGAAAATTTACACGTTTATAATTTTGGAAAGAACATTGGCGTTGCCGCTAGTTGGAATTTTTTTATAAAGAATACAGCAGAGTATAGAATTATTTGTAATGACGATGTAGACTTTTTTGAAGATACTATTGAAATTTTATTAAATGCTTCAGATGAAAATTGTGTAGCTTACCCTGGAGCAGTTCCATCAGATAACGCTTTCTCTTGTTTTGTTATTCCAGATAAGATAGTAAATATAGTTGGATATTTTGATGAAAAAATATCTCCAAACTATGCATACTTTGAGGATAATGATTATTTTAGAAGAATGAACTTGGCTGGTTATTCAACTAGAAGAGTTTTTGAATCTAGATTAAACCACATAAAGAGTTCTACTTTACATGGCTTTACTATTCAAGAACAAAATCAACATCACTTCTTATTTAGGAAAGCTAGAGAAAATTATATTAGAAAATGGGGAGGTATACCAGGAGAGGAGAGATTAATCATTCCTAAAACTTTATAGAATATGTTAAAAGAAAAAATTACTCAACAAGATTTAGAATTATTTGAACTTATAAAAAATCCAGTTTTATGTAATGAGTTTATTTATAATTTAGATAGGATGAGTTGGGAGGAAGAGTTTGAATTCACAGAGTACCAAAAAGAAATGCTGTGCGATTTCAATCAGTTCTCAGAATTCTGCACAGCTAGAGCTACAGGAAAAACAGTATCTCTTACTTCTTTAATCACATGGATGTTAGTATTTAAAGTATATCCAAAAGATTATATTGTTTACACAGTTCCTAATAAAGCACATCTTCAACCTGTTTGGCAAAATTTAAATAGACACTTCAGATCTAATTCTTTATTACGATCTTTAATTCCCTCCTCTGGAGGATTTAATAGTTCATCTTTTGAATTGGCTTTACTTAATCTTTCCAACTTAATTTGTAGAATTGCAGGTCAAACTGGAACAGGAGCAAATGTAATTGGTTTACATTCTCCATGTATATTTCTAGACGAGGGAGGGTATTATCCTTGGGGGACTTGGACAGAACTTCAACCAGTTCTAAATACATTTACTAAAGGATATAGAATGGTAGTCGCTGGAGTTCCTACAGGACTTAGAGAAAATAATGTTCTTTATACTGTAGATCAAGAGGACAGTTCTTATACAAAGCATAGAGTTTCCGCTTACGATAATCCTAGATTTTCAGAGAAAGATGAGGTTCATGCAATAGAGCAGTACGGAGGAAAAGATCACGACGACTTTATTCATTTAGTGCTAGGGGAGCATGGCTCTCCAATTTTTTCCATCTTCGATAGAAACTTAATGCATATATCTAATTACCCAGTTTATAAATTAGTATTAGATGGTATCAAACTAAAAGAAAATTTTCAAGATTACTTCCTACACTTATCAACTTTCCCAGTTACTAAATCAAAGTATATTTTATTTGGAATAGACTTAGGCTATACAGAACCGACTGCTATAGTCATTCTGTATGAAGATGGCGGAGTATTAAAGTTTCATGGAAGAATTCAATTGAATAAAGTATCTTATCCAGTTCAAGAAAAGATAATAGATTATTTAGATTCTAAATTCAAACCATCCATCATAGGAATTGATGAGGGTTCTTCTGGTAAAGCAGTAATTCAAAAACTTAAAGAGGGAGAAGAATATTTACATAAGAAGTTTGATAAAAGAATTATGCCAATTAACTTTTCTTCTTCACTTTCTTTAGGAACAGATTCAGAAGGAAATGAAATTAAATCTAAAACAAAACCGTTTTCAGTTTCAGTTTTACAAGAGTATTCAAACAATCATAAGATTGTTTATACATCTACAGATTTGGAATTAGTTTCAGAACTAGAAAGGATGACCTACTCTAAAAATCCTAATGGGGAAATTCAGTATAAGACGCTGACAATGAGAGGCGGAAAGAGAGGAGAGGATCACTTTACCCAAGCTTTGCTATGTGCATCCTTGGCTTATTATTTAGAAAACGAAACACTTCTCCCCGCTAGGAAAGTGGTTAGATTATTTCAAGCAAAATGGGCTTATTAATTATGACAGATGAACCTAATATAAAATTAGTTGGTGCTACAGCGGCTTTCATGTATCCTTATGGACAGAACGTTTCTAATAGCAATCCTTGGTCGCCTTCAGATGTTGATCGATTAGAGATTACTAACTTCGACGCATATAGCAAACTGATTACCGCTTGTAGATTTTTTTACAGACATGATAGCATAGTCTCTACTGTTATAAATAAAATGGTAGAGATTGGAGTTACAAAATTAATTCCAGAAGGATCTAAATTAACTGCTAATGAACAAAAATTAGTAGAAAGTTTAATTCCAGATCTAGAAGAATTTGCAGAAGAAATTGCATTAGAATATTTAATAACAGGGCTGGTAGTTCCAGAAGTAAAGTTTGCAGGATCTACAAGAGAACAATTAAAAGAATTAGGAATTAAAAAGTTTGAAACTTTAATTCTTCCTGCCTCTATGTGGGTACGAGATCCAGCAACTATTAGAATAAATTCTCCTTTAGTTATGTCGGATACGCCTTCTTACTTTGTAAAAATTCCAGATGAACTATTTCATTTTATTAGAAACAATGGAACTTATTCGGATGGAACTAAAGATCCAGAACTATTAGCTAAATTAAAAGCATACTATCCTGAGTTTGTTAGATTAGTAGAGAGCGGTCAAAGAGAAATTCCTTTAGAAAATGATAGAATTATTAGAAGAAAGCCGATGACAAACTCTCCATATCCTGTACCATTCCTGTCCCCCGCTTTAGAATCTTTGAAGCATAAAAGAAATCTAAAGAGAATGGACTATTCTATAGCGTCTAGAGTAATTAGTGCTATTCAATTATTCCGTTTAGGAGACAAAGATTTCCCAGTAACAGAAGATCAGCAAGATCAATTTGATTCTATCAAAGATCAAATCTATTGGAGAAACACCGGTAACAGAGACATAGAAAGAATCTTTCAGTTGTTCGCTAATCATACCTTACAAATTGATTGGATTTATCCTCCAGTAGACGCATTACTTGATGAAGCTAAATACAGGGAAGTAAACGAAGATATTATTCTTAGTTTAGGTTTCCCTAGAATTTTAATTACTGGCGAGACTCAGAGAACTGGTACGTCCAATCCAGAATTTGCTATGATGAGTCCAGCTAAATCTATGGAAAAGCTTCAGAATAAAATATTGAAAGTATTGAATAGTATAATTAAAGAACTATTCGATGCTAATAAATTTAAAGGAAGTACAATTTTAAGATTTGAACCTATTAACTTAGTTGGTTTTATGGACTTGGCTACTGCTCTTGGAAAACTTTACGATACTGGAAACTTGTCTAGAACTTCTTATGCTAAAGCTTTTGGTTATGACTTCGATGAAGAACTTGATCAAAGAGAGAAAGAAAGAAAGTTGATGGAAGAAATGGGAATACCTGAGTTTGAAAATCAACCGTTTAGTCCTACTTCTCAAGTTCCTGGAAGTCCAAATCAACAGCAGAAACCAGAACAAAAAGAAAAACCTAAAGAAAAATCAAAAGAAGCTGAATAAATTTAGTATATAATGTAATTAGATTGCAGAAATATGGTATACTATTTATGAGAATAGATCTTATTTTGCAACTTTATTTGCATTATAGGAGAATAAATTATGGAAAAAGTTATTACTAAAGAGTTTGAATTGCAGTTGGTAGGTGAAGAAGAGGACGAAGCATTTGCGGCAGTAGCCAAAAATAAAACGTTCAACTATCTTAAATTCATTCTAACGGATGATTTACCAAATGCAAATAAACAAAAAATCCCACAAGACGAATTTGAGAATCTTATTCAGAGTGGATTTTTTACTCCCCTAAAGATGGCTTTCAAGCAAGTCAAAGACGGGCATGATGAGTCTTTTCCTTTAGGAGTAATTACACATCTGAAACAAGATTCGAATCAGATTAGAGGTATTGCTGCTCTCTGGTCTAGGGAACGTCCAGAGGATGTCCAATTAGTAAAAGAGTCTTATGCAAAGAAAATTCCTTTGAATGTTAGTTGGGAAATCATGTACTCCGATTCAGAAGTAGATGAAGAAGGAATTGAAATTCTAAAAGGCACATCCCTTAGAGCTGCAACCATCGTAGGACTACCTGCATACGAAGGAAGAACTCCTATCTATGCAGTAGCTTCCAAAGAAACGGAGGATTTACACAAAATGGAAGTAGAACAATTACAGGCTGAACTTACTGAAATTAAAACTAAGTATGATGAAGCCCAAACTAAAATTAAAAACTTAGAGGAACAGCAAGCTGAATTGCTGGTTCTTAGAGAATTTAAAGCGGCTGTTGATGCTAAAGAACAGAAAGAACAGAAATTAGCTGCTATTAAAACTAAGTTCGTTGATGCCGGTATTACTAAAGAAGACGAGTATTTTGCTACTAATCAGGATTTACTTTTGAATCTTAGTGATGAAGCATTGGACTTTATGATTCAGGAGCTAGTATCTTTTGCTGAGAAACTTCCTGCTAATTCGTCTAAGAAAACAGAAATTCCTGAGATAAAAGCTGAACCTCAGCCCGGCGATAACATACCGGAACTTGTCAACGAATTGAAGAAAAGACTTCAAAAATAACGGGAGAATTTAGAAATGGAAATTAATAAGTATACTGATATTACTGGAGTATTGACTACAGAAGACATTCCCGAAGGGAGAATGGTGCTTTTAGTTAATCACTCTCAGACTCATGATTATGGTAGTAGAGAGGAATTACCTGGGGTGAAATTACCGGACAATGCGACCGAGGCGGCTAAAGCCCGTTATTGTGTTACGTTTGCGGTTGATAATACTGCCCCTCCGATCTATGTACCTTACCCAACCATACCGAATACTTCTTTACGATACGGATTTGATGGTGCAGAAAATGTGCCGTTTGCGGCCACTGTTCATTTGACTCCAATGTCGATGAAAGAAGGTTTGACTATTCCTTCAGGTTCTTTAGCTTTGGCTTTTGGGCCTGGGGTATTTACTGTCCTTTCCGGCCAGTGGGTATATAACGCTTCTGTTGTAGCTGGAGCTTTCCTCGCTGTAACAGATCCTGCTACCAATCCAACGGAAGATGCAGGGAAATTGAAATACTCTGCTACTGCTAGTTTTGCGGAAGTTCTAGAAGTAGATAGTGATCTCAACTTAACCTTCCGTATTTTGTACTAAACCAATAGGAGGATATTAGCGAAATGGATGAAAAACAGCTAAAGGAAGCTATTGCGTCACTGGCAAAGAAAGGTGATCGGGACGCTTTAGCACAATTATTTGTGGAGTATATTGATCCACAACACATCACTACAGATTTTGTAGGGATGATTTTAAATGCTCGCTCTTTGAAGGAAGGCGATACACTTGTGAAGAAACTTCGCAAGGGTATTGATGTCAGAACTTTAGTTCCTGGCTCGATTCATTTGAAGAGTGAAATCACCGTGACTGAGAGAGCTAACTATATTCTTGACGGTCTTGATGTTGGTGTGACATTTAACGAATGGGAAATGGAATCCGGTGAACTGGGTACTGTCGAATCCATTCGTGCTGAAATGTTAGCCAAGCTTCGAGATGTTTTCCAGAATAAAGTCTTTACTGCTCTTTCTACAATCTGGACAGCCGTAAATACTCCCAACAACTATGTTTCTGCTGGTGGGGCTATTACTGATACTGTTCTGAAAGCTGCTATTGATTATATCAATCAAACTACTACAGGTGTCAAAGCGGTTGTGGGTGCTAGGGTTGCTCTTACCCCCATAACTGAATTTGGTGCATTCTGGAAGAGTGACTTTTCTGCTGTGACTCCTACTACAGTTGCTGTAGACTCACAGCTAGAACAGGTTATGAAGACTGGCTGGTTGGGTACTTATTATGGTGCTCCTATCGTGGCCATTAATCAGATTTATGATAATCCAGAAGATCATACTGCTTTGATCCCTACCGATAAAATTCTTGTTATTGGTGAGAATGTTGGTGAGTTTATTACCTACGGCCCTCCGAGATACAAAGAATATACCGATCCAAAGCCTACTCCTCCTCAGTGGTTCTTAGAATTTTACCAGAGATTCGGACTAATGATTTGGAAAGCTGACGGTATCTATGTAATCGGGAACATAAGCTAACTTGTTTTCTACCGAGATGGGTGGGTAGGTAAGGTTTCTGATTCCGTATATCAGACCACCCAATATAATTTTATAAGATTGTTAAAAGGAGGAAAGGAATTTAGTATGGAAACTTCAGTTTTTTCTGCTATGCAGACAGACAAGCCGTATAAAACTTATAAGAAAACTATTTTAGGTAAGGTTTATGTAACAGTTTTAAATCCATTCTCTGAAAAACCAGAGGGTTTAATTTTACAGGGAAATCAAAAGAAAAACGAAGAAGGATCTTTAGTTGATGTCTGGAATCAAAAAGAAGATGTTTTCTTTAAAAGAATGAATAAGAAACATCTTGAATCTGGAGTTGTTGTTGAGTATACCAGACCGGGCAATGTTCCAATCTCAGAAGAAGAAAAGTATAACACTTTATCTGATGAAGAAATGGATAAACTTCTGGATGGAAAATTCTTAGCAATTTCAGCAGCTTATAATAAAATGACTTCTGAAGCGGCTGTGTATAGACTTTTAGAATTAGCTAGAGAGAAAGATCTTTCAGAGAAAATAATTTCACACATTGAATCAAGATTAGCTGAAATACAGGGCGTAGAATAACTTGAGTACAACTACAACAGATTATTTAATTCAAGATTTAAGGTTACATCTTGGAGATATTAACCCATCTTCCTATCGGTATACTGATGAATGGTTGAATATAGCTTTGCTGGCTTCCATTAAATCTTTGGGTAAATGGTGGAATTTTAAGTATTTGGTAGATACATCTAACGAGGTTTATCGAAATCCAAATACTATTTTTCTATTTCCAGAACCCCCAGTAATAGAAGTCTATGATGAGAGAATTATAATCTTAATGGCATCCTTAATAATTAAAGAGGGAACTTTAGAAAATAACGCTTGGAGTACAATTAGTTGGAGAGACAATGAAATTTCATTCTCTAATTTGGAAGGAAGTAGATCCAGACAAGCATCTATCTCTAAGGATTGGGATGAGTTAACTTCCTTACTTACTCCTCCCACAAAGCGGTTATCAAGACCGATCAAAGGCAGCTTGCCTGGATACAAAGGCAATATTTATGAGAGTGAAGGAGAATATTAAATTTTAATTAAAGGAGAGGCAAATGAAAAGATTATTATGGCTGTCAGATGGAGTGATTCCGACAGGATTTTCTAGAGTCGCACACTCCATTATTGGGCATTTACCAGAAGAGGAATATGAAATTCATCACTTAGCTGTGAATTATTATGGAGATCCTCATCAGTATAAACACAAAATTTATCCCGCAGTATCTAAAGGAAATATTTATGGATTGAATAGAATCCACGAGTTTAAAAATAAAAGTCTTACCGGGATTTTTATTTTAAACGATCTTTGGGTGGTAGATTTATATCTAAAGAAAATAAAAGAAGAATTCAAAAATAATATTCCCCCGATAATTGTATACTTTCCAGTAGATGCTGAAAACTTTGATGAAGAATGGTTTAGTAATTTTGATATAGTTACACAAGCAGTTGTGTATACAAAGTTTGGATACAACGTAGCTAAAGCTGCTTATCCAAACCACGAATTTAAAATCATTCCTCATGGTGTATCTACGGATATTTTTTACAAGTTAGGGGATGATAAAAGAAAAATAAAAGAATCGCTATATCCAAAACGTGCAGAATTTTTAGACGATTCTTTTATTGTGCTTAATGCAAATAGAAACCAGCCTAGAAAAAGAATTGATGTAGCCGTAGAAGGATTTGGATTATTCTCTAAAAATAAACCAGAGAATGTAAAATACTATCACCACGCAGGTCTTCAAGATGCTGGATGGAACATATTAAAATTAGCGAAGACTTTCAACATAGATAAAAGAATTATCCTAACTAATATGGAAGCCAATGTTCAAAGGGTTTCAGACACAAAATTAAATCTAATTTACAATGCAACCGACGTAGGATTGAATACAAGCTTGGGAGAAGGTTGGGGATTGCCAAATGTTGAACACGCTGCTACAGGATCGGTTCAAGTCGTTTCTGCTAATAGTGCCAGTCAAGAATTGTTTGAAGATTGTGGATTGTTAATTCCTGTTTCACAACATTTATATTTTGAAAGAATATTGACTAAAGGACTTTTAGTTAGACCAGAAGATGTTGCAGATAGATTACAGTTTCTTTATGATAACAGAGATGCAATGAAAGCATTGTCAGATCTTTGTTATGCAAAGTTTACCAGTGAGAAATATAGTTGGGAAGCTATAACTAAGAAATGGGATGAACTATTTTCTGAAATTTTTATAGAGAAAAAACCAGTTGAGACAGAGAAAGAAGAGGTAATAAATGACGAAATCGGGCCAGAACGTGACGATATATCAGGGTGATTATAGAATTCTTGAAGTAACTGTACTAGATGAAACGGATGCTCCAAGAGATGTTACTGGATATTTAGCAACTTGGGTTGTTTATAAACCGACTACAAAGGAAATTGTATTAACTAAAACAGTTGGTTCTGGAATTTCTGTACTTGTAGGAGCGGTGTTTGATATTACTTTAGAACCAGAAGACACCATTAATTTATTGGGACAATATAATCATGAGTGTGAACTTTTAGATAATAGTTCACATCCATTTACTATTTTAACTGGTTACTTTAAAGTATTCTCCAGTGAAGCGAATCATCCATGAGCAAAGTATCTATAATTATTCCTTCTAGAAATGAAATTTTTCTTGCTGAAACAGTAAAAGATCTTTTAACAAAAGCCAGTGGAGATATAGAAGTAATTGCTTTTTTAGATGGCTATTGGCCAGATGGAAACACAACTCATAATTTAGATTTATGGAATGAATTATTAGTTTCTGAAAATCCAAACATTGTTATATTACGTATAAACAATGCCAAGGGAATGAGGAACGCTATCAATTCTGCTGCCTCAATTGCTAGAGGAGAATATCTTCTAAAGTGTGACGCTCACTGTATGTTTGGTGAAGGATACGATGAAATATTAAAAGCAGATATGCAAGATAATTGGATAGTAATTCCTCCTAGATATTCTCTAGATGCAGAGAATTGGAAGATAGAGGATAATGGAAAACCTAGAAGAGATTATCATTATCTTTGTTATCCAGACCCAAATAAAGATCATGATCATGGTATGCATGGTGTAGAGTGGTGGAGTAGAGGCAGAGAAAGAGCCGATTATATTATAGACGATAATATGTCTTTTCAAGGAAGTTGTTGGTTCATGAAGAAAACTTGGTTTACTGATTTCTTAGGGGGAATGAGTGAAGTAGGCTATGGAACATTTAGCCAAGAGCCTCAAGAAATTGGATTAAAAACATGGTTAGGTGGTGGAGAAATCAAAGTAAATAAAAATACTTGGTACGCTCATTTACATAAAGGATCGAGGTATGGAAGAATGTATAAAATAAATCAGAAAGAAATAATAAATTCTCATGATTGGGCTGCTAGACATTGGATGAATAATGAATGGGAAAAAAGAATTCATAATATAGATTGGCTTATTGAAAAGTTCTGGCCTGTCCCTACATGGCCAGAAGACCGTTCTTTATGGGTAGCCCCATGAATAAAGTTTCTATTATTATACCATCCAGAGATGAAGAATATTTAAACAGTACAATTAAAGATTTATTAAATAAAGCGGTATGGGATGTAGAAATAATTGTAATTTTAGATGGATATACTTCTCATCCTCTTCCAGATTATGATCCTAGAATTAGATATCTACAATTACCAGAACCAATGGGAATGAGACATGCAATTAACTTAGGAGCTAATCTGGCAACTGGAAAATATTTAATGAAGTTAGATTCTCATTGTGTAATGAGTGAAGGTTATGATCTTATCTTCCAAGAATACTGTGATGATGATTGGGTAGTGGTAGCTAGAAGAAAAGAATTAAGTCCTGAATGGATAGTTACTGAACCTACAGCGGATTATTTTTATATGAGTAATCCTTGGACTTCTCCTAATGGTTATATGAGAATGTCCAGATGGATCACTAGAGATAAACAAAGAGAAAGCATGTTACATGATGAAACAATGTGTTTCTCTGGAAGTATCTGGTTTATGTCTAAAGATCATTTCTTCAAAAGAATTAAAACAATGGATGAAGAAAGGTTTGGTCAATGGTCTGGAGAACCAGAAGAAATTTCATGTAAAACTTGGTTAAGTGGTGGGAAGGTTATAATCAATAAAGATATCTATCACGCCCACCTTAGGAAAGATAAAATAGGAAGACCTTATCACATTTCTTGGAATTCAGCTTTAAAGGGTTTACAAGAAAGTGCTAGATATTGGTCTAGTGATGAATGGCCTGACAGGATATATAATTTTGAATGGCTGATAGATCACTTCTGGCCTTTGCCTACTAAAGAACATCATTGTAATGGAGAAAGGTATTTTTGGGAGTACGACTGGAAGGAGAGGTATTTATGGAAGACATTAAATTTTTCTTAGAAACAAATTATCCGCTTGCAAAAGATTCTTATGATTATATCTACCCACAGGGAGCGGCTGTAGATAATAATCGTAGACCAGAATTCAATCAAGAACTAAAAAATTTTCCAGGAAGCGTTTTAGATTTGGGGTGTGCTGGAGGAGGATTTATTAAAGATTGTGTAGACGAGGGAAGAATAGCTATCGGATTAGAGGGAAGTGATTATTGTAAAAAATTTAATAAATATGAATGGGCTACAATTCCAGATAATTTATTTACTTGTGATATTACTAAACCATTTATATTACATATAGGAAATATAAAACCTTATAAATTTAACATCGTAACTATGTGGGAAGTTTTTGAACATATAGAAAAGAAAGATATAGATCAAGTATTTGAAAACATAAGAAATCATTTATCTGACAGCGGAATTTTTCTTTGTACAATTACTAGAGGACATAGCCCACATGACTTCTATAGAGAAGTTGATCTACACAGAACCAGAGAAAAAAGGGAGTGGTGGTTAAAACAATTTATACATAATGGATTTATTGAGGATGAGCAAGTTGAAGAAAAATTTGCTGGAAAATGGATGAGAGAAAGCAGAAGTAATTATAAACTTGCTTTCAGAAAGGATTTGAAAAGTGGCTAAGGTATCAATATTAATTCCTTCTCGTAATGAAACTTATAAAACTAATTTTGGAACTACAGTTCTACAACAAACAGTTATAGATGTATTAGAAAAAGCTACTGGAGATTATGAAGTTCTGGTTATATTTGATGGAGAACCTTATCAGGATTTACCTGAGCATAAAAATCTAACGGTGTTCTATAACAAATCCCCAACAGGATCTAAGAAATGTATCAGTAAATTAATTAATAGATCTACAGGAAAATTCGTATTCAAATTAGACTCTCATTGTATGGTAGCAGAAGGATTTGATGAAGTATTGCAAAAAGATGTAGAAGATAATTGGGTAGTTATTCCTAGATTTTATGTACTAAATGCTGAGGAATGGAAGTGGCAAGATGAAAGATTTTACGATTATTTTTATCTGCCCTGTCCTTTAACTGATAAGAAGCAATTCAGATTTCAAGCTGGAGGACATTGGAAAGAAAGAACCAAAGAAAGATTAGATATTTCTATAGATGAGAATATGAAACTTCATGGTTCTGCTTTTTTTATGAGCAAAGATTTCTTTATAAATTGTATAAAGGAATTAGATTCAAAGTACGATGATTGTAGTGGAGAAGATATAGAGATAAGTTTGAAAACGTGGCTAGGATCTTGGGGTGGAAAATTAATGGTAAACAAAAATACTTGGTATGCACACATGCATAAGGGTGGCCAAAGACCGAGAGGTTATCATATGGGAGGAGAACAAATTAAAAATACATATGATTTTATAGCTAACTATTGGATGAGGAATTCTTGGGAAGAAAGAGAACACGATTTGGAATGGTTAATAGAAAAATTTTATCCTGTTCCTACTTGGCCTGAAAACTGGAAAGAACTTTGGAATGAATGGAAAGGAGTTAATAATGAATAATACTTTGAATTATTTTGTAGAAACTTTTGGACTTGACTTGTCTAATCCTTCTCCTATAACTCTGCGTTATAGTAGATATAATATTATAAATGCATTTAGAGAACTTAATTTTTCAATGGGTGTAGAAGTTGGAACTGAACACGGAAGATATGCAGAAAAAGTAGTATCAAGTAATCCACAACTCAAATTATATTGTGTAGATCCGTACCTAGCCATACCTTATTATGAAGCATATAAAGAACAAGAAGAAGTGGATTCATTTTATGAAGTAGCTAAAAATAGACTTAGTGAATATAATTGTGTAATATTAAAGACAACTAGCATGGAAGCAGTTAAACAATTTGAAGATAATGGTTTAGATTTCGTTTTTATAGATGCTGATCATAGATTTGAATTTGTAATTAATGATCTTATTTACTGGTCTAGGAAAGTTAAGCCTGGGGGAATTGTATATGGACATGATTATATTGATGACTTTCAAGTAAAACAAGCAGTTCATGTTTATACTGATGTATATAAAATCAATCCTTGGTTTATTTTACATAAGGGAGGAAGACTCATAGATAGCTGGATGTTTGTTAGACAAGAAACCGATCAAATTTTCCTTCCAAAAGATAGTTATTGGTATCAATAAAATGGATCTAAGTATTTTAATTCCTGCAAGAAACGAAATTTTTTTATCTAGAACTATTGAAGATATTCTTAAAAATATAAGAGGGGATACAGAGGTCATTGCTGTTTTAGATGGTTATTGGCCAGATCCTCCAATTGATAATGATCCTAGAGTAACCATCATTTACTATTCAACAAGCATAGGACAAAGAGCGGCTACAAATGCAGCGGCTAGACTCAGTAAAGCTAAATATGTAATGAAAGTAGATGCTCATTGTGCTTTTGATGAAGGCTTTGATGTAAAGTTAATGGAAGATATCCAGGACGATTGGACTGTAGCCCCATTAATGAAAAATTTACATGCTTTCGATTGGGTGTGTAAATCTGTTCTACATCTTGAAAGAGATGATAAAGAAAGAAAACTACATACTCGATATCAAGGCCCATCAGGAGTTTGTAGAGAATGTGGAAAAGAAACTGTAATGGATGTAGTATGGATAGCTAAGAACAGTCCTAATAGTACGTCATACTGTTTTGACTCAGAGCCACACTTTCAATATTTTGGAGAGTATAGAAAACGTCCAGAAGGTCAAGGAGATCTAACTGAAAGCATGTCTTTACAAGGCTCTTGCTTTATGCTGACCAGAGATAAATATTTTGAGTTAGAAATGAATGATGAATCTTGGGGGAGTTGGGGATCACAAGGATTGGAAACAGCAATACGTACTTGGCTATCTGGAGGAAAAGTAATAATTAATCACAAGACTTGGTATGCCCATATGTTCAGAACTCAAGGAGGAGATTTTGGATTTCCATATCATCTTTCTGGAAGGCAAGTAGAACACGCTAAAAAAGTAGCCAGAGAATTGTTCTTTGAGAATAAATGGGATAAACAAATTAAACCTTTGTCTTGGTTAGTAGAAAAATTCTGGCCTGTTCCTGGATGGAAAGATGAAGATTTAGTTAAATTAAAAAAAGCAGACGCTAATCTTGGCCCAACTAAAGGTATTGTTTATTATACAGATAATCAACTTGATCCAAAAATAATGCAACGCTGTCAAGACCAGTTGATTTCGTCTGTGAATAGTCATAAGATCATAAGTGTTTCATTGAATAAAATAAACTTTGGAGATAATATTACTTTAAATTTAGAGCGTGGTTATCTAACTATGTTCAAGCAAATCTTAGCTGGACTAGAAGCTTTAGATACCGATATTGTTTTCTTTTGTGAGCATGATGTATTATATCCTCCGGAACACTTTGAATTCGTTCCTCCAGAGAAAGATAAATTTTATTATAATATAAATGTATGGAAAACTGATGGAGAACATTATCTCCATTATGATTGTAAACAAACCAGTGGATTGTGTGCCTATAGAGATTTATTAATAGAGCACTATAAAAAACGAGTTGCTAACACTCAAAAGGTTTGGGATGAACAAGGGGGTAATACAAGAGGATTTAGAGACTTTATTCGTAAACAAGGTTTTGAACCTGGGACACATAATAGATCAGAAAGAGTGGACGATTATAAATCAGAAGCTTGGGAATCTACTGTTCCAATTGTTGATATTAGACATGAAAATAATTTAACTCCTAGCAGATGGAGTCAAGATCAATTTCGAGATAAACGAAATTGTCGTGGATGGTTAGAATCAAATTCGATCCCTGAATGGGGAAAAATTGAGGAATTTATGTAATGGCACGTGTATGGCATAGTGGTTGGGAACTGAATAACCCCGCTTCAGTAGAATGGACAAGTACGATAGTTAGCACAGGCGCTATCTCAAGTTCAATCGTACGAAGTGGTTCATATTCATATCAAATTACTTCCCTTGTATCGACGACATCCAAAGGAGAACGTTTTGCGTACTTAGGAAGTGAAGCCACTAATGAACATTATTTCAGATTGTGTCTTTATGTAACAACCTTTCCAGGTGCGGAGAATCGGATTGCCATTTGGAATGACGGGTCTGGTACGGCCACACCTGGAGTTTACTTAACACTAGATAACTCTGGTGTCCTCAGGCTATACGATGAGGATGGTCAGATTACTGGAACAACCACTCTTTCAACTGGTCAGTGGTATATCATTGAAGTCCACTACTCAAATACTGGTGGAGCAGGTGCTTGTGTAGTTGAAGCCAGAGTCAATCTGGCATCTCCTTTTGCTAGTTCATCTACACGTAGTATTGCCTCCAATAATAGTCCCTTCCATTTCTTTGTCGGTGGCAATCTAAATGGCGAAGCTAATACAGTTGGTGAATGGTATTTTGATGATATTGCGATCAATGATACTACTGGATCGTTTCAGAATAACTGGCCTGGGGACGGACATATCGTACATGCTCATCCTAACGAGGCAGGTGAATACAGTGACTGGACGAACACCTATGCCAACGTCGATGAGGTTACGCCGGATGATGCAGTAACTCTATGTGCATCGAACACGCTCAACCAGATTGACGATCACGGGATGGTCACGCCTGCTGAACTAGAATCGGGCGATACAATCAATGTGGTCAGCGTGGGTGTGAGGTATAACGGAGCAGGGGCGGCAGATAATGCCTCGTTTGTGGTACGCATCAAAACTGGTGCAGGGGCGACACCAGAAGAATCTAGTGCCATTACTCCTGCAAGTACAACTTGGTATACAAACGCCGGGGCTGCACCTCAGTTATATCCATTAACTCTTTATGATTTGCCAGGAGCGTCAACAACGGCTTGGACTAAATCTTCTCTGGATGCCGCTCAAATCGGATACAGATGCTCAACGGCTAATACCAATAATGCTCAGGTATCGACTATATGGGCATTGATCGATTATACACCAGTGCCATCTTCATCCGTTTCTCCGTCTATTTCACAAAGTCTCAGTTTAAGTGCATCACCAAGTCTAAGTCAATCTGCCAGTATCAGCCCATCTATAAGTCCGTCTTTTTCAGCTAGTCCAAGTCCTGCTGTTGGAATACTCGTTGATATAGATTTTGAAGAAAATAATCTTAATGAATTTGATAGTGTAGTAAATCCTGATGATGATCTAACCGTAAATGCTGGTTATGCTTTAGGAGGTACTAGTTACGGACTTGGCTGCCGAATAGATGATACAAATCCGGCGTACGGCATTAAATCTGGATTCCAAAGTTTAACAGGAGATGTTCGTGCTCGTTTTCTTTTTGATCCAAATGGAATGCTCAAAGAAGTTTATACAGTATATCTGCTTCAACTTCAAAATATTTCAGATACAAATTTTGCATGGGTGGGAGTTTATTGTGATGCGGATAGTTATAGCATACGAGCAGCACTTATTGAAGACGATGGAACAGCGGTAGTTACATCAATTGTTTTAGGTGAAATTACCGATGCCGAACATTGTGCTGAGATTTATGTTCAACGGGCAACAGGTGAAAGTTCTAACGATGGATCATTGCAATTATGGATTGATGGGGTATCCATTCAAACTGTAACTGGGGACAATTTTAATAGATTTGGATCATTTAATAAAATATTATTTGGTATACCCGCAGTTGGTGGTGGTGCGACTAGTACAATATTTTTAGATGAATTAATTATCAATGATACTGGAAATGAAATCGGTTGTGCAATACCAAGTGCATCAGTTTCCCCTTCAATTTCCCAAAGCTTTTCTATTTCTCCAAGTGCAAGTATAAGTTTTTCTGCAAGTGTGAGTCAATCAGTTTCTGTAAGTATAAGTCCTTCTGTTTCAGTTTCAGTTTCTCCATCAGTTTCTCTGAGTATTTCTCCAAGTGTGAGTCAATCAGCTTCACCGAGTCCAAGCGCACCAATTGGAATACTCGTTGATATAGATCATGAGGAAAACAATTTCTCTGATTATGACAGCGTAGTAGATGTGGACGGAGATCTATCTGTTACATCTAGTGCGGCATTGGGCGAGACAAATTATGGTCTTGCTTGTTTAATAGACGATGTAAATATAATGTACGGTGAAGTAACCAGCCTTCACAGTATGACCGGAGATTTACGTGCTCGTTTCCATATCAATCCGCATGGATTGAACATGGCTGATGGGGATACAATAACTCCTTTAATTCTTTACAATGAAACAATTGGATTTACTATTGCCGCTGTCCGACTTGGATATACTACTGCTAATGGATATTTTATAGGAGTAGGTTTTGTTAATGATGCTGTCCAATATTTTTGGACAACCGATTTACTAGGTGTTATTACTAATCAAGAACACTGTGTTGAGTTTTACCTACAACGAGCAACTACTGTAGATTCAATTGATGGTTCATTACAGTTATGGATTGACGGCGTTTCTATAGAAACGATCTCTGGAAAGGATAATTATGACAGATTTGCATCGTTTAATACACTTCGATTTGGTGTAGTATACACAGCAGCTACCACAACAGGAACTTTTTATTTAGATGAATTAATAATTAATGATACTGGAACAGAGATAGGTTGTTTAGCTATACCTTCAGGATCTATTTCTCCTTCAATTAGCCCTTCAGCTTCTGTAAGTATAAGTGTAAGTCCATCAATTTCTGTTTCAATTTCTCCATCTATTTCTCCGAGCATTTCTCCTTCATTTTCAGTAAGTGCTTCTATATCCCCAAGTGGAAGTATTTCAGCTAGTGTAAGTCCATCGGCTTCCGAAAGTCCAAGTGCAGTTGAGAGTGCCAGTGAATCTCTTTCGGTCAGTCCATCTGTATCTCCTAGCATTTCGCCTAGTATTAGTCATAGTGCCAGCATTTCTCCCAGTCCTAGTGTCTCACCTAGTATTAGCCTATCTGCCTCTGTCAGTCCTTCAGTCTCTAGATCTATCAGTAAAAGTGCATCAGTAAGCCCGTCTATCAGCCCATCGGGAGCTGCTGATACTCCTTTCTATGAGAAATCACAGAACAATAGAGTTGTTTGGGGAGCATCAGGCACTAGAACCTACTCATTTACTTGTCCATCGGTTGATGATGGATTAATGTTAATTGGAATAACTCTTAATGCAACAATACCGGCTAATTGTTATCCGGCTACTGTAAGTTATGGAGGAACTCCATTAACTCAAGTTACTGAGAAAGTTACTTATGGGTTTAATACAACTAGCTTATGGTATCTCAAAGAACCCACAGCGGGAACGGCAGATATTGTCATAACCATCAGCAACTCCGATGTTTTTGCTATAGTTGTTCAAACAGTAATTTACTCCAATGTTAATCAATCCAATACTTTTGGAACTCCAGTTAAAGATACTGTAGTAGTCGCTACAAACAATTTTGATACTGCGGAAATTACAAGTGCAAGCAATGAAATTGTAGTTGCCGTTTTTGGAACACACGATGCAAATGATGAAGATGATCTATTCTCTGATAGTGGTCAAACTGTTAGATTAATAGAACAGAGCGGCGGTTCACCAGGTACTGACAAGTCAGCATTAGAAACTTTTGATGAAGAAGCTGGAGCAACATCTGTTTATTGTGGCTGGACAACTACCAGCAATTGTAAAGGTGGATGGATAGCTGTTCCAATCAGAGGTAAAATAGGGAGTGCTTCTGTTTCGCCTTCGGTGAGTTTATCTATTAGTCCATCTGCCAGTATATCACTATCACCATCAGTTTCACCAAGTATAAGTCCTTCGGCAAGTGTTAGTCCAAGTATTAGTCTGTCTGCTAGTGTTTCTCCTTCAGTAAGTCCATCTGTTTCACTTTCCATAAGCCCTTCCGCATCAATTTCACCCAGTGTTTCTCCTTCAGAGAGTCGGAGTGTAAGTGCAAGCGCAAGTGCTTCTGTTTCTCCAAGTGTATCTGTTTCAGTCAGTCTTTCTATTTCCCCTAGTAGAAGTATATCTCCATCTGTATCTCTATCAGTTTCACGTTCAGTTAGCCCATCAGTTTCACCATCTGTAAGTTTAAGTTTATCACCTTCTGGATCTGTATCTGTTAGTGAAAGTATTAGTGCGAGTCCTTCTCCTTCTGTTGGCTCTGAATCTGTTAGTCCTAGTGTCTCTCCAAGTGTCTCTCCCAGTTATAGTGTTAGTATTTCTGTTTCACCTTCAGTATCTCCATCAGTTAGCCCTAGCATTAGCCCATCTGCTTCAGTCAGTCTATCAGTTAGTCCAAGCGTCAGTCCTTCTGTTAGCCCTTCGGCTAGTGTATCACCATCCATCGGAGCAATCGGAGAGGTATGTTGGGGACATGATACCGATGTGGATGAAGCTAATGTATTAGATTTTGCTGGTAACTGGAGCGGGACTGGTACTATCTCAGGGACAGGAGATGCAGAAGCTATCGAGTTGAACGTAGGTGAGTATATGATCTCTGAGATCGTAGAGACAGGTGACATGATATGTGAATTACTCCAGAACGCATATGACCCATCTGGTGATGATGTGATTATGGAGTACCGCACCGGATCAACTGTCTTTGAATGCTTTGATGCCGCTTGGACGATCTATACTGATAAATTTATTTCGGAAGGTTATGTCCAGATTAAACTAACCAACGCTGATGTATTTTACGTTGATGCAACAGATGGAGATGATGGTAATCCAGGTACAGAAGAAGAACCTTGGCAAACGATAACCAAGGTCAATGCAGCTACTCTCACGCCAGGTGATCATGTATTATTCAAGCGTGGAGAAACATGGCGTGGTGAATCAATGGCCGTTCCATCTTCAGGGGCTGCTGGCGCACCTATCACCTTCGGTGCATATGGGACAGGTGCAAATCCACTCATTGATCCGACAACTGAGTTTAATGACTTCAGTAGTTATAGTGGCAATATTTGGAGGCGTTCACAAGTAGGTGTAATAAGTCTCACGCAGGTATTTGAGGACGGAACACGGATGATTTTTGCTGCCAACATTGCCGCAATGGTTCAGGGATCATGGGCATACGACTCATCCACCCCAGGCTATGTCTATGTTTGGTGTAGTGATGACGGCAACCCCAACACGGGGCATGTAATTGAGTACGATGCTGTGACCCTTGCAAATCTTGGGACAATCCAGCTGAACGGGAAATCATACCTTGTTTTTGATAGCATTGATTTTTACAGACCAGGAGATTGTGCTTTTATTGCCTCTGATACGGTTACACCATCGACATATGTAACTATCCAGAACTGCAACTTTTCCTTTTGTGGTGGGCGATCTATATTGTTAGGCACAGATGGCTCATATGGTTATACCTACCCGACTGATGTGACTGTATCCAACTGTGTAGCACATGACGATTTGGATGTCCCGTTCTGGATCGGGCATGGTACACGCCTGATTATTGAAAATTGCGAAGCATATGATTGTGGCAAAGATGTTGATCCGTATGGAAAACTATATTCAACATCAAAACACTTTCCAAACGGCATCTTGATTAGTGCAGAAGCTCAGGATTGTATTGTCAGGAATAATTATGTCCATGACATATATGATATAGCAATTCTTGATGAGCAATCAATTGGAGAAGTTGGAAATAACACAATTATTGAGGGAAATTTAATCGACATGACAAGCAGAAGTAATACATGCTTAGAAGTCGAGGGTGACAATACAACCGTCCGCAATAACATTATATATACTGGTTCTGGTTCTGCCATCATTCTAGCAAATAGCCCTGCATCCCCGTTGATATACAATAATACAATCATCAGTCCATCCGGGGCTGGACACTCAATAGATACAAATAGCCAGCCAGGGGCTAAGGTCAAAAATAACATTATCATTCGGGCTGGTGCAACCAATCGTTATGTATCAGTAGCAATCGCAGCACAAACTAACTTCGAGGCTGATAATAACTTGTATTATGGTGCATCTACTGGACGGTGGTTTTGGGGGCCAACTGAGTACACTACATTTGCAACCTGGAAATCTAACTCAACCCAGGATGCAAATGGGTTGAATGAAGATCCGATAGTTGTCACACAATGGACTGATCTTCACTTGCAAGTAACTTCACCCTGCATTGGTGCGGGGGAGGCTGGACTGGTAACTGATGATTATGACGATGTAGCACGTGGCGCTACAACTGATATTGGAGCATTGGAGTATGTAGCATAATGAGTGCCAGCATTTCACCCAGTTTCAGCCCAAGTCCATCAATGGCAATTGTGCAGGATGTGGTACTACGCTTCAAGGGTAGCCCAAGTGTCAGTCCTTCAATCAGTCCCTCAGTCAGCCTTTCTGTTTCACCGTCAGTTAGCTTTAGTATCTCTCCAAGTGCATCAGTCAGTCTGAGTATAAGTGAATCTCCGTCACTCAGTCCATCACCAAGCATGGGTGTATCTGAATCTGAGTCTGTTAGTCCAAGTGTATCACTTAGTATTTCCCCAAGCATAAGCCCAAGTGCGTCTGTATCTCCTAGTATTAGTCCTAGCGTAAGTATCAGTGTTTCGCCGTCTGAATCTCCTTCTGTTTCTTTAAGCATAAGCCTTTCTGCGAGTGTTTCTCTTTCTGTTAGTCCTTCAGAATCACCTTCTGTATCAATTAGTATTTCTCCTTCGATTAGTCCAAGCGAAAGTGTATCACTATCAATCAGTCCTAGTATATCTCCGAGTGTATCACGTTCGGTTAGTCCAAGTGTAAGTCCTTCTGTTGGTGCTGTTGGTTCAGTTAGTTGGGGTCATTTGACTGGTGTAACACAAGACAATGTTTTGACATTTGCTGGTAACTGGACAGGTACTGGATCAATCACTGGAACAAATGATGCAGAGACAATGTGTATAGATGAAGGCGAATATATGATGTCAGAGATAGTCGAGACAGGAGACATGATAGTTGTTTTGACCCAAAACACATATGACCCTGGAGGAGAAGATGCCCCAATACTGGAATATAGAACCGGAGCAACTTCCGCAGAGTGTTTTGATGCAGCATGGATAATTTATACTGCACCATTCTTATCTGCTGGTTATGTGCAGATAAAAGTTACTAATGCAGACATATTTTATGTAGATGCCACAGGCGGGAGTGATAGCAATCCTGGTACACTGGCCGAACCTTGGAAGACGATTGATAAGGTGAATGGGGAAACATTTACGGCGGGTGATCACATCCTATTCAAGAGAGGAGAAACATGGAGTACGGTAGATGATGTATTGCGTATTACTTGGAACGGATCAGCAGAGAATCACATTGTATTTGGTGCATACGGATCAGGTGCATTGCCGATTATCTCACCAACCAACACAATTCCTATCTATGCACCAGCAGTACAAAGCTATATTACCGTTGAGAACATAGATTGCAATGTGAACGGGACTGGTAATTTTGGAATGCAGGTTAGATTATCTAACTCGATTATTAGGAATTGCGTGGCACGAGAAGCGGCAATGGCGGGAATACTTCTTGGATCAGATAGTGCATATACTCTGATAGAAAATTGTACTTGCTATAACAACGCACAGTTTGGCATTCAGGGTTATACCGCTTCAGGCAGTACCATTCACGACATCATTGTTCAAAATAATACTTGTTACGCAAATGGTACTGATAGTGGTGGACATCATGGAATATATTTAGGCGGTAATGGAGGAACTGGTAGATGTGCATATAACCTGACTATGCGTGGAAATACCTGTTATGAAAATGCTTCTTGTGGGGTCAAATACAACACCGTCGAGGATAGCATTATTGAGCAGAATTATTGCTATGACAATGGTTTAGCTGGTGTATTCCTTAGTGCGGAAACAAGTCGAGTGTCCTCCAATAATATTGTCAGAAACAATATTTGCTACTCCAATTCGTGCGGTATAGCACTTTTGGGGGACGGTGTTGATGACAATGAGCTTTATCACAACACATTGGTTTTGAATTATGCGGCTGGATGGGCGGGCATAAGCTACTATTACGACGGACTATCCGGTAATACAGCTAAGAATAACATTATCTATATGGATAATAGCTACACTGGCGCTCCCCCTATACGCTTTGCCGGAGTAAACGCCAGAGACAATAATATTACTGACTATAATTTGATTTACTGGAAAGATAGACCACCTGCGAACGGAATAATTTATGTGGATGGCGTGGGCTATTACACGTGGACTGCTTGGCAAGCACTTGGTAAAGATACACATAGTATCAATGCGTCCGATCCAGTTTTTGTTACCGACTTCACCGATTTACACATCCAAACCACCAGTCCTGCTAAGAACACGGGTGAGACTGGATTAGGTGTAACCGATGATTACGAGGGTACAATCCGTGATGCCCAACCAGATATGGGTGCATATGAGTACGTGGCTTAGGATGTTAAATGGCTAGTTTTAGTGTTTCGCCTAGTGTAAGTCCAAGTCCTTCTGCTGGCACAATTTGTATTGAGGACATTCAATTAGATTTTCTTGGTAGTCCATCAGTAAGTCTATCAGTTTCTCCTTCAGCGTCTGTAAGTTTGAGCATTTCTTTTTCAGCTTCTATATCTCCTTCAGAATCTGTTTCTCCATCAATTAGTTTATCGGCTTCTGTTAGTCCCAGTGAATCTCCTTCCATTTCTCTTAGTGCTTCTATATCGGTAAGTATTAGTCCGTCTGTTTCACCTTCGATAAGTCAATCCGCTTCAGTTTCTCTAAGTGAATCTCCTAGTGTTTCTGCTAGCATTTCACCTAGTATTTCCGCTTCAGTTAGTCTATCAATTTCACCTTCGGCCAGTGTCTCTTTAAGTATAAGTCCTTCTGTATCTGCCAGCGTTAGTGTTTCTGTATCGCCAAGTATTAGTAAATCTGCTTCGGTCAGTCCTAGTATAAGCGTTAGCGTTTCTCCGTCTATATCGGTTTCTGTTTCACCAAGTATCAGTTTCTCAGCTAGTATTTCTGTATCAATTAGTCCGTCAATTAGTCCAAGTGTTTCACCAAGCTTTTCTGTTTCCCCTTCAGTTAGTCCGAGTGTTTCCCCTTCAGTTAGTCCAAGCTTTAGTGTCTCTCCTTCAATCAGTCCATCTGAAAGTCCTTCAGTTAGTATATCAATCTCTCCATCAATTAGTCCAAGTTATTCTGTTTCAGTAAGTGAAAGTTTATCGGTTAGCCCTTCCGTTTCACCGAGTTATTCAGTAAGTTTATCAATCTCTCCCAGTGAATCTCCATCTGTAAGTCCATCATTCTCAGTAAGTCCATCAATTTCTGTCAGTGTTTCTCCTTCAATTAGTCAATCCGCTAGTGTTAGTGTTTCAGAATCAATTTCTGTATCAGCTTCTGTAAGCGTTTCAGAATCTCCAAGTATAAGTTTATCAGCTTCTGTTTCACCTAGCGTCAGTCTATCAGTAAGTCCGTCTATCTCCCCAAGTGCTAGTGTAAGCGTTTCTGAAAGTTTAAGTATTTCTCCTTCAGAAAGTGTAAGTGCCAGCGTTAGTCCTTCAGCGTCTATAAGTCCTTCTATTGGACTTGAAGGTTCAGTTTGTTGGGGGCATGTAACTGGAGTAGTAGAAGAAAATACAAGAACTTTTGCAGATAATTGGACAGGTACAGGAACAATTACTAGTTCAGGAGATGCAGAAACAATCTGTCTTAATTCAGATGAATATATGGAATCAGAAGTTGTATATACTGATACAATAAGTGTCGGATTAAAGCAAAATTTTTATGAAGTTGGAGATACTATATTACTTAGATATAGGCATGGAGCTACTAGTGTAGCTTGTTTAGCCGCTGCTTGGAATGATTATACTGTTCCATTCAAATCTTTGGGCTATGTTCAAGTTAGAATAGAGGGGATAGCATAATGGCTGTAACAATAGGCCCAATTGCCGTAAATGCTAGTGCTGATGATGCCAGTCAGATCAGTGCAACTGTCAGCATCACCGCTAATCCTCTAGCCAACTGTGATACTACTGGTAACTGGAATGGTTGGATATTCCGAGGGATTACTATTCCGGCAGGAGCTACAATTACTTCTGCTTATCTAACAGTAAATTTTACAAGCACTTCTTTAGATGAACCTGATGTAACAATTTATGGATTAGATACAGAAACTCCCGCAGCTTTTGCAGTTGCAGATAATAATATATCAAGCAGAACACGTACAACTGCAAGTGTAGATTGGGCAGTTGCTAATGCGGGTGGTGCTGATATTAATACTTCTGATATTAGTTCAATTATTACTGAACTCATTGGAAGTTATACATACAATAATGGAGTAATGGGGTTTGTCTGGACTAGTAGAGCGGGGGATACATCTAGGGATACATCAGCTACATCTTATGATGGAAGTTCAACAGAATGTGCCAGATTAACAATAACTTATTCCGCTCCTTCCGCAAGCTTAAGTCCTTCTTATAGTGTATCTCCAAGTGTAAGTCCTTCTTATAGCGTTTCTCCAAGTATAAGCCAAAGTTATAGTCTAAGTCAAAGTCCAAGTATAAGTCCGTCAGTTTCACCGTCAGTTAGCCCTTCAATTTCTCCTAGCTTTAGCGTTTCTCCTAGTATCAGTGAATCGTTTAGTGTTAGTCCTTCGATCAGTCCTTCAATCAGTCTGTCAGTTTCACCTAGCGAGTCTCCGTCCATCTCTCAGAGTGCTTCTGAAAGTAGAAGTGAATCTCCGTCTGTTTCTTTGAGTTTGTCGGAATCTCCAAGCGAAAGTCCTTCTTTATCCCCAAGTGTTTCGCCTTCCATTTCTGAAAGTGCTTCAGTAAGTGTTAGTGAATCTCCGTCTGTCTCTTTAAGTATTTCAGAGAGTGCAAGCGAAAGTCCTTCTATATCTCCCTCCGCATCAGCAAGTCCTTCGGTTGGTGCTGAAAGATGTGTAGAAGACATTGTTCTTTACTTCCCAGGAAGTGAAAGTGTATCTCCTAGCGTAAGTCCTAGTGTATCAATTTCAGTATCACCGAGCGAAAGCCCAAGTATATCTCTTTCTGCATCAGTAAGTCCCAGTATTAGTGCTTCAGTTAGTCCATCGGTTTCTGTTTCAGTTTCTCCTAGTGTATCACCAAGCGCATCAGTCAGTGTTTCAGTTTCTCCATCCATAAGTCCTTCAGTTAGTGTAAGTGTTTCTCCTTCTATTTCACTGTCAGCTAGTGTTTCACCCTCAGTTTCTGTTTCAGTTTCACCTTCAATCAGCCCTTCAGCAAGCGTTTCTCCTTCGGTTTCGATTTCAGTAAGTCCTTCAATAAGCCCATCTGCTAGCATTTCTATTAGTGTAAGTCCCAGTGTTTCAGTTTCAGTTAGCCCCAGTGAATCCCCAAGCATTTCACTTTCAGCCAGTGTATCTGTTAGCATTTCTCCAAGCGTTTCACCTTCAGAAAGTCCATCTATTTCTCCTTCTGCTTCTGTATCACCATCTGTAAGTATCTCAGTCAGTCCTTCTGTTTCTCAAAGTGCTTCGGTAAGTATTTCAGTATCGCCTTCAGTATCACTTTCAGTTTCACCTTCAGTTAGTCCCAGTATCTCACCGAGTTATAGCGTTTCTGTCTCTGTAAGTCCTAGCGAATCTCCTAGCATTTCTGTTTCAGTTAGTCCATCTGTTTCTCCTTCACCAAGTGTTTCTCCCAGTGTAAGTTTATCTGTCTCGCCTAGTATAAGCCCATCTGCTTCTGTTAGCGTTAGTGTAAGTCCAAGTGTCAGTTTAAGTATTTCTTTATCTGCAAGTGTTTCACCTAGCGTTAGTCCATCAGGGTCTTTAAGTCCAAGTGCATCAGAAAGTCCTAGCCCATCATTAGGGGTAAGTGGATCATGGAGTTTATCTCCTAGTT
>Ga0316626_10000082_pt1 | contig 33230 bp, 53 predicted proteins | sample OWC_Aug_T1_C1_D5_FD_207656 | JGI IMG/M metagenome (GOLD analysis project Ga0316626, IMG submission 207656) | Wetland soil microbial communities from Old Woman Creek delta, Ohio, United States - OWC_Aug_T1_C1_D5_A | ecosystem: Environmental > Terrestrial > Soil > Wetlands | place: USA: Ohio...
AAGTATTACAAGTCATGCTCTGCCGCCGAGAATGTAGTCATCATGCCTCATGGCGGTTTAAAGCGTAGACCCGGTATGTCACGGGTATCTGGTAGCTACATTAATAAGTATTGTCGTTTAGAGTCGTTTGAGTTCTCGATTACACAGCGTTACCTAATCATTGTAGCAACCGATTTAATTCATATCTACAAAGATGGCGCACAAGTAGCAACAGTTACAAGCCCGTACACTACTACTGCAATAGTAGATAGTTTCGATATGGTTCAGTCAGCGGATACTATGATATTCGTACAAGAGGATGTCCAGCCACAAAAGCTAGTACGTGGTGCTACTGATGCAAGTTGGACACTATCAGCTATTACACTTACAAACATTCCTACATATAACTTTGGCTCAGGGGCTGAGGCAGTATGGAGTGTAACACGTGGATGGCCTCGTACTTGTACCTTTCATGGTGGCAGACTATGGTTTGGTGGCAGTAAGTCCAAGATAAGCACTGCATGGGGTAGCGTAGTTAATGACTTCTTTAACTTTAACATGGGGACCGGGCTAGCAGATGAAGCACTATTTGATACTCTTGACACTGACCAATATAATGCTATTCAAGGCATATACTCAGGACGTAACCTACAAATCTTTACTAGCGGTGGAGAGTTCTATAACCCGTCTAAAGTCATAACGCCTTCTGACTCATCATGGTTGATGCAGACTAACTACGGAGCTAAGAGAATAAGACCCGTGAGCGTTGATGGTTCTACATTGTATGTATCTCGTAATGGCAGAGCATTGCGCCAATTCCTTTATAACTTTAATGAGGATGCTTTCGTATCGGTTAATGCTTTGCTTATGTCAGAGCATCTAGTCACAAACATACGCACTATCGATGTTCAGAAGGGTACGCTTGATAATATAAGCGACTTTGTTTACATGATAGATGATAATGGTAACTGCCTCGTACTTAATACTATGCGTAGTGAGGATATTCTAGGCTGGACTCATTGGACTACACAAGGGTTATTCAAGGACTGTGCAGTAGTAGGTGATGATGTTTATTTCTTAGTCATGCGTGACGGTACATACTATATCGAGAAACTGAATACTGCAACGTACACAGACCACAACACAGTTAAGACTGGTACTGCCTTCACTACGGTAGAGACACTTGAAGAGTCTCCTATGAAACTCAAAGCTCATAAGGTTGTATCAGATGGCGCAGTACAGCTTGATAAGACACCTAATGGCTCAGGAGTTATCACACTAGATAGACCGGCTAATTATTGCGAGGTAGGTCTAGGCTTTACTGTAACTATAACGACTATGCCGATTAACTTCCAGGACCGTGAAGGTATGACAGTAAACAGTAAGAAGCGTGTACTAAAGACTAGGCTAAGAGTGTATAATACTAAAGGCGCAATAGTAGAGGGAGCATTATTGCAAGGTAGACAATTCCCTATACAATTCAATAGTAATCCTAATCCATATACAGGGGTGTTAGAAATATCACACCTTGGGTTCTCAGATATTAACAGCGTCACGGTCACGCAAACAGACCCACTACCACTGCATTTATTGCAGATAGAATCAGAAATGGAGGCATAGCATGGGAATTGAAACAGCATTAATAGCAACAGCAGTTCTAGGAGCTGGTACGTCTGTAATGTCAGGCATGCAACAGAAGAAGGCGTACAAGCAACAAGCTGAACAAGCTAAGATGGCAGCAGAGGCAAACGTAACAGACCGCACAAGAGCATTAAATGAAGCAATGGCAGTACAGAACGCTATGATGGGTTCATCAGGTCGTGCAATGGAAAGTATCAGCTCTGTAATTGGGGGCGATAAGAAGCGTTATGAGAGTGATGTTAAGATGATTAGAGCAGGAGCAGAGTCACAAGCACAGCAATACAAGTCGGCAGGCAATACAGCTATGGCAATGGGTGTAGTTGAAGGTGCAAGTAAACTAAGCGAAGCAAAATATAAACACTCTATGTTAAAGTAGGAAGCAATGGCAGATTTACAAAGATACCAAGGCGGAGCAACACCGTTTCAGCAAGTAGACCCTACGGCCGCTAAAGCATCAGCGCAAATGTTTCAATCACTATCTACACGCTTAGAAGAATGGAATGGCATAGCGTATAAACAAGCCCAAGTAGAAGTGGCAGAAGAAGGGCAACAGAAAGCCATTAACGATATGCTTAGCGGTGACCCATTGAAGATTGAAAAGGGCCATACGTTCTACGCTAATGCCTATAATGATATTTCTAAGGCTGCCTATAACGTACAAGTTGAGAGTGACCTAAAGACTACTGCTGAGCAATACGCTGCACAATTTACCAATGACCCTAACGGCTTTAATAATGCTTTCGGTGCATACACTAAAGAGGCATTAAAGGGGCAGACTGAACCTGAGTTCCAAGCGATACTAAAACAAAAAGCTATGACCTTGCAAGGCACATACGGTGCTAATGTAGCTAAGGAAGCTTTTAAGAATAACCGTGATAATGAAAATAAAGCTATTGAGGCTTACAAAGATGAAGAAGCTATATCGTATGCCTCATTCATTGCTAATGGTGATGCAGTAGGCGCTACAAACTCTTTGGCTAAGATCACTTCACTCATAACATTACAAGCAGAACATGGACTCATGCACAAGGGTATGATACCGCTAGAGATTAAGAAGATGCAAGAGAAGGCACAAGAGACTACTACTCTTATGAGACTAGATGAAAGCCTAGAACGTGGTGAAACTGACTTTGTGCAGAAGTTTACTAGTACTCCTGAGTATAAAGCGTTACCAATGGATAAGCGCACTGCAATTAGTAAGAAAATGTATGAGCATATCGATGGTAAGTTCAAGGCTCAAACTGAGGCGTTTGATGCTAATGCTACGCTAGTTGAAAAAGTGAGTAAGAAAAAAGCACTAGACGTATCATCTGACATTATGCTAGGTAAGCCTCCAACTGATACACAGCTTGATGATATGCTTAGAGAAAATAAGCTAAGACCTGAGGAATACAAGAACCTTAAAGAGTTAAAGAATGATATGAGCGCAGGTTCATTAACCGATAATGAAAGCGTAGTTATGGACTATGAACTAGCTATCGAGAGAGTAAACCCTAGAACGATAGCGTATGATAACAGACTCACAGCAAAGACTAAACAATCATTAATTAGCAAAGCAATATCACATCAGCGCAGGGTTGCATCAGATAAAGAGATGGCTAATGCTATGCGTGGATTCAAGCAGAATATGGGCGGTGACCCTTGGAAGGTAGCTGATGATTATATTGTAGCTAATGTTCCGCTTGACGATGCTACTGAGCTAAAGCGTTTACGCCTTACTATGAAGAACCAATTACGTGAGGATGTAGAAGCAGGAAAGATCAATGTATTCGATGTACCTGATGCCATGCAACAAAAGGTTGATTCGTACCTTGTTAAGAATAAAGATAAGACCGACTCCACCAAATATGATAGATCGTTTAAAGAATACGAGGATAAAGTCAAGGTTTATAATAAGTCTAAAAACTCCACTTTTGGTAAGCTCAAATCTAAAGTTGGTATTGACTCAACACCACCGCCACAAGCACCAGCTAAACCATCAAACTATATCCCTAAAGGACAGAGATGAGTGAGTTAGAATATAATCGAGAAGAAAGCAGTGGTTCAGAGTCTATGCTAAAAGCTATGCAAGACCAAGGCGCTACATATCGTGAAGAAGATTTAGCTACTAACCTTGACTGGATTGAGGCATCAGGCAAAGTATATCAGATGAATAATAACGGTGAGAAGTTCCAAGGTGACTATAGAGCCTTAGCTAAGTACGGCATAGACCAAATGAGTGAGTTTAACTATAACGTGGCCATGGGAATGATACCTGACGTTTTAGCAGTAGAGAAAGCAGACCCTGAAACACAAATGTCATTTGCTTATTTAATGGATACCTACGATAAAAAAGATATTACATTAGATGGTTTTGGTAGGGCAGTTAAAGAGTTAGCACTTGACCCCACTACCTATTTAGGTATTAGTACACTTGGTGCTGGGTTCGCCGTGAAGAAAGGCGCACAACAACTAGCCAAAGAAGGACTAAAGAATAGATTACATAGCTCCATTAGAAACTATCTCACAAGTGGTTTAGCAGTAGGAGCTACTGAGGGAGCTATCTATTCAGCAGGAGATACAACAGCTAGAGAGATGATACAAACTGATGCAGGACTACGTGAAGGAGTAAGCGGTACAGATGTAGCTATCTCAGGTGCCATCGGTGCAGGAGTTGGGGCAGGACTAGGCAAAGGTATCGAGGCAGCTGGGAAGGCTATCGGTAAAGGTATCGACTATATCAACCGTGAAGGTGAACAAGCTATGGCGCAAGTAGCTGGTGGCGGTGTGCCTCCTACTGCATTTATGGATATGCCCATTGACAATACAAGAACTAGACGAGCTATCTCTAAACCTAGAACTGACTGGACAAAAGATAGAATAAAGAAAGAACTAAAAGGAATGTACACTGACTCATCCAGTAGGACTTTTAGAAATGAAATATCAAGATTTAAAGATGAACAAGAATTAGATAATAATATTTTTTATCACGGTACATCTTCATCGGAAACAAAACTAAAACCCTCCATTGTTTTGAAGGAAGGAAGTTATGAGGGTGGAGGATATGGGGAGCAATATTGGGGCATAAGCGTATCTAAAAATAGAAATATTGCGAGTAATTTTACTGGTAGTCAAAGTAGTGGCAGAGTAATGCCCATTCTTTTAAAGAAAGATGCAAAAATAATAGACATGCCGGAGATAAGTGATAGTGTAGAATTGGAAGATCATATTGAAGGATTATGGAAAAATAATATTGACGCTGTAAGAATTGGAGATTGGAACACCCCATATTCTGAACAAGAATTGGTTATACTAAACCCTCATTCTGCTGTAACTGGAAAGCCCGAAAGCTTTAGAGTATTCCAAAAAAAGAAGTTTGAAAATCTAACTCCATCAGAACTAATTGAATTACACAAACCATCAGAGGAAGCTAAATGAATGAAGAAGAACTAACAATCGTTGAACCAAAAATAGATGATGAACAAGCTCTAGCAGATGCTCAGGTTATGGCTGAAATGCCGCCAGCTGAGGTAACTGATGTATCAGAGGAAGAAGCAGGAATAGGTGCAGACATTACACGCTTCATCACTAAGGCTATTGGTATCACTCCTGATGTCCCTATATCTAAAGTTATGCCTAGTCCTAAAGCTAAAGTGAGTGCAGAAATACCTACGCCTAAAGTGGATACTACTGAGCCAATAGCAGAAACTCCTAAGCCTAAAGCCAAGCCTACACGCATGACTGCATGGGCTAATCGTGAGATACTGGCTAAGAAGCCTGAGCCTAAAGTAAAGAAGATAGGAGAGATGGTAGTATCTAAGCCTAGAGCAGTACATGAGGCAGAAGTAGTTCCTATGCCTAACGATGTTAATCCTGATGCTATGTTTACTAAGATGGAGCAGGGAACATCACCTAAGTTTGCTAAGTTTAATCCCGAGAAGGAAGCTGCCAATTTAGTAGAAGCAGATATTGACCAATTCGATGACTCAGTATCGCATCAGATTAACTTTAATACTTTAGAGAATGAAGATGACGTTAATTCAGTTATCGCAAGTATCGCAGAGCAGAACAAAGCAAACATTGACTTTGAGCGTAGAGGCGTTGTATCTGATGACCAACTAATGAAGTTTGCTAATGACATAGGAGCAGATGAAACATTCGTGCGTGATGTCTTTATGCGTGAGGCTGGTGGTGCTATTCCTCCAGCTGAGTATGTAGTAGCTATGCGTCAAGTGCTTAACCAATCAGCCACTAAGCTTAAAATGTTAGCGGATAAAGTAGCCGGTGAGTTTTCACCGCAAGATAAAATTGAGTTCGCTAGACAGTTTGACTTCCACCGTAAGTTTCAATCTAAGTTCATGGGTGTTCGTGCTGAGTACGGTAGAGGCTTACGTGCGCTAGGTGTTCAGATGGGTAATGAGAACGATGTGCTTATGACGCTAGGAGCTATGGAGCGTGAACTGGACATTACTAAAGTAGCAGCAATGATAAGCGACTCAGAGAGCGCAACAGGTATTAATAAGATGGTTAATGCTTACTCTAGCAATGCTAAGTACGGTATGGACTTGCTCTATACTGAGTATATGTCATCTATGCTATCGGGCGTATCTACTCAGATGCTAAACTTTGGCGGTACAATCGCTAATATTAGTGTGAATATGGCAGAACGTAAAGTAGCATCATGGATGCCTAAAGGCGCTCATGCTATGGACGAGGTACAAAACGATGAAGTGACAGCTATGCTTATCGGGTACTCATCATCATTTAAAGATGCAATGAAAGCAGGATGGAAAACACTAAAGACTGGTGACCCTTACAAGGGAATGGGCGCAACTGGTGAAGCCTTCACTATGCCTATGCCATCTGAAAAGTTTGCAATGGGTGAAACATCAGGAGCAGTAGCAGATATGGCGTTCAAGGCTATGGCTTTCCCTTTGCGTAATGTTATGGGCAGTACAGATACATTCTTTAAAGTTCTAAATGAGAGAGCGCAACTAGCTTCTAACTCATTCCGTGAAGCTAAAGCTATGGTAAATCGTGGCGAGATTCAGCCTGAGCAGTTTCAAGAAACACTAGCTAATATTATCAATGACCCTCACCAATCAATGATTAATAAGTCTGAGGACTTTTCTAAAGAGATGGCGTACCAAGAAACACCAGGCAAGATGCTTACTAATATCATGAGTGCTATTAATAAAACACCGGGTGCTAGATGGGTTGTTCCATTCGTTAAGACTCTAGGTAACATTACACGCCAAACATTAGTTGAGCGTACACCAGCAGCGGTTTTACAACAGAAGTTTAGAGATGAAGTAGCAGCAGGAGGAGCTAAAGGACAACTAGCACTTGCTAAGATGAGTTTAGGAACTGGCATTATGGCTACTTCGTATATGTTAGCTGAGAGCGGTAGTCTTACTGGCCCAGCTCCAAAAGATAGAGCAGAGCGTGACGCTTGGAAAGCAGCAGGAATGAAGCCATTCAGTATGGTATTCAATAATAAAGATGGCACTAAAGAGTATGTACCTTATACGGGGCTAGAGCCTTTCGCTACCTTCTTTGGTATCTCAGCATCTATCGCAGACTATCAGCGTAAATCTTCTTATGTAGATTTATACGATGGGGAAGATGAGAAGTTCAACAGTGTCATGAGTGATTTGCTTGTGGCTATCAGCGAGAACACTCTAAATAGAACTTTTGCAGTTGGACTTCAAACATTTATGGATGCAGTAAGCGAGGGTGATGCTAAGTCATTCCAACGTTTAGCACAGAGCTATGCTAATACAATGATACCACTAGCAGGGCTTAGACGTAATATCACTAAGGATATGGATGAGTACAAGCGTAATACGGCAGGGGTTATGGAGTATATCCAATCTCAAATACCTACAATGAGTGAAGCACTACCGCCAGTACGTGACTTATTCGGTGAGCCAGTTACACATGATTATACTTATATTCGCTGGAGTCCTTCTACTTCTACTAAAGACACAGTACGATTAGAGCTATTAAGACTCAATGAGCAAACTAAGAAAATGGCAGTACCACCAGCGAGAGCAATTCTAGGTAAACAGAAGATCAAGCCAGAGGATAGTGAGAAGTGGCTGACGTATGCTCGTAAAGAATACCGTGACTTTAGTGGGCGCACTTTGCATGAGCGAATAAATGATACAATTCAAGATGAAAACTATCTATCAATGCTTGAAGATGATAAGGTTAAACATATCCAATCTATCACACAAAAGAATGATATGGCAGCACTTAAAGAACTTGCTAAAGATGATGAGGAATTATTCTTACGACTTCATGCAAAAGATATTGTTAGAAGCGCCAATATCCTTATAGAAAAAGAAAACATGGATAAAGAAGATGCCTTGGAAGAAGCAAAGCAAGAATATGAAGATATATTTGGAGGTCGATAATGGCATTTAACATAAACCCCGGTAAACAACAGTTTACCGCAACAGCATCACAAACAGTATTTACATTTAACTTTGCTATCTTTGCAACTACTGATATTAAAGTATATAAGACTTTAGCTGGTGTAGTAGCAAACGATACGACAGACCTATTAACTCTTACCACTCATTACACAGTATCTATTAATGGAACGCTTGGCGGTACGGTTACGCTAGTATCAGGCGCTAGTGTTAATGATACTATTACTCTTGTACGATCATTGCCTATTACTAGAACAACTGACTATGTAACCAATGGGGATTTATTTGCTGATACTTTAGACCTAGACCAAGACTACCAAACGTATCTCGTATTAGACCAAAACGTGCAACTTCAAAGAGCTATCGTTGTTCCTGAATCTCTTGGCAATGTAGATTTAGATATTCCAGCACCAGTAGCAAACTCATATCTAAGATGGAACGCTACGGCTGACGCACTAGAGAACGATACTTCAATACCTGACGATGTAGTTACCACTACTGCGAATGTAGTCTTAACTAATGCTGACGTAGTTTTAACACACGCTGATGTTGTATTAACTCATGCTGACGTAGTCTTAGCTAACAAATGGGCGGAAGAAGCGGAGGACGTAGAGGTAGCTACTGGGGAATACTCAGCACACCACTGGGCGATAAAAGCTGCGGCAAGTGCGGCAAGTTTAACAGTAGATGCAACTCCTACCGATGGAAGCGCAAATGCTGTATCCTCTAATAGTGTATTTGATGCTCTAGCTGGTAAACAATCTACTCTTACATTTGATTCTGTGCCTACTAATGGAAGTACAAATCCAGTAGAAAGTAATGGCATATTTGATGCAATAGCCGCTATATCAACTTCTCCGTCAGGAGTCCGACAGACCGTACAATCAGCGTCAGTAGACACAAGCGGTTTCGCTAACTTTATCTCAATCGGTACAGGGCTTGCAGTAAACATTGCCGCAACTACTACGCCTATCGTCATTCATGCGGCAGGTGGTAAAGTATCAAATGATCGTATTGGTACAATCAGCGCAGATACTTCAATAACTGGGCTTACTGCAAACACTACAAACTACCTTTATGCAGACGTAGCGGCAAACGGAACAGTTACACTATCCGCTAACGTAGTCGCTCACTTAGAGCAATTTGGCGGTACTCCTGCAGTTACAAACAATCTTCTAACATTTAACATTGGAGAGATGAAGGGGTACACTGGAAACGGTGCAACTGCTCCACAAACTTGGAGAGTTCCTATCGGTGAGGCTATTACAAACGCAACTAATGTCACAAGCGTAGTGAGTTATGCTTTGAATGGTATGTATATAGAAGCATGGGACACAACACTTCCTTCTTCTATTGGTACATATAGCAGAAACTCTAATCTAGGAGTAATCCCATTAATTACCTATATGGAAATTGAAAATACTACTGCTCAATCACCATTTAATGTAGGAGATAGACAAGTTGTATCTAATACTATAGTATCAGCGGCGGTATATTCGTTTACGCTTAATAAAACAAAAAATACTATTAGTCTATTTTTACCTAATATTATAAACTACCCACTTAACTCAGGGTCTAACACTACAATAACACTTGCTAGTTGGAAAAAAAGATTTATAGCACAAAGAGGATGGTAATTATGGCACGATATAAAAATGCACAAGGTCAAGTTTTATCAATAAATAGCGACCTACCACAAGATGGAAGTATTGCAACAGCGGCAGAGGTATTGGCTTATGAGTCAATCATACATATACCCAAAGTCGTAACTATGCGTCAAGCACGTTTAGCCTTACATCAATCAGGACTATTATCAACAGTAGATACTGCAATAATAAACGGCACAGATGCTGAATTAAAAATCGAATGGGAATTTGCGGCAGAAGTACGGAGAGATTGGGCTAGTTTAATCGCTATGGCTACTACTTTAAGCCTAACATCAACTGATCTTGATAACCTTTTCCTATTGGCAAGCACAAAGTAATGCCAAAATTCCTTACACCATTACAGATTGAGCTTATAGGAAAGCAAAAATATAAGCTTATATCCCCATTGGTGTATGAAAGTTATAGATGGCGCATTACTCTACTTATTGGATTTACGTGTGATAGCCTCTCAAAGCCAGAAGTGCTATGGTCAATCGTAGGCGCACCTTTTGGGGATGAAGATACATGGGCAGGATTCATACATGACGCTTTATATCGCTCACAGCTGTTCGATAGACGAATGTGTGATTATCTATTCTACGAGGCTCTATTGAGCTGTAACGTGCCTAAGATGAAAGCTCGTGCTATGTATTACGCTGTACGTGCTGGAGGTGAATCGGCATATCGAGAACGCCTTGATGTTTCAGGCTATCGTGACCTAGTTTTGGTGGAAATAAATGGTTGAAGCTGTGATAGCGTTCTCTATTGTATTTTGGCTAGTTTTGGCTTTATCAATAGATGATGTATAATAATAAAATAAACACAAATAGGAACAATAATATGCCAAACAGCCCAGAAAATTATAGCTTTATAACTTATATGTGGGTTATTGGTTTGTCTATTTTAGGGGGGACAGTGCGAACATTAACAAATATAAAAATGGGTATGAAGTGGAAAGACGTATTTCGTAGATGGGTAATTGATATTACCGTATCAGCGTTTATAGGTATTATTACATTCTTCCTATGTGAATATGCTCAACTTGAACCCGTATTAACTGCGGCTTTTGTTGGAGTATCTGCACACATGGGGACTCGTGCTATTTTAATTATCGAAGAAATTTTATATAGAAAGGCGGTTAAGTAATGGAAGGATATAGTAAATATTTTACGTTTGAAGAATTAACAGATAGCGATAACCATCCTGCGCTTGTACCTAAAAACCGTATAGATGCAATACAATTTAAACTTGCAGGTAAACGGCTATCAAAACTCTTAGAATCAATACGACACATCTTAGGTGATACACCATTAAAAGTAACATCAGGGTATAGAAATCATTTATTGAATAAAGCTGTGGGTTCAGTTGCTAAAAGTTCAGCCCACATGAGATTTGAAGCGGCAGATATAAAACCAAAAATGAATTTAAAAGAAGCATTTAACGCTTTAATAATGGCGCATAAAGGTGGATTACTCCCTGATTTAAGAAAGGTATTAATTGAGTCATCATGGTTACATATTCAAGTAAAAATGAATATGGATGACCCGACTGAATTTTTTACTACGAATGATAATATAAATTTTACAAAGGTAGCATAATGAACCCACTTGCAATACTAGCTCTTCAATATCTAGCAGTACCGCTATTAAAAGGTATTGCAAACGTATCCATCGCTATGCTTAAAAAAGCTCCTAACGGTATCCCTAAGAAACTCGCCCTAACGCTCTTAGAAGCTATCACAGAAAGCGAAGCTAACGAAGTAAGCCAAGATCACGTTAAACAAGCAAAAGAAGTGCTACAAGCTTAATCTAAGCTATCTTGCTATAAAATTACCTTGTTCCTATCTAGGACACCTCATCTATTCACCTCCTAAACACCTCAATCGTCCTGCTTCATCTCAGGGCGATACTTTCGACAACCTCTTATAAAAGAGCGTCGTTTTTATCTACAATTAAGAAACATAGTTTTATAATGCTTTTACAATCTTTTAACGGGGTACCAAGTCCACGGGAATGTTTTCCCGTTAAGAGTTTGCTTAACTGCGTGTGATTGACTTGGTACCTCTCTCACTCCTCTTGAATAATCATACCGAAAGAATAAAATGAAACTCATAAAAATTGAGTCAAATGTAATTGGTAATGGTGCGGTTAATTCCGTAAACAGTCGTGATATTCATACATCACTATGGGTAAAAACTCCTTATTCAATGTGGATTCAAAGAGCTATTGAAAAATATGGCTTTGAAGAAAACACCGATTTTACGATTAACAAATTTGTTATCGGTAAAGCAACACAGATTGACTATATTGTAACCATCGACATGGCAAAAGAACTTTGTATGCTTGATGATAGCGAGATGGGGAAATCATACCGTCGTTATTTTATTGAAAAAGAAAAAGAGGCATTAAAGCCTATGACAATTCAAGAACAAATCGCACTAATTGCACAAGGTAATCAAATCATTGATGATCGTGTTACACTACTCGAACAAACAAAACGACTCGAAGCATGGCAAGAACGCTCACTAAGCGACGCTAAAAACAAAAAAGTATACTCATTTAACCCATCCGACGGAGAGAACACTTCAAAGCTTCACCGCGCTGTGTGGTCAAAGTTTAAAAAACATTTCAATCTCCCACGCTATAACGAACTTCCAGCGGTTAAATATGAAATTGGTTTGGAATTTATCAATAATTTAACTTTGATTGACTTGGTGTAAATATGAGTAAGTCTAAAAAATATTACTGGCTAAAACTAAAAGATGATTTCTTTCATAACCCAAAAATAAAGAAATTGCGTAAAGTTGCAGGAGGTGATACATATACCATCATCCTTCAAAAAATAATGCTCTTATCAATAAAAACTGGTGGATTTATTGAGTTTCAACATATCGAAAAAACATTCTCGGAAGAGCTTGCTCTAATCCTTGATGAAGAGGTTATTAATGTTGAGGTAACTTTATCGTTTATGAACTCAAATGGACTTATGGAGGACTCAAATAGTGAATATTTTATACTTCCTTTTATCCCTGAATTAATAGGCTCAGAGGGCGACAGTGCCGAAAGAGTACGCAAATTAAGAGAGAATAGAAAGAACATCGAAGCGTTACAATGTAACACAGAAGTAACAACACGTAACACAGAGATAGAGAAAAGAGAAAAGAGAGAAGAGATAGAGTTAGATAAAAGAGATATAACGTGCGATACACTCGTTACAGATATTATTAAAGAATCTTCTTTTGATACCTTCTGGAAAGCCTACCCTAAAAAAGTAGGTAAAGATGCCGCATTAAAAGCATGGAACAAAAAGAAGCATAAGCCACACATGGAACTTATCCTCGAAGCAATCGAACGCTACAAGCTATCCAAAACTGTACGTGAAGGATTTACGTGCAATCCTGCAACATGGATTAACGAGGGAAGATGGTCGGATGAGGTCACACTATCAGACTATGACAAAGCAAAGGCTATACAAACACATACTGGCATGAGTCCAAGTGAAACGCTTGATATACAGCTACAACATGCTCAGGAAGAATGGGAGGCTGGAAAATGAAAGATAGAAATTTAAACCATAGTGACTCGTGGGCTACACCGCAATATTTGTATGATGAATTAAACGCTGAGTTTAATTTTGACTTTGACCCATGCCCTCTTGAATTAGGAGAAATTACGCCTGAAAATGACGGGCTTTTAAAAGAGTGGGGGAAATCAAACTTTATAAACCCTCCATACTCACAGAAGCTAAAAGAGGCTTTCGTGGTTAAAGCCATAGAAGAGAGTAAAAAAGGAAAAGTTTGCGTCCTACTTTTGCCAGTATCTACATCAACAAAACTTTTTCACGAACATATTTTGCCAAACCAAAAAGAGATCCGATTCTTAAAAGGTCGTGTGAAGTTTGAGGGCATAAATACTTTTGGGGAAAAAGTTACAACTAAATGCGGTATGCACGATAGCATGATTGTAGTTTTAAAATGAAAAACCAACTAATCCAAGACATCAAAAGCAAACTAAAAATAGTCGGAGGTCACTTCGTAGATGCTGAAATATCAGATTACATCGCAAACATACCTCCCGCAAAGTACAAAGAGTTTTTTAAAGACCTAAGCGGAGATGAGTTTTCATTTAAGAACGGACTAGATAGGGTCAAGATAGTATCTGAGCGTTACACAAACACGCCTAAAAACGATTTTATCGCAGAAGCTAAGGAAATCGTTAGCCTTATGCACTCAATCAACAAAACAGCCATTATAGAGTCTCAGGCGAGAGGCATAGGCTATGTTCAATTTATGGCAGGGCTAAAGATTAGAGAAACTTTTAATCTATCGGATAAACAAGCGCACGTTATTAACGAGATCGGAGGGCGTGAGTACATTATGAAAGTCAATGAAACAGAGCCTAATAGTTTGGAAAGAAAAGTAGTAGAGCAGTTGGAAAAATATGCACATCGTGATATTAAGCAACTATCAGCAGTGAGAGCCAATAAAGAAGTAATGCAGTTAGCAAACAATATTGTGAAGAGAGGGTGAGGATGAAAATTTTAGTAGCTTGTGAAGAAAGCCAGGCAGTAACAACGGAGTTGAGATTATTAGGTCATGAAGCATACTCGTGTGATATTGAGCCATGCGGAGGAGAGCATCCTGAATGGCACTTACAACAAGATGTTATTCCGTTACTAGAAAAAAAGTGGGATATGATAATTGCATTTCCTCCATGCACGTATCTAACTGTTACTGGCAACAGATGGTTTAACGTAGAACGATACGGAGAAAAAGCAATACAACGGCATAAAGATCGCGAGTGGGCTATTAACTTTTTTATGACGATAGCTAACTCTAAGTGCAAAAAAATTGCTATTGAAAATCCAGTTGGAATTATGAGCAGTGAATGGAGAAAGCCCGACCAAATCATAAACCCATTTCAGTTCGGTGAACCATTCGAGAAAAAAACGTGCTTATGGTTAAAAGGATTGCAAAAGTTAGAAAATACAGAAGTAGTAGAACCGCCAACAAGAACAAAATTCGATAGCGGAAAATCAATGCCTACATGGTACGCTGATTGTTGGAAACTTCCTGCAAAAGAACGAGCAAAACAGAGATCAAAAACTTTCACCGGAATCGCAAAAGCTATGGCTATGCAATGGTGCGGAGAGTGTAGAACATAAAACCCTTTTATACTTAATTAAGCTAAAACAGTGTACTATTTTAAATACCAATGGAGGTGAAGAAGATGAAAGAAATCGAAGTAGAATTAATTGAAGTTGAAACGCTAGACGTTTCCAAAGCAGTTGAGGTAACTCAAAAACCAATCATTGCATATAAAATGCTTGAAATAATTAGTAAAAATGTTGGGGATAAAATTCAATCCCTTAATATCGAATCGCTCGAACCTACTGATGATAATTTATCTCTCATTAAACGAACACGGGCAGATTTAACAAAAGATTTTAACGATCTTGAAAATCAGCGTAAAATGGTTAAAGAAATCATCATGAAAGACTACAATCTTTTTGAAGATGATTACAAAAAGCTTATTTCGTCATTGTTTAAAAATGCAGACGATCAGCTTAAAAATCTTGCATCAACAGTGGACGATAAAATCCTATCGGTAAAAATTGATGGTATCAAAGAATACTTTAACGAAGAAAACACGTTTGAGTTTATCAATTTTGACGATTTAGGATTGAAGATTATCAAATCAAAATCTGATAAATCAATCAAAACTGAAATTGACGAATATCTCGCAAACATCAAAATGAGTATTTCAACAATCGAAACACTCCCAAATAAAGAGCGTGTGCTTGCAAAGTTTCAAATGAGCCGTGATTTAAATCGTTCAATCTCTGAAACAAATATCGAAATTCAGCGTGAGGAACAAATCAAAGCGCAAAACGAAGAACGTGAACGCCAAGCGGAAGAACGTCGATTAATGCTCGAAGAATCACAACGTATTGCAAAGGCACAGTTCCGAGAAGATATTACGCAAAGCCAATTCATTGAAGAGCATCAGCAAGTTCTAACACCTCAACTAATTACCGAAGAAGAACCAGTTTTTAAATGCACATTTTCAGTATTAGCAACAAAAGCACAATTAAAACAATGCAAAGAATTTTTTGCACAAATAGGAGTAAAGTATGAGTAATGAAATCGCAAAAGTTGAGAAATCAACATGGCTATCTAATGAGGAAAAAGTAATTATCCGTAAGCAATTTTTCCCACAAAATGCTACTGATATGGAAATGAAGTATTGTATGAGTGTTGCTGAAAAATTTAACCTCAACCCTATTTTAAAGCAGATTTTCTTTATTGCTCGAAAAAGTAAAGGCGATAACGGACAATGGATTGAAAAAATCGAACCTCTTGCAGGACGTGACAGCTTTTTAACATTAGCGCACCGTAGCGGGAAGTTTTCAGGAATTGAAACAACCACCGAGATTAAACCAACTGCAAAACTTATCAATGGAGAATGGGAACAAAAAAGTGATTTAGTTGCTATGTGTAAAGTATATAGGTCAGATATGGAGCGTCCAGTGATTGTTGAGGTTTCATATTCTGAATATGTGCAAAAAACTAATAACGGTGAAATTACAAAGTTTTGGAAAGAAAAGCCGGAAACAATGTTAAAAAAAGTTGCAGAAAGTCAGGCATTACGCAAAGCGTTTGACATTACCGGACTATATGCAGAGGAAGAGATTAGAGAGGTACAAGTTGATAATGTACGATCATCAGTCCAGCAACAACCACAAATTCAGCATGATGCGTTTAATGATGCGGAAGTTGTAGAAATACCTAAAACAGTTACAACAGTTAATCTCAATGATATTTAAAACCATCGAAACAGGGAGTGGTGGGAATTGCTTTCTTCTTGATACTTTGATGATTGACTGCGGTTTGCCATATTCTAAAACGAAGTCATATTTTGAAGAGGTTGAATTCGTACTTTTGACCCATCACCATGGTGACCACTTAAAAGATGATACTATCCGCAAGATATTTGTTAATCACGAAAATATTAAATTCGTATGTGGTGAATGGTTGCGTGATAAGTTGCATAAAATCGGAGTTGTTGATAGTCATATAATTGTTGTTGAGTTTGGAAAAGTTTACCAACTTGGAGAGTATAAAATATCTCCCGTAATGGCATATCATGACGTTGAGAATTGCGGTTATCGCATTATGAAAGACGGATGGAAGCATTTGCACATAACTGATACTTTCACGCTTGATGGTATCGAAGCTTTCGGCTATCAATCAGCATCAATAGAATGTAATCATCATTACGAAACAGCTTTAGAACTTATCGAAAAAGCAAAAGAAGATGGTGAATTTTCTCATTTGAAAGGGGCTTTAAATTCTCATTTAGCGGTTAATAAAACGATTGAATTTTGTAAGGAAAATGGAATAGGAAAGTTGTATCCAGTACATATCGGAAACAGTACGAAAAAACAAGTCATTCAAGCATTGAAAGAGTGGTAAATGAAAATCACATTTAAAAAAGAGCGTGGGCAATTAATCCCATACTCTGATGAAGATCAAGAGAAATTATCAAAAATGTCAGACGGTGCAACTTATACCGTTGACATAAAAAACTTTGATACTCGCACAATCAAACAAAATTCAGCGATGCACAAATACTTTCAAATGTTGGCTGATACTTTAAACGATAGGGGATTGACTGTCTCAAAAATGGTTAAAGTAGAATTGAACTGGAATGATGGAATGGTTAAAGAAACATTATGGCGACCAATTCAGGAAGCAATTTTGCATAAAAAAAGCACGACTGAATTAAACCGTGATGAAATATCACAGGTGTATGATACGCTTAACCGTGCACTATCAATTAAGTTTGGAATATCTGTTCAATTCCCATCAATAGAAAAAGACTAAAGAATAAAATACTTTTATACTTAATTAAGCTTAGTTAGTCTATAATTGTTCTACAAGATACGGATCACCTAAATCAATAAAAAGTTTCATCGGCACGAGTAGGTGGAGTGTGCGGTATCTTGCAAGTTATTTGATTTACCATCCCAAAGATTACGATAGGGACAAACAAAAATATGGTCGTAAAATAAACCATGTTTAGAGCTTTTGATGCAGGGGTAAAGACGGTGACTAATCCGTAAAGCGGTAGAGGTTGAACGCCATTGAGACCATTTTGAATTGGATAGTTGAGATGCTATCCCCCTTGCACAGAGAGCTTTTGCTAGTGATACATAGTGGCGTAATAAAAGAAACAAGATGGAAGCCTGCAAGTATTTATCAAGATTCTATAAAACACAGACAGTAAAAATTCGTATCCATGCGATTGGTGTCTATATCTATGTATCACTACAAAGAGCTTTTAATACAGTCAAGCCATTCAAACAGATGACATTAACTTGGCTGTATTAAGGGTTTAAAGCCCTAAAAAACGGAGGTGAAAGATGAAACAAAAATTACAACAGCTTGAAAATTGGTTCGCTGAAATAGCGGAAAGGATTTTTTGATGAAAGTATCAGAAGCAAAAGAAAAAGTTTGTCCGTTTATGAGTGACGATACTTTACGAAATTGTATTTGTGAACCATGTATGTTTTGGGTCAATACAGTTAAGGGGAAGAAAGAAGTTTCAAGAAAAAAGATTCCATATGATATTTACCCAATGGAAGAAGGAAGATTGCGAAGTAGCCTTGAAAAAGATGGATATATAGCAGTTAAGCTAGATGGTGAGTTTAGAGATACATATATTAAGTATGAAGAATCACACGAAGGCTACTGTGCAAGGATATGACAATGAAAACAAAAACATTATCACAGTTCTTATGCGACTATTTCAAAGACAGCGATCAAATACTAGTCAATGCTAAATGGCTTCAAAAAAGAATCACAGAAGCGGTAAACACTGAAAGAGTAATGCAGTCAAAAATACGTGAGCTTGAATTACAAAATCAGCGTTTCGCTATCAAAATTGAGTCTTTAAAAGCTGAACACATGATAAGCGAACTTGAAAGCAAAGCTATCTATAAACTAGATGTAAAGGCGTAACATGAACATCGAAAACACAATAGCTGGTGCGGTGATCGTAGTTATCGCTTTGATTTATATTTACACATACTTGGAGGGTGAATGATGAACGAGAAACAGATGGTAGAAATGCAAAAGCATATTGAGGCGTTACGAAAAGAAAAAGAAATTTTAGCAAACCTATGGGCTATTAGTGAATTACAAAAAGATAAAAAGGCAAAACAGTTCCGCATAGCAATCGGTAGTTTCGTAATCGTCATAACTTTTTTAGGCGTTTGGATTTATTCGCTGTATTACGCAAACGGTCTTTTAGCAACGGATAACCAAACGAAAGAGAATTGGAAGCGGTCAGCAGTTCATCTATTGAAAATAAATGAAGATTTACGAATGGAAAATATGTATATCAAAGATGGAATGGAAGAAGCTATAAAAACTGGCTTCATTCAGAAAATGCCACCACCGATGGTAAAAAATGACAAGTAAAGAAATCGACTCACTATTTGAAAGTGTAAAGATCGACAGCGGTTTTGATATGAGATTAATAGTCGGAAGATTTACACAAGGCTATGCAATTCCAAAAAAGATAAAAGACCTCTTGGAAGATGCCATAGCGGAAGCGTACATATTGGGCGCAAAAAGTAAGACAAATTTTAAATAAATTAAGGGGATAAAATGAAAGAATACTTTTGGACTATTATAGGAGTAGTTGGGTTTATAGTTATTATATCGGCAGTATCGCTAGGTATTAAATACTTTGGGCAACCAATGAGTCGTCATATCGACCAAAAAACATTTATGGAATCTCAACAATATGTTGATGGTTCGGTACGTGACCTATCTCGTTATCAGATAGAATATCAAAAAGGAGACCCCCAAGCAAAGGCTATGATTAAATCGACGGTGCAACATCAGTTTGCTAACTTCTCAATGGAAAAAGTGCCTACGCATTTAATGCCATTTTATAGCTCAATGATGAGCGCAGGAGATTTACAATGAAAAAGGTTTATTTTTTATGATGGCTTTGGCTTTATCTGTTATTTTTGCAGGGTGTGAAGTAGAAGAAAGTGGAGAGGAATTACAAGCACGACAACAAAAAGAGAAGACTAAAATTGCGGTTCAATCTACTGGTATGCCGTCGATTGTCAATTTTACTGAGAAAAAGAACATGAAGATGATATTAGAAATGCGTGATAACCAAGGGCTACGAACATACACATATATGCGTGATATGAATGGTAACCTCCATAAACTTTGTGATTCCATTGGTTATCCTTTACCTTATGCCACTCAATACACGAACCCTCAACAGCTTCATACGTCACAATATGGTAACGTTTCGTACCCTATGGCAGACCCAAATGGTTTATATTCTCCATCGTCAGCAGAGGGAACGTATGTAATGTGCCTCAATCCTGAATCAAAAGCAATAACCCCAGTTTATGTAGAAGAACGGTTGATAACAAGCACATATAAGATGGGGGAATAAATGTTTAACAAAGTAATTCTAGTTGGTAATTTATCAAGAGATATCGAACTCAGATACTCTCAAAACGGTTCAGCAATAGCAAACACTGCAATCGCAACTTCAAGAAAATTCACCGTAAATGGTGAGAAAAAAGAGGAAACGTGTTTTATAGACATTACGTTTTTTGGTCGTAGCGGTGAAGTAGCGAATCAATACCTACGCAAAGGGTCAAAGATACTCGTAGAAGGTCGCCTAAGCTTTGAACAATGGGTTGATAAGACAAGCGGACAAAAGCGCTCTAAACACTCCGTTATCGTTGAAACGATGCAAATGCTGGATAGCAAAAACAATGGGGAAAATAATAGCGGTGGTTATGCTAATGGTGATGTACCAGTTGATTATACAGATCAGCAAGGTAATAACACTGGAAGTGGGTCATATCAAAAGCCATCGCCAGTACGTATTCCAGAAAATAATCTCCCTTAGATTGACATCGACGAATCAAATATCCCATTTTAAAGGACAAAAATGAACGAATACACCCCCCCTGAACTTATCAAAGATTTAGGGATGAAATTAACGGCAAACACTTTAAAAAAGAAGCGTTTCGGACTTTATAAATGCTTTTGCGGTGAAGTGTTCGAGGCGTACACCAATAACGTAGCAATCGGTGGCACTAAGTCATGCGGATGTTTACGGAAGAATCGTGGTAAAAAATGATTGATACAATAAAAGATTTTTGGGTAAATATGCTTTTATTGGCAGAGTTTAGCGCAATACGCTTATTTATTAATTATGTAATTATTCGGTTTATTATTGATCTGATAGCCTATAACATTGAAAAAATGTTTGGAGTTCCAACTATTTACCGATGGTATGACATGGTTATTACATTTAGTTTAATTTGGATGTATTTATATAACATTCAATATTTATTAGACGTAATAAAATCGAGATTGTAATGACTCGTATATTTATCCCTATTGCCCCTATGGCTGCGCCACGCCCAAGGGTAACACGTAACGGAACATATAACGACCCAAAGTACACTAATTATAAAAAAGCTATTGCGCTAATGGCTCAACATAAATTTGGCGTATCAGAAAAGCCTATTTATATGAAGCTTGAATTTTTCTTTGCTATTCCTAAATCATGGAGTAAAGCAAAAAAAGAAAGTGCTAAATGGCACGTATTTAAGCCAGACAGTGATAATTTAGCAAAAGGAATCAAAGATTCGCTAAACGGTATAGCTTATGTGGATGATGCACAGGTATGTTTTTTGCAAGTACGTAAACAATACGCACAAACCGATGGTATTCTAATCGAGATTGAGGAACTATGAAACAATGCGCCAAATGCACAGAAACTAAGCCACAAAGCGAATTCCCAAAGCTAGGCGATAAACTACGTGCGGAATGTAAAAGTTGCTACTACGCCGCTAAAAACGCTAGACGAAGAAAGCCAAGTAAACAAGAGCGTATCGAAAGAATACGTGTGGCGATAAATAGCATTAAAGTGTAAAACTATTTTATACTTAATTAAGCTAAACAATGTTACTATTTTAAAATATCAAAAAGAGGTGGATTAGATGAGACAACAAGGAAAAAGTTTACTACAATATCATTTAGTAGTATTTAACATTGACCAAGAAATGATTGGTAACCCAAACGCTAGAAAACTATGGCAACATATTTGTATTGAAGCTGAAAGCAATAATTCTTTTAAAGAAAAAGTTATCAGCTATGCAGTCTGTATCATCAATCGTTAAAATTATGCTCCAAGAGTGCAAAAAGCATAATAAGATAGTGGATGATATAGAGGCTATCAAAATGGATGTATGGGATGAATTAGCTACACTATACAAAGATGAGGAGATAGTCGCAAACGTGCCGACAATGATAGAAACTCTATTTTATAATGAGTATGATTGGCTATCAAAGATTAAGAACCTAGAGAGCAATATTACACGAATGGCTTTTTTAGCTATTGAAGATGATGTTAAGCCTAAAGTAACACGGATAGTAACCGATCAATACAACGATATTCTATCCAAGCACGTATATAGATATTTAAAGGAGAGCGTATGATGCAAGGCGAATTAGAACTAGATAGATGGTACATCACTAGGCTTGAAGCACGTGTTGAAGAACTTTTTTTAATCATAAAAGGCAAAGACGTAATCATAGAGTCAATGGCGCAAAAAGATTGTTTAGGTTGTAAATATCTATCATCAACAAAAGAAAAAGATAAAAAAGAATTTTGCTATAAATGTTCTATTTTTTGGGATAGCAACTATACTAAACGTGATTCAAGATGTTAAGTAAAGCTGAACAACTCAAACGCCATGCGCCACTAAAGCAAAAGCCGTTTGTTGATAAAAAGTATCTCGCATACTTACATAGTCAGCCTCAAAAATGTTTCGTGTGTGGCGGTAGTAATAAAATTGAACTCCATCACATAAAACTCACATCAAGCGATTTAAAGGATGATAGGCTCGTGATTTGTTTGTGTGGTGAAGAACATCACCGAAACGGAGAACTAAGCCCTCACGGTAACCCTAAGCGATGGAGAGAAACATATCCTATCGAAGTACAAAGAGAATACGCACAAAAACTTTACAACGAATATAAAGGGGAATAGATGAACGGTGAAATTACATATACATTTTCAAGGGCATTATATTTAATGCGCTATGGTGGTAAGAAAATGAGTCCAGTTAGTAAAAATTTTGTAGATGATTGGGTTTATTTTGTAGATGGTGATGTTTTATTTGTCATAACTGGAAAATATCCACATAAAAATAGTATGGTAGATATTGTTAATGTTGCTGAATGTATGGACTCCGATGACATAATGGGATCATGGGTAGAGGTGCAAGATGAAAAGCATTAACTACCTATATGAAATGCAAAGTATGCGCCATATATTCACAGAAGATGAGTTAGTAACAATTACAAAATATATCAACACACACATTGAAAGAGCCGAACATTTAATCCGCTCAGGATCAATGAACACAGCTATGGAAGTATCGAAGCGTGATGGTTCTAATATATTTGTAGCGCAAGGGGTTATCGTCAATAAAAGATTAGCCGCCGTTGATTTTTGGATTCAAAAAAAGGAAGAGATACAATGACTTATGACAGCTATAAATCAGACATGAAACGATTTAAACAAGTTCCAATGTCAGAAGAACAATTTAATCTTATGATGAATATCGGAGAGGAACGAATAGAGCCTCTAGTAATTACACCAAAGAATCAACAAAAGCCGATGAAGCCTACAATCGAAAATCACGATAAAGTAAAGCCTATAATCAAGCGCATCCGATTATCAAGAGCTAAAGAAAACCCACAGCCAAAAAAGAATAACGGTACTGATTTAAGCGGATTAAGTGCCGAACAAAAAAGAGCTTATCACAATGATAGAGCATTAAAGAAGTATCATGCAAATAAAAGCCCAAATGTAAGGGTAAAAATGAGCGAAGAAGAACGAAAGAAAAAGCGTTATGAGTACGAAAAATCAAGACGTGAGAAAATGAAAGCCGAAGGGACATGGTATCGCAAACCACCTACGGAAGAACAAAAGCAAAAAGTAAAAGACTATAAAACAATGAAGAGAAGGGAGCAAGGAATACTGCCACGCACTAAAATGGGCGATGAAGAAAAAAGACTAATGGTCATTGAAAGCAACAAAAGATGGAGAGCAAAGTGTAAGACAGAAGGGAAGAAACGAGTTTTAACCGATGAACAGCGTGAAAGATATAACGCCAATTATAGAGCGAAAGCTAAATTAAAAAAGGAATTAAAAAATGCTACAGTATGAAGAAATAGGGTATAACGAACTAAATATGGAAAAAGCTTTAGCCGAGTATGGAGAAGAGATGGGTAAGTCAGCTATTATAGTAGCGACAAAGTATAATGTGCCGGCAATGGAACTTCATAAAGAGTACGCCAAATTTATGGCGAAAAAATGTTAGTTTTATATAAATAAATGCTATAATATAACACTCAAATCTAAGGAGTAGCGGAGTGGATATTGTCGATAAGTTCTATTTAGTATGTGAGCTGTTCGATGATGACCTATATGCTGTATCCTTGGAGCTAAAAAAGAATGGGGTAAAAGGCAGACCATCTAAGGTCATGAAAAATATATCTAACTTATTTTTAGATAAATACACTATGCAGATAGACACTATGTATTTACAGAGGATAAATAATGAACCAACAATCACTACTCAACAAGATTGAATACTTAGAAGCTACAATACAGTCAATGCGTAACAATGCAATAGATGATGCTAGACTTATTCAAGAGCTTGACTTTAAGATAGCTAGACGTGATGTGATAATCCGCTTCTTAGCTACTGGTAAAGCTGATGAAGTCGGTAAGCCTATTGTGAGTGAGTCATAATGGCACTCACTCAAAAACAAGAGAACTTCTGTTTGGCATACATCAAAACCGGTAATGCAAGTGAAGCATATCGTCAAGCATATAACGCTGAAAAGATGAAGCCAGATAGTATTACAGTAAACGCAAGTAAGCTATTATCAGACGCTAACATAGCACTAAGGATAAAAGAACTAGGCGCACCAGTAGTAGTAGCAGCGCAAGTATCAGCAAAACAAGTAATAGATGAATTAGCTAGGATAGCTTTTTTTGATGTAGGACAGCTCTATAACGACGATGGTACTCTTAAAGAAATGTCGCAATTAGGCAGTGAAATTACTCGTGCAATTCATTCTACTAAACAACGTATCGAGAAACAAGGGCAAGATAAAGAAGATTGGGCAGAGATTAAAGAGATACGAACCCATGACAAACTAAAAGCATTAGAGCTATTAGGTAAGACAATCGCACTATTTACTGATGTAAGCAAAACTGAGCTTAGCGGTGCAGTAGGTGTCACATTCCAAATAGACTTGGGCGATGAAAGTAATTAAATACAAAGCGTCACCCACTGTTGCAAAGTATATTAAACAAAACGGCTTTGTATCGCTTATCGTTGGTCCTATTGGTTCAGGCAAAACCCTTGGCTCAATCATTAAGTGGCAAAAGTTAATACATGAACAACTACCTAGCGCTGATGGTATTAGATACACACGCACCGTTGTAGTGCGTAACACATACGCGGAGCTTAAAGATACCACGATCAAGTCATTCGCTGGGTGGTTCGGTGATACGCTCAAATTCAATTGGGGTAACCTAACTGCCTCCTATCAGCATGGAGATATTAACGCCGAGATACTATTCAGATCACTAGATAAACCAGATGACATGAAGAAGCTACTTTCACTAGAGATTACCTACGCTTATCTAAATGAGCTACGTGAGTTACCTAGAGAGGCACTAGATAATGTTACGTCACGACTTGGGCGTTATCCTGCTATGTCAAGCGGTGTTGGTGCAACTAAACCACAAGCATGGGCAGATAGTAATGCCTGTGATAACGAGCATTGGATGTATAAGAAGTTCTTCGAGAATAGACCTGATAATCATCATGTATTTATTCAACCTGCTGCAATACTTGAAGATGGGGAGGTTAATCCATTAGCTGAAAACCTTGATAATCTACCGTATGAGTATTATCGAGGCTTTATCAAAGGCAAACCACAAGACTGGACAGATGTAATGATACGCTGTAAGTTCATACCGCTATCTCATGGTAAGCCAGTGTATCCTGAGTACAATGATCGCTTTCACTGTGTAGAGCATAATAAGCTTGCACCACCTGATAAGTTATTGCCACTTGTAATAGGCGGAGATAACGGTAGAACCTCAGCCATACTCATAGGTCAAGTAGATAAGTTCGGGCGTTTGGTAGTGTTTGATGAGTTAATATCAGATGATATTGGAAGTGCTGAGTTTGGAACTATTGTAGCCAATCATCTACTAGCAAACTATGATGGCTTTAAACATGAGATATATCTAGACCCTGCCGCCAACTCACGTACACAGCTTGATGATCGTACGCAAGTAATGGTATGGCGCAATGCTGGTCTGTCAGTACGTACAGCTTCAACCAATAAGCCAAGTGTAGTCATTGAAGCTGTGAAGAAGAAGCTTAACACTATCATTCAAGGCTTTCCTTCTCTTGTAGTAAGTGATAAGTGTACGCATATACGTAAGGCTCTAGCTGGGTCATATCAATACAAGCGTGTAAATGTAAGCGGTGAGCGTTACGCAGAAGCTCCTGATAAGAATAGCTATTCACACGTAGCAGATGCCTTAGCTTACTTGGTCGATGGCATAGGTGGTACACGTGAGCTTGTATCATCCTCTAAGTTCAAAGAAGCGTTTGATAATGGGTACAGTGCTAAAGCTAACGATTGGAGCGTGTTCTAATGCTTAACGAGTGGTACTATGTAGCGTTTATAGGCAATGATAGTGGGTTATATGCTAAGTTCGAGAAGCAAGGCTTTACTCATTGCTTCATCTTTTATCCTATCAATGAGAACCAATACTCAGTATTGGAGCATGGCAAAATGTATGTGCAGTTTGGTACTGTTACGCTAGAGCAGATAGAGGAACATATAGGAGATGGCATCATCATTAAAGTTAAGAGTAAACGTATGCCAAGAGCTAAGTGGTGGTGGTGGATACCTACGCCTGATACTTGTGTTACAATTGTGAAACAAGTTCTAGGAATTCATGCGCCTTTCGTATGGAGTCCTTATCAGCTATACAAACATATTAAAAGGAGTCACAAATGGGTGGAGGGGGTTTTTTAAGTGCTATTACTAAGCCATTAGAATCTATTGCAAATAATCGATTAGTTCAAGGAGTCGCTACAGGAGGCCTTAGTGAAGTTTATAATAAACTTGAAAGCAGTGATACCATTAGAGGATTGACCGGGCGTGAAACAAGCGCAGAGAAGGCAGCTAAAGGAGAGCAGCAGAAAGCACTAGGAGAAGCACAAGCATCAGCTCAATCAGACTTAGATGCTAGACGTAAGCGTATGGAGCTAAAGAAGCAAGGACGCGGTAGTTTACTGTCAGGTACAGAGCTAGGCATTACACCTGCAACAACCTCAACACTAGGGTAACTTATGTTTCAAACACAGAACTACACAATCATTTGGTGCGAGAAGTGCCAAGATAGAACCATCATTGAGCCGGGCAAATCATTCGATAAGCTCAACTGTAAATGCCAAGTAAAGGAAGAAGATGCAAGAGCTGAACCTAGAACAGATCATCAAGCGAAAAGAACACGCCAAAAACAATAAGGATATGTGGCGCAGTCATTTAAAAGACTGCTACAAGTATTCTATGCCTGAGCGTGAAACGCTTGATATGTACTCACCGGGGCAGAAGAAGAACCATGAGGTATTTGACTCAACTGCTATTATTGCGTTACAGAAGTATGCTAACCGTATGCAGTCACAAGTCGTACCGCCTTGGAAGCAATGGCTAGTCCTTAAAGCTGGTACAGATATCCCAGAGGAAGAACAAGAGAAAGCTAATGAGTATTTAGAGAGTGCTACTAAAATCATATTCGATAATATTAATCACTCTAACTTTGATACACAGATACATGAGGCGTTCTTAGACCTTGGTGTATCTACTGGTGCTATACTTGTAGAGGCTGGTGACGGCATTAAAACCTCATTGAAGTTTCGCTGTATATCACTATCTGAGCTTATCCCTGAGAAAACATCACAAGGTAAGATCGATAATGTATTCCGTGAATTCAAGATGGCACTACGTGATATTCAAGAGATATGGCCTAATGCTAAACTATCACAGAACATGGAGAAAGACTTAGCTAAAGATGGTAGTGTAGAGGTTGAGCTAGTCGAGTGTGTGTATGAGTTTGAGACTAAACAGAAAGAGGATAAGTACCAGCACGTAATCTTCCATGAGAAAGAGAAACATATCTTATTCAGCGAAACGCTAGACTCTAACCCGTTTATCGTATTCCGTGAAAGTGTAATACCGGGTGAAACTATTGGCCGTGGTCGTATTATGACGCTATTGCCTGACATTATGACACTCAATAAGATCGTAGAGTTCAACCTACGTAATGCGGCACTATCTGTAAGCGGTATCTATACAGCAAGTGATGATGGTGTAATCAATCCATATACGCTACGATTACAGCCTGGTGCTATTATTCCCGTTGGTAGTAATGCAACTGATAATCCAACTCTTAGACCATTAGAGCGTAGTGGTGACTTTAACATGGCACAGCTTATTATCCAAGAGTACCGTGAACTTATCAATAATGTTATGTTTGCTCAACCATTTGGACAACTAAGCGAAACTCCAGTACGTACTGCTACTGAGATGGGTATCCGTCAAGAAGATTTAGTACAGACCTCAGCATCAGCGTTTGGCCGTATGCAGTCTGAGCTACTAGAGCCACTATTAAAGCGTGTTGTTGATATTCTAAAGAAGCAAGGGAAGCTACCTGAGTTCCGTGTAGATGGTAAAGAGGTAACGATTAAGTTCACGTCACCTATGAGCCGTTCACAAGATATTGAGGAGTTATCAGCATTAGATAACTTCATGCAACACATGGTACAATTAGGGCCTGAGCTTATGCAACTTACCGTTAAGATGGAAGAAGTGCCTAAGTTTATTGCAGACAAATTAGGAGTTCCGATTACACTTCTAAGAAGTAAGCAGGAACAGCAAGAACTAGCACAGCAGACTGCACAGAACGCTGAGGCTATGGCACAAGCACAACAAGGACAACCACAGTGATGGAAGAACTAACTCCTAGAATAAATAAGGAAAACCTGAAGTTAGTACTTGACAACTATAGCTTAGGGCCATTAGTAACTTCAATATATCCTGATGGAAATAAAATGTATTGGACTCAACTATCAAAAATATGGAGAGTTCCTGAAGAACAAGCCCGTAATAGACTATGTGCTAACTGTGAGTATTTTAATAATACTACTCGTGCTATGGAATATATGAGTATAGTTCCTATTGACTCATTAGATGAAGATGGAGGTGGTAGAGGATACTGTGTAAAGTTTGACTTTATATGCCATAACCTTAGAACGTGCAGTGCTTGGGAAGAAAAAGAATTTGAAGAACCAGATGATGAAGAAGATATGCCTCCTAAGACTGGAAACATAAAAAGCATGCTAACATTGAAAGGTAAATTATGAGCTGGGAAAGCCTAGAAGCTATTACAGACCGTGACAATGAAGTACGCCAAGCATCAGAGATAGCAACAATGTATTTCTCATGCTTCGGTACAGATGCAGGACAACGAGTGTTAGAGGACTTGGTTAATAAGTTTCTTACTAAGCCTATCGTAAGACCTGGTGAAGATGCTTTCGCCCAAGGAATACGTGAGGGAAGAAGCGATTTAATTCGTCAAATTCTCATACAGATCGAATATGCTAAGAACCCACAATCAACAGAGAGTGGTGTATTTGCTTATCTTAAAAAACTACTAAGGAAATAATATGTTGGATACCGATACAAGCGCCCAAACAGCAGAAACTAGCACACCGTCAATAGGTGAAGCTCCACAAGTATTTGATACTCAGGCAGTAGAAACAACTACTGAAACAACAGAAGCTCCAGCATCATGGATGTGGGGAGATGATATTACCGGTACAGGTGAAAAGCCAGAATGGTTTAAGGACTCTAAGTACAAGAGCGTATCAGAGCAAGCTAAGGCATATACTGAACTAGAGAAACGTCTTGGTGGCTTCGTAGGTGCTCCTAAAGAAGGCTATCAGCTTAATGAAGAACTAGGAGTAAACTCTGATGACCCTTCGATTAAGGCTGTACTTGATGTACTAGGTAAGAGCAATGCTTCTAATGAAGTAGCTAATGAGTTGATAGCATCATACGTTGAGGCTCAACAAGCACAAGAAGAAGGACGTAGAGCTAAAGAGCTAGAGCTACTTGGCACTAACGCTGATTATCGTATCAATGCGATTAAAGAGTTTGCTACGTCTGCATTGCCTTCACACTTACAAGATACGTTTAATGGGATGGTAACTTCTGCTGCTGGCATTGAAGTAGTAGAAGCACTTATGAAGAAGATGCAAGGTTCAGCTGTTGCTCCTGATAGTGTCACTGCATCAGCTAAGATGGATGGAAATAAACTTCGTGAGATGATGTTCGCTAAGAACGATAATGGACAGTTAAAGTCTAGTATCGACCCTGAGTACAAAAAGATGGTAGACAAAGCTTACCAAGAATTCTACGGACGATAATATGATTTTGCCAAATGAAAGACTAGATACATTTAGCGGAGATGCAGTTACTGACCTATTGGCAAATGTGGCATTAGGGCAAATACCTGACGCAAAGCTAGTTTATATTTTTGGTCATACTCCTGCTATTGCTGGAGGAAGCACAGCAGTGCTATGGCCTCTTGATGGTACGCTATCTACTACTGGTATATTCCCAGCTAATCCAGTATCATGTTATATATCATCAGCAAGTACATTGGATGTAGGTAATGTATTAAAAATTAGAGTCCTTGATATAAACTATGATATAAAAGAATATGGGGTAACTCTCAATGGTCAGAATGCGGTTACATTACCTATACAGATTAGACGTGTGGCAAGCATAGAGAATATGGGAAGTACTGCATTTGTTGGTAATGTATATGCAGGTACAGAAGCAGTACCAGTAGCAGGAGTACCAGCTAGAATAAATACATTAAATATGGTCATAGTAGAGGATCAAATATCGCACTCTGCTACTTATACAGTTCCAGCAGGCCATGTATTATTGGTAAATGAGTTTGGTGGAGGTACACCTACCCCAGATAGCATTAGAGTAAATGCTTTATTCTCTAATCCAGGAACTTCAGTATTTAAGATGGGCATGCACCTAGCTACATATAGGACTACAGTAACTCAGCGTGCAGCTTACTTTCCACTCATGGAAAAGACTGACTTATATCTATCTGCTACTGCATTCACAAATAACACTGAAGCCTACGGGTTTATCTTTGGAACACTATTGCCAGTCCACTATCTAAATATGTAGCGTACTTTTATCTTTATATTATGTGATATGATTTTATTACGAGTTCTGTATGTCTGAAAGATACCCGAAAGGCCCTATCAGAGTACGGTGTCGAGAAGTGGCCTGAAAAGTACCCACAATAGTAATTTAAAATAACACTATTATAAGGACATACAATGAGTAAAAATCTCTCAGCAGTTGCATCAACTCAGTTTGATGATATGGTAAAACACGCTTTCCAAACATCTGGTAAGCTTCGTAATTACGTAACCATTCGTAATAACATTGTAGGTGATACTTACAAATTCCGTGCAATGGGTAAAGGACTTGCTACACAGCGTACAGCTCCGTCATCTGACACTATCCCAATGGATATCGCACATAGCTTGATTACTTGTACTTTGACTAACTGGGATGCTGATGAATATTCAGACATCTTCGATCAAAAAGAAGTAAACTTTGATGAGGTTAATGAACTTGCTTCAACTATCTCTAGCGCTCTAGGTCGTCGTCTTGACCAATTGATTATCGATGCTTGTATTAACGCTGGTTCATACGCTGGTACTGTTGGTACTGACGTTGGTGGTGCTGGTACTGGTATGAATATGGATAAAATCCGTAAGGCAAAGCGTTACTTGGATGACCAAGGCGTGCCTATGGACGGTCGTGTTATGCTTATCTCTGCAGCTGGTCTTGAAGGACTACTTGGACAAACTCCAGTAACTTCTACTGACTACAACAGCGTTAAAGCTTTGGTTAATGGTGAGCTTGATACTTTCGTAGGCTTCAAGTTTGAAGTAATTGAAACTCGTGCAGAGGGTGGATTGCCAATTACTGTTGGTTTGGTTCGTGATGGTTTTGCGTTCCACAAGGATGCACTAGGTCTTGCAGTAGGTATGGACATTAGCACTAAGATTGACTGGATTGCTCAGAAGAAATCTTGGTTGTCTGCTGGTCAGATGAAGTCAGGCGCTATTGCTCGTGACGTTCTTGGTATCGTTAAGGTACAATCTACAGAGGTAGCGTAAGCTACTCTCTAACATAAAGGAATTACTATGGCATTTGTACGTAAAAATTTACAGTGTATTTCAGGTGGGGGTTCTAATGCTCCTCAATTATTTTCTTTGCTATCTACTGATACAAAGTTATTGACTCTTGGTGCTAACTATCTTGATGGGGCGCTTAAGATACTTGCAGTTGGTGATTTTATTATCGCTCGTTGTTCTGATGGCGCACAGCTTATGAGTGTTGCTACCAATGATGGTACACATGTCACTACAATCGTTATCGCACTAGCGTAATCATTAGAGGGGTTTACCCTCTCTTCTTTAATGTGTTAAAATATCGTTAATAAATTAAAGGGGAGCCTATGGCCACTTCCAAAGTATCAATCTGCTCAAATGCCCTCATCTTACTAGGGGATGCTCCTATATCTTCATTCGATGACCCGGGAGCAGGAGCTACAACCGCTTCAAATCTATATGAATCAAGCTATCAAAACATTCTATCTATGCACCGATGGCGTTTTGCTTCAAAGAAATCACCACTTTCACGCTTTACCGATACTCCGTTAAACCAATATCAGCACCAATATCAAATCCCTACGGACTGTATCGCAGTTATCACCGTATATCCAGTTGGAGATTATGAGATTTACGATGACCGTATCTTTTCAAATAGCTCTAGTATTGACCTTGACTATGTATACCGTGTTGATGAAAGTAAGTTGCCTCTATGGTTTGCTAAGACTATGGAGTTTTACTTAGCTATGCAGTTCGCTATTCCAGTCACTGGTAATAGCACCCGACTAGGTGAGATGCAACAGCTATTCACTCAACAATTACGTTCAGCTAAGAACATTGACTCTACTATCAGACCTAACGCAGGAGTATTTGACAGTCCATTTACTTCGATTCGGTGGTAATATGAGAACTAAAGTATTACAGACTAACTTTACTGGTGGTGAGATTAGCGAAACACTAGCAGGACGCACCGAGCTAGAGAAGTATTACAAGTCATGCTCTGCCGCCGAGAATGTAGTCATCATGCCTCATGGCGGTTTAAAGCGTAGACCCGGTATGTCACGGGTATCTGGTAGCTACATTAATAAGTATTGTCGTTTAGAGTCGT
>Ga0316626_10000083_pt1 | contig 32854 bp, 26 predicted proteins | sample OWC_Aug_T1_C1_D5_FD_207656 | JGI IMG/M metagenome (GOLD analysis project Ga0316626, IMG submission 207656) | Wetland soil microbial communities from Old Woman Creek delta, Ohio, United States - OWC_Aug_T1_C1_D5_A | ecosystem: Environmental > Terrestrial > Soil > Wetlands | place: USA: Ohio...
AGATCAGCTTGTGGGCGAGCGAGATGCGATCTTCGGGCGCCGTTGCGTAGTGCTTCTGAGCAGGGCCGCTCATCGCGCACGTTCGTAGACGCGGACGTAGTCGACCAGCATCGTCGCGGGAAATTCGGTATTCGGGCCGACCGGTCCGACGAACCCGCCGCCCACCGCAACGTTCAAGAGCAGGAAGAACGGCTGGTTGAAAACCCAGTTGCCGCTTGCGCTCACGCGGGAAGTGGGGATCGTCTGATAGAGAGCGTCGTCCACCCAGTACCGCAACTGCCCGGGGTCCCAATCCACGGCAAACACGTGGAAGTCGTCGGCGAACGTCTTACCGTTGAGAAGCCGAAACGTGCTGCCGATCGCGTCGACCCCCGAGTAACCCGGTCCGTGCACGCTGCCGTAGATCACTTGGGGTTGCTGTCCGCGGAACTCCATGACGTCGATCTCGCCGCATTCGGGCCAACCGACTTCTTCGAAATTCGCGCCGAGCATCCAGAACGCGGGCCAGATTCCCTGACCGAGCGGAAGCTTGATCCGTGCCTCGAAGCGACCGTACTTCTGCTCGACCAACCCCTGCGTCTTGATGCGGCCCGAAGTATAGTCGTTTCCCATGAACGATTCCTCGCGGGCGATGATGCGCAGGCGTCCTTCCCCGTCGAGCGAGACGTTTTCGATACGGTTGGTGTCGAACTCGAGTTGTCCGTTGCCCCAGCCGTCGCCCCCGATGTCGTAGCGCCAGAACGTCGGATCGGGCGGTGTATCGACGGGCCCGTCGAACTCGTCGGCCATCGTGAGGACCCAGTCCGGAGAGGGTTGGACCGCGCCGTCGTCCGATCCGCAGCCGGTCGCGAGCGAGTTGGAAGCCATGACAAGAGCGAATACGCAGGCCATGCGGGTATCTGTTTTCATGCGGCTCCTCGAGATGCCGTGGCGAACTGGGCGGGATCCTGTAGCGCGGATTCCAGTACGAGCGTTGCCGCGCCCACCGCGATTCCCCACTCGTTCAACGCACTCGCCCGGATGTCGGCATGCGAGATCGACTCGGCCAGGGACATCCTGTCCACGGCCTCGCGCACGGCGCCGATCAACAGGTCGCCGGCCCGCGTGATGCCTCCGCCGAGCACGACCGTGTCGGGGTTGAGAAGGTTAAGCATGTTGGCGACGCCGATGGCGAGTCGCTGGCCGGTGTACCGAAGGGCCTCGACGGCGCTCGGTTCCCCGTCGAGGGCGGCGTCGACGAGCTCGTCCAGGGTCTTGGGGGCCGGACGCGTCGAACCGCGTTCGCGCGCATGCTCGGCGGCGCGGGCGAGCAGCCAGCGCGTACCGACGAATGTGTTCAGACAACCGTGGAGGCCGCACTCGCAGAGGGACCCGCTCGAGTCGATGGCCGTGTGTCCGATTTCGCCCGCGATGCCCCCGCTGCCGCGGAAAATGTGGCCGTCGATGATCAGTCCGGCGCCGATGCCGGTGGCCACCTTGATGTAGGCGAGGTTTCTGACGGCAGGTCCGGCTGCCCACCAGAACTCGGCGAGCGCCCCCAGATTGGCGTCGTTGTCGAGCCACACGGGCCGCGAAAAGTGCCGTTCGAGATGAGACACGATGTTGTAGCCTTCCCACTTCGGGATAATGAGCGGCAGAAGCTCGCCCGGTCGCTTCCGGTCGACCGGGCTGGGCACGGCCACTCCGATGCCCAGCAGGCGCGGCGGCTGCACTCCGGCCGCATCCAGCACCGAGCGAACACCCGTGACCATCTTGGCGAGCGCCACTTCGGGCTGGTCGCGAACAGGCGCCGACGTCGACCAGCAGGCCTTCACCTTGCAGCGCAGGTCCGTGAGCACGCACGACACGTGCGTAGCGCCGAGCTCGATGCCGACGATGAAGCTCGCCTCGTCCTGGAATTCGAGAATGATCGGCCGCCGTCCGCCGGTGGAAACGCCGGTGCGCGACTCTTTGATCATCCCTGTCTCGATCAGGTCGTTCACGAGGGCGGAGACCGTCGAGCGGCTCAAGGTGGTGCGCCGCGACAGATCCGCCCGGGAGATCTCCCGTTCCGTCCACAGGAGGTTCAGAAGAAGTCGACTGTGCTGCGCCCGCATGGCGGCTGCGCCGAGCACCTCGGGAGATACTTGAAGCGTTGTCGTCATCTGGAGGGGAGCCCCCGCAATTCCTTAGTTCGCCAATCGAACTAACCGTCTCGCCGCCCCCGTGTCAAGGCGGAGTGTGGCAAGGCGACCATTCCGGCAGGAATGACGCTGGGCGTTACGGAACTGGGATCGGATCGCCGGGGGGGGGGGGAACAGACGGTCTCGGAAACCGGCCCCGGTCTTCGGTCGCGCTTGACAAAGTTCGGCGAGGAGAGTTAGTTCGTTGCCAGAACAAAGAAGCCGCGGCGACTCGTGGTCGTTCAAACTCAAAGGTGGGGGAGGACAGCTGATGAAAATCATCGAAACGCTTCGCTCGTGCGCCATGGTTGGCGCCGTGTTCATGCTGGCTATCGGCGGCACCTCCTACGCACAGTGCGTCGGCGATTGTGACGACAACGGCAAGGTCACGATCGACGAGCTGATTCGGGGCGTCAACATCAGTCTGGAAAAGCAGGGCATTTCCGTCTGTTCGGCAATGGACGGCAATGGCAACGACTTGGTTGCGATCAACGAGCTCATCCAGGCCGTCAACAGCAGCCTCAACGGCTGCCCTGAGGACTGCGGCGACTGTAATGACGGCAACGCGTGCACGACCGATGTTTGCGCCAACGGTGAGTGCGTAAACAATCCTGTCGTCTGTCAGGATGACGGCAACGAGTGCACGATAGAGGCTTGCGACCCGGTCTCCGGATGCGTCAGCAGCAACGTAAATGACGGCGTGTCCTGCAACGGCGGTGCCGGCTCGTGTCAGGGCGGTACCTGCATCGCCTTCGAGTGCATTGACGACGGCGATTGCGACGACGGCAATGCCTGCACGGTCAACTCCTGTGCCGACAATGCTTGCGTCGATGCTCCCGTCGTCTGTCAGGATGACGGCAACGAGTGCACGGTGGAGGCTTGCGATCCGCAGAGCGGATGCGGCAGCGGCAAGGTGGGCGATCTCACCTCGTGTGACGGCGGTGCCAAGGTTTGTTTGAACGGCGTCTGTGCATCTGCCGCGGCGATTCAGTACCAGCAGGACTTCGAATCACTCGATCGGGAGAGCAGCTCAGCGCTGAAGGATGAAGGTTTTCTGGTGTTTGGCAACGTGTTCGATGGCGCGAGGTACCTGTATGGCTACGGTGCATTTCCGGCACCGAATGGTGAGCCCCCCGGCTTTTCCCAAATCGCCACTGGGCAGGGCGGTCCCGACCAGGGCGAGCAGCAGTTGTCGATCTACAGCGACTACAACAACCAGGATCACGCCAAAGGGTACCTGATCGAGTCCAACGTATTCCGTGAGCGAGGGATCACCGCTGACGATGTGGGCAATACCATCACGTTCAGCTTCGACGCCAAGCGGGGCAACATAAACGACCCCGCGGATCCCCTATGTCCATGCACGAGCATGGCATTTGCGTTCATCAAGACATTGAATCCAGCCGCCAACTACGCCACCACCAATTTTGTCAAAGAGGAGACGACCGCGATTCCAGAGACCTGGGGGAGGTACACGCTGACCTTGGCGATCGACGCCGGGCTGGTAAACCAGCGCCTGCAGGTCGGGTTCTACACCAACGCCACGCTCTTCCAACCGTCGGCGGTGTTCTACGACAATCTCCTGGTCTCCAGCCTAGAGACAATGCCCTGAGAGTTTGTGAAAAAATCGACCCTCGCCCTTCGAGAGCCTCAGGGCGAGCGGAAAAAACCCAATGAAATCAAAGGGCCCTGCCGCTCATGCTGAGCCTGTCGAAGCATGAACCGCGGTTTTTTCACAAACTCTGAGTCGATGTCGCCAGGCGGCGGGCAGATTTTGCTCGCCGCCTGAAAGAATTTCCTTGACAACCTTCGGCGGAAAAAGTTAGTTTGTTTACCGAACAAAGAAGCTACCCCAAGCAACCAAATTGGAGGGAAGAGATGAAAACGAAGGGGAAGAAGATGAGCACAAGAGTATCTGGTATCGCGGCCCGCGTGGTCGCCTTGGCGGCAGTCGCTGGGATCGCATTTTTTCCGGTCGTTGCTTCGGCGGTTGATCCGGGACCCAAGTGCCAGGCGGCGAAGCTGAACACGTCGGCCAAGCAGCCGAAGTGTCGGGCCAACGTCTTCGCCAAGTCGATCAGCAAGTCGGAAACGCCGGACGCGGTCAAGCTCGCCAAGTGTGACGACAAGTTCAACGGCGGGTTCACGAAGGCCGAAGACAAGGGCGGCGTTGACTGTCCAACGACCGGCGACGCCTCGTTGATCGAGAGCGTGCTTGACCCGTGCATCGACGGCATCGTTACCGACCTCGGTGGTGCACCGGGTGCGGGCGGCGACGAGGCGAAGTGCCAGTCGAAGAAGGCGAAAGAAGTCGGCAAGTACGCGCAATGCCGACTCAAGGCCGACTCCACCGCGATCAAGAAGGGGACGCTGGCGGATTACAGCAAGTGCAACAGCAAGCTTTCTGACAAGTGGACGAAGATCGAAGCGAAGCCGCCCTGCTTGACCACGAACGACCTCAACCCGGTGAAGGCCGATGTCGACGCCTGCGAGGCCACCGTCGCCTTCGCCCTGACGGGTCTGTGCGGCAACGGCAACCTCGATGCCGGTGAACAGTGTGACGACGGCAACACCACCAGCGGCGACGGCTGTTCCAATCTGTGCGTGAACGAGCCCTTGGTCGAATACACCCAGAACTTCGAGTCGCTCAATCAGGCCGACTCCGGCGCATTGAGCGGCAATGGCTGGAAGGTCTTCGGCAACGTCTTTGCCGGTAATCCCCCCGGTGGCTATCTGTACGGCTACGGCCCATTCGCCGCGCCGAACGGAGGCCCCGGCTTCTGCGGCATCGACATCGGTCAGGGCGGCCCCGCACAGGGCAACCAGCAGCTGGTGGTCTACAGCGACTACAACAACCCTGATCACGGCAACGGGAACACCATTGAGGCCAACGTATTCCAGGAGCGGACTATCGTCGCGGGCGATGTCGGCAGGACCCTCACGTTCCAGTTCGACCGCAAACGCGGCAACATCAACGATCCTAGTGGCACCAGCACGGCCCTTGCGTTCATCAAGACCCTGAACCCGGGCGCCGGGTACGCGTTGGTCGACTTCATCACGGTCGACATGACCTCGATTCCGGCCACGTGGGGGACGTCATCGATCACGTTGGACATCGATGCCGGTCGCGTGGGCTTTGTCCTGCAATACGGTTTCTCGAACCAGGCCACGCTCTACCAACCGTCGGGCATCTTCTACGACAACATCGTCGCCTCGACGCTCCCGACGACTCCGTAAGCCGAGCTAAGAATCCGGCGAACATCCGGCGAACAACCGCGGCCCACGGTGGTGCCACCATCGTGGGCCGCGGTCTTTCCAACAGACCAGCCTCGATCCGAACGATCCACGGCTCAGGGGGAACCTATCGTGAAGAATCGGCCCGGCCTGCGTCTTCTCCTCACATCCCTGACGTTCGGGTTTTTTTCCTTCCTTCCGGCGCCGGCCGCCCTCGGTCAATGCGATATGATACCGGGGTGCGTGCTGGTCTGGTCGGACGAGTTCGACGGCACCGCCGTCGATCCAGCCAAGTGGGAGTTCCAGACCGGGGACGGAACGGAGCTCGGGATCCCCGGCTGGGGCAACAACGAGCTGCAGTGGTATCAGAGCGGCAACGCAGCGGTCGCAAACGGTGTGCTGACGATTCAGGCGCGCCAGGAGTCGGCGGGCGGCAAGGCCTATACGTCCGCGCGCCTGCGCTCACGCGGGCGGGGCGACTTTCTCTACGGTCGCTTCGAAATGCGCGCGCGCCTGCCAGTGGGGCAGGGGATGTGGCCGGCGTTCTGGATGTTGCCCACCGACCCGTCGATCTACGGCGTGTGGGCGGCGAGCGGTGAGATCGACATCATGGAGTCGAAAGGCGGCAATCAGGTCTACGGCACGATCCATTACGGCGACACGGCGCCGGCGACCGTCTTCTCAGGTGCGTCGACGCTCGTGGCCGGTGCCACCAGCGGCTTCCACGTGTATGCCGTCGAGTGGGAGCCGACCGAGATCCGCTGGTACGTCGACGGCCAGCTCTACAGCACGAAGACCAGTTGGTTCTCGACCGGCGGGCCGTACCCGGCGCCCTTCGATGTCGACTTTCACCTCCTCCTGAACCTCGCCGTCGGCGGCAACTTTCCCGGCAACCCCGGCGGCAGCACCGTGTTCCCGCAAGACTACGTGATCGACTACGTGCGCGCATATCAGGAACCAGAACCTGACCCAGTCGATGCGGCCGAGTGCGAATCGTCCAAGACCAAGGCAGCGGGCAAGCACGCCAAGTGCCGGGCCGACGCCTTCTCGAAAGCGATCAAGAAGTCCGCTGCCGTCGAAACCTTCAAGCTGCTCAAGTGTTCCCAGGAGATCAACTCGAAGTTCACGAAGGCCGAGAAAAAAGCGGTCGGCTCCTGTCCGACGGAGGACGACGCGGCCACGGTCGAGAGCGCGCTCGACACCTGCGTCGATGATGTGATTACCGACTTGGGTGGCGTGCCCGGTCCGGGCGGTAGCTTTGCGAAGTGTCAGTCAAAGAAGGCAAAGGAGTCCGGCAAGTACGCCCAATGTAAGTTCCATGAGTTGTCCAAAGCGATCAAGAAAGGGCTGTCTCCGGATTACACCACGTGCGAGACCAAGCTCTCGACGAAATGGGCCAAGATCGAAACCGCGACCTGCTCGACCCCCGGCGACCGGGCTTCCGTCAAGGCGGATCTCGACGCCTGCCACGCGGCCGTGTCCGCCACCTTGGCGGAGCCTTATTGCGGCAACGGGGTCGTGGGTCTCGGTGAAGAATGCGACGACGGCAACAGCGTCAACGGGGACGGCTGTTCCGATCAATGCGAGCTCGAGGTCGAGTACCAACAGAGTTTCGAGACCCTCGTCCAAGCGAGCCCGAGCGCCTTGGGCGACGACGGGTGGCGCGTTTTCGGCAACGTGTTCGACGGCGTCACCGGCAACTATCTGTATGGCTATGGCCCCTTTGCCGCCCCCAACGGCAGCGGCGCGTTTTGCGACATCAACACCGGGCAAGGGGGGCCCGAGCAGGGAAACCAGCAGCTGGTGGTCTACAGCGACTACAACAACGGCGATCACGCCAACGGCCGCGTCATCGAGTCCAATGTCTTCCGGGAGCGGACCATCCTCGCCGGCGACGTCGGCAAGACCCTCACGTTCCGGTTCGACGCCAAGCGCGGCAACCTGGCGGGTTCGAGCACGGCGCGTGCGTTCATCAAGACCCTGGATCCGAACGCCGGTTTTGCGACGACGAACTTCGTCACCGCCGACATGACCGCGATTCCCGCGACCTGGGGAACCTACGAGGTCTCGTTTGCCATCGACGCCGGTCTGGTCGGCCAGCTCCTGCAGTACGGCTTCTCCAACACGGCCACGAACTACGAAGGGTCGGGTGTGTTCTACGACAACATCGCGACGCTCGTGACGACCACACCGTAGTGCGAGCGGAGCCACCGGCACCGGGGAGGAGATCGATGATCGGCCGCATGCTCCTGGCATTCAGCATCGCCCTTGCGATGGCGGACCATGCGGTCGACGCCCTCGATTTCGCGGCCCGTTGCGAGGCCGACAAGAACAGGATCGCTGGCCGCTACCTGGCGTGCCGCCACAACGCGATCGCGCAGGGGATCCGGGGCGGCGGTCTCCCCGATTTCTCGCGCTGCGAGTCGGCGTTTGCGCGCAAGTGGCAGGCCGCCGAGGCGAAGGCTGGCGCGGCATGTCCCACCGTCGGCGACGAAGCGGCGATCAAGGCCATGTTCGACCAGTCCGCCTCGGCAACGGCCAGCTTGCTCGCGGGTCCTCTTGCCCCGGGCCTTCTGTTCGCCGGCTACCCGTGGATCGTCAAGCAGTCGGATTTTCCGGTAGGGCCCGGCCCGAACCGATTCTCGGATCGCCCCGGGGATGTGTGGGTGGACGCGGAGGGTCTGCACCTCACCATCTCGCAGCAAAGCGGCGTGTGGTGGTCTACCGAAGTCATCTTGGATGCGAACCTCGGGTACGGCACCTACGTCTTCCACACCGAAAGTCGGATCGACACGATCGACGCCAACGCCGTGCTCGGGCTCTTCACCTGGGATGACCTCGCGCCTCCCTACTATCGCGAGATCGACTTCGAGTTCACTCGCTGGGGCAATCCGGCCGACTTCGACAATGCCCAGTACGTCGTGCAGCCCTTCGGCACGCCGGGCAATCTCGTTCGCTTCCGGATCGACCTGACCGACCAGGACAAGAAGCTCACCCACGTGCTCGTCTGGAGCCCAGGCCAGGTGGGGATGTCCACCTACCACGGCCACCACCTACCGGGCGCTCTGCCGGCGTCGCAACGCATCTCTTCCTGGACCAACGCCGGCCCGCAGGTTCCGGCTCCCGGCGCGGAAAACGTGCGCATGAACCTGTGGTTGGTCAGCGGCTTCCCACCGTTGAGCGGCCAACGGCAGGAAGTGTCGATCACGAACTTCCTGTTCGTTCCGTAGCCCCACTCGAACGGCAACTGTCGTGGCCTACGCACCACCCACTGCCGACCCGGCGCACGAGCCTGTCTCGGTCTGGGAAAAGATCGGCTATGGGCTCGGGGACACCGCTTCCAACTTGTTCTGGAAGCTGTTCGAGTTCTTCCAGCTCTTCTTCTACACCGACGTCTTCGGCATCTCCGCCGCATCGGCGGCGACGATGTTCTTCATCACCAGGATCTGGGACGCCGTCAACGACCCGATCGTCGGGGTCTTGGCGGATCGCACGCGAACCGCCTGGGGAAGTTTTCGGCCCTACTTGCTGTGGATGGCCGTGCCGTTTGCGGTGACCGGCATCCTCACCTTCTATACGCCCGACCTCTCACCGCGCGGCAAGCTCGTCTACGCCTACGTCACCTACACGCTGGTGTTCATGGCGTACACCGCCGTCAACATCCCCTACGGGGCGTTGTTGGGGGTGATCTCCGGGAGCTCGCTCGAACGAACCAGCGTGTCGACGTACCGATTCGTGCTGGCGTTCTTCGGGGGCCTGGTGGTACAGAAGTTCACCGAGCCGCTGGTCGACTTCTTCGGGCGGCGCTTCGGCGACAGCAGGTTCGCCCTGGTCGGCGGCGTCGAGATCCTGGTCGCGGACAAGCAGACCGGATTCTTCTGGACCGTGGTCTGTTATGCGGTTGCGTCCGCCGTCCTCTTCCTGGTCGCATTCTTCGCGACCAGAGAGCGAGTCCAACCCGCTCGCGAGGAACGCAATCGGATTTCCCGCGACGTCGCGGACCTGCTGAAGAACCGCCCATGGCTGGTGCTGCTCGCCGTCGGGCTGTTCCAAGTCGTCAGCGACTGGACGCGCGGCTCCGCCATTGCCTACTACTTCACCTATTACGTGGGTTCGGAGTTCGGGAACTTCATGGTCGCGGCGACCCTCGCCGGCATGCTCGGCATGCTGGTGAGCCAGCCGCTCGCCACGACCTTCAGCACCAAGACCCTGCTGATCGCGATGAACCTCGGCAAGGCGCTCCTCACGGCGGCGTTCTTCTTTCTCGAGAAGGATCAAGTCGGCTGGATGTACGCCCTGAACACCACCGCGGCCTTCATCACGGGTCCGATTCCCGTGTTGCTCTGGGCGATGTACGCGGACGCGGCCGACTACTCGGAGTGGAAAACTGGTCGCCGCGCCACCGGACTCGTGTTTTCCGCCGCCACCTTTTCGCAGAAAATGGGCGGGGCCGTCGGCGCCGCCGTGCCAGGGTGGGCATTGGCGGCCTACCGGTTCCAGCCCCCCGTTGCGGGCGTGCGGCAGGAGCAGAGCGCGGAAACGATCCACGGCATCATCCTGACGATGAGTCTCATTCCCGCCCTGCTGCTGGTCGGCGCGATCGTTGCCATGCTCTTTTACAATCTCAGTTCGTCCCTTCTGCGGGAAATAGAGACGGACCTGGCAACTCGCAAGTCGCCTGAACACCGACTTTCGTCGGCCTGAAGGCGACGGGTGCGCTCGCGGATGCAAATTTCTCTTGACAAAGTTCGGGTGGAAGATTAGTTCGGTGCCCGAACAAACTTTCAGCTACCCGGCTCCGCTGGGTCTAGCGAACTGGGAGCGGTGAGGATGTTAGGTGAAGAGGTCACGCCCGTTCGATCCGTGCGGCAGCCCTCCGACGAGGCGCCCATGACTGACGTGTTTCCGGAGGGCTTTGTCTGGGGTGTCGCCGCCTCGGCATTCCAGATCGAAGGGGCTCACGATGTCGACGGCCGAGGCCAGTCGATCTGGGACACCTTTGCGGCGCAGGCCAGGGCCATTGCGGACGGAAGCAATGCCGACGTCGCCTGCGATCACTACAACCGCTACGCGGAGGACGTCGGGATCATCAAATCGCTCGGGATTCGGGCGTATCGGTTCAGCGTGGCGTGGCCGCGCATCCTCCCCGCCGGAACGGGCGCCGTGAACCCGGCCGGGCTCGACTTCTACGATCGCCTGGTCGACACGCTCCTCGCCGCAGGCGTCGAACCCTGGCCGACGCTGTACCACTGGGACCTTCCGCAGACGCTCGAAGACGGGGGAGGTTGGACCGTCCGTTCGACAGTGGACGCGTTCGTCGATTATGCTGACGTCTTGAGTCGGCGGCTGGGCGATCGGGTGAGGAACTGGGTCACGCACAACGAACCCTGGTGTGTGAGCGTGCTCGGGTACGCGGAGGGGGAACATGCTCCCGGCAAGAAGAGCTGGCCGCACGCGCTGGTGGCGGCGCACCATCTGCTTCTCAGTCACGGAAGAGTGGTGCCCGTCCTTCGGAGCAATGCGGCAGGGGCCAGGGTGGGCATTACCATCAACACGTCTCCGTGCGAGCCGGCGTCGCCGAGCCAGGCCGATCGCGACGCCGCGCGACGGTTCGACGGCGAGCTCAATCGCTGGTTCCTCGATCCTCTGTATTTCGGCAGATACCCGCAGGACGTCATCGACGCGCATGAGCGCGCCGGTCGCCTGCCCGGCGGCATGTACTTCGTGCGCCCCGGAGACCTAGAGACGATCAGCGCGCCAACCGACTTTTTGGGCGTCAACTATTACACCCGCGCGGTCGTGCGCAGTGACGAGATCCCCGAAGAAGAGAACGCGCCGAGAACGATTCCGATCCCCGGCCCGGCGAAGCTCACCGACATGGGTTGGGAGGTCTACCCGCAGGGGCTGGAGAAATGCCTCCTCCGCATCCACGAGGACTACCGTCCGAACTCGCTGGTCGTCACCGAAAACGGCGCCGCCTACTCCACCGGCCCGGGGCCTGACGGCGCCGTCAACGACACGCAGCGCTGCGACTACCTGAGGCATCACGTGAAGGCATGCCTCCATGCTTTGCAGGCGGGCGTTCCTTTGAGCGGGTATTTCGTCTGGTCGCTTCTCGACAACTTCGAATGGGCGCACGGATACTCCAAGCGCTTCGGCCTCGTCTGGGTCGACTTCGCAACCCAGGAACGCGTAGTCAAAGCGTCCGGACACCTGTACAGCCGCATCGTGAACAACGACGGCACGCTGGAGGAGAAGGCCGCATGAGAGTCGCCCTCGCGACGTTTCTGCTTGCGTTTCCCTCGTTTGTATTTGGACAGGCCGTGGACGATTCCGCGCTCCGCGTCGGCGGTCCCAGCGAAGAACCCCCGACATCTGCGCTGGTCGCGGGTGCCGCCGAGGCTCCCGGCCCTCGGGGGCCCACCGTGGTGAAGGTTCACAAGGACGAACGTGGCTACCAGCTCATGGTCGACGGGCAGCCGACCATGGTCTTCGGGATGAACTGGGACTACATCCCGATCGGCGAGAACTACAACTACGATCTCTGGGGCAAGCCCGACGACTTCATCATCGCAGCGCTCGACGCCGAGATGACCTTGCTCAAAGAGATGCACGTCAACGTCATTCGGCAGTATCTCGGAATCCCGCCGCGCTGGATCCGATACATTTACGAACGGTACGGCATCTACACGATGCTGAACCACGCCGTCGGGCGCTATGGCATGACGATCGACGGGACCTGGATCAATCCGGTCGACTACTCGGACCCGCACTTTCGTGAATTGGTCAAGAAACAGATCAAGAACCTCGTCGAGCAGTACAAGGATACCCCGGGGTTGATGATGTGGCTCCTGGGGAACGAGAACAACTACGGCCTCGTCTGGAAGTCGTCCGAGATCGAAGACCTGCCCAAGGAGCAGAGGGAGGATGCGCGCGCCGTCTTTCTGTACTCCTTGTACCGCGAGCTCACCGATCTGATCCACGGCCTGGACCAGAACCACCCCGTGGCGATCGTGAACGGCGACCTGGGGTTTCTCAACGTCATCAAGGAGCAGTGCGCCAACATCGATGTGTTGGGCAGCAACGTCTACCGCGGCCTGTCCTCCGGCGACATCTTCGAACGCGTCGAACGGGAATTGGGGATTCCCTTGATGTACACCGAGTTCGGCTCCGATGCCTACAACGCCAAACTCGATCGAGAAGACCACGTTGCGCAGGCTCACTACCTGCAGTCTTTGTGGCAAGAGATTTACGAGCAGAGCTACGGCAAGGGACGCGTACAGAACGCCATCGGCGGACTCATCTTCCAGTGGAGCGACGGCTGGTGGAAGTACAAGCAGGAAGTCAACCTGGACGTGCACGACACGACAGCGTCGTGGGCCAACGAAGCCTACCAGTTCGACTGGGTTCAGGGCCAGAACAACATGAACGAGGAGTGGTTCGGGATCTGCGCCAAGGGGCAGCCGGACGAACGCGGGCTCTTCCAGGTGTATCCGCGCACGGCGTACTACGTGCTGCAGGAAGCTTTCACGCTGGATCCGTACGCCCCGGATTCGGACCTGGCCAGGATTAGAGCGCACTTCGGCCGCCTGCGCCCGCGACAGTTCGCTGCGCAGTACGAAACCGAGATGGCGCAAGCCAAACTGGCATTTCTCGACAGAATCCGACTCAGTGAGTTGCGCGCCGAGTTCGAAACGTACACGACGGGGGGGCGCCAGCTCAAAGATCCCAACAGGGCCGAAACGCGCTTCGACCACCTGGAATCGTTCTACATCGGCGCGGAGGCGCGTCCGACGTCGCGAATCAGGTCCGAGGTGATCGTCAACGTTCTCGGAAACGTTCCGGTCAACCCGATCGACGAAATCTTTTACGAGAATCGCGGCGAGCCTGCGGGAGTCCTGGACGAGGAAGGCGACACGGTCGACCGTAACGACCCCGACCGGGTGGCGGTCTACCAGGCCAAGGTCGAGTGGGAGTCGAAGTATTTCGCCCTCGATTACTTTTATCGGGTCGGCCACTATCACTGGGGATACGAGGGGGACTTCTTCGCTCTCTATCCCGAGGCGAATTATCAGCCCGACGTGGATCTCTACGATGCCAACGCGCCGAACGGCATGGTCCTGGAGGGCAAGCGGGAGCTAGACGGGTTTAAGATCGCGTATGGGCCCGAGCTCTACTGGGGCGCAAACCCCCAGATCGTCGCGAAGTACTACCGCAAGATCGGGGACTTCACGGTTTCCTCGATGCACCAGGAGGAGATCGATCAGCAGGGTGGCGAGCTGGCGAGCTCCGCGATTCCGCAGCCCAAGACGCGCCGGTCGACCCTGTATGCCGCGTACACGCAAGGGAAGGCGACGTTCGAGCTCGGCGGTATCATGGCGGGCACGAACCGGATCGATCAACAGTACACGATCGCGGAAAAGACGTCCGGACCCGGCTATCTCGGGTCCGGGTACAAGATTCGCGACGCGGAGGTCGGGTTCGAGGACACGCTTGGTGCGGTCGGAAAGGTCACCGTCAATCTGGCGCCGTTCTTCTGGTATCTCCGCGGCGGCTACCGCGGCCTGGTTTCCGACGCCGGGGTGGACCAGACGATGACGATCACCGGATGGTCCATGAAAGAGAGCGGTCAGGGCAACCACTGGGCAGTCTCGACCGGTGCGGCTTACTACCGCAACGACTTCATGGTTGCCCCGAACATCCTGGTGCAGCAGCCGCTGGAGGACCCGCTTTCCCGAGACTCCGGGGATCCCATCGTCGGGGACTTCTTCGACCCCGCGACGGGTATCTACTACCCGGGCGTGCGGCTCCGGAACCAGCTCGACGATGCGTTCTGGGTGCGGTCCAACCGGGAGACGTACGGTTTCGAGTTGTTGCTCGCCTATGACCCGACACCGGCGACCTTCATGTGGGCCTGGGACAACCTGGACCGAGAAGACGCGAATTTCTCGGCGGCGCTCGACTTCACTTATCGCATTCACCCGACCAGCCAGGATGCCGCCGTCGCCGTCGCCCGTGAAGGCTTTACCTTTGCATTCGACGGAGCGGCGCCAGCGAAGGACCGCTGGGATGTCAGTCTGCGAACGATCACGAGGGTGACGCCGGACCTACAGTTCGTGAATTGGGTCTTCGTCGGCAATGGTCAGGCGAACGGTTCCAATTCGCGCCTGATCCATCGCTGGGGGACTTACGGAAAAGCCCTTTGGAACAAGTTCGCATTCGACTACGCAGCGCGCATCGACGACTGGGGCCCGTACGACTACCACAAGGATTTCAACCTGACCTTCCCGCTGCAACTGCTGGGCGATCTGTCTTACTCCGTGACGGTGCCGAAATGGTTCGTGTCGCCCTACACCCGTTTGGGCGTGCGCGGAAAGTACCGGATCCTCGACCAGTTCTCAAATCGCTACAAGCCCGATCCGCAGCGGCCCGGCCGCGAAGGAACCGAGTGGGAGGTCATGACGTATGTGCACTTCTGGCTTTAAGGGTTCTGGCGGAACGATTCCTCCTGCTCCCATGCTGAGGCCCTTCGCTGCGCGTAGCTCCCTTTTCCGTCGGGTCGTTGCATTCCCCGTGCTGCTGCTCGCCGTGTCGGTCGGGGCCTGCGGAGACGATTCGGAGAATCGTTTCGGCACCAACATCACCGGCCTGAAGTTCGAGTTCTTCGACGAGACCGAGGGGATCTTCCCGTCGACGGTGGTACTGGAGAACCCGCGCAATCCGTTCCGACATGTCCGAATTAGCGCTGAGACCAAATTCGACATCCTCGCGAACGGGGGCAACGCGGGCGCATTCTACGCCTGGGCTACCCTGCTGGCGCGCGAGTCCACCGGCGAACATCAATACTACACAGCCACCAAGCTGCGCGACATCTACAATGCCGGGGAAGTCGAAGGACCAGACCTAGAGATGGTGCGTCAGATGGCCATCGCCGGCTTTCAGGCGGTTCTCGACTTTTTCCCCGAGTCCGTGACGGTGGATGCCACGGGCACGCAGAGATTCCGACTCGCCACGCCGGCGCTCCTGGGGATCCTCGATCTCGACGGCGACGTCGAGGGCGATTGGGTCCTGATCCTCGACGCGAACGGAGACCCGGTGGCCGTCAAGGGCGGGGGCCGGCGCGGAGTGGGAGGCGAGTGATGCGAGCGCGGACACGACGACTCGTAACCGTTCTGGCCGCGTGTTTCCCGCTTTTCGCCTTCGGGTGCGGCGACGATCCGGGAACGCCCGACTACTCCGGCCACGATGACCTGGTCCGACCGGATCAAAAATTCGAAGAGCCGGATCCGTACGAGCCAGGGAAAGAGCGCTTATCGGTCGATGTTTTCTACGAAGGCGGTCGCAGCGAAACGATCTACATCAACGGCTTCCGGACGCATTATTTCATTTTCGGGTTCAACGAGTTCGGCCGCGACAGCTTCTCGCAGGCACCGTCGGGAGACCGTCTGGAAGCGGAGCATTCCGACCAAATCACGCTCGTCGGAACGGCCTTTTGGGGCGCCGGCATCGTCTGGGACGAGCCGATCGACCTGTCGGAGTGGAAGAAGCTCTTCGTGAGCTTCAAGTCGAGTGATCCTTCGTTCGCCACCTTCGACCTGACCTTACTTTACGGAGACGGCGACATGCCGCGATCGGTGACGCTCCGCCCGACCGACTATGGCTATACGAACGACGGCCAGTGGCATTCTCTCGAGATTCCCCTCCAGGACGCGATCGATCGCGGCCTCGATCCGACCAAGGTTCGCTCGCCGTTTATCCTGGGCGCCGGCGGCGGCACCTTCGGCGACAGGTTGTTGGTCGACAACCTGTACCTGACGAAGTTCTGACGGGCGATCCCATGCAGATATGCCGCATGAAGTGGTGGCTGGTGCTCGTTGCGGTGACGGTCCTCGCGGGTTGTCCCGCTGACGGCGGTCACCTTGACCTTTGCAATAATCCGGATCTGAACTGCGACGATGCCGACGCCTGCACCGTGGATAGCTGCGATCCCACCATCGGGTGCGTCAACGATACCGTCGAGTGCGATGATGGCAACGAGTGCACGACCGACAGTTGCGCCGCGGCGAGCGGCTGTGTGAACGCCCCCGTCGACTGTGACGACAGCAACGCGTGCACCGCGGACAGCTGCGATGCGGTGTTCGGGTGCGTCAACACGGACGTCTCGAAAGAATGCAACGACGGCGACGCCTGCACGGCGGACAGCTGCAATACCGTGTCCGGGTGCGTCAACGAGCCCGTCGAGTGCGACGATGGCAACGAGTGCACGACTGAAAGCTGCGATCGGGTCAGCGGATGTGCCAGCCGCCCGGCCGCGGACGGCACGTCGTGCGATCGCGGGCGTGGCCAGTGCGTGGGCGGCGTCTGCGAGCCGAACGACTGTTTCAAGGACGAGGACTGCGACGACGACGACGCGTGCACGATGGACCAGTGCAACCTGACGACGAACAAGTGCCTCAACTCCGACATCTCCGAGAGCTGCGACGACGGCAACGCCTGCACCGCGGACAGCTGCGAACCGGCGACGGGATGCGTGAACACGGATAATTCCGAGAACTGCAACGACGACAACGACTGCACGACCGACCGCTGCGATCCGGCGACGGGCTGCACCGGTGATCCGCTGGCCGACGGCACCCCCTGCAACGGCGGCACCGGCGAATGCAGCGGCGGCACCTGCGTATCGCTGAGCGTCGTTGAGTACACGCAGAATTTCGAGTCTCTCGTGCCGACGGACACGAGTGCGCTTGCCGATGACGACTGGTTCGTGTTCGGCAACGTCTACAATGGCACGACCCTGGCGTTTCTCTACGGTTATGGCCCGTTCGTTGCCCCGAACGACGGTGCGGCGTTCTCCGCCCTCGTCACGGGTCAAGGCGGTCTCGAACAAGGCAGCAATCAGCTGTCGATATACAGCGACTACAACAACAGCGATCACGCCAACGGAAACGTGGTCGAGAGCATCGTGTTCCGGGAGCGCACCCTCACGGCGGCCGACGTCGGCAGGACGATCCGGTTCAGCTTCGATGCCAAGCGCGGCAACATCAACGATTCCGGAGACCCGTTGTGCCCGTGCAGCAGCACGGCGACGGCATTCATCAAGACTCTCGATCCGTCTGCGGGTTTTGCGACCACCAACCTCGTCGAAGAGAACACCACCGCGCTGCCGGACACGTGGACTCGATACTCGATCTCGTTGCGGATCGACGCGGGGCTCGTGGGCCAGCTCCTGCAGGTGGGCTTTTCCACCAGAGCCACCCTTTACCAGCCATCGGGCAACTTCTACGACAATGTCGAGGTTCTCAACACAGCGATGACGTCACGGGGCGCCGCGGTTCCGTGTCTCGACGACTGCAATCGAGGCAGGCGCTCTTTTGAAATGTCGACGGCGTCTTGCGACGCTGGATGCAGGGGGACTACCTCATCCCTGCACCCGAGCGGCATTCGGGTGCGTGGGCTCCTTGCGATGAAGGACACGTGCATCGCGAAGGCGCTCACGGCCGGCGTGAACGCTACGCCGTCCCAGGCGCATAGAGGCGTGAGCTACCACACGTTGAAACGCCACTACGGCGAGTGGCGCCTCGAAGCCGCCGATCAGCTGCAAAAATTGAACTCTCAGCGGGTCGGTTGACCCCCAATGAAAACCACGACGCATAAGTCGACAGGGTCACGGTAGATGCTGCCATGTCGTCTCGGGCAGAAAGTCCGGTGGTTCCTAATCGTCACGTCAGCACGCGCCGGGTCGAGTCGGCTGAGCGCGGTAGCATGCTGGTAGCAACCGGTCGTTCTCCTCGTTTCCTCGAAGAAGGCGCTGTAGCAGGGTTGCACCATGGTACGAATTACCAGCTGCCCCTCTTGCGGCAGCAAGCGAATCAAGGCGGTTCGACGAGACTGGACCGGCCGCTTTCCCGGTCAGGCGTATACCGTGCCAAACCTCGAATTCCATGAATGCCCGGCCTGTGGCGAGCGGGTCTACGACCGGATGGCGATGCGGAGGATCGAAGCCTCTTCACCCGCCTTCGCGAAGCGGCAACGGGCCGGGAAAACCGCCTGAACGTTCCGCGCCGCTGGCGCGCGTGAGGTTTTCGTGCCTGTACGTCGGTGTTGATGTCGAAAGCGCGGCGATCGGTGGGTATGTCGACGGTGAAGAGTACGGCGCGGAGTTCGCGGTTCGTGCGCTCATCGCTGAAGAGGTGAGCTCGGTGGATGCTCGGCGGGCCGGCTTCATCGAGGAGCCGACCGATCGTGCGAAGCATTGCCCGCACATTGCCCTTGCGACCACCGAGGTCGTCCGGCAACTCGCTCAGGATCTCGTCGACCTTGCCGATATGTTCGTGTACATCGCCGAGGGCGCGGTGCTGGTCATGGCCCTCAGCGATCGATTTGTGGCTCTCACAGACGTTGCTCGGGAACGATGCCGCCGGGCTGTCCGCCACGAACATCGCGGCTGACCAACGAGTGGGAGAGGAAGTACCGAGCCTTCCAGAAGCGTACCCTCGCCGACCGGGACTACGTCTACGTGTGGGTCGATGGCATCCACTTCAACGTCTGGCTGGAGGACGACCCCTCGACGGTCGGGCGGGACGTGGGCGCGAACGTTGTTGTGACCCGCGAGGAAGCCGCCGAGCCGCCTCCCGACCGCGGTTTGTGTGTGTGTCCCGCCGGCTCACACGCCGGGCTGCGTCTTGCCCTTGGCGATGAGCGGGAGGCTTCTCATGCCACCGGAGCCGTCTACCGGCATCGCCCCCAGGCAAGGAAGGCGCGAGGGAAAGCCCTCCCTGCGGACCGCCGAGTAACCGCAGGGAGGGCAGATCATCATCGCCGACGCCGCTCCCCTACTTCCGGGCGACGTCGAAGCGGTCGAGGTTGGTCACCTTGGCCCAGGCCTTGACGAAGTCGCGCACGAACCTCTCCTTGCCGTCGGACTGGGCGTAGACCTCGGCCGCGGCGCGTAGCTCGGCGTTCGACCCGAAGATGAGGTCGACCGGCGTGGCCGTCCACTTGAGCTTGTCTGTCTTGCGGTCCCGGCCCTCGTAAAGCCCCTCGGTCTTGGCCTTCGTCCACTGGGTCGACATGTCGAGCAGGTTCACGAAGAAGTCGTTGGTGAGAGTGCCGGGCTTGTCGGTGAATACACCGTGCGCGACCCCATCGGTGTTGGCGTTGAGCGCGCGCATGCCACCGACGAGCACCGTCGTCTCAGGCACGGTGAGCGTCAGAAGGTTCGCCTTGTCGACGAGCAGCTCGGCCGGCGAGCGCGACTGCCCGGCGGCGTAGTAGTTGCGGAACCCATCGGCAGCCGGCTCGAGCGCGGCGAACGAGATCACGTCCGTCTGCTCCTGGGAGGCGTCGGTGCGCCCCGGCTTGAACGGCACCTGCACGTCGAAGCCCGCGTTCTTCCCGGCTTGCTCGACGGCAGCGTTGCCCGCCAGTACGATGACGTCGGCGAGCGACACCTTCTTGCCCCCGGTCAGGCTGTCGTTGAAATCCTTGTGGATATCCTCGAGCTTCTGCAGAACGGTGACAAGCTCACGCGGCGAGTTGGCGGCCCAGTCCTTCTGCGGCGCCAGGCGGATGCGGGCGCCGTTCGCGCCACCGCGCAAGTCGCTGCCGCGGAACGAAGCGGCCGCTGCCCAGGCGGTGCGGACGAGCTGCGGCACCGTCAAGCCCGAGGCGAGGATCTTCGCCTTGATCGCCGCCGCGTCGTTGTCGTCGATGAGCGGATGGTCGACGGCTGGTACCGGGTCCTGCCAGATGAGCGCCTCCGCGGGCACCTCGGGGCCGAGGTAGCGCGCCCGCGGGCCCATGTCGCGGTGGGTAAGCTTGAACCACGCCTTGGCGAAGGCGAGGCGGAACTCCTCGGGGTTCTCACGGAAGCGCGTAACGATCGTCTTGTAGGCCGGGTCGAACTTCAACGCGAGGTCGGTGGTCAACATGATTGGCGCGTGACGCTTCGCGGGATCGTGCGCGTCGGGCACGAGCATCGCGGCCTGGCCCTTCGCGGGGATCCACTGGGTGGCGCCGGCGGGGCTCTTTGTCTGCACCCACTCGAACGTCATCAGGTTGTCGAGGTAGTTCGTCGTAAACGCGATGGGGTTGGCCGTCCAGGCGCCCTCGAGGCCGCTGGTGACCGTGTCGGCGCCCTTGCCGGTGCCGCACTTGTTCTTCCAGCCGAGGCCCTGCTCCTCGATGCCCGCGGCGGCCGGTTCGGGGCCGACGCACTTGGAGGGATCGTGTGCGCCGTGCACCTTGCCGAAGGTATGGCCGCCGGCAATCAGCGCCACGGTCTCCTCGTCGTTCATGGCCATGCGCCCGAAGGTCTCGCGGATGTCCTTCGCGGCGGCGATTGGGTCGGGCTTGCCGTTGGGACCTTCAGGGTTCACGTAGATGAGGCCCATCTGCACGGCGGCTAGAGGCTTCTCGAGCTTGCGGTCTCCCGAGTAGCGCTCGTCCGCGAGAAACTTCTTCTCGCGGCCCCAGTAGACGAGGTCAGGCTCCCAGTCGTCCGGGCGACCGCCGGCAAAGCCGAACGTCTTGAAGCCCATGGCTTCGAGCGAGACGTTGCCGGCGAGCACCATGAGGTCGGCCCAGGAGATCTTCTGTCCGTACTTCTGCTTGACGGGCCAGAGAAGGCGGCGTGCCTTGTCGAGGTTGGCGTTGTCGGGCCAGCTGTTGAGCGGGTCGAAGCGCTGCTGTCCGCCACCCGCGCCACCGCGGCCATCGCCAACGCGGTAGGTGCCCGCGCTATGCCACGCCATGCGAATGAAGAAGGGCCCGTAGTTGCCGTAGTCGGCCGGCCACCACTCCTGCGAGGTGGTGAGAACCTCCTTGATGTCCTCCTTGACGGCCTTGAGGTCGAGGCTGGCGAACTCCTTCGCGTAGTCGAAGTCGGGGCCCAGCGGGTTCGACTCGGCCGCATGCAGCCGGAGCGGCGAGAGGTCAAGCTGGTCCGGCCACCAGAATCTGTTGTCGCGCGGCATTCCTTCAGCGCGGACCGCGCCTGGAATTACAGAGAGCGCAGTCACGGCTGCAAACACGGCCAGACGCCTGATTGCCTTGCGCTTCACGAGCCCACTCGCAATGTTCTGGCGCTTCGCGGTTTCCGTGCCGATGTCGAGGTTCATGGTCTGCTCCTTGCTGTGATTGTTCATGATCTTCTCCATGGTGTGATTCAGGTCCGGACAGTCAGGTCGAAGCGATCGACGTTCCCCTCGTGCGCCCGCCAGTTGTGGTTCGACGGCATGCCGCCCATCACCGGGCCCTTGCTGGGCCGATTCGTTTCGGCAGTCGTGGGGACGAGGGCGGAAGTGATCGGCTTCGTCTGAGCGCCGACGGCGTGCTGCTCTTCTTGGGTTTCCCCCGCTGCTTCAACGTCTCCTGCTCCTGTTGGCACGTCGCGCAGACCCCGCGCACCTCGACATGTGCATCCACGACGCTGCCGAGCTGCTTCACGGCGTCGGGCAGGCGAAGGCCGTTCAATCGCTCACTCTCGAAGTCGCGCACCAGCCCGCAGCGCACGCAGACGTAGTGGTGGTGCCGGTCGAGGTTCGCGTCGAATCGGACCCTGTCGCGCTGCGGTCCGAGCGTCGTGACCAGCCCGAGGTCGTGGAGCATCCACAACGTCCGGTAGACCGTGTCGAGCGAAACGGTCGGCAGGCGCTGCTGCACGGCGCGGAAGATGGTCTCCGCGTCGGGATGCGCCTCCGTTCCTGCCACCTCTCGAAAGATCTCGAGCCGCTGATGCGTCAGCTTCATGCCCCCGTCCGTGGCGATCACCTTGAGGTGCTCGAGCCTTCGCTCGCTGCGGGTCTGTTCTGACTTGCGCATGGCTCTTAGTTGCGTCTTGGACGCAACTAAGAGCCAATCAGATTCTGGGGCCACGGTCAATCGAGCCGTGGCTTCGGGGGATCCAGTGCAGCCAACCTCGCCCACCCCTCATGGGTTACTTGGCCCGCCGACCGTGGGTCCCGTCCCCTGAGCCGCCCGTTCTTGTATCGATCGGGTAGCGTTGGGCGGCTATGCCCTACGGGTCCACCGGCTCGGGGGCAGTGTCCTGGTCGGATAGCCCGGACAAGCTGGAGTGGAAACGGGCCTGGTCTCACCCACGGCGGCAGCGCTGCCGCAGTCTCCCAGCGGCGACGGCCCTGCGAGCCGGCCGTGTGCGGGGGCAGCAGCCCGGCCACCGCCGAGCATGGGCTACGTGCGTCCCACGCACTACGCGTGGGCGGAGCTGTTGGAGCGCACCTTCGAGATCGACGTTCTTGCCTGCCCGGAGTGTGGGGGACGGCTGCGTCTTCTGGCCACGATCGAGCAGCGCTCCGTGGTCGAGAAGATCTTGCGGAATCTCGGGCTGCCGGTGGAGGCGCCGGTACCGTCACCCGCACGAGCCACTGACCTGCTCCCAGGCTTCGATTGAGTTGCGAGTAGCGCTCGTATCGTGAACTTGAGCCACGAAAACGAATCACGGGCACGAATCACGACCGCCGCCGAGGTGCGCCCGCGATGCGGCAAACGGGGTGACCCCGTGCCTTGCGGCCCGGATGCAGCGCCCGGATGCGGCGGTGGACACGGTCATTGTCCGCCCCGTAATGCGGTTCGGCCGGGGTTCAAGCAATGTCCAATAGGCAGTGTCGGCGGCGTACGCCCCTTGCCAAGCCGCACGCCGTCGACGCTTGAATTGTGGTTTGCGAAGGTTCAAACGTGCGCTTCCGATCGCAGGTCGCTCTGGAGGTGAACTCGATGGGTGCAGGAAAACTCGACGGCAGGATCGCCGTCATCACGGGTGCGGCGAGCGGGATCGGCCGGGCGATCGCCGTTGCCTTCGCGGCGGAAGGCGCACGCGTCGTTGCGGCGGATGTGAACGCGCAGGGACTTCGCGAGATCGAAGGCGAACGGATTCTCGCCGTACCCACGGACGTGACGGTGGAGGGCGAGGTCAGGAACATGGTCGAAACGGCGTTGTCGCGTTTCGGCCGCATCGACATCTTCTTCAACAATGCCGGACTCGGCGACTACACTCCCATCGAGTCGCTCGGGGACGGACAGTTCGAGCGTGTGGTGCGCGTGCACCTGTTCGGCGGGCTGTACGGTCTGCGCGCGACGATGCCGGTCATGCGCCGCCAGGGGCAAGGGCGTATCGTCAACATGCTGTCACGCGGCGCCGAAATGGCCGCGCCCGGCTGGGCCGCCTATGGTGCAGGGAAGGCTGGTCTCTTCGCGCTCACCCGGGTCGCGGCCGCCGAATGCGCCGGGACCGATATCTTGGTCAACGGTATGATCCCGGGGCCGACGCGCACCGGCATGATGAAGGGCGAAGGGTTGCAGGAACCGGAGGCCGTCGTGCCGAGCGCCCTCTGGCTGGCGACGCTGCCGGCCGGCGGTCCGTCGGGCAAGGCATTCTGGAACATGCAGGAGTATCACCTGTTCGCGAATTAGGAGGGCCGACGATGGACGATCTCCAGAAGCTGCTGATCGAGCGCGAGTGCGAGCGTCTGGTCACGAAGTATTGCCACCTGGTCGATCACGGCCAGGCGGCGCAGGTGGCCGAGTTGTTTACCGAAGACGGGGTCTGGGCCTCGCCGGAGGCCACCATGACCGGCCGCGAGCAGATCCGTGCCGGTTTCCAGCGGCGTCAGGAAGACACGGCACGCATGTCGCGCCACGTCTGCTGCAATCTGCTGGTCGAGGTCGTGGACGAGGATCACGCCGGCGGCGTCGTGTACCTGACCCTGTACAGGGCCGACGGCGATCCGGCGCGACGCGTCTCGCCCTCGGCTGCACCGAGCGTGGTCGGCGAATATCGCGACCGCTTCCGGCGCACCCCGGACGGCTGGCGCTTCGCCAAGCGTGAGATCGAGGTGAGCTTTCTCGGGGGATGAGTCGGTCGACCAAGCCGCACCAAGCGCGATCTGGCGCTCTCCTACGGTAAACGCCGCCCGATGCGCCGCCACGCCGTCATTAACTCGAAAACCTGGAACGTCGATGCGACGGAGTAGACGCCGTCGAACGGCACATGCCGCAGTCAATGATCAACCCCGGGACGGAGCGGCAAGATCGCCTACAACACTCAGGCCCAAACGGGGCGTGCAGCGCGACGGTCGGCCTGATCAATTCCGACGGTTCGGGTAGCCAGATCGCGCCGTTCCACGGCGTGGAGTCGGCCTGCTCGCCGGGCGGCACTGCGGACCCGGGCAAACAACGGGGCAAACAATTCACTCCGGCGACAATCAACATGCCTGTCTTCCCTCTCCCAATTCGACTCACCCGGCGACGGCCTGGGTGCACAAAGAGTCGGCCGTAGCGTCGAGGGCACAGCGCACGCACAGCAAGTGCGCCGTCTCGTTCTGCTCAGGGGCGGCGCAGAGGAACTGAGTGCGCCTTTCACAGAGAGCACAGGTAGAGAGCGGAATGTCGGCATGGGGTGTGACCATCCAGCGACGGTCGTTCAACAGCACTTGCACCACGCCTCTGGCGCGCGCACGGTCGAGGACGTGCTCGATCCGGATTTGTCGATCGTATGGCGTCCGCGCTGGGAACAAGGCGCTGCCGCCGGCGAAGGAAACATATGCGATGTCTCGCTTCATAGATGCTGCTCTGAGTCGTCTCACGACGCTCGACCTCGTTTCACATAGTGACGGTTGCGCGGCGCCCGCACGCGATGACCTGCGCCGACCGCTTCCCGAAGCGACCGGGGCGGGCGCGTGCCCTGACCAAGCCCGCCCTGATGGCCACATTCGAGCGCGTTGATCACGGGCTGCGTCACCAGCTTCGGGGGTGCGCAGGCGACGACCATGTTGACGACACCGCCTTGCGGCACGAGGCATCCGCGTTCATCCTGGTGAGCACGAACCGGCGGCTGGAGTCGGGCAGAGGTTGCGGATCACGAATCAACCAACGGACGAACGGGGTACGGCCATGCGCACGAAGATCGGCATTGTCACCGGAGGGGGCGACTGCCCCGGCCTCAACGCGGTGATCCGCGCGGTGGTGAAGGCAGCCACTCGACACAACTGGGAGACGCTGGGCTTCCTGGGCGGCTATGACGGCATGCTCGAGCCGCGGCGTTATCGCCGGCTCGACTATCGCGACGTGGGGGGCCTGCTGCAGCGCGGCGGCACGATCCTCGGGACCGGTAACCGCGGGCGCTTCGCGGCCAAGGTGGGCCACGGGGAAGCGCAACGCATCCCGACCGAAGTTTTGGACGGCGCGAAGCGTGGCTGCGAGGCGCTCGGCCTGTCGGCCGTGATTGCCATTGGCGGCGACGGGTCGCTGAGCATCGCGCAGCAGCTCCACGAGCATGGCATCCCGATCGTCGGCGTGCCGAAGACGATCGACAACGACCTGGCGGCCACCGTGATGACGTTCGGCTTCGACTCCGCGGTCGCCTGCGCCACCGACGCGCTGGACCGGCTGCACAGCACTGCCGAGAGCCATCAGCGGGTCATGGTGCTGGAGGTGATGGGACGCTACGCGGGCTGGATTGCCATCTACGCCGGCATTGCCGGCGGCGCCGACGTGATTCTGATGCCCGAGATCCCGTTTCGCTACGAGGGAATCAGCGCAAAGATCGCCGAGCGCGAGCAGGCCGGCCGTCACTTCAGCATCGTGGTGGTGGCCGAGGGCGCCCGGCCGGAGGGTGGCGAGTTCGTAACCATCAGCGCCGAGCGCCAAGACCGCGAAGCCCGCCTGGGCGGCATCGGCGCACAGGTGGCCGCCGAGATCGAGCGCCGGACGGGCAAGGAGACCCGCGTCGTCGTCCTCGGCCATCTGCAGCGCGGCGGCGCCCCCACCAACTTCGATCGCGCCCTGTGCACGCTCTTCGGCACGACGGCAGTGGAGCTGATCGCTGCGCGCCAGTTCGGACAAATGGTGACGTACACCGGTGCGCAGGTCAGCAGCGTGCCACTCGCGGACGCGATCGGGCACTTGCGCCGGGTCCCGCTGGACAGCGGCTTCGTGCGCGCGGCTCGGGCGCTCGGCATCTGTCTCGGCGACTGAGCCGCCCGACGTGGCACGACCGGATGGCTCTTCCAGCGACTCATTTCGTTGAGACCGTCGGGCGCTGCAATCGCGCAACCAAGACCGTTTCCGGCGTGGCCGCGCCGTCAATTCGCAGCTGCCAGAGGCGCGTGGCCATACCGCAGGCGCAGCCGTTTCTCGATCCCGACGACGGCGTAGATCAGCAACCCGGCTCCAAGAATCATCGCCCATTCCACAAAGCCCAACGGTGCGCTTCCGAAGGCGGCGGCCTCGATGGTAGCGAAATTGTCATCCGTCAGCACCATGTCGGCCGCCTCCTTGGCGACCTCGGTACCGGTAATGCCCATGGCAACCCCGATGTCGGCGCGGCGCAGCGCCAGCGCGTCATTGACACCGTCCCATGTCATCGCCACCACGTGCCCCGAGGCTTGGAGCGCCTCCACGAGGCGCAGCTTCTGCTCCGGCGCGACGCGCGCGAACGCCGCCGAGCCCGCCGCAACCGCGGTGAACTGCGCGTCGGTCAAATCCTGTAGCTGCCTGCCGGTGAGGACAACCGGAGCCCCGTCGGCAGCCGCGGCGCTATCCAGGCCGATTTGGCGGGCGATGGCGCCTGCCGTGCCCGCATGGTCCCCAGTGATCATCTTCACCCTGATGCCGGCATACCATCTACATCCCGCCTGAATCGCATCGCAAACGGTAGGTTGCTGAAATATGGCCTGTGTTCGTCGTCGTCGTGACCGGTGGTTCGTGGATTTCCGCGACCGGGACGGGAAGCGCCGCTGGGAAACCTATGATACTCGCAAGGAAGCCGACGACGCTTTGTCCAAGAGGCTGCAGCAGCTGAAGCGTGGCACGTGTCGCGCGCCTGCCGAGCTGCCCACCTTCCGCAAAGTCGCCAAAGACTGGCTCGCCAGCAAGGCTGACCGCCGCGTGTCCACGCTGGCGCAGTGGCAGGTCCATCTCGACCTGCACATTCTTCCAGCGTTCGCCAATCTTCGGCTTGACCAGATCAGTGTGGCCGATGTCGAGCGCTTCCGCGACGAACGACGCAAGGCCGGCCTCGCGCCGCAGAGCGTAAACAAGTTGCTCACGACGGCTGCGGAGGTGTTCAAGTATGCGGCCCGCCATGAGCTGACCGACCGCAACCCGGCTGCCGTTGCCGAGCGCTGCCGGCTGAACGCGGCTGAAGTCGTGATCGGTGTCGAGAACGGCGCTGAGGACAATACCGCGCTGCGCCCGGATGAGGTGCTCTCACCAGAGGGAGCGGCACCGCTCATTGCTGCGTCCGACGTGGGCTTCTACCAAACGTATTTTCTGACGGCGGTCTTGACCGGTGCTCGGGTGGGCGAGCTGAGCGCGCTTATCTGGAATGACGTCGATCTCGATGCTGGCACCGTCGCGATCCGGCCGACGGTTTCCTGGGCCAAGCCGCGTGGGACGGCTGGGCTCGCCAAGCCACGTTTCTACGAACCCAAGACCAAGAGTTCACGTCGCACCATTCCACTCCCGCCCGAGCTGGTAAGCACACTGCGCCGTTGGAAGCTCGCGTGCCCCCCGAGCCCGTCAAATTTGGTGTTCCCCAACGCGGAAGGGAGCCCACGCCACCGCAGCACCATCGCGCACGACGGATTACGGCCAGCGCTGAAGCGCGCCGGCCTGCGCCCGGTCACGATTCATTCCCTGCGTCACACCTTCGCACTTGAACCCGAAGAGGCGCTTGAAATGATTGAGGCATTTCGCGCCTAGTGTTGCACCGTGTGGCGCCTTGTGGCGCCGCTTGGCCCCCCGGGGACCAAAGCCATTTTAGCCATTCACCGCTAAAGGCGCGCGATCAACAAGGTAGCAAGCACCGTATGGCAAATCGCGTCGGCCTACCGTACCTGAAGACAGTCGACACGTGCGCAGAACGTACCTGGTGATCAGTGCTGCAAGGCACTGACAAGGCGCTGAAAATCGGCCGACCCGCGCAGCGACGAACGACCTACGGCAATCAGACGGTCGATCGCTTCGTCATCCAGGTTGAAGCTCGTGGGCAGCTCGTTGAAATACGGCCCGCTGCTCCGGGTCTGTAATCGAATCGAAGTCGACGTTCGTTACGTACGACTGGATGTGGCGCCCCTGCGCATCGGGCGGCATCTCGCGAACCCACTGGTCGAGACTAGCGCGCAAGAGCTCAAGTGTCTCGAAATTGTACCCATAGATCTGCACATCGCTGACCGCGTTGACCGTTGTCGCCAACGATGGAGCCGCCGGTGACAAACTGAATTCCGGCTCCGGATGCACCTCGGCATTCACGACGACCACCGCGATGTGTGCCGGATGCGTGGTGCCCAGTTGCTCGAAGCGCTCGCGCAGACCACCCGAGAGCGTGGCACTCTCGAGCGGCCCCCGGAGTCCGAGATTGTCGCTCACACCGCCGTCCACCAAGTGGACGTACTTGCGCTTTCCGCTGAGATATCCCTGCACGGCTTGGGCGAGACGAATGCGCCGCGGAGAGGTCCGTTCTTCCAGTGCTTGCTGGAGCCATGGAAGCGGCTCGAAACCGCACTCGCCTGCATAGCTCCGCAGCGTGATCGGTACGACTCGTCGGATACTCATGTGCGCCTCCGAGGTGATCGGGCAGTCCGCCCGTCGGAGGTTGCAGGCAGCGGCCGGCGAGAGATCGCTTCCGCTTCGACAGGGCGCACTCCGAGCCCGCGCATAATGAGCGCCGCCACGGCTGTACCGGTTTGTTCCGCGTCGACACGATTGTCGATCACTGCCCGCATCGTGGCGGCGACGGGACCAACGCACAGCGCGGCCGCCGCATCCTCGTCGCTGTACGTGAATCGGCCGCTCCGCTTGCCCATGCGGAGGCTGGCAAAAACGGGACGGAGCATCTGTGCGAGCAGGCTCGGAGTGCTGCTCCATACACGCAGGAGCCCAGCCGCCCACATCGGCTCATTCTTCGCCTGCAGCATGAAACGTCGCGTGCCGATCGAGACCCGCTCGGCCGGGTCGGTCACTCGCGCGTAGCTCCTGGTGATCTCGTTCTGCAGTCGCTCTGCACCTTCCACGATGGCCGCTTCGAGGAGCTCCTCGCGCGTGCGGAAGTAGTTGTAGAAGGTGCCGGTCGCAACGCCGGCGAGCGCGGCGATCTCGTGGATTGCGGGTACACGCATGCGGCTCCCACTGAAAAGGGCCAACGCTGCGTCGATCAGCAGCGTCCGAGTACGGGCGCGCACGCGACTAAGAGGCACGGCCGTCGATCTCGATTTCCCATGAGCCATCCGGTGACTTCCTAGACGGAAGTGAATTGCGCTTCAAGAATTGACAGAACATTCATTTTCCTATTAAAGCGTCAGTCGAGCATTTGACGCTGAGCTGCAAAGGAGATTGTGGAATGAAGAGCGGCAAGACGTGTTCGATTCTGATCGCTCTGGCCGGGATGGCCGTTGCGTCGAGCGGTTGCGCAAAAGCCAAGCCCGCTCGTCCCGCGGGATTCGTCGACGCATCGCCCCGTTCACCCTCAAGCCCTGGTAGGTCCACATGAAGATCAATCAGCGATCAGGTCCGGCAACGATGGTCCAATTCCGCGGCCGATCTCTGCAATGGCGCTGCGATGCGGTGGCGATTCTCGCCATCGTCGCGGCGACGCTGCTCCCCGTCGCTCGCAGCGACGCGGCCGACGTTGCGCCTCCGAACATCGTCTACATCCTCGCCGACGATCTCGGGTGGAAGGATGTCGGCTTTCACGGCTCCGACATCAAGACGCCCAGCATCGATGCGCTGGCGCGTGATGGCGCCCGGCTCGAACAGTTCTACGCCGAGCCCATGTGCACACCTACGCGAGCCGCGCTGATGACCGGTCGTTATCCAATGCGATACGGGCTTCAGACCGCGGTCATTCCTTCGGCCGGAACATACGGCCTCGCCACCGACGAGTGGTTGTTGCCGCAGGCGCTGAAGGAGGCGGGGTACGAAACCGCGATTGTCGGCAAATGGCACCTCGGGCATGCCAAGCGCGAGTACTGGCCACGGCAGCGCGGCTTCGACCACCAATATGGGCCTCTGCTCGGTGAAATCGATTATTTCACGCAAGCCGCGCACGGCAAGCGAGATTGGTTTCGCGACAACAAGGCCTTTCCGGAGAAGGGCTATGTCACGACCATGCTCGGTAACGAGGCCGTGAAGCTCATTCGCGCGCACGACCCCAACCGGCCCCTGTTTCTCTACCTCGCCTTCACCGCGCCGCACGCGCCGTATCAGGCGCCACCGGAGTATCTCGACCAGTACAAGCGCATCAGTGATCCAGCCCGCCGGGCGTATGCGGCGATGATCGCTGCGATGGACCACGAGATCGGGCGCGTGCTCGAAGCGCTCGAAGCCCGCCACATGCGCGACAACACGTTGATCGTCTTCCACAGCGACAACGGTGGCCCGCGCTCGGCGAAGTTCACCGGCGAGGTGGATACTTCGAAGGGAACCATCCCGTGCGACAACGGACCGTTCCGCGATGGCAAGGGGACGCTCTACGAGGGCGGGACGCGCGTTGTCGCACTCGCGAACTGGCCAGGGAAGATCAACGCCGGCATCGCAGTCGACCAGCCCATCCATGTCGTCGACATGTATCCGACGCTCGCTGGTCGCGCCGGGGCGGCGCTCACGAAGACGAAGCCGCTGGACGGCGTCGACGTGTGGTCAACGATCAGCACGGCCCAGCCTTCGCCGCGCGACGAAGTGGTTTACAACATTGAACCGTCTGGCGGTGCGGTCCGGAAGGGCAGTTGGAAGCTCGTCTGGCGAGCCAATCTTCCAACGCAGATAGAACTCTTCGATCTCGCAACAGACCCGTCGGAACAGGCCAACGTTGCCGGGAAGAACCCCGAGAAAGTGACCGAGTTGCAGAATCGCATCGAGGCATTGGCTCGCGAAAGTGTTCCGCCACTGCTCATGAAGGAAGCGTTCGGCGTCACATGGAGAGCGCTCACCAGCAGCACCTCACTCCCCGATGAGGAGAGCGAAATCCAGATGGAGCCATGAGGAAACGCGCTACGAAGGCAGCAGGCCATCGGAACACTAGACGAAGGATGTGACGATGAGGCGACTGACGGCAATTATCGTGACGACAGCAATAGTTTGCATCGCTGCCGCGAGCACACCGGCGGCGGAGATCGGCCACTTCAACGGCGGCTTCTTGAACATACGCGACTACTTCGTGCCGCAGCCGGCCGGGGTTTATGCGGCACTCTACAATTATGTGTACATCACCGGCCGCCTCAACGATCGCCACGGTGATGCAATCGATTCCGTAACCGTCAATCCGGGGGGGCCTTCCGGCTTGACCCTCGGCATCGACGTAAACGTGGACTTGTATGCGCTCGCGCCGGCGGTGATCTGGGTGCCGGACTGGACTCCGTTCGGATTGAAATTCGGTGCGTTGATCTCGCCAACGTTTGCCAATGCGAGCCTGGAGGCGGCGTTGTCCACGGCAACCGCTCACGGCGGCAACATCGAGGCCGGGAGCTTTGGCGTCGGCGACCTGTTTGTACAACCCGTGTGGATCGGATGGGCGCCCCAGCATTTCGATCTCGCATTCGCCTACGGCTTCTACGCGCCAGCCGGCAGGTACGACACGACGACCGTAACGCTCCCGGATGGGAATGCGGTCAGGGCCGAAGAATCTGACAACCTTGGGTACGGCTTCTGGACACAACAACTCCAGGCATCCGGTGCGTGGTATCCGTGGACCAATAAGGCAACGGCGGTCGCAACCTCGCTCACCTACGAGAACCACCAGAACAAGGAAGGCTTCGATCTCAAGCCCGGCGACAACCTGACCCTCAACTGGGGTATCGGCCAATTCCTCCCGCTGACGAAGGACCATAATCTCTTGGTCGAGATCGGCCCCGCCGGATACGACAGCTGGCAGGTCACCGACGACAGCGGAAGCGACGCATCGAATGGTGTACACGATCAGGTCCACGGCGTCGGCGGCCAGCTTGGGCTCGCATATATTCCGTGGTCCCTGGCGCTGACGTTCCACGCTTTCCACGAGTTCTCTGCCAAGGACCGCTTTCAGGGCGACGCGTTCGGCCTCAGCGTGGCGAAGAAACTCTTCTGAGGTCTGCATGCGGTTCCCTTGGGAGCATTGTTCTTTAGATCTCTTGCTAACCCCGTGACGCACCGCATTCACCAACAGCGTGAAGGCTGGTGAGGAGACTGGCGTCGGCTTGGGTAATAGAGGTGCTAGCCAGCAAACGGAGCACACCAGTCCTCGAGTACCCGCCTGAGACGACGCTTGATGATATGAGGCTGCGCCAGTTCTTCAGGGACATAGGCGAGGCCGAACCCACCCAGTGCCGCGTTTAAGCATCTGGGTAGTCCCGTTGAACGCAGGCTGACCGTCGACGTGCACCTTGAGGAATTTCGCGGCTCCGCTATCTCGTCGAGAATCACGCGCCGATTCTGGCCACGGCCCTGGTGCTGGCTCTTCAGCCAACCTT
>Ga0316626_10000086_pt1 | contig 32148 bp, 10 predicted proteins | sample OWC_Aug_T1_C1_D5_FD_207656 | JGI IMG/M metagenome (GOLD analysis project Ga0316626, IMG submission 207656) | Wetland soil microbial communities from Old Woman Creek delta, Ohio, United States - OWC_Aug_T1_C1_D5_A | ecosystem: Environmental > Terrestrial > Soil > Wetlands | place: USA: Ohio...
CTCGGGGACGGTCAGGCTGACGTTGCGCAGCGCGTGCACCTCGCGCTCGCCCGACCTGTAGGTCTTCGTGACCTGCTTGAGGACTATCGCGTTCTCGGCCGTCGGGCGCCCATCCCCGTGCGCGCCTGCGCCGTCCTCGCCCCCGTCGCCGCCCCCGCGCACCGCCCTCTCACTCATACCTCAGCGCCTCCGTCGGCCGCTCGAGCGCGGCCCTCCTTGCCGGATAGTAGCCGGCGACCGTCACCGCGCCCATCGCGACGAGGGCCGCGGCCGCCACGACCCACCACGCGAGGTGGGGGGGGGCGATGAGGGCACCGCCCGCCAGGGCCCCCAACGCCCACGTCGCGAGCGCCCCGACGCAGAGCCCTGCGACGAGCCCGATGGCGCCCAGCAGCGCGACCTCGGCGAGCACCAGGCGCGACACCTGCCGTCGCCTCGCGCCCGTGGCCCTGAGCGTCGCGAGCTCCGACCTGCGCTCCGCGACCGTCACGAGCATCGTGTCCGACACGCCCGCGACCAGCATGAGGGCCATCACCGAGGTGACCGCCCACAGCCACGAATCGAGCGCGCGCTGCGTCTGCCCGTACGCGCGCTCGAAGGAGTCGCGGTCCCAGCCGTCGTCGCGCGCGAGCGTCAGGGGGACGGCGCGGCCCAGCTCGTCCTCGAGCGCGCCCACGTCCGTCTTCGTGCCGTCGGCCACCGTCACGACCAATCGGGGGTAGTAGTAGACGCCCCCGTCCTGCTGGCCGAGCGCGCGCAGCAGCGGGTGGACGGGGACGTAGACGCCATCGTCGAGCCCCCCGCCCATGCCCGGGGCAAGCAGCCCCACGACCGTGGCCGTGAACGGCCCCCTGACCGCCGAGGTCCAGTCCGGGGCCGCGTCCAAGGGGTACTCCCCGGCCGACGGGAACCGCCACGGGTCCGCGGACGCGTCGGGCCCGAGCGACACGGTCACGTTCACCTCCGCGCCCGGGAAGAGGCTCTCCCTCGCCGACGCGCCGAGCACGCAGACCAGGCCCGTCGCGTTCTCGTCGTCGGCCGTGAGCCACCGACCGGCCGACAGGGGGGCCGTGGGTGATATGCCCGGTGGCGACGCGATGGTCTCGCCCGCCGGCTTGGGGAGGATGCCCCAGAGCACGCAGCGCGCCCCCTCGCGGGGTACCGAGAGCGTGAGCTCCACGACGGGGTCGAGGGCCCACCCCTCCCCGTAGATCCCGGCCCCGGTCCCCTCCAGGTAGGTCGCGACGACGGCCCCGAGGAGCGCGAGGTCGGAGGAGCTGTAGGGGGTGGGGGACTGGTGCTCCAGGGTCACATGCGTGGGACGGGGGCGCCCGAGCTCGTCCTCGACCTCGCGGTGGAGCCCCGCCGACATGGACGCGAACACGACGAAGAAGGCCACTGCCACCGCCACCCCCGCGGCCGCGAGGGTGGACCTGAGGGGGCGGCGGGCGATGCCCCGCGAGACGTATCGCCAAGCCGTGAGCGGCTCTGGGCCTGTCGACCCCATCGGCGGTCGGATTGAGGGCGAGCGTATTTATGGCTGTTGGTGGCGAGATTGACGCCGCCCGCCGCGGGCCTGGACGCCATCGGCTCAGGCGAGCCGCCTGCGCCTCATGAGGATGACGTAGCCGCCCGTGGCAGCCACCGCGATTATGAGGGCCACGAGGAGCGCGGTCCCCCCGCCCCTCATGACGCTCGGCGGGGGCGTGGGCGGGGAGGGCGGGCCCTCTGACTTGAGGCGCGTGACCTGGATGTCGACCTTGGCGTCGTTGCCCGCGAGGTCCCTGGCCACGACGGTGATGTTCTGGACGCCGTATCGCAGGTGGATGGTGTAGTTGAACCGGCCCCGGCCGTCCACGGGCACCCCGATGCCGTTGATGGCGAGGGACGAGCCCACGTCGGTCCTGCCCGTCACGTTGACGGCCTCGTCGTAGGTCGTGCCCGAGTACGGGCTCTCGACCACCAGCGAGGGGGGCTCGGTGTCCAGGATGATGTGGACAACGACCTTGGCCACGTTGCCGAGCGCGTCGCGCGCCTCCACCAGGACGATGTTCTCGCCGCTCACGAGCGACGTCGTGCCAGAGAAGGTGCCGTTCGGCAGCACCGCGACGACCACGCCCTCGATCGTCAGCTCCACGTCGGGGGCGGTCGTGCCCTCCACGCGGTAGAGCGCCTCGTTCGTCTCGAGGTAGTCACGCGGGGGGCGCGTGACGGTGAGGGGCGCTGGCTGGGTCCTCCTTATGACGGTGCGGTTCACCTGGGCCTCGTTGCCGGCCCGGTCCCTGGCAGTGACGACGATGAGGTTCGTGCCCTCCACGAGGTCCACCACATGCTCGTAGCTGCCGTTGACGGGGAGCGCGAACCCCCCGCCCACCGACAGGACCAACCCCTCCTCCATCTCCACCCTCCCCGCGACCCGGACGCGGTCGTCCTTGGTCAGGAGTGGCCTGCCCTCGGCCGGTGAGTCGATGGTCACCCAGGGGGGCGTCGTGTCGAGCCTCACGTGGAGCGCGACCGTTGCCCCGTTCCCCGCGGCGTCGCGGGCCGTGACGAGGAGGAGGTTGTCGCCCTCGGCGAGGTCGACCGCGAGCTCGAACGAGCCGTCGGGGCCGGCGGCCGTCGTGGAGCCCAGGGCCGTGACGGTCGCGCCGGCCTCTGTCCTGCCGAGGACCGGGAGCCGGCGCTCCCGCGTGAGGGCCCTGTCGAGGGGGGAGTCGATGGCGAGCGGGGGCGCCACCGTGTCGAGCGTGACGTTGGCCAGGAGCAGCCGCGTGTTGCCCGCCCGGTCGCGCGCGAGCACGCGCACGATGTTCGGGCCCTCGTAGAGCCTCACCATCTCCCTGAAGGAGTTGTCGGCGCCGATGGCCTGGGGGAGGTTGTTGACCCACACCTCGAGGTCGGCCTCCAGCACGCGGCCCTCGACCTGGACCAGGGTGGAGTTGGTGAGCAGCCCGTCCTCGGGGGCGAGGAGTGCCAGCCGGGGCGGCACCGTGTCGATGGTGATGTTGACCGTGGCGTTCCCCAGCATGCCCGCGACGTCCTCGGCCTGGACCGTGATGGCGTGCTTGCCGTCCGGGATGTCGAGGTCCATCCTGATGGAGGCGACGTTGCCGAGCTCCCGCCACGGGTCTCCGTCGATGCGCATGCGCGCGGCCCTCAGGCCGCTGCCGCCGTCCGTGGCCGCCGCGACGAGCAGGACCGCGCTCCGGTTGAGCAGCGCGCCCTCGAGGGGCTCGGCGATGGTGACGGAGGGGACGTGCAGGTCGCGGAGGATGATGAGGATGGTCCGGCTGCGGTTGACGCGCTCGAGCTGGGTCGCGCTCTCGGCGGCCTTCGAGGCCGTCATCGCGTATGGGGACCAGGGGTTGCGCGCCATGTCCACCATCGACCACTCCTCCGCGTTGAAGAACGGGATGTGGCCGAGGAGGTCCGTCTCGAGCTCGCGGTAGGTCTCGTTCGTCGCCTGGGAGGCCATGAGCACGCGCGCGCCCGGCACCGGCACGCCGTTCTGCCACTGGACGTCGATGTCGATGCGCCACCAGACGCGGATCCAGCCCTCCTCGTAGACGTTGCCGGACATGTAGCCCACGGTCGTCGAGTAGCAGTCGATGCGCGCGCGCCTCACCGCCAGGTCCGCCGTCGCGCTGCCGGTGACGCGGCAGTTGCGCAGCTGGACCGTCAGGTCCTCGGCGTAGAGGCCCTCCAGCGTGCTGCCTGTGATTATGAGGTCCTCGACGCTGTAGACCTGCGTGAGGGGCGCGAGGTTGTCGCCGGCGAGGAAGACACCCCACTTGTTGCCGTCTATTGTGTCGTCCTCGATCGTGGGCATCTCCTTCATGGCGTTCACGCGCAACCCGGCCAGGCCGTTGCCGGTGATCGCGTTCTCGGTGACCTCGAGGACGTTAATGCCCTGGCTCCAGATGCCGTTGCCGCCGTTGCCCTCGACTTTGTTCTGCCTGATGTAGATGCGGGCCCTCGGCACCTCGAGCGCGGTGTCCGTCGTGGCCTTGATGCCGTTGCCGCCATTGCCCACCACCGTGTTGCCCTCGACCGTCAGGTCGCCCAGGCAGTAGAGGGTCATCCCGTTGCCCGCGTTGCCACGCATCACGTTGTCCGTGACGTCCACGACGCTCGTGTCCGACGAGCCCGTGGCCATGAGCGTCTCGGTCGCGTTGATGTTCCCGATGAACTGGTTGCCGTCGATGGTCAGGCGGCCGGTGGTGATGACATAGAGCACGCGCTCTGTCGCGTCGTTGTAGGAGACGTTGTTCCCGGTGATCGTGGCGTTGAAGTCGCCCCGGCCGATGGTGAGGCCCACGGTCGTGTCCCAGACCCTGTTGTGCCTGATGCGGTTGTCCCTCAGCACCATGTCGGGGGCGGTGCCCGAGTTGCTGAGCATCGCCACGTCCCAGACCGTGTTGTGCTCCATCGTGTTGTTGGCGATGACGATGGGATGCGTCACGTCGCGCAGGTCGCAGTAGAGGCCGTAGTCGCCGTAGTTGTAGCTGATGTCGTTCCTCTCCACGTGGGGAGCGGCCTCTATCTGGCGCACCTCCGCGTCGATGGTGCTGTTCAGGTGGATGCCCGTGCCCGCGTTGTTGACCACCGTGTTGCGCATGACCTCCATCCGGCCCCGCTGCACGACGCCGCCCCGGTCGGGAACGCCCGAGCCGCCGTAGTAGAACTGGTAGCAGTAGTCCACGGCCAGTATGCCGATGCCTCGGTTGCCGCTCACCGTGTTGTCCTCCACGAGGAGATCGGAGTCGAGCTCGACCAGGCCCGTGTAGTAGCCCGAGACGTACCTGTAGAGGTACATCGTGGCCCAGTTGAGGTTGCCGGACATTGTGTTGTTGCGCAGGATGTAGTCCGCCTTGAGCTGCGAGCTGCCAGCGAGCCCGGCCTGGGAGTTGTATATCCACTGGTACAGGAAGGCGGCGTAGCCGTAGTTTCCGTTCACCGTGTTGCGCTCGAGGACGATGTCGCCGTCCAGGACGACGTCCGTCGAGTCGGTGTAGCCCGCCTGGGCGTACCTGTAGAGGTAGATACCGTCGTAGAGGTTGTTGGAGACGTTGTTCCCGATGTACGACACGTCGCCGATGATGTGGGTGTCGCCGGCGGTCGCGCGGTCGCTGTAGGCGCCCAGGGAGATGAGGAGGCCCGAGTAGCCGTTGCCCGTGACCGTGTTGCGAAGGAAGGTGACGTTCTGGTAGATGTTGGCGGACCTGGACCGGGAGGAGGACGAGTAGCACTCGATGTACACCCCTCCGCCCTCGTTGCGGCGGATGGTGTTGTCGCGGACGTAGATGTCCCCGGTTATCTCCGTGTTGCCCTGCGTGCTCTGGTAGTTCCACAAGTCCGCGTAGAAGTAGAACCCGTAGCCCTTGTTATCCTCGATGGTGTTCCCCTCGGCGGTGACCGTGCCGTTGAGGATGGCGTGGCTCGATGAGTAGCAGGCGGCGTGCTTGTTGTAGTAGAAGCCGTGGTAGCCCGAGTTCTTGGACAGCGTGTTGCCGATGAACGTGGCGTTGGACGTGACCCTCGCCACGCCCCGCTCGGCGCCCATCTCCTTGTAAGCGTCGTAGTACACGTAGCCGCCGTAGCCGGCGTTCGCGCTCAGGGTGTTGCCCCTGAACACCACGTCGCCGCGCACGTCGGCGTCCGAGCCGTAGTAGCTGCGCGAGTAGGCGTAGACGTAGGCGCCGTAGCCGAGGTTGCCCGTGAACGTGTTGTTGACGAACCGGACCTGCCCCCTCACGAGGGCGGAGGCGTTGGGGTCGCCCCTGTTCTTCTGCGCATAGGAGTAAATGTAGACGCCACCGTACCCCTGGTTGCGTGCGATGGTGTTGCGGTCGAAGAGGATGTCGCCCGTGATGGAGCAGTAGGCCGAGTAGGACGCGTAGGCCTGCCTGTAGATGTAGACCCCGGAGCCCAGGTTGTCCTCGATGGTGTTGTCCCTGAACAGAACGTCACCGTCGTTGGTGCACACGCCCTTCTCGCCGCGGTCGGTGTTGGAATAGCTGTTGACGTAGAAGGCGTGGCCGCCGTTCTTGGATATGGTGTTGCCCTCCATCCGCAGGTCGATGCGGGCCTTGGCGTCGTGTCCGTACTGCTCGTAGATGGAGTTGTAGAAGTAGACGGTGTAGCTGTCCTTGTTGCCCGTGATCTTGTTGCCGACCATGTTGATGTCCGAGTCGATGAGGGCGTCCGAGCCGTAGTAGATGGACATCGAGTTCTGGTAGTAGACCGTGATGGATGCCGAGTTGTCCTTGATGGTGTTGTTGTTGACGTTGATGGCGCCCTTGGACGTTATCTTCCCGTGGTCGGCGCCCTGGTAGTTGTACATGTAGGTGTAGACGTAGAGGGAGTAGCCGCGGTTGGACACCATCGAGTTGCCCTCGATTGTTATGTTGGTGAGCATCTCGAGCTCCTTGCTCCAGAAGGCGTACATGTATCGGTAGATGTACACCCCGCCACCGAGGTTGGCCAGGAACCTGTTGTCCCTGATGGTGATGTTGCCCGTCATCACCGCGGGGTAGTCCTCCCTGTCGAGGTAGGCGTAGAGGTAGATGTACAGACCGTAGCCGTCGTTGTTCGCGAACGTGTTGCCCTTGATGAACGGGCTGCTCTTGCCCGCGTACCACACCGTCATCTGTACCCCGTCGCTCTCCATGTCGAAGACGTCGGAATCGGTGAGCGTGAAGTCACCGGTGTAGACCTCGATGCCGTAGATGGCCTCGGAGAGCTCGGAGTTGCGTATCGTGGTGGTGTTGTAGGCGATGAACCTGTAGTGGGCGGACCTGTCCGCGGCCGTGATGTTCCCGTTGGTGAAGGTGAGCGAGCCCGTTGAGAGGACGTAGAGGTAGAACTCGGCGTCATAGGTGCAGTCGAACGTCACATTGCACAGGTTCATCTGGAGCGGCGCGTAGACATAGATGTGGCCGGCCATGAGGATGTCCTCGGACCAGACCGACGTCGAGACCGTGACGTACCATGTGCCGGCGGTGGGGGGCGGCCAGCTGCCGCTGCCGCCGGCGGACGCCTCCTCCGAGGACATGGACAGCAGGACGGCGACCGCGACGACGGCGAGGGCGAGCGTCAGGAGGGGCAGCGCAAGCTCACGGGCGCGCGGGGTCCTTGGCATGATGTCTCCATCCTCAAAACGGCGGACCTGGGGTCGGTCCATGCGAAAAGTGGGCTCATGCCAGATAAACCTTTTGACCGCCTGGCCAAATCAACCAGGTCAGACAACATGAGGGGCCGGATGGCGGACGGGGGGCGGCACCGCCTGGGTGCGCCCCCCGTCGCCTTGTTGAGGGATCCCTACAACCCCTCTACCGCCCTTTTGCGCTCTTCACCTATTTAACCGCTGTACCTTTCCACGAGCGATTTCGGAATCTTATATCGGTGCGTCGGCTCATGCGATAATGTACATCGCGTTCAATTCATGAGTTCATATCCTCGTTCGTTGATGGGAATGCTTAGCAATGTGTCAGCTGCCTTCGGCGCGGGGGCCCCGTAGGGGAGGGCACGGCCTCCCGCAACGCTCTATCCCTCATCCTAGCGCATATGCTGGACGGCCGGCTTTTGCCCGGGGAGGGTCCCTAGGGGCCCTCCCCGGACAGTCCTTACCCCCCGGTATCACTTCTTGCGGGCCCTGAAGGTCCTCGTCACGAACACCACGGTCACCAGCAGGGCGATGGAGATGGCGAGGATGACGCCCGACACCGCGCCGGGGTCGATGCCCTCGCCTTCGTCATCTTGCTCGCCGGTGGCCTTATAGGTGTACTTCACCAGGTACGGCGACGTCTCCGCGTCGTTGCCGTAGGAGTCCGTCACCTTGATGGTGAAGGTGTTGTCGCCCTCCTTCAGGATCCTCACGATCGTGAACATGCCTGCCTCGTCGACGGGGTAGGTGTTGGTGATGGTCCCGTCCTTGCCGGTGTGGGACACCGTCACCTCCGCGATGCCGGGCGTCGTCGTCCCCGTGATGTAGAGGTTCGAGTCCTCCGACTTGATGTCCGTGATGCCGGGGTTGTAGACGACGGCCAGCAGGGGCTTGGCCGTCGAGTAGTCCACCTGGAGGGTGTGCGTCGCGCGGTTGCCCGCCCTGTCCATCGCCTCCAGGACCACGTCGATGAGGCCCTCGCTGGGCAGCGTCACCATGGCCGAGAACTCGGCCGGGTCGCCCGTCACCGAGACATCCTGGCCCATCACGGTCAGGGTGTCCACGCCGCCGGTCACGATGCCGCCTACCTCGACCTGGCCCACGTTGGTCTTGACGTAGTCGACCAGCGGGCGGGTCATCGTGATGGCCGGGGCCTTCGTGTCCAGCGTCACATAGATGCGGTGGCGGTACTCGTTGCCGATCGTGTCGACCACGCGCAGCTCGATGGGGTTCTCGCCCTCGTTCAGGTTCACGATGCGGTCCACGGTGCCATCGTTGAAGATCTGCTTGCCGTTGAGGAAGAGCATCATCCCAAGCTCGGCCCTGCCGACCACGCGGATGGTGTTCTGGTTCGTCCTGGTCTTGTCCTTCGGCGTCGTGATCTCGCACGCCGGCGCCGTCGTGTCGACGATTATGATCCTCGTGACCTCTGCCACGTTGTGGGCCTCGTCCGTCGCCCTCACCACGATGGTGTTCTCACCCTCGGCTAGGTCGACCTTGTGGCTGAAGGTGCCGTCCTCCCTGGGCGTTATCCTCTCGTCGGTGAGGTCGGTGGTGGAGCGGTCGACCGACACGGTGATGCTCGCGCCGGTCTCGACCTCGCCGTCGAGGGTGATGTTGGTCACCTTCGTGACGAGGCCGTCGCGCGGCTCGAGCACGGTCAGCGTCGGCGCGAACCTGTCGAGGCGGATGGTCAGGACCACGGTGGCGACGTTGCCTGCCTGGTCCTCGGCCTCCACGACGATGGCGTTCAGGCCCTCGGACAGCGTGTACTCCTCGTTCAGGATGCCCGTGAAGGGGCCCTCCCTCTCGAGGCCGTTGATGCGTATCTTCGCCCCGGGCTCGTACGTCCCCAGGATGTGGATGAGCGCCGCGGACTTGATGTCGCCGTCCTTGGGGTCCGTCACTTGGAGCGTCGGGGACGTCCTGTCGATGACGACCGTCACCGTCGTGTGGTTGTAGTTGAGAGCGACGTCCCACACCTCGGCGTGCATGACGATGGTCGCACCCTCGGGCATCGATGTGAACGTGTGCGAGAAGTCGCCATTGTCGTCCACCGGGACCGGGACGGAAGGAAGGTCGTTGCCCTCCTGGTCCGTGAAGTAGGACCGCACCATCTTCACGCCCGAGCCGACCTCGGTGGTGAATCCCCGGAGCGTCAGGTCCTCGAGGGCGAACACGTCGCCAGGGAACGGGGACGTGATGAGGATCCTCGGGATGTAGGTGTCGGCGAGCAGGAAGTTGAAGGCGTCCTCGCCCACGTAGTCCATGTCCACGTCGAACTGCCTCGGCATCGTGATGCCGTTCTTGGCCACGGTGATGGTCATCGGGGTCCAAATCGTCGTGAAGGTGCCCCTGATGTTCCACTGCGGCATGCGCATCGTCCGCAGGTGGCCGTTCGCGTCCGTGTAGTCGGACAGGTAGTAGACCCCGGTGCTCCCGTAGAACACTATGAGGGCCTCGGAGACGGGCACCCCGCTGGAGACGTCCGGGGCCGTCGCGTTGGACCAGTACACGAACACCTCCACGTTGAACCACACCGTGATGCTGCCGTCGCCGATGACCTCGCCGGAGCCTACCGGTATCTGGCTGCTCACGGCATCGACGTTCGATTCCTCCGCGACGATGGCCACCGACGCGTTCTCAGTCACCGTGATGCGTTCCAGCGTCGCGTCCATGTTCTTGAGGTAGAACGCGACACCCGTGCAGTCGACGTAGAGGTCCCTGAGGGTGAGGGTCATCTTGAGGAGGCCCTTGTCCTTCGCACCGATGTGGTACACGTCACGGCAGTTCGAGATAACGTTGTTGTTGATGACCGGGGGGTGCAGGTAGATGTGGTTTATGTTGATGACGGGACCCCTGCAGTCCTTGAACACGTTTTCCGTTATGACCAAGAAGCCGTAGTTGTTGAAGACGCTGCCGTTCGTGCCTATGACGGTGTTGTACCTGAAGTACATCGTGGCGTCGTAGTCCGCGTTCTCCACGTTGGTGTCGGACCTGTAGTCCACGAGCGGGCCATTGTTGTTGGACGCCGTGTTGTTCTCAACCCAGGCGTGGTTGTTGACGTGGTCGTCGTAGGTGTTCGCCATGAGAAGCCCGCTGCCGTTGCAGTACTGGATGTCGTTGAACTTGAAAATGATGTCCGCGTAGCCGGCGTAACGCGACTCCTCGTACATGTCGACGAAGCAGGATTCCACGTCCCGCACCTTGTTCCCCATGACCTCCAGGTCCCCTCCGTGGGTGATGGCGAACACGCCCTTCTCGTAGTCCGAGGTGCCCGCGAACGGGCTGGTGTTGATGGTGTTGTTGTTGATGTGGAGGTCGTCGGGCTTCTTGCCGTTGTAGTCGCCGCCCATGTCGTAGAACCGCAGCCCGTAGGGGTAGCCGAGGTTCGTGAGGGTGTTGCCGTTGAACTCCAGCTTGTCGCAGTAGTACATCCACAGCAGGTAATCGGAGCCGGTGCAGTTGTAGAAGGTGTTGTCGTAGAACTTCAGGCCCTCGCTGCCCCTGGTGGTGTAGTAGTTCCAGTAGATGTAGGCGATCCTGCCCGAGTGGTCCATGAACTTCGAGTTGGATATCTGGACGTACCTGTCGTAGACGTTGTTGTACTCGGACCTGTAGGTGTCGTACTCGTAGAACAGGCCGTTGCTGCTCACCTTGTTCCAACGGAACAGGCAGTGGTCGAAGTAGACGGTCTCGTACAGCTCGAACGTGCGGATGTTGGCGTTAACCCCGGGCCCCGCTGAGGACGAGCGCGTGTAGATGTACCCCGTCATGTTCGTGAACGTCGAGTTGGTGAAGTAGAACTTGTTATAGAACGTCTTCAGCATCGAGAACGAGGGGGACGTCGTGAACGAGAACCAGTTGGAACCGCCGTTTATCTTGAGGTTGTCGAGCACGACAATCGAGTTGAACGTGGGCGAGACGGTGCCGCTGTATCCCGGGCTCATCGAGTAGGCCAGCACGCCAATGCCCGAGAACTCCCCGTTGCGTATCGTGAGCTTGTAGTTGTGCGGGCCGGCCGTCGACGGCTTCTCGCTGATGGTCGCGCCGTAGAGCTTCATGGGCTGCTTCGTGTTGGCATAGAAGTAGACGTAGTTGTAGTAGTTCGTGCCGTACTGCGAGTAGCTCGTCGACATGGAACCGACGACTACGTTGGTCGCGGTGCATCCCTTGAGCTCGGCGTCCCCGTAGTTCATGATGTTGACGGCGGAGGCGCTGGCGTAGTGGTACATGTAGTAGTAGCTGTAGCCGTAGATGCCGTATCCGTAGAGGTTCCAATGCGTCTGGAAGTTTACGGTGCTGTCGCGGATGTTGATGCCGGACACCACGGAGATGTCCTTGCTGTCTATGCCAATGAGCGGGCAGCTGACGTAGGTGTAGTAGTACGAGTAGTAGTAGCGGTCAGTTATCTTGACGGTCGCGGTGTAGGTCCCGTTGACGGAGACGGTGAGCCCCTGGATAGTGGGCGTGCCGCCCTTGATGAAGGCGGCCATGCCGCCGCCGGTGCAATAGATGTACTTGTAGCTGTACTCGGTCGACTCGACCTCTGCGTAGCCGTCCGTGCCGCCATCGTTCGTCTGGATGGTCGAATCGATGAGCTTGGTCCCGTTGGCGTTCTCGAGGTACAGGGCCTGGCCCATCGACCTCTCGAGGAACGAGTTCTGGATCGTCACGGCCTTGTCGGTGATGACCCGGACGCCCTTGTAGGTCTCCTGTATCCTCGAGTTGGTGATTGACGCCTTGCCCGTGACGAGGAACCCGTACTCGTAGTTGGTGTTCGCGGCCGTGAGGACGGCGCCCTTCTGCATGACGAGGTCGCCCGTGGCCGTGACGTTCACCATGTACTGGTCGTCCGACCACAGCATCATGTACACCGTGCTGTTGGTGAGGGTCAGTTTGTTGTAGACGATTATGTTCCCCTCGATGTAGATTGCCATCTCGTCGGTCGCCGTCGTCGGGTTGTTGATAACCCAGTCGCCATAAGCGGGCGGCATGTCTCCGGTGATGGTCGCGTGGGCGGGCGTCGCGAGCAGCACCACGGCCACCGCTGCGATGGCCATGGCCAGCGCCGCCACGAGGAGCGCTCCTGTCAGGGTCCTTCGGTCCGTCATTACAATCCCTCCTGGTCGGTCTCGTCGGCTTTCATGTCGGATTCCGCCCCCTTCTCGCTGAGCTCCTTCGCCTCGGCCTCGGGCGCCTCGGGCTTCGGTGCGGCGGGTCGGGCAGGGGCCGCCCTCCTGGCCGGCTGAGGCGGCCTCGGGCGGGGCCGCGCGGGCGCGGTCGTCGGGGCGGGGCCCTCGGGGCCCTTCGGGGGCTCCTTCTTGTCGCCCAGCTCCTCGGGGCCCGGCAGCTTGTCCTCCGCGGCCACGGTCTCGAGCTCTGCCACTGGTGCCATGGGCGTAGCCCTTGCGGCCTCCATCTCGAGCCACTCGTCGCGCCGGCTCCGCACCACGTACGCGGAGACGATGCCGACGACGACGAGCACCACGAGCGAGGCCACCAGGAACCACAGGCCCCAGTTGCTCTCCTCCCCCTTGCCCGTGTCGATGGGGATGAAGGTTATCTCCTGCTCGATGAGCCTCACGTTCCCGGCCACGTCCACGGACTCTATCTCGATGTTGGTCTTCTGCTTCGCCGGGTTGAGCACGTAGGGCATCACGAACGTGCCATCCTCCTCTATGGGCACCAGGATGCCCATGACGGTGAGGACCGAGCCGGGGTCGGTGTAGCCCGTGATGTTGACGGTCTGCGAGCTCGACTCGAGCACGCCCTCCACCTTCGTGACGGGGTCGATGTAGACAACAAGCGTGGGCGCGTGCGTGTCGAGCCGGATGGTGCGGCTCGCGGTCGCGCGGTTGCCGACCTCGTCCGAGACGGTGACGGTGTAGACGTTCTTGCCCTCCAGCAGGTCCACGGGTATCGAGAACGAGCCGTTCTGCGCGAGGGTGATGGCGACCCTCACCATCTGGCCGGTTCCGTCGTCGATGACGGTGTACGGCAGCCCGTTGAGCAGCACCTGGTTGGCCGTCCTCACCTCGACGCCCTGCTGGACGATGGCACAGCTCCCGTTGATGAAGAACCGCGTGCCCTTCACTATGGTCAGCTCGGCCAGCGGGGATGTGATGGTCACGACGGGCATCCCTGTGTCGACGTACACGACCAGCGTCTCGAGGTAGCTGTTGCCCGCGGCGTCGGTCGCGTTGAAGGCGATCTTGTTCTCGCCCTCGAGGCCCAGGATGGTGCGCTCGAAGTAGCCGTTCTGGACCGTCACGTCCTCGTCCGCGATGAGCAGCGTGGCCCCGGGCTCGACCGTTCCCACGATGGTGATCTCGGGGCGGGCGAGCTTGGCGCCAGGTGCCGGGGAGATGACCTGTATCCAGGGCGGCGTCGTGTCGTAGGTGATGGTCCTCTCGATGACGAGCAGGTTGTCGGCCTTGTCCAGGGCCTGCAGCACCAGCACGTTGTCACCGGGCTCGAGCATCAGCCTGTAGGTGAGCTGGCCCGTGCCCGTGGGGTAGGCCTCCGTGCCATACACTATCTTGTGGCCGTTGATGGTGATGTCCAGCGCCTCCTCGAGCTGGGCCACGACGTCGATGTAGGCCAGGTTCGTCTTGGCGCCCGTGGCCTCGGGGGAGGTCAGGATGACGTAGGGCTTCTGCGTGTCGAGGTACACCGTCAACCGCTCGATCTGGATGTTGCCCAGGGGGTCGATGGAGATGACCGAGATGGTGTTCGGGCCCTCCACGAGCGTGACCTTCTGGGTGAACATGGACACCACGAGCTCGATGGGCACCGAGTTGATCTCGACCTTGCTGCCCATCTCGGTGACGCCGCGCACCCATATCTCGGGGTTGTTGGTGATGTAGCCGTTGTACGGGAAGTCCACCGTCAGCTGCGGCGGGGTCGGGTCGATGCGTATGAGCACCATCGCCACCCGCTCGTTGTCGGCCTGGTCAAGGGCCCTTGCCCTCAGGTTGAACACGCCGGAGAACCGCCCGATGAGCTCGGTGCTGACGTCGAAGGTGACCCTCCAGCTCAGGGTGCCGGTCGCGTTGATCCACTCGACGCCGTCCAGGGAGACCTGGACCACCCTCACGCCCGACTGGGCGTCCCAGGCGGAGCCGCGCACCTGCAGCGTCGTGGACTGCTGGACGTGGTTCTCCTTGGGGTAGAGGATGTATATTTCGGGCTCGAAGTGGTCCTCCACGATGATTTTGACGACCTTGTTGTAGTCGAGCCTCACGCCGATGGTCCTCGACACTTGCAGGAAGCTCGCGTTGATGACGTAGGGGGACTGCGAGAAGAGGCCGGTCTCGCGCACGAAGTAGGGCGTCATGGTGAACACTGGCAGCGCGCCGGTGCTGTTCGTCACGGTCATGACCGAGATGAGCTTCTCGGTGTTGTCCATGAGCTGCACGTTCGCCCCGAGCGCGGGTGCGCCGGTGTCCCACAGGACGTAGATTTGCAGGTCGTAGACGAAGACGAGCTCTCCGCCCGACATGGCCTTGAACTTCTGCTCGTTGATGTTCGAGAACTTGCAGTAGTACATCATTGCCTTGGAGCCGATCTGCAGCACGTCCTCCTTGAGCGTGTTCTTGATCTCGCAGTAGGACAGGTCGCCCAGGAAGCCCATGTTGAATATGCCGCGCTGGGCCCCGAAGATGAGCAGGTGGTCTATCGTGAAGGCCCTCTTGCCAGCCTCGGCGGTATCGCCCACCATCATCGTGAGTCCAATGCCGTTGACCTCCTGGATGCTGCTGTTGGTTATGATGATGGTGGAGTCGAAGTTGCCTGTGCCCTTGCCGTACTGGTCCGCCCGGTCCATGAGGATGGACACGCCGTCCCCGGCGGCCTTGTAGATCGAGCTGTTTATCATGATGAGCTGCGTCTTCGCGCTGTAGTACGAGACGATGGCCTTAATCAGCAGCGCGGTGCCCGTCGAGTTCTCGATGCTCGAGTTGATGAGCATCACGTCGCAGGTCGGCTGGCTCTGCCACCCATACCCGTAGCTGAATCCGACGTATACGCCGGCCGTGTCGTTGATGCGGGTGTTGTTGAGGTGGGCGATGAGCGGCCCTTGCGGATAGTAGCAGGAGACCGAGATGGCGTAGGACGTCTGGTGCTCGATCACGCAGCCATCGACAAGGAAGCCGACGTTCTGGGAGTACTCGTACCCGACCGTCGTGACGGCCAGTGAGGGCATCCCGTTGCGGGCGAACGTCGAGTTGACGACCGTGATGGGGCTGCCGCCGCCCTGCCACATGTAGACGATCTCGGTCCTGATGGCGTAGCCCTCGTTGTCGTGGAAGCTGCAGCTCTCGACGGTCACCCCGGCCTGGGAGGCCCCGGACTGCACGTTGTCGAAGATGCAGTCCTGGATGTTCCTCATGAACTCGCATCCCTTGAAGAAGAGGGTGCTCGAGCCGTAGTCCCAGATGTACACGGGCGGGTTGCACCAGTCGAAGGTGTTGTTGATCGACACGAGGTCGGCCGAGCCAGTGCTGTAGTAGAACCACCAGAAGATGGCCCCCACGCGGTCGAACGACGGCTTCGTGGAGATGTTCTTGAACGCCGTGTCGTAGATGTGGAGGTTGTAGTCGATGACCGTGTAGTAGAGCTGGACGTAGAACCCCGTGTTCGTCACATCGTGGATGGAGCAGTTGTTCAGGGTGACGTTGTACATGTTCTGGAAGGCCACACCCTGGACCTGGTACAAGGACGAGGTGTACACCGCCTGGTCGCCGACGTTGTATATCTCCACGTGGTCGAGGCTCACGTAAACCGAGCCGTTGCCGTTGTCCGAGCTCGAGTGGTCGCCGACGTCGATGGCGAAGGCGTCCGCCCCTGTGTCGTGCACCTTGGTGTTGAACACGTCCAGGGCCGCATTGCCGTAGTTGGTCCATGCGGAGAGGATGATGGCGGAGAGGCTCGAGTTGTAGACCATGCTGTCCATGATGACGCAGCCGTAGGTCTTGTTGAACTCGTTGTCTCCGACGAAGATCCGTATCATGTCCTCGGCGCCGTCGCGTATAACCGAGTTCGTGATCTTCACCTGCGAGTTCTTGAAGAAGAGCATGTCGCCCATCCAGTTCTCGTAGATCTTCACGAACTCGAGAAGGACGTTCGCGTCGTAGCACGCGATGCCGCCCTCTACCGTGGGGTTCGGGACCATGTCGGTGAGCTCGGAGTTGGTCACCTTGAGGGACCCGTGGCACTCGATGTAGTAGCCGGAGGACGCCTCGTCGGCGTCGAACAGGCAGTCGTTGATTATCTCGAGCGTGCAGTTGGTGTCGACGTAGATGAACATCACGGGATTGAACTCGTCCTCGCTATCGAAGGTCCACTTGCAGTTGTCGAGGGTCAGCCAGCTGTCGCCCGTGACGGTTATGGTGTAGCCGATGTCCCAGTCCTTGTTCATGATGGTGACGTGGTTGCCGGAGTCGAACACCCACGGTTCCGCGGGCGGGTTGTTCGTGTTGCCCGGGTCGGCCGCGGCCACGAGGGCCAAGGCCGCGATCGTCAGGAGCGCCCCCAGCACCAGGTATCCTGCGTTGCGCATCAGCTCACCTCCCTCCTTCTCGAAGCACGCTCGCTTGAAACGAACAGCGCGGTCACGATTATCGTCACGGCCGCCACGATGAGCACAACACCCCACCACAGGGGGATCTCCAGCCCAGTGTCATCGCCGTTATCTATCACCTCTTCCTTGTAGTCGTACGTCACCGTGAGGTCGATCGAGTTCTCGTTGCCCGCGTCGTCCAACACCTTGATGTTGATGGGGTTCGCGCCCGGGGTGAGCGGCCAAACGACGGTGAAGTCGCCGCCCCTCACGGGGAACTCGATGCCCTGGATGTAGACGATGAGGACGGTCTCGTCGGTCAGGCCCGTTATGTTCACCCTGGGCTCCTTGACGGTCAGCCCTGGGGCCGGCTCGTCGATGCGCAGCACGGGCGCGATGTTGTCGAGCACCACGTGGATGGGGACCACGACCTCGTTGTTGGCAAGGTCGACGGCCTTGACCTCGACGATCTGGTCCAGGTCGTTCGGCCCGAGCTCGAGGAGGTACTCCCACGTCGCCGTGGTCTTCCAGTCGCCGGACACCAGGGCCGCCTTGAGGGGCGTGCCCTTGTGCATGATGAACACGCCGCCCCCGACCTTGTCGGCCACCTGGGACGTGCCGGAGAACCGGATGGTGCTCTGGTTGGTCAGCAGGTAGTCGCCCTTGGGCTCGAGGACGTTGAGGACGGGCTTCACCGTGTCCCTGAGCAGGGTCACGTACTTGACCATGGCGTTGCCGACCGAGTCGACCGCCTTGATCTCGATGTCGTTCCGGCCCTCGTTCAGGACGAGGGTGCGGCTGAACACGCCCTTGTTCGGCACCTTCTGGCCACCGATGAAGACCTCGGCCTCGGGCGAGACGGTCATCTGGCCGACGATGGTGTACTTCACCTGGTTCGTGGTCAGGGGGCTGGTCTCGGGCTTGTTGATGACGAAGTCGGGCGGCGTCGTGTCGAGGGTCACGTCCCTGGACAGCTGCGTCGGGTTGTTCGCACTGTCGGTGGCGGTCAGGATGAGCTTCTGGATGTTCTCGAAGAGCTCCACCTCGATGGCGAACGTGCCGTCGTTGACGGACACGGCCTCGTACGTCCTCTCGCCGGAAGCGGCCGTCACGAGCACCGAGATATCGGTGTTGGGCTCGGTGAGTCCGGTGACCGAGAGCGTGCGGTTGCCCACGGTGATGCCCTGCAGCGGGGTGTAGAGGTACACCGTCGGCGCGTAGCTATCGAGGGACACGTAGAGGCGGACGGTCGTGCGCCTGCCCGCCGTGTCGGTCGCGTCGATGATGTAGGTGTTGATGCCCTGGTCGGGGCGGATGCGCTTGAATATCTTGCCCGCCATGCTGATGGGTATCCACTCTGGCACGCCGTTGATGCGGATGATGATGTCGCGCAGCGGGGCGAAGTTATCGCTGAACGTCCCGTTGATCGCTATCTCCTTCTCGCGCACGAAGTAGCCGCCCTTGACGGCGTCGTAGGGGACGGGCCTGCCGTCGGTGAACTCGAGGCGTGCCGTGAGCGTCGGGTCGGTCAGGTCGGTGACGATCTTGACCGTGGACTGGTTCCAGTTGCCCGACAGGTCCTTTGCGCGGACCGTTAGGTTGTGCTCGCCCTCGGTCAGGCCCGCGAACTCGTGCTGCCACAGGACGTTCGGGGTGACCGAGAGCCATTCGTCGGGGGCCATCTCGGTCTGGCCCTGGAACACGACGATGCCGGAGCCGCGCTCGAACAGGAAGCCCTCGCCTATCACGTTGGCGGTGGCGACGAGCGTGCCCTCCTGGGGGTTCGATATGATGACCTCCGGGATGAAGATGTCGACCAGGGTCAGCAGCATGGGGTCGTCGGGCCCGAGGTGGTTGCCCACTATTCGCATCTTGTGCAGCGTCGACGTCTGGTTCGCGCTGACGGTCGCGTTGTAGGGCGAGTACTGGTACATCACGCCCTCGATGCTCTTCCACGTGAGTATGTTCTCCATGACGGGCAGCTTGCCGAAGTCGTCGGTCATGATGCCGCCCGAGTACTCGCCGTTGAAGGCGAGCAGCGACACCATGGCCTTCGGGACCGGTATGCCGCTGTCGACGCCCGTGGCGTTGGCCCACGTGACCCAGATCTCGATGGAGTTGTGGACGAAGATGCGGCCCTTGCCCTCGGTCTTGCCGCTGCCCTCGGGGATGGCCGAGTCCCACGTGTTGACCTCGCAGTCCTTCGCGTAGAGGCACTCCGTGTAGTTGAGGATCGAGCAGCCGTAGAACGCGGCCTCGATGTACTCGAAGCCGTACGCGGTCACGCCGTCGTCCCCGCCGTCCTGGACAACGTCGCGGTACTCGACGGAGAAGGGCTGCCTGTCAGCGGCCTCGGTGGTGATCATCCCGAGGAACTGGCCCATCGCGCTCCCGCCCAGGTTGTTGGACTTCATCGAGGGGCGCTTGAACAGGCCGTTGAGATAGAGGGCCCAGCCGTCCTTCCCGTTGTCCATGAGGAAGTTGTTCTTGATAGATACCTCTTGGTCGGGATTGCCCGGCTCGTAGTAGTAGTAATCGGTGTCGTAGAAGTTCGTGCGGGCGTAGATGCCGCCGCCAGGGTTCCCAGAGATGTTGTTGTTCTCGATCCTTATGGTGTCGGGCCCGTCCATCCCGAGCCCGTAGATGTAGATGTAGGGGTCCGAGTTGTAGACGTACAGGTAGCTCGTCGTCTCGTCGAGGAACACAACGTAGTCCGTGTTGCCATGGGCCTTGTTCTGCCTGATCTGGATGTTGTTGTTGTCGCAGTCGGTGATGGCGATGCACTTGCCCGAGTTGTTGATGAACTCGTTGTTCTCGTAGTAGAACCAGTACGTCGGGTGGTTCTCACCGTAGGAGTATCCCTGGTACGAGTAGCCGTAGGTGTAGGGCGCGTGGTTCACGATGCAGCTCGCGCTGTTGTTCTCGAAGTAGTTGTTGGAGATCGTGTAGGTCTGCTTCACGAACTCGAAGAAGATGAGGCCGTTGTTCGTCGCCGTCGAGCCCGAGTTGCCGATGAAGTCGTTGTTCTCGATTGTTAGCGGCACGCCGCCGCTCTTCCAGTAGCCCAGGCCGAAGAACCTGAACATCGAGCCCGAGAGGGTGTTCTCAAGGAACAGGTTGTCGGTGATGGTGAACCCGGCCTGGTTGTTGCCGTAGGTGTCCAGGAACGACTGCGCGCCTATCTGGTTGCCCTTGATGATGTTCTTCGTGAGGGTGACGTCCCTGTAGTTGTTGTTGCAGAAGATACCGCCGTTCATCGTGTTGTTGTACATCTCGTTGGTCTTGAACGTGAACGCGTTGTTCATGTACGGCACGTAGAACATCCGGTCGTTGCCATTGTTGCCGGTGAAGTTGTTCGTGAGGATGTCGATGTCGCCCCTCGCGTAGTAGCTGTAGAGGAAGAACCTGTACGTGTTGTTGAGGAACAGGTTGGACTCGATCGTCACGGCAGCGTTCTGGCTCTCGATGTGGAAGAACGAGTCCGAGCCCCACTGGGCCTCGTCGTTGTCCACGAACGTGTTCATGGTGATCTTCACCGTGTCCCGGCTGTAGTACATCCAGAGGATCTGGTAGTAGTCGTTCCCGGAGATGTCGTTCGCCTCGATGGTGAGCTTGCCCTGGAAGTAGTACGCGTAGAACAGGGCCCCGTTCTCGAGGACGTTCTCGGTGATGTTGTTGTTCGTGAAGGTCACCGCGTTGCTCCTCCACGAGAACTCGCACATGTTCTGCTGGATGCTGTTGCCGTGGATGATGCACGAATCCACGGTGAGCGCGAAGCTCGAGGAGATGTCGAACACGTACCCGACCTCGGTGTCGCTGATCTCTATGCCGGTGAGCTTCAGGTCGTAGGACACCGTGGAGCTCGGGTACCACGAGATGCCGTAGCCGTAGGCGTACTTGTAGACGTCGTTGAAGATGTTGTTGCCGTTGTAGTCGGACTTGTGGTTCCTGATGGTGAGCCCGCTCAGCGAGGCGGGCGAGCTGCCGTACCAGATCTGGTTGTAGAGGCCGTAGAAGTAGTTGATCATGTATATCTGGCCGTTGCTGAGGCCGCCGGACCCCTTCGCGTCCACGAAGTACGTGCCGTCGATGACCTCGACGTCCTGCATCCCGTAGAGCTCGGTCGCGCCCGTGAGGTAGATGCCGTAGGTGTAGAAGTAGACGTAGAGGTATCCCGTCCCGCTGGTGTTGAGGGTCGCCTCGAGCTTCTCATCGAAGCTGATGGTGATGCCCTCGAGCGGGTCGAAGTAGGCGCCGTCGGCGTACAGGCCGTAGATGTAGAACTCGCAGAACTCCCAGTTGGAGTACCTCTCCCACTTGTCGATGCTGCTGACCTTCACGTAGAGGTTGTCGAACACCGGTGCGGACAGGAAGCCCGAGTACCCGTAGATGTACACGCCGTAGCCGGTCCAGCCGCCCGGGACGGAGTGGTAGACCTCGGAGTTGGAGATGCTGGGGTTGCAGGTGTCTATGTAGATGCCCCACTCGCCCTGAGAGTACATCTTGAGCTTGTCGATGGACACCGTGTCGTAGTCGGAGTAGAGCTGCAGCCCGTTCTCCACGTCGTAGAGCGTGACGTCGTCGTGGATGTTGAGCTCGCCGTAGACCTCGAAGCTCCAGCCGTTCTCGTCCTCGAGGGCCTCGATGGTGGTGACCTCGAGCTCGTACTCGCCATCCTCCTCGACCGTGATGCCGTGCTCGCCGGGGTAGTCGGACTCGATGGTGATGGTCACCGACTTCATGTACAGGCGGGTGCCCGACTGGACGATTATCCTGCCGTACATGTTGATCTTCTCGTTGAGCGCGTTCGTGTCCCTGTCGATGACCCAGTCGTTGCCGTAGGTCGGCAGCGGCGTGCCGGTGATGGTCGCGTCCGCCGGGGTGGTCCACAGGACCACCGCCAGGGCAACGAACGCGAGGGCCGCGAGGGCGGCCACCCCGATGAGGCTTCCCCTCCCGTTCATCCTACTTCACCTCCTCCTTGTCGAGGTCCACGACGACCTCGTCCCCCTTCTCGGCGGGGGCCTTGGCCCTCGCGCGGCCGCCCCTGGCCGGCCTGGCCGGCGGCGGGGAGACGACCTTACCCTCCGTGGTTACTGCGACCGTCGGCCTGGCCTCGAGCTCCTCGATGAGCTCCTCCTGCGCCTGCATGCGCTGGTAGCCGATGGCGCCCGCGAAGCACAGGCCGAAGATGACCAGTGCGAGCACGAGCACGAGCCACTGGGCCGTGCCGGCGCCCTCCTTAGTCTTCTCGACGACGTTGATGCGGTTGACCGCCTTGTCGTAGGTCGCGACGTTGCCGGCCGGGTCCGTGGAGACGACGTGGATCATCTTCGTGGCGATGCGCAGGTCGCCGACGGGCTCGGGCAGCGTCATCGAGTAGTTGAAGGAGCCGGTCTCCGGGTCGACCTCGACCGAGACGCCGTCGATGGTCAGGGCTGCGCCGATCTCGGTGAAGCCGGCCACGTAGACGAAGTCGCTGAGCGATACTGGCTCGTTCCAGTTGGGGTCCATCCGGACGTTGCCGACCTGCACGCTCAGGTAGGGGGCCTCGGAGTCCAGCATCACCGTGCGCGTGACCATCGCCTGGTTTCCGGCGAGGTCAACCGCGCGCACCACGATGCGGTTCACGCCCTCCTCCAGCATGAGGTCCTGCGAGAACTCGCCCGACTGGAAGTTGAACAGGCGGGGGATGTCGTTGATGTAGAGCTCCAGGAAGCGGATGTCGGCCTCCCGCTCGTCGTCCAGTGCGATGGCGCCCACGATGGCCACGGTCTGCTCGTTGGTGACGAAGCCGTCCGAGGGCTGCCTCACCTCGAGCGCGGGCGGCACCGTGTCGACGCGCAGGATGCGGTCGACGACGGCCTCGTTGCCCGCCTCGTCCATTGCCACGATGTGGAGGGTGAAGTCGCCCTCGAGTGCCGACACCGTGGTCTCGAAGTGGCCGAATGTGACGTCGACCTCGCGGTCGTTGACGAACACGCTCGAGCCGATCTCGACGAAGCCGGACACCAGGATGTCCTTCTCGGTCACCATGCTGCCGCTGGGCTCGGTGAGCCTCACCCACGGGGCCGTCCGGTCGAGCGTCAGAGAGAGCAGGATGACGCGGTCGTTGCCGACGCCATCGACGCCGTAGACCTCGATGGTGTTCAGACCCTCCTTGAGCGTCACCTTCGCTACGAACCTGCCCTCCGCGTCCACCGCGACCGGGGAGCCCGCGACCTTGATGGACACGTCGGTGGGCTCGGTCAGGCCGATGACCGTGACGGTGGGCGTGTTGACGACCTGGTCCTCTGTCACCATGGCGATGTAGGGGGCCTGGGTGTCGAGCGACACGTACCGCACGACCTCGTTGACGTTGCCGAGGTAGTCGACCGCCGCCACCTTGATGGCGTTCGGGCCCTCGGCCAGCACGAGCTGGTGGCTGATGAGCGTGTACTGTATCTCGATGGGCCTGTCGTTGATGTAGACCTTCGCGCCCACGTCGGTCGTCCCGACGATCTCGAGCGTGCGCTTGCTCGTCCGCATGCCGTCGGTCGGGGTGATGACGTTGAGCTGGGGCGGGGTGCTATCGACCAGTATCGTCGCCGTCCCCTCCTTGGTGTTCCCCGCGACATCGTAGCACCTCACGCGGATGATGGTCAGGCCCTCGGTGAGGCCCTCGAGGTTGTACGTGTACGTGAACCCGTTGGTGGGGTCGATGGTCGCCCGGCGCCAGATCTTGCCGTCGGTGGAGACCATGACGCGGTCGAGGCCGGTGTGCTTGTCGTAGGCCGTGCCCTTGACGAGCACCTGGTGCTCGCGCTGCTCCTGGCCGTCCTTGGGGGACTCGATGGTCAGGCGCGGGGCGATGTCGTCCACCATCTCCACGACGACCTCGGTGTTCTTTTCCACGTGCGCGCGGACCTCCTTGACGATGCCAAGGAAGTCGGCCGTGATGATGTAGGGGTTCTTCGTGAAGATGCCCTCGGGCAGCACGGTGTAGGCGTTCAGGTTCGAGAACAGGACCCTCGGCTGCTCCTCGCTGATGGCGTTGATGCCGAGGATGTTCCAGGAGTTGTCCTTGATCTCGACCGACGCGCCCGCGACCGGCTTGCCGGAGTCCTTCCAGACGACCTTGACGCCCATCTGGAACCAGAGGCGGATGGCGCCCTTCTCGTCCACGCGGAGGTTGGACTCCGTTATGGCCCCGATCACCGACTCGTAGACGTCGATGACGCCGTAGTGGGTGTAGATGTTCTCCTGCTTGGGGCTCATGAACTCGCAGTTGCGTATCTCGCCGTCTATGTAGTCGGTCTTGACGGAGACCTCGGCGTTCTTTATATCGACGTTCTCGAGCGTGTAGGCCCCCTTCTGGGTCGCGCCCGCGGGGCTCACGTGGGCGACCTCGGTGAAGATGCCCTTCTCCATCGGGTTGTTTATCACGACGTTGCGCGCGATGAGGCGCATGGTGATCGACTTGCCCTGCTGCCACTGGTAGGTCGTGCCGAAGGTGGCGTGGATGCCGTCGCCGAGCGGGTTGTCGAACACCATGTCCTGCACGTCGACGGTGCCCTTCAGGTAGCAGCCCGATGACATCTCGACGTGGACGCCGTCGCCGGTGCTCGGCGAGGTGTGCGTCACGTTCCTGTACACCAGGGTCGTCTCGATGGGGGAGTAGTACGAGTACATCTCGCCCTTTAAACGCAGCAGCATCGGGACGTCGGAGGTGTAGGTGTCGTTGATCATGTACACCCTGATGTAGGGGGTGAGCCTCAGGTAGCCGTACCCGTCGTGGACCCCGCTGATGTCGAGGTGCACGTAGCCGTCGAGCAGGCTGTCCTCCACGCGGAACTCGACGCCGGATATCTGGGCGCCGCCGTACACGTAATCGTAGCCCGTGCACCGGATGGTCTCGTAGTCGTTGTCCTGGAACCGGCACCTGTAGGCGTGGATGACGCTCTCGCCGTGGTGGTTGTAGCCATACGACATGGTGCCCAGCCGGTTCTCGATGCCACGCATGTTGTAGGTGAAGTTGCAGTCGTAGAACTTGTAGTACTCGCGGTTGAACAGGCCCTGGTAGTAGTAGTAGTTCTGGGACTGGTGCAGGTTGTAGAAGCCGGCCTGGGTGTTGTCCGAGAACGTGCACTCGTGCCACTCGTAGAACACCTCGCGGGGCGAGTAGGAGGGATTGCCGTTGGGCCCCACGAAGTAGCCGTACCGCCCGTTGCGCTCGAACGCGACGCGCGTCGCCTTGAAGACGTAGTTGACCTGGGGCCGGCTCGCATCGTTGTAGTTGGACGAGGCGGTGTACTCGTCATGGACGCCGTCGACGTCGTTGCTCCTGAACGCGCTGTCCCTCATGTCCACGATCAGCTTGCCGTTTCCGACGACCTCGTTGTTCTGCGGGTCCTTGAACTTGTTCTGGGCGATCTTCGTGTACATGCCGTTCGCGATGTTGTCGAACGAGTCGAGGTTGGAGAACGCCAGCCTCAGCTCGCCGCTCATCCCGTTGATGTCGAACCCGATGCCGTTGGCCTCGTTGTCGTAGCTCGACACGCCCGTCAGGGTGCCCGAGGCCTTCATGACGCCCTTCTTCACTGCAAAGAGCAGGCCGTAGGCCCCGTTCTCGATGGCCTCACAGTCCTGGACGGTGAACCGCACCTCGCTCCTCACGTTGGGCCTGCAGTCGTGCGCCACGAAGGCGAACCCCGAGCCCGTGTTGAGCTGGAACTCGGAATCGATGACCTTCACCGTCAGGTTGCCCGTCATCCCGACGACCTCGATTGAGACGCCGTACACGCCGTTCGCGCTCGCGGTGACCCTGTCGATGGTCACAGTCGCGTCGCCCAGGGCGTTCTGCGATAGCACCATGACGCCAGAACCTCCTGGCGCGTCATGGAACTTACTTTTCTCCACCGTCACCGTGTCGACAGCATTGACCGGAGTGCCGACCTCCGCGACGATGAGACCTGCGGCGCCGTTGAACACGGCACCGTAGTTCGAGAAGTCCAGGTTCCTGGCCAGTATGTTCGAGTTCTGGACGTATATGCCGGAGGACGAGGCCTTCGTGATGGTGATGCCGTCCAGCAGCACGTTGTTGGCGTTGAACGCGAGGATGCCGCCATATGTCTGGGCCTCGGTCCTGATGCTGGGGTGCATGGTGCCCCACAGCCCGTCGAACGTGGACGACCTGATGGTTAGGTCGTTGTCGCACCTCACGAAGGCGCCCCACGTCGCTGGCGAGTGGAAGCTGACGTCCTGCATGGTGAGCTTGCCGCTCTGCAGTGCGTAGATGCCGTGTGGGATGTTCTCCGTCAGCGTCGGGACCGCTGGGGTCCCGCCAGAGGCGGCGTAGAACTCGAGACCGTCTATGTTCACGTAGCCGGAGTAGTACGAGTAGAGATAGAACCGCATGTACGTGATCTTCGTCCAGTCGACGCCGTAGTTGTAGTAGGCGGTCGTGTCGAACGGGCAGTTGCCCAGGTGCCATCTACTGTTGAGGTAGGTGGCGTAGAAGTGGAAGTAGTAGGCCGGGTAGGACATGTAAGCGTACCCGGAGGAGGAGTAGAAGTACATGCCATAGAACATTAGGTAGTAGTAGTTGGGGTACCAGGTGAAGTACCGGAGGGCGTTGTACTTCGTGAGGTCGACTGGGCTGTTCCAGTAGTAGTAGAGGTTGCAGGTGCTGCTGACGTACATCGACACCGACCGCGTGCCGACGTAGGCGGTGGAGGAGGTGCTGCCGCCCGACCAGTAGCCCGCCCACGGCCCGGAGGTGGTCGTGGCGGCCTCGGTTATGTTGTCGACATAGATGTCCTTCGAGAGGTAGGCGCAGTCTATCCAGCAACCGCTGTAGTAGACGTAGGAGTAGAACCATATCCCGTAGCACTGCGTCGGGTCGAAGTTGTACGAGTAGCCGTAGTTGACGCGGTTCATGTCGGTGGAGACCGAGACGCCGTGCCACTTGCCGCTCATCTGGTAGTTGTTCCCCGTGTAGTAGTAGCAGTAGGAGTACCAGTAGCTGTTCCAGCTGCTCATGCCGCCGGGCCCGAAGAAGTAGAGCTCGTAGACGTGGGGGTAGCCGTTCTGCTCGGTCCTGATCCAGAAGGTGACCGTGTTGATCGCCGTCAGGTCGATGGCGTTGTCGAAGGCGTAGTAGCCACCGTAGACGTAGTAGGACGTCGGCCAGACCTTGATGGAGGCCGAGCCCGTGAGCTTGACCGTGGTGTCCCTCGATATCTCGCCGTAGTAGCTGCTCCCGCCGTAGGGGGTCTCCCAGTGGCCCGCGTACTTGCCCGACCTCACGTAGATGTCCTCGGTGAGCTGCTCGCCCCTCGCCGAGGTCGCGGCCTCGCCCTTCTTGCCGCCGGTGATGGTGATGTCGGTGTTGGTGTAGTTCAGCTCGCCGTCGGTGACCGCGACGCTGTGGTCGTAGGTGACCGTGGTGTCCCTGATGAGCTGCGCCGGGATGACCTCCACAACGTCGATGGCGTAGACGTACGCGCCCTTGTTGCCCGCGGCGTCGTAGGCCCACGAGATGACCTTGTAGATGCCGAAGGTGGCGGGGGTGAACGTCGACTTCGGCTCGGTCGACACGATCTCGGTCAGGACATCGGCTGGGTCGTAGATCTGCCACTTGTAGGAGACGATACCCGTGTCGTCATTCGACCCGGTCGCGTCCAGGGTGTACTCCTGGCCCTTGTACCAAATCACGTCGGCGCCTGGCTGGTCCGTAGGGCCCTTCACGGTGGGGGGTGTCTCGTCGGCCGCGGAGACCGCGGTGGCGAGGACCACGAGGAGGCCGAAAAGGACCAACAGGCTCGCTAAGGCTACTACTCTCTTCACAGTCGTGCGATTCCCTCCGGTTAACGCGGAAGACCCCCCTGAGGATATAAAAAGTTATCGCTATCCCCGGTCCATTTTCGGAATCACGGCGCAACCCGTGGAATCGTGCAAAAACGTATATTTCGTACTACCGTTCACCTTCTGGTGAACGTTAATGGGGGGGGCCCGGATGAGAATCGCTATCATGAGAGGACCGCCCGGGAGCCGTGCTCGGGCCACCATGTGCCCGGGACGGTTGTCCCGACGGCAAGCTTATCCGCCCCGCGGCCCCTTGCGGATTGCGATGGCTAAACGGTGGGTCATCGAGCACAGGCGGGACCCCTACACCCGCAGGGCGAGGCGCGAGGACTACCGCAGCCGCGCCTCCTACAAGCTGATGCAGCTGAACGGGCGGTTCCGCCTCGTGCGGCCGGGGAGCGTGGTGCTGGACCTGGGGTGCGCGCCCGGCGGATGGAGCCAGGTGGCGGTCCAGGCCGCGGGGCCGAGGGGCCTCGTGGTGGGCGTCGACCTGGACGAGGTCGAGCCCGTGGAGGGCGCGGTGTTCGTGCGGGGGGACCTCCGCGAGCCGCGGACGCAGGACGCGGTCCGCGCCGCCCTGGGCGGCAGGGAGGTCGACGCGGTCCTCTCGGACATGGCCCCGGACATCTCGGGAGCCTACGACATGGACCACGCCCGGTCGATGGGGCTCGGGCGGCTCGCGGCCGACTTCGGCATGCCCCTGCTCAGGCCGGGAGGGGGGCTGCTCGTCAAGCTCTTCGCGGGCCCGGAGCTGGGCCCGTTCGTGGCCGCGCTCCGCTCCCGGTTCGAGCGCGTCAAGCGCACCAAGCCGGACGCCTCCAGGAAGGCGTCGTCAGAGGTGTACGTGTGCGCGCTGGGCCACACGGGCGGCGGCGCGCCCGACTGGGCCTCGTTCGCCCCACATGACGGGGACGGGGCCGAGGACGAGGGCGACGACGACGCTGTCTACTGGCCTGCCGAGGACGACAAGGCCCGATAGGCGAGGAGGGGATGGCGGAGGGCGCCCTCTGCGGGGAGGTCCGACCTCCCCCGCGCACGTTCATGTACAGTACAGGAAGCCCATGGGCCGCAGGGATCGGGCCTGCGCGGGGCTTGAACGGGCCGGCAAGGATGGGGGGCATCGTGCCCGATGAGGGCCGCCACGGTGCCGAGGGCGCCCCTCGCGCCGCCTCCCGTCACGTCCGGAGGAGCTCCGCGAGGCGCGCCCTGAGCTTGGCCACGTGGGCGGGGTCGACCCCCGGGAGGCCCTCGAGGTCGGCGAGCAGGGCGTCGCCCGAGTCGCGCAGGTCCCTGGCGTAGGGGGCGAACGACGCGCGGTCGCCGCCGGGGGCGGTGGCAGCGGGAGCGGCGCTCTCCGCCCCGCCGGCCGGGGCGCCCGGCTCCTCGAGGTACTCGTACTGCCACTCGCCCTCCTCGCCCATGGGGCCCCTCCTCACCACGCCGGCGCGGACCATGGCCGCGATGGCGAGCTCGTAGATGAGGAGGCTCGCGAGGTGGAGCAGGACGTTGACCGTGCCGCCGTCGGCCCGCACCTTGTCCGTGCCGTCGCGCGCGACCGCGCGCGCGGCGATGGCGGTCCTGATGATGCCGGAGGAGTCGAGCCTGCCGGACGCCGCCGCGGCCGAGGCGACCAGCTCGCCCCCGAGCGTCTGCGGCAGGAGGCCGGCGAACTTGGCCAGGCCCGTCATGCGCAGCCTCTGGACGATGGAGAGGGGCCCGATGCCGTCGCACATCGCGCGCGCGAGCAGCGCGTCCTCCTCCGGCCCGGGCACGAGCGCGAGCTTCATGAGCCCCAGCGCGTGGAAGCAGTCGGGGCAGGTCGGGACCTCGTAGAACACGCGGACCGTGCCCTCCGACACGGGGGTGCCGCAGTTGGCGCACACGCCGATTGCGGGGACGACGCCCTCCATGGCATCGTCGGCATCGCCGGCATCCTCCCCATCGCCGCTGTCGCCGCCGCCCCTGCCGTGCCCCCCACCCTCGCCCTGGCCGCCCATTCTCCGTCCCCCCCTCCGCTCGCGGGGGCCCTCGGGCCTACAGGCCCGGCTCGTCGTCGTGGACCGTCATGCCCATGTCGGCGAGGCTGTCGATGATGTCGCGCTTCAACTGCCTGGCGCTCGTGGACTGCGGGTTCATCTGGATGGCCCGGTTCAGGCAGGCTATGGCCTCGCGGAACTTCTTGAGGTTGTAGTAGGAGATGCCCATCGTCTCCCACAGCGAGTCGTCCTTGGGATTGAGGGCGATCGCGGCCTTGGACACCTTGATGGCCTGCTTGCTCTTGCCGATGTTGTTGAGGACGATGGCCTTGACCGAGAGCAGGTTGGCCTTCTCGTCCTTCCGAAGCTTGTGCCGCTCGGCCATCCCGATGGCGCGGTGCGCCTCCACGAACCTGCCCGTGTTGACGTAGGCGATGGCCAGGCCCATGAGGGACTTGGTGTAGTTGGGCCGCTGCTGCAGCACCTTGATGAATCCCTTCTCCGCGTCCTCGTACATGCCGAGGTCGAGCATGAGCTTGGCCTTGTTGTGGAGTATGTCGGGGTTCTTGGGCTCGATGGCCAGCGCCTGGTCGTAGGCCCACAGGGCCGCGCGGTAGTCCTTGACGTAGTTCGCGAGGATGACCGCCCGGTTGTACCAGGCCTTGGTGTACTGCGGGTAGACCTTGAGGATCTCCTCGTAGATGTGCAGCGCCCCGAAGATGTCGCCCCGGGTGAGCATGATGGTGGCGTCGCCCTCCCAGTCGTCGACGGTCTTGAACGAGGAGACGTCTTCGGTCAGTGGCTCGACCTCCTGGGACACGAACTCGACCCAGGCGCTAGGTGCATCCTCCAGGGCCATCGGGGCATCCACCCTGGGCTAATTAAATATGTCTTCCCGATTCCGACACCTGGGAGTGTCCGTTCCGGTGCGCCTGGCATCAGCACATCGACAGGTCGCACTCTTCCCCGTCGCCGGCGCTGCCGGCGTCGGCGCCCTTGGGCGGCTCTATCTGCCGCAGCAGGATGCCGCTCTGCCTCAGCATCTGGGCGCTGAGGTCGTCCGGGTAGCCCTTGGCGTAGACGATCTCCTTGAGCCCTGCGTTGATGATGAGCTTGGAGCACAGCACGCACGGGAACGTGGTGGTGTAGAGCGTCCCGCCCTCTATGGGCACGCCGAACACGGCCGACTGGATGATGGCGTTCTGCTCGGCGTGCACGCCGCGGCACAGCTCGTGCCGCTCGCCGGGGGCGATGCCCATCTGCTCCCGCAGGCACCCGACCTCCAGGCAGTGGGGGATGTTGCGGGGCGCGCCGTTGTAGCCCGTCGTGAGGATGCGCTTCTGCTTCACGACGATGGCGCCCACCCTGCGCCGCAGGCACGTCGACCGCTGGCTGACCAGGAACGCGACCCGCATGAAGTACTCGTCCAGCCCCATGCGGTCGTCCGTCATCGCCCTGGGAAGGTCGCGGGGGCGTTAATAGGTTTGGGCGCCCCGCCCGTGACGGTGGGCCAGCGCCGCGGCGACCCCCTCGACGGGGGGCCCCCTCCTCGCAAACGATAAATACGGAGGTGGCCTCTTGGGTGCAATCCCCCTGGTGTCCTGATGGCCCACATGGAAAGGCTCAAGACCCTGGTCCGGGACGTCGTCGGGTCGGTCGTCGTCGTACTCCTGGTCCTCGGCGCCCTATGGGCCTACGCGGGCATGTGGCCCCCGATGGTGGTCATCGAGTCCGGCAGCATGCAGCATTCCAGGGATTCGTCGGCCGTGGGCGTCATCGACACGGGCGACCTCACGCTGGTGCGGTCCTCGGACCGGGCCGGCCGCATCGTCACGTGGGCGGAGGGCCGGCTCAACGGTCACTCGTCCTACGGGAACTACGGGGACGTCATCGTCTTCCACAAGAACGGGCTCGAGGAGTACACGCCCGTCATCCACCGCGCCATGGTGTGGATCGAGCTCAACTCGACGACGGGCGACTCCTTCGACGTGCCGACGTTGGGCGAGTGGGACACGCTGCGCATCACGCTGCGGGGGCTGCGGACCTACCACACCGGCTCGGAGTCGACCGTCGACCTGACCGTCAACCTGCAGGTGGTGCTGGACAACTTCAGGGGCCACGGGGACCCCCACGGCGGCTACCTCACGAAGGGCGACAACAACCCGAACATCGACCAGATCAGCCTCTTCTGGGAGGCCCAGCCGCCCGGCACCACGCCCCGCGCCGAGCCCGTCATGCGGGAGTGGGTGGTGGGCGTGAGCCGGGGGGAGCTCCCCTGGTTCGGCATCCTCAAGCTCTGGTTCGGCGGCGGGGGCAAGGGGGTCCCGTCGAACAGCTGGTACGACCTGCTCATCACCGTGGCCCTCCTGGTCATGCTGCCAGTGCTCATCGACCTGGTCATCGCCCTCGAGGCGGCGTTGCGGCCGGAGGGGGCCCCCGGCCCCTGGAGCAGGCTACTGCGACGGCGGTCGGGAGAGGGAGTGGCCGCCGGAGGGCCGCCGGCCGGGACGGAAGTCCCCACGGGGGGACCGTCCACGCCGGCCGCGCAGGCCGTCGCGGGCCCTCCCGTCGTCTACCGCGTCACGGCCCCCGCCCCCCAT
>Ga0316626_10000087_pt1 | contig 32013 bp, 28 predicted proteins | sample OWC_Aug_T1_C1_D5_FD_207656 | JGI IMG/M metagenome (GOLD analysis project Ga0316626, IMG submission 207656) | Wetland soil microbial communities from Old Woman Creek delta, Ohio, United States - OWC_Aug_T1_C1_D5_A | ecosystem: Environmental > Terrestrial > Soil > Wetlands | place: USA: Ohio...
TCACTGCTCCGATGGCGACAACTTCGATTCCGACAACGCCGCCGCCCTGCGCACCGCGAAGGAGCTCACCGAGGTCTGCAATCTGTTCGGCTACGGCGAGATCAAGCCGCTGGGTTCGCGGTATTATGAGAGCTCGATGCTCAACATCTTCCGCCGGCTCGAGGCGGACAATTTCCAGACCGTGCTGATCGAACGCAAAGAAGATGTCTGGCCGAGCTTCAAGGCCCTGCTCGCCAAGGACCGCGTTCGCGAGCAGAACCACCCCGCATCCTGACCGATGGCTCGAACGTACGACGTCCACGATCTGGAGGCCTGGGACGCCCGCATCCGAGAGAAGGTGGTCGAGTTCGGCCTCGACTGTCACCCGCAGGAGTTCGAGATCTGCGATCACAATCAGATGCTGGGATACATGGCGTACTCCGGCATGCCGTCCCACTACCCGCACTGGTCGTACGGCAAGGCGTTCGAGAAGCTGAAAACGCTGTACGAGTACGGCGTCTCCGGACTGCCGTACGAGATGGTGATCAACTCCAACCCCGCCCTCGCCTACCTCATGCGGGACAACTCTTTGGCGCTGCAGGTGCTCACGATCGCTCACGTCTACGGGCACAACGACTTCTTCAAGAACAACTTCACCTTCAAGAGCACGCGTCCCGAGTACACCATCAGCACCTTCAAAGCGCACACCACCCGGGTCCGTCGGTACCTGGAAGACCCGAGCATCGGCATCGACCGCATGGAGCCTCTGCTCGACGCCGCCCATGCCCTCTCACTCCAGTGCCGGCGCAACCTGGCGATCAGGAAGCCCTCGGAGGAAGAGAACCGCCAAGCGCTGCTGGAAACGGCGGCGCCACCGCACGACCCCTTCCGGAACATTCATCGCCCGGCGGCCTATGTCGAGCCGGAACTCCGCAGGGTCCCGCTCGTCCCCGACGAGGACCTCCTCCTGTTCATCCGCGACCACAATCCGTACCTGGCCGAATGGGAGCGCGACCTGCTGACGATCGTCCACGAGGAGGCCCAGTACTTCATTCCCCAGATCGAAACGAAGATCATGAACGAGGGATGGGCCTCGTACTGGCACAAGCAGATTCTCGACAGCCTCGAGTTGCCTCAGGATCTGCATCTGGAATTCGTCGTGCGCCACAATCAGGTGGTGCGCCCGCATCCCGGTGGACTCAACCCCTATCACCTGGGATTGCGCATCTGGGAAGACCTTCGCCGGCGCGGCGGGGAGACGCCCGAGCGAGAGCAAGAGACGGGACCTTCCTCGCCGCCCATGAACGGGCGGGAGATGATGTTCTTTGTCCGCGAAACGGATCGGGACACCGCGTTTCTCCGCCGCCACTTGACCGAGGAGCTGATCCGCGAGCTCGACCTGTTCCAGTATCAGCCGAAAGGCGATGAGCTCGTCATCAACCGGGTCGCCGACGACGAAGGCTGGCGCGAGATCAAGCAAGCGTTGATCAGCAACGTTGGCATGAGCACGGTGCCGTTCATCCGGGTCAGCGACGCCGACTTCGGTGGCAAGCGGGCGCTGTATCTCGTGCACGCCCATGACGGACGCGATCTCCAGCTGGAGCATGCCGAGAAGACCCTGGCCTACGTCCATCAACTCTGGCAACGCGAAGTCGTGCTGGAAACCGTCATCGGCAACAAGAACACCCTGCTGATCCGCAACGATCGCGGGTTCTCGACCAAAGCCCGGTAGACTGCCCCACGCCTCCGTCCGGCCCGGCCCTCCGTTCACGGCCAGGACGATGGCCGCATCCAGGGCTGGATTGGCACGGAGGGAAGTGGACTGTTCCGCCCACGGCCTTTTTGCTACATACCCCGCCGCTGGGAGGGTGTCCTCGATGCCGATCTACGAATATCGATGTCGGAAATGCGGGAAGCGGTTTTCCGTGCTCACCTTGCGCGTCAGCGAAGCCGTCACGCCGGAGTGCACGAAGTGCGGCAGTCACGCAGCGGACCGGCTGATGTCGCGTTTCGCCACACCGAAGTCCGAGGAGGCCCGGTTGGACAGTCTCGCCGACCCTGGCAGCCTGGGCAATCTCGACGAGAACGATCCCAAGAGCGTCGCCCGCTGGATGCGCAAGATGGGCAAGGAAATGGGCGATGAGTTCGGCGAGGAGAACATCGACGAAATGATCGACGAGATGGAATCCGGCGGCGAGAACGGTGACGACGACGCCCTTTAGCCCCAATGCCAACTCACTGGCATTGCCGTTAGCCCCGGCTCGCCGTCTCCCCTTCCCCACCTGGATGCCCGCTCTTGCGGGCATGACGTTTGGGCTGCGGGCGCAGCCCGCGTAGGGTTATCCGTGGTTCCTCGCGATCAGGTTGCAGGATCTTCGCGCCAGGCGAAGACTTTCTGTGGGTCCGAGCAGATCCGCTGACGGCGAAGCTTGCGGCACGAAATTGGCGCTTCGGCATCGACTGTCACGGGGTTCGGTGTCACAGCGGATCGTCTCTCATCCTTGGTGCCGCCCGAAACCCGCCTGCCAATTCGGCGAAAAGGCGTGGCATGTCCCATGCTCAGCTGAGTGGCGGATGACCAGGGGCAACCTCCTCTCGGGCCGCTGATCCATGCGCAACGCGGATCGCGCCCTTCTGACGTTTCTGACCAAGCACGGCCGGATCGAGCCGTGGATGCAGAGCTCCGTCGAGGAGTTGATGGAGCAGCGCAAGGTGTCGGCAGCGGAAGCGCTGTGCGACGGGGGCTTTCTCGAGGAAGCGACGATCGTCGAAACCTTCGAGGCCGCCCTCCGCTTGCGCCGGGTGGATCTCGACCAGATCCCACCAAACCTACCCAAACCGCTCGACCAGGACACCTTGAAGGTGCACTTGGCGGTCCCCGCCCAGATCGTGGACGGACGCCTCATCCTGGCGATGGTGAACCCGCTCGACGATGAGGCGATTCGCAAAGTTCGCTTCGCATCGGGGCTGCGCGTCATTCCCGCGGTGGCGCCGCTGAGCGCCATTCGCGCAACGCTCGACCGTCCTGAGGAACTGCGCGAACCCGAACCGGCGCCCGAGACGAAGCCGGGCGCGAAGGAGGTGGGCGCCGCCAACCCGGAGCCGCTGCCACCCGTGCCCGACCTCAGCTCCAGCAATCCGATCATCAAGATGGCGGCCCTCATCGTCGAGCAGGCAATCGCGTCCCGCGCCAGCGACATTCACCTGGAGCCCAACCCGGAAGGACTCATCGTTCGCTATCGGATCGACGGCATTCTCGAAGAAGCCACGCGCCTCTCGCCCGCGGTACGCGGCCCCCTGACCGCTCGTTTCAAGGTGATGGCGCGCCTGGACATCGCCGAGCGGCGCGTCCCGCAGGACGGTCGCATCTCCGTCGTCAGCTGCAATCGAACCATCGATGGGCGGGTATCGACTCTGCCCACGCAGTACGGCGAGAAGGTCGTCATCCGCCTTCTCGATCCGAAGAGCTCCCTCGTCGACCTCGACCGGCTCGGATTCGAGCCGTGGGAACTTCAGCACGTGCAGGAATGTCTGCAGCAATCAGAGGGGATCATTCTCACCACCGGACCGACCGGCAGCGGCAAGTCGACGACCCTTTACTCCATGCTGCGCGCGATCCAGTCCCCGGAAGTCAACATCATCACGGTGGAAAACCCGATCGAGTATCGCCTTGCTGGCATCACCCAGACCGAGGTCAACGAGCGTCAGGGGCTCACCTTCGCCGGTGTCCTCCGGTCGATTCTGCGCCAAGACCCGGACGTGATCCTGGTTGGCGAGATCCGCGATCAAGAGACGGCGGAAATCGCCCTCCAGGCGGCACAGACTGGCCACTTGGTGCTGTCGACGTTGCACACCAACGACGCGGTCGGCGTGGTCACCCGGCTGGTCAACTTGGGAATGGAGCGTGAACTGATTGCCTCGTCGCTGCTCCTCGTCATTGCGCAGCGGTTGGTGCGATCGATCTGCCCGAACTGCCGCGAACCCGCCCCGGCCGAGGCGTGGCGCGATCTGCCGTTGCGTGCGCTGCTCGGGGACACACCGCTCGTACGTGGCGTGGGCTGCTCGAACTGCCGCAAGACGGGGTACCGCGGCCGCTTGGGCATATACGAGGTGTTCCGCAACACCGTGGAAGCGAAGCGGCTCATCAAGAACGGTTCGAGCGAGGTCGAGATCCGCGATCTCATGCGGCAGCAGGGCGGACGGGCGCTGATGCAGGTGGCCCTGGCCAAAGTGCGAGCCGGGCAGACGACACTGGACGAGGTCGCCGCCGCCATCAAGGCAGAGGAAGGAATTACTTCTTGCCCGGGCTGCAGGCGCCAGGTCGAGCAGCAGTTTCGCACCTGCCCGTTCTGCGGAACGACGCTCCGCAAGGAATGCGCCGCTTGCCATGCGATGATCCAGGAAGGTTGGGAGCGGTGCCCGCAGTGCGGAACGCTCGTCACCACCGACGAACCGGGCTGCGCTCCTCGGGAACAGCTCGGCACCCATTCCATCACGCTCTCGGCGGCTCGTGATCTGGCGGCCCCGTCACTGCTGGGCGCCGGGCTGCGCGCCATGTGTGTCGCCGGTGGGCTCGACGACGCTGCGGCGGGGGAACTCGAGACCGCGGTCGTCGAAACGTGCAACCTCGCGATCAATGGCTCGGCAGATGGCGCCGGCGCTGAAATCAAGGTCGAGATCGAGCTGTCAGCAGAGGGATGCAGCGTCTGTGTGTCCGGGGATGGCCCACCGTGGCCGTGGCCCCGACCGAGCGCCCGGCTCCCCGATCTCGACGCCTTTGCTGCCGGCGACTCGCCCGAAGTGCGGGCGTTCTTGATTCGCGGATCAGCAGATGAAGTAACCTACGAGCGCATCGATCAGACCAATCGCCTGTGGCTGAGCAAACGGTCAACCGTCACCGAAACGGCAGGTTCCGGCGATGCCAATGGACGGATGCACGCATGAGGTAACCCGCGAAGATCGCTCGGCAACCCGAGCCCTTTGCGTACGTGCGCGCTACCCGATGTCCCTCCAGAATCGCTCGCTGACCAGAGAAGAGCGCTGACGCGGCGATGGAGCAGGGGCAGTTTCAGGAACGAGTCCAGGAACTCGCCACCGCGGTGGAGGCACTTCCCCCCGTTCAGGTGGAGGCCGAGCTTCCGGAGGATGGAGAGCGCACGATCTCCCGGATGCTGATCGTGGCGATCGCGCTGCTGGTGGGCGGGTTTGGCTTCGCGGTGGCATACGTGGCGCCACGCACCGTCGTCCCCTCCACGACCGACCAAGTGACGGCCCTCGTCGGCGACAACGAGTGCGCGCGAGCCATGGCCCGCGTCGTAGACGCCATCAGCGCCTATACACGCGATCACGGGGGCCCGCCGCGGCGGCTCACCGATCTGAGCCCCGCGTACATGCCAGACCCCCCGGTGGACCCGGTGACCACCCAACCCCTCGAATACACCCTCAGCGGCACCTCGGTCTCCCTGTCGTGCCCGAAGCCAAACCCGCAGACCGCCGTGCCGCCTGCGGCCCAAAGCGCACCCGCCCAGTCCAACGGATGAGTGGGGGATGGCCGCCCCTGCCCATGAAGCATGCGGACGGAGGCGCTTGTAGCCGCAGGCTTCAGCCAGGCTTCAGCCGGCTGAAGCCTGCGCCTACACCCTCAATCGGGCCGTTCCACGAGCGCGACCGCCAGGGCCGCGATGGCGTTCCCCTGTCCGACCGGTCCGAGTCCCTCCATGGTCTTCGCCTTCACGCTCACCCGGTCGGCATCGATTCCCAGGATCGCGGCAACGCGCCCCCGCATCACCGCCAGGTGCGGCGCGAGCTTGGGTGCCTCTGCCAGGACGGTCACGTCGACATTGCCGATCGTGCAGCGCCTCGCCGACACGAGGGCGGCGACGCGGGTCAGGAGCTGGCTGCTGTCGATACCGCGGTATTGCGGATCCGTATCGGGGAAGTGCCCGCCCAAGTCGCCCTCGCCGAGAGCACCGAGGAGGGCGTCGCAAACCGCGTGAAGGACGACGTCGCCGTCCGAGTGACCCAGGAGCCCTTGTTCGAAGGGAACAGTGATCCCTCCAAGGCGGAGCGGCCGGCCAGGTACGAGGCGATGGATGTCCCATCCCTGCCCGATACGAATCACAAAACGACTCCCGGCCTTGCCCTACAGTGTGGGGCACTGCATACTGCGTCGCTCGGAGAGATCATGGGCAAACTAGACTGGTGGAGCGGAGCTCCCGGCATGCGGCGCCAGCGTCAGGACGCGGACTTTCGTTCCCGCCTCCAATACCGACGTGTCCGGCGGTCCGATGATGAGCCCGTCACCCAGCGACAACGACCGCAGCACCGCCGAGCTCTGCGTCCCGGTTGACCGAGCCCGGTAGTTCTCGGGTGGTCCATCGAGCGTGCAACGAATGAACTCGGTCACTCCCGCTGCCTTCGGCACTCGCTCGGCCATCAGCGCCGGCACCGTGGGGAGGTGCACCGCGTCGACTCCGGTCATCGTCCGCAGGGCCGGCAGCACATAGAGATAGAAACACACCAGCGACGATACCGGGTTGCCGGGCAAGCCGAACACGAGCGTCTCGCCCCGGATGCCGAAGGTCAGCGGCTTGCCGGGCTTCTGCGCCACCTGCCAGAAACGCTCTTCGTACCCGAGGTCACTGAGAATTCCGCGCACGTAATCGAATGCCCCCGCCGACACACCACCGGTGGACAGCGCCACATCCGCATGAAAGGCCTCGGCAAACGCCGCACGGATGAGCTCGGGTCGATCGCGCACGATCCCGAGCACGAACGGCTCGCCGCCCGCCTCCTCGACCGCCGCCGCGATCGTATGTGCGTTGCTGTTCACGATCTGCCCCGGCCGCAGCGGCTGGCCGATCTCGACCAGTTCATCCCCGGTCGCGAGAATGCCCACGCGCGGCCGGCGGGTCACACGCACCATGGCGTACCCCAACGAGGCCAGCAAACCGATGTCCGCCGGCCGCAGCAACCGCCCCGGGCTCAGCACCAACTCGCCAGCTCGAACATCCTCACCAGGATGTCGCACGTTGGCTCCACCGCTGACGGCGACCCGAACCTCGACCTGCTCGCCCGCATCGGTCGCATCTTCCACACGCACAACCGCATCCGCTCCGTCCGGCATCAACGCGCCGGTCATGATCCGGATGGCCGTGCCGGAGCCGACGGCATGGGACGGCACCATCCCCGCACCGACGGTCTCGAGAATGCGCAGGCGAACCGGCCGCTCGCGGCTGGCCGCTGTCACGTCGGCCGCACGGACCGCGAAGCCGTCCATCGCCGCGTTTCGAAACGGCGGCACGTCACGAAGGGACTGAACCGCCTCCGCCAACACTCGCGCCCTGGCCCGCGGGAGCGCCACCTGCTCGGCGCCGAGACGCCGCGCGGCACGCAGAACACAATCCAGGGCTTCGCGTACGCTGATCATCGCGTGGTCACGCGAAGCTACGCAACGCGTTGGCACCTTGTCAATGTGGCCCGCCCTGTCTATGGTGAGGCCATCTTGATGAAGCCGCGCCGTCCCCGTTCCAACCGGGCCCGGCCCCGCCCGACCGTGGCTGCCGCGACCCATCCATGGGAGGAGGTCCTGGCCAGCTTCACCGATGCGGTGATCGTGACCGACGAGGCCTCTCGCGTCGTGCTGTTCAATCAGGCGGCGGAGGAGTTGACCGGGCTGCCCCAGGCGCGCGTGGTCGGTCAACCCTGCGCGTCGGTCTTCACGCACGCGGCGGTGATCGGGGAGATGGTCGAGCGTGTGCAACACAGCGGCCAGAATGAGTCGCGCGGCGAGGAACACCTGCATCGCCGCAGCCGGGCGATTCCGGTACGAATTGCCTGCTTGCCGGTGTGGGACGGCCGCGATCGCATGCGCGGCACCGCCATCGTGATTCACGATCTCACCTACCAGAAGGCCCTGGAAGAGTCCGCCCGGCGCAACGAAAGCCTGGCGCGGCTCGGCACACTCGTCGCCGGCCTCGCCCACGAAATCAAGAACCCGCTGGCCGGAATCAAAGGCGCGGCGCAGCTGCTGCAGGCCCGGCTCGCCAACCGTTCGGATCTGCACGAATGCACGGCGGTGATCACCCGCGAAGCCGATCGTCTCAGCCGTCTGGTCGAAGAGCTGCTCACGCTCGGAGCCCCGCCGAAACCACGGTTGGAACCACTCAACATTCACCAAGTGATCCAGCACGTGGTGTCGGTGATCGAGGGAGAGTTGACGCATCGCGGAATTCAGCTGCGCTGCGAGTTCGATCCGAGCCTACCCGATATCCGCGGCGATCGGTTCCAGCTCAGCCAGGTCTTCCTGAACCTCATCAAGAATGCGATGGAAGCCATGGCCGGCGGCAGACAGCCCGTGGGTGATCCGGCCATCACTATCAGCACCCGCATGGAAACCGATTTCCGCATTCTCAGGGACCAGCGCCGGTCGGACAAGTTTCTGCGCGTCGAGGTTGCCGATCACGGCATCGGCGTGGGCGAAGCCGACCTCGCCCGAATCTTCGAGCCGTTCTTCACAACGAAACCCCGCGGAACGGGGCTCGGCCTGGCGATCTCCCATCGGATCGTTGCCGAGCACGGCGGCAGCATTCGCGCCGAGGCGAATCATCCCGTCGGCACCGTGGTCACGGTCACTCTCCCGGTGAGCGCGCCGTAGCATGGAAGCGTACCGCGGCACCGTGCTCGTCGCCGACGACGAGGCGTCCATCCGCTGGGTCCTTGCAACCGCCCTGGAAGAGGCGGGGCATACGATCGTGCAGGCCGAGAACGGAACCGAGGCGCTACAGCGGCTCGGACATGGCGATGTTGATGTGGCCTTCGTCGATCTCCGCATGCCAGACGTCGATGGCTTGACCGTGCTGACGCGGGCACGCGAGACGAAGATCCGCACGCCGATCATCATCATCACGGCACAGAACACGATGGCCAACGCCATCGAGGCAATGAAGCAGGGGGCCTACGACTACGTCACCAAGCCGTTCGACATCGATGAGGTCCGCGCGCTGACGCAGCGGGCCCTCGAGATGTCGCGCCTGTCCACCGACCTCCACCGGCTCGAGCGCGAGCTGCGCGGCCGCTTCGAGCTGGGGGTGGCAATCGTCGGCCAGAGCCCGGGCATGCAGGAGATCTACAAGACCATCGGACGGGTGGCCCAGACGGATGCGACGGTCTTGATTCAAGGCGAGAGCGGGACCGGCAAGGAGCTGATCGCAAAGGTCATCCACTATCATTCGCGATATTGGAGTGGTCCATTCGTCGCGCTCAACTGCTCGGCCATTCCCCGCGAGCTGCTGGAAAGCGAGCTCTTCGGGCATGAGCGTGGCGCCTTCACCGGCGCCACCGAGCAACGCCTCGGCAAGTTCGAGCTGGCGCAGGGCGGCACGCTCTTCCTCGACGAGGTCGCGGACATGCCGCTGGACCTGCAAGCGAAGCTGCTGCGCGTGCTGCAGGAGCGCGAGGTCATGCGTCTCGGCGGACGCGACGTCGTCAAGATCGACTGCCGCATCATCGCCGCAACCAACCAGCCGCTCGAACGCGCGGTCAAGCAACAGCGGTTCCGGGAAGACCTCTACTTCCGCCTCAACGTCGTCCCGGTCACCGTGCCGCCGTTGCGCCAGCGGCGGGATGACATCGCGAGTCTGATCGCCTTCTTTCTCGACAAGATCAACCGGGAAATGGGCACCGGGATCACGGGCATTGCCCCCGAGGCCCGCGAGGCACTGATCCGCCATTCGTGGCCCGGGAACGTGCGCGAGCTGGAAAACACCCTCGTGCGCGCTGCCGTGCTCGCCGCCGGACCCACCTTGATGCCGCGCGACCTGGCGCTGGCGGCTCAAGACACGCCGCCGACGGTCTACGACGACCTCTCGCTCGAAGAGGTCATCCGTCTGAAGCTGAAGGAGTACTTCCGCCAGACCGGTGATGTCGAACCGTCCGATCTCTACTCGCTGATCGTCGAACGCGTGGAGCGACCGCTCATCGAGCTGACGCTCGAACGGACCAAAGGCAACCAGCTGCAAGCGGCAGCCATTCTCGGCATCAACCGCAACACCCTGCGGAAGAAGCTCACGGAACTCAAGATTCCCGTTCGCCGCTCTGGAAACGATTGAGGTCTTTCGTGGCTTTCGCTTACGGACGCGCCGATGCACCGACGCGGCGCCGCGTCGGCTTCATCGTGTCTCCGCCGGTCCTCGATTGAGGCAACATGGCATTCCACTTCCCCAGTCCACTGTACCCGATTGTGGACCCCGTCGGTGTCCCGGGGCGCGCGCACGTCGAGCTGGCCGAAGCCGTCGTCGCCGCCGGCATCCGGCTCTTCCAGCTGCGGGTGAAGCAGCAACCGACGGGAGTCTTCGTGGAGGTCGCGCGCGCCGTGAAGGCAATCGCCGACCGCGGCGGGGCGCAACTGATTATCAACGACCGGGCCGATATCGCGCGCCTGCTCGACGCGGCGGGCGTTCATCTCGGACAGGACGACCTGCCACCCGAAGCGGCGCGCGTGGTGCTGGGCCCCCGGAAGGTCATCGGCTGGTCAACCCACAATCCGGCGCAACTGGAAGCCGCCGCGCGTGCCGGGGTCGCCGACTACCTGGCCTTCGGGCCGATATTCCCGACGCAGAGCAAGGAGCGCCCCGACCCGGCGCAGGGCGTGGCGACGCTCGCCGCGGTTCGCCGGCTGACGTCGCGCCCGCTGGTAGCCATCGGCGGCATTTCCGCAGCGACCGTCGCCGATGTGCTCCGTGCCGGCGCCGACGCGGTGGCGGTGATTGGCGCCATCGCACAGGCCGCCGATCCCTGCGCCGCCACCCAGGCTCTCGAGCGGCAGGTCCGCGCGGCTACAGCTCCTCGATATCGCCGCCGAAGCTGACCTCGTCCTGCGCGCGGTTCTCGAAACGCGTGTACTCGGAGAAGAACGTCAGCGGAACGATGCCCGTCGGCCCGTTGCGCTGCTTGCCGATGATCACCTCGGCGTAGCCCTCCTCCGCGTTCTTCGGGTCGTACACGTACGGACGGTAGAGGAACATGATCACGTCGGCATCCTGCTCGATGGCACCCGACTCGCGCAGGTCCGCCATGACCGGCTTCTTGTCGGCGCGCTGCTCGACTTGGCGATTCAGCTGCGACAGCGCGACGACGGGGATGCTCAGCTCCTTCGCCAGCGCCTTCAAGGAACGCGAGATCCCCGAGATCTCCTGCTCCCGGTTATCGGTCAACGGGCCGCGCATGAGTTGGAGATAGTCGACGATGACGAGCCCCAGCTTGGCGTCGGCATCCCGCTTCAGCCGGCGGGCTTTCGCCCGCAGTTCGAGGACACTGAGCGCCGGGGTATCGTCGATGTAGATCGGCGCATCGGACAGCCGCTCCGCCGCAATGGCCAACTTCGGGTAGTCCCGCTCGGCCGCGAAGCCGGCACGGACCTTCGACTGATCGACCCGCGCCTCGGAGCAGAGCATCCGCAGCACGAGTTGCTCCTTCGACATCTCGAGCGAAAAGATCGCCACACCCGTGTCGGCCTCCAGCGCGGCATACTCTGCCACGTTCAACGCCAAGGCGGTCTTTCCCATGCTCGGGCGGCCAGCGATGATGACGAGGTCAGACGGCTGCAGGCCCGCGGTCTTGCGGTCGAGGTCGACGAAACCGGTGGGCACCCCGGTGACCAACTCGCGGCGCTCGTACAGCTGCTCGACCGCCTTCATCGACTCGACCACGATATCGCGAAGGCGGAAGAACGAGGGACGGGTCTTGCGCTCGGCGATCTCGTAGATGCGGTGCTCCGCCTCGTCGAGGAACCCCTCCACATCCCCCGGCGTCTCGTAGCTGCGCGCGGTGAGATCCGTCGCCGTGTGAATCAGCTGCCGAAGGATCGCCTTATCCTTGATGATTCGCGCGTAGTAGGCGACGTTCGCCGCCGTCGGCACCCGCTCGGTCAGGTCGGCGAGGTAGGCCGCGCCACCGATCTCCTGCAGTTCATTGCGGCTTTTGAGCGCATCGGTGAGCGTGATGAGGTCGACGGGTTCGTTGCGCTGATTGAGTTCGATGATCGCGCGCATGATCTTGCGATGCGCGTCGCGATAGAAATCGTCTGGCACCAGCAGCTCGAGCGCGCGATCGAGGGCCGTGTTGTCGAGCAACACGCCACCAATCACCGACTCCTCCGCTTCGATACTGTGGGGAGGAACCCGCCGCAGAGCATCGTCGTCTGGCATGAGAACCGTCGAACGATAGGGCAAACGACGGCTGACGGCAATCCCTCCCGGTGTGACTCGTGGTCGCGAGTCGTGGCCGGGTCCGCAAGCGAGGGAGGTGGTCGCGAGCGAAGGACTCACGACGCACGATTGCGGTTCACACAGCACGTCCATTGCGCTGTCGCACGGTGCGCGGCCAGCACACTTTTCCTGTTGCACGCCCATGTGCGCCGAGCGCATCATGAAAGCGGCAAGGAGTTGCTTGTGCAACAATATCGATCGGGTCATTGGCGATGCGCGTTGGGTCTGACCTTGCTGCTGCAAACGCTCGCGCTGCCAGCCGCCGCCACGGACCAACTGTTCTCCGACACCTTCGAAGAATCGAAACGCTTCGTCGCCGATCGCCCTCTGCGTCCGGTCGTGACCTTCGTCTCCGCAGTCCTGGATCCCGATCGCGCCGCGAAGGATCGCCGGAAGAGACTTCGGCTGAACCTGGAGCCTCTCCTCACCGAGGTCTCCGGGCTGCTCCGCGCTGCCGGGATTCCGTTGCGTGCCTATAAGGACCCGTCCGGCGCCCGCACCGTCGGCTTCTCCACCTCGTTCAACCTCCGGGACGACCTCCCGGCCGTGAGCTTTCATGTCGGCGATCGCTCGCCAGAACCACTTGGCGCGTTCTACTCTGGGCGGCGCCGCGGGCTCAGTTGGGCATTCGTGTGGCCATTCCATCGCCTGACGATCCGCATCGAAGGTGGCGACGACAGCGAGTTCGGCTACTTTGCCATCGCTGGAGCGCAGTGGACGCACCCGACCTTGCCGCTGTCGGCCGGGATCGGCGTGCCGGTCAGCCTCCGCAACGCCGACGGCAACGCCGGTATCATCTTCCAGTTCCGCTCGAAGCTCTACTGATTCGAGACCGCTCGTGCTACACGTCGCCGCATGGCCACGCTCAGCATCGACGAGTTTCGCACACTCGATCTCCGCATCGCTACCGTCACCACCGCCACACCCCATCCCGACGCCGAGCGTCTCCTGGTGCTCACCGTCGATCTCGGGGACGAGCAACGCCAACTGGTCGCCGGTATCCGCGGCCGCTACGCGCCCGAGGAGTTGGTCGGCAAGCAGATCGTCGTGGTCGCGAACCTCGCCCCCGCCAGTCTGCGTGGGGTGGAGAGTCAAGGAATGCTGCTGGCGGCGTCCGACGCCGAAGGGCGCTTGGCGCTCATCGTCCCGGAGCGGCCCGTGTCTAACGGTGCAGCGGTCAAGTAAACCCGCGCTCGTCCGAGCGGCCCACCCCGTTGCGCGGTTCAGCGACGGGAACCGTCGTGCGCCCCGTGGCGACGGGCAGGAGTTCGGGGTTGACACGCGCCAGGAATTCGCCAAACTGGTGCCGGTGTTTGGGTTGAGGAGTCTGTGGGCGTGATGCGGAAGAGACCCGACTGGATGCTGGCGCTGGCCGCCCTCTTGGTTGCCCTCGTGGTCACGGCACCGGCCGCCCAGGCGGGCGACGTCACGCTGCTCGGCCGGGTCACGGCCAAGGCCGCGATCCTGGTCGACAACCGCAGTGCCGAGGTTTTGTTCTCCCGCAATCCGGACCTGCAGCTGCCTCCCGCCAGCACGACCAAGATCCTGACCGCTTACATCGCCCTGCGCAGCGGCCGGGGCCATCAGGCCGTACCGGTGAGTCGCTATGCAAGCGAGATACAGCCGTCAAAAATCGGCCTGCGGCCCGGCTGGCTCATGAATGTCGAGGACCTGACGTACGCCGTGCTCCTCAACTCGGCCAATGACGCGAGCGTCGTCCTCGCCGAGGGGCTCGGCGGCTCCGTCCCCGGTTTTGCCCGCATCATGAACGACAACGCGCGTGATCTGGGGGCGACGCATTCCTGGTTCGTCAACCCCAACGGTCTGCCCGCCGAGGGACACTACTCGACGGTGCGCGACCTGACCACGATCATGCACCATGCGCTGCGCGAGCCGCGCTTCCGGAGCATCCTCTCCACGCGAGAAACGGTCATCCAGCCGTACGCCGGCTCGCGGCGGCTCATCGCGCTGCGGTCGCACAACCGTCTGCTCGACAACCCGGATGTCCGTGAACTCGGTATCCGGGTGATCGGCAAGACGGGATGGACGCGGGAAGCGCGTCGATGCTTCGTTGGCGCCGCGATGGATGACGAAAGGGAGATTCTCGTCAGCGTCCTGGGCTCGAACGATCTGTGGGGCGATCTGCGCCGCCTGATCGATTACGCCTTCGATGTTCCGTCGCGCAATCGGTACCTGGCCACGGATGACGATTGGCAGCGAGCCTCCGTCGCGCCCTTTCCGAAGACGGTCCAACGCAATGCGGGCGAGGGCGACCGGTCTGCGGTTCGCTATCATGTCCGCCTCGGCTCGTTTCGCTCGCGCCCCACGGCCGATGGCATGCGGCGGAAAGTGATCCGGCTCGGCTACCCCTGCAAGGTCGAAGCGGTCCGTGCGAAACGGCAGACCCTGTACCGCGTCACGGTGTCCAACTTTGCGTCACGGAAAGCGGCCCACAAGGCGGCGCAGACCCTCCGTCGTTCCTGCCAGGTCGAGCCGTCGATCGTCGCCGAACGCACGTAAGGACCCGCTGCGCCGCCCCGCGCCAGAGGGGCGCTCGGTGACCCGCTTCGGCGCACCGAGCATAAGAATCTTCGGAGCCTAGGTGGGGGATCCGCGATCGACGAACCCCGACCGACGCCTCACGATTCCAGCTCTCTCCGGATGGCCCGCAGTAACGCGACGTTGTCTGCGTGCCCCGTCATGCGGGCGTCGACCCGGCCACGGATTGGACGGCCGAGGAGGTACAGGTCGCCCATGATGTCCAGGATCTTGTGACGCGCGAACTCATCCGGGAAGCGGAGTGTCGTGTTCACGATCTTCTCGTCGTCGATCAGGATGCAGTTGTCCAGTCGACCGCCGCTTGCCAGGCCCATGGCCGCCATGGCTTTGAGATCCTTCACGAATCCGAACGTGCGGGCCGGGGCGATATCGGCACTGAAGGAGGCGGCCCCCTCGTGGACGTAGGTGAACTCCTGCCGTCCCACCGGCTCCGGATACACCAACGTGTACGAAATGCGCAGTTGATCGTCCGGCTCGATGGCGATGGACTCGCCCTTCCCGTCGTCACTCCCGACCACCAGCCGACGTTCGATGACGATGTCTTCGACCTCTCCCCCTTGCTCCTCGATACCCGCGTGGTCGAGCAGTTGGCAGAAATCACGCGCCGACCCATCCATCACCGGGACCTCGCCCTGAACCTTGACCAACAGGTTGGTGACGCCGTACGCATGCAAGGTCGCGAGCAGATGCTCGACGGTACGCACGGTCATGCCGTTTCGGTGTAGCGTGGTCGCATAGCCGGTGGAGTCAACGTAGTCGAGGTGGGCCGGAACCGTGGTGGCGCTGGAGACGCTCGCGAACAGGATTCCACGGCCGGGCGGCAGCGGATGCAGAATGACGCCGGACTTCACCCCCGAGTGCAGTCCGTGGCCGCTGGCAACCACCGACCGCTTGATGGTCCGCTCTCCGTGCCGCGAACGCCGAGGCACCACCGCGCGCCCCGCGGCGCCGATACCGACATCGCGCGTGGCCTCGGCACCGGCCGCACCCTCCCCTGCCCGCGCCCGGTGCTCCAGTGCCCGGTTGACCATTTGCAGCAGGGCATCGATCGAAAACGGTTTCTCGATGAAGTCGAAGGCGCCAAGCTTTGTTGCCTTGACCGCCGTCTCGATGTTCCCGTGCCCGGAGATCATGATGACCTCCGGGCGACCCGGCTCGTCCCGCAGCCGGCGCAGGAGCTCAATCCCATCGATCTCCGGCATCCAGACATCGAGCAGCACCAGCTCAGGCCGTTCCGACCGAAGCAGATCGAGCGCCTGGCGTCCGTCTTCCGCTTCCAAGACACGCAGCCCCTCGTCGCTCAGGACGCCTCGCAAGGATGTCCGGATCTCGGGCTCATCGTCGACCACGAGGACGGTCGTCATGCACATTCCCCCCAACCTGGCAGAGCCGGGACCAAGATGGAACAGACTGCCCCCTGGCCCCCTTTGTTGCAAAGCACAGCGCGCCAGTTCGTTTCCGAATTGCCCAAATCTCTCTCCGTACGCGACTAGGCCCGCGCCACCGCCGAGAGCACCCGCGAGCGACGCGTGGGAAATTCGATGATCATGCGCGTCCCGCGGGGTGGGTTGTCACGGATCCTCACGTACGCCTGATGATCCGCCGCGATGGCTGAGACGATGGCCAAGCCCAAGCCGGTCCCGTCCTTCTTCGTCGAGAAATACGGCTCGAAGGCCCGCGCTTTGATGTCGGGGGTCATGCCGCACCCATTGTCCGCCACCTCGAGCCTCACCACTCCCACACGCGCATCGTGAGCGGTCACGATCTCGACGCGCGCATCGCTCCGCGCAGCAATCTGGCACGCCGCCACGGCATTGTCGAGCAGGTTGATGACCGCCCGCTTGATCGCGTCGCGGTCGACCTCGACGGGCGGCAAGGCGGGATCGGGGCGGAAGTCGAACACGATGTCGGGGTGCCCTTGCCGAAACAGCACGAGGGCATCCTCGACCACGCGATTCAGGTCGTCCGGCGCGACCTGGGCCGCGGGTAGCCGAGCAAAGGTGGAGAACTCGTTGACCAACCGCTTGAGTTGTTCAACCTGGCCGACGATCGTCCGCGTGCACTCGTCCAACAGCGCCCGGTCCCGCTCCGTCGAGCCGTCACCGTATCCCTTGCGCAGGCGTTGTGCCGACAGCTGGATCGGAGTCAGGGGGTTCTTGATCTCGTGGGCAATGCGACGCGCGACCTCACGCCACGCTTCCATGCGCTCCACGCGCAGCAAGTAGGTCACGTCTTCGAAGAAGAGGATGATCCCCCGGCGCTCGCGACTCTCATCCGCCAGCGTGGTCACGGTCACCCAGACCGTGAGCATGCGCGCCCCGCTGGCGAGCTGGATTTGGCGCTCGACTTTCTGCGCATCACCCGTTCCGAGGTGCTCGACGATCTCGCCGACCGGCCGCAGGTTCGCCTGGCGGAACACCTCGCGCCATTGCCGGCCACACACCTCCTCGGTCCGCAGATCGAGCATCGCCGCCGCCGCCGGGTTGACCGTCATCACCGAGCCGTCGGCATCGATCGACACCACGCCAGCCGCGATGTTCGCCAGCACGCTCTCGATGTAGCGGCGGCGCTCTTCGAGGGCGGAGTGAATGACCTTGAGCTCGGTGGTCATCTGGTTGAACGAATCGACGAGCGTAGCCACTTCCTCATCGCCCTCGGGTTCGGCACGGTAATCCCAGTTGCCCTGCGCCACCGCCCGCATGCCCTCACCCAACCGCTGGATGGGCCCCGTGATTCCCTTGGCCAGATGGAAGCCGAACCACGTCGCCGAAAAGATCACGACCAGCGTGATGAGGAGAAAAGAAAGCGTGTAGCCGTTCTTGAGCGGTTGCTCGAGCACGCTCAGCTGGTGATACTCCTGGTAGGCACGCGCCACGCCCTGCGCTGCCTCGCTGACCGAGCGGGGCACGAAAGCGTCGACGATGACCACGCCCCGCACCGCACCATCGCGTCCCGTGACCGGAACCCCGGAGCGCACGACTTCGCCGTGGCGCAGGTCCAGTGTCCGCGCAAACTCCTGCCCTCCGGTCATGATACCGTCGAGGTCAGCAGCGGACGGGGCGGGCACCTCCCCTTTCAAGTCCGCCGCGCGCGCCCGCGCCACCGATTCGCCGTCGATCAGAACTTCGATCCCGGAGACATTCAACTCGGCGCGCTTCGCCTCCACGAACCGCTGCAGCTGATCGCGCCGGGACCCGGCCAGCAGATCCCGCAATCGAATCCTCTGGCTGAGCTCGCGTGCGTCATGCAGACTGTTGTTAGCCGCCTGCTGATAGTAGCCGTGTGTCACGTGAAGGGAGTCGGACAGGGATTGTTCCACCTGGCCACTGAACCAGTTGCCGATGGTGGCAGTCAGAAAGCCTTGGGCGACCAAGAACAGCAGCAGCGTCGGGAACAGGCTCAGGCCGACGAACGCGAGCACCAGCCGGGTGCGCAGGCGAGAACCAAGAATTCGCCGGCGCCGCTCGAAGATCAGCTTCACCAGATTCCGCGTGACGAGAAAGATCAGCAGAATGAGGAGAATGAGATTGAGATTGATCAGCAGGAAGAAGATGACGTTGCCGGACGGCGATAGACTGTTGCTGAACTCCGGGAGGCGCCGCTCGAATCCCGCGAACACCAGCACAAGGATCCCGGTGAGGGCGATCGCGATCACCTCGCGGCGGCGGCGGCGGATCTCGTCGGGCGGCAGCGTGCGGTGGCCATCTGCGGAGGTCCCGCTCAACCACTGGGTCAGCTTACGGAGAGATCGGCGCATGATCATTCGGGCCGAGTGATTCGCGGCTCGTCGCTCGTCGATCGCTGATCGTCGACGCGTCTCATCGGCGGAAGAGCCAGACCAACAGGCTCACCACGATACTCAGCACGATGGACGTCGCGATCGGGAAATAGAAGGTGACGTGATCCCGCTTGATGTACACGTCGCCCGGCAGACGGCCGAGCCACGGGATCCTGTCGGCCAGCGACAGGAGCAACCCCACGCCCAGCAGGATGGCGCCCGTGATCATCAGGAGTTTTCCGAACTCTGACATCATCCGAACAGCTTGCCCTGTGGCGACACGGCAGGTCCGCGGCGGCCGAAATGCTCGTATGCCAGCTGCGTCGCCAGGCGCCCCTTCGCCGTGCGGTTGAGATAGCCTTCCTGGATGAGAAACGGTTCGTACACGTCCTCGATCGTGTCGCGCTCCTCACCGACCGCCGCCGCCAGCGTCTCTACCCCAACCGGTCCACCACCGAACTTGTCGATGATCGCCAGCAACAGAGCGCGATCCATTTTGTCGAAGCCGCGGTGGTCGACCTCGAGCAGGGCCAGCGCCTGCTCGGCGACGACCGGTGTGATGACGCCTTGCGCGCGCACTTCCGCAAAGTCCCGAACCCGCCGCAGCAGACGGTTGGCCACCCGCGGCGTGCCGCGCGAACGTCGGGCGATCTCGTCCGCCCCCGCCGGCTCAATGGGAATGCCGAGGATCGCCGCCGACCGCCGTACGATCGTGGCGAGCTCGCCGCACTGGTAGAAGTCCAGGCGGAAGCTGACGCCGAAGCGGTCGCGCAGCGGCGACGTCAGCAGGCCGGCCCGGGTCGTCGCCCCGATGAGCGTGAACCGCTTGAGGTCCAGCTTGATCGACCGGGCTGACGGCCCCTGCCCGATCATGACATCGAGCTGGAAGTCCTCCATGGCGGGATACAGGATCTCTTCCACCACGTGGTTGAGCCGGTGAATTTCATCGATGAACATGACGTCACCCAGCTCCAGGTTCGTCAGCAGCGCCGCGAGGTCGCCCGGTCGCTCGAGCACCGGTCCCGACGTCGATCGCAGCTGCACCCCCATTTCTCGAGCGATCACATGCGCCAGCGAGGTCTTGCCGAGTCCCGGCGGTCCGTACAGCAGGATATGATCGAGGCTTTCGGCACGCGCTTTCGCCGCTTCGATCGCCACGCGCAGGTTGGCCTTGACCGTCTCCTGGCCCACGTAGTCCGACAAGGTGCCGGGGCGCAGGGTGGAATCGATGGTCGCGTCTTCGTCACGCGGGTTGGCCGCCACCAGCCGATCGGGCATCGGGTCTCGTTCTTTCATGCGCTCAACCGCTGCAAGGCTTCGCGAATCACGGCGCCCAAGTCATTCGCCCCCTGGCGCATCACATCACGCACGGCCCGCTCCGCCTGGGGCTGGCGGTATCCGAGATTGACGAGGGCCGAGGTCGCCTCCGTCTCCAATCCGTTGCGGCTGCCCGCTTGGAGCGGGGCCGTGTCCCCGAGGCTGCGCACGCGATCGTGCAACTCAACCACCAAGCGCTCCGCCGTCTTCTTGCCGACGCCGGGAACCGCAACCAGCCGCGCCACATCGCCCGCCCGCAGCGCATCGAGCAAGTCGACCGGGGGAATGCCGGAGAGAATATTGAGTGCCATCCGTGGGCCAATGCCCGACACGGCGAGCAGGGAGGTGAAGAGCGCTTTCTCGACCGGGTCCGCGAATCCAAACAGCTCGAGGGCATTCTCCCGCAGGTGGGTATGGATCTCGAGCTCGACCTGCGCGCCCTCGCCCGGCAGGGCGTAGAACGTGTTGAGTGAAACGAAGACGCGGTAGCCCACGCCGTGCGCGTCGACGATCAGCGCGTCCGGTGCTTTGCGAACGAGTCGCCCGCACAACCACCCGATCATGGGTTCACGGTAGCCGGATCGCCGCGCCTGCACCAGCCCCGCTCGTCGCCGCCCGACTCGCGGCGACCACCGTCAGAAATCGATGGGTGTGCAAATGGCAGATGGCCGCGCCGAGGGCGTCCGCCTCGTCGGTCGCCAGGGGCGCGGCCAATCGCAGGAGTCGCTCCACCATCGCTTGCATCTGCTGCTTCGTCGCCCGGCCGTTACCGGCCACGGCCACCTTGATTTCGGCCGGACTGTATTCCGCCACCGCCCGGCCCGCTTGCGCGGCCGCGACCATCACCGCCCCCCGCGCCTCACCGAGACGGAACGCCGTCTGGATATTATGCCCGACAAAGGTCTGTTCAATCACCACGGCTTCGGGACCGAAACGCCGGCAGATCTGGTGGAGAGCTTGATGAATCATCGCCAAACGGTCCGGACGCGACCCCTTTGGCCGGATGACGCCACTGGCCACATACTGCATCGAACGACCAAGGTCCTCGATGACGCCCCAACCCGTGCACACCGTGCCAGGATCGACTCCCAGCACTCGCCTCGCCGCGCCTTCGCCCTTCGTCGCTCTCCGTGGCGACGCCCCCACACACACCTCCTCGGCGCTGGCGCCGCCCCCTCACGCCGCGCTCAACCGTTCCAGTTCCTCTTGCGGAATATCGAAGTTTGCCGCCACGCTCTGGACGTCATCGTGCTCTTCCAGCTCTTCGACCAGCTTGAGCACCTGCTCGGCCGCCGAGCCGCTGACGCCGACCGTCCCCTGCGGTACCATCGTCACCTCGGCGCTGGTGGTCGGAATCGACGCACGGTCGAGCGCTTCCTTCACCGCCTCGAACCGCTCGGGCGCGGTCGTCACCTCGAAGACATCGTCCGACGCGTTGACGTCGTCGGCACCCGCCTCCAGCGCGACATCGATCAAGCGTTCTTCATCGACGCCACTGCGCGGCGCGGTGATCATGCCGTGCTTATGAAACATCCAGGCGACGCACCCGCTTTCACCGAGGTTGCCGCCATGCTTCGTGAACAGGCGCCGCAGCTCCGACACCGTCCGGTTCCGGTTATCGGTCATTGCACTGACCAAGACCGCCACGCCACCTGGGCCGTAGCCTTCGTACTGCACCTCGTCGTAATGGACGCCCTCGAGCTCGCCCGTTCCCTTCTTGATCGCGCGCTCGATGTTCTCGCCGGGCATACTGTTGGACCTCGCCACGTTCACGGCCGTGCGCAGCCGCGGATTGGCGTTGATGTCGCCTCCGCCCAGACGCGCCGCGACCGTGATCTCTTTGATCAGCTTGGTGAACAGCTTGCCACGCCTGGCGTCCTTCGCCGCCTTCTTGTGCTTGATCGTGCTCCACTTTGAATGGCCGGACATACTGGTACTCCGGTGGGTCACTCGAACGTAGCATAGGGCTGGCGCTGAAGTAAACGTCCGCAGCATGGCCGGGCGGACACGGCGACCAAACCGCACCCATTCGCCGTGTGGCCGCGCCGGCAGCAAGATCCGACGTCAGTCGGGGTCTGAGCGGGCGCTCAACATCGCATCGAGTTCGCCCGATTGCTCGAGCGCCGCCAATTCGTCGTAGCCCCCAATCGGCCGGCCGTCGATGAAGATCTGCGGTACGGTGCGCCGACCCGACGCCGCGATCATCTTCTCGCGCAGCGCATCGTCAGTCGTCACGTCGATCTCCCGATAGGAGACGCCCTTCTGAGCGAGCAACCGCTTGGCGCGAACGCAATACGGGCAGTACGCCGCCGTGTAGATGGCCACTTCAGTCATGAATCAATTTGCAACTTTACCGGCCGGCATCGGCGTGGGCAAGCACCACGTGCCGAGCGGCGCGCGTCGACACCGCGTTGACTGCGACGGGCCCATGCGCTACGCGCGCTGGATGAACGCTGCGGACGCTTTTGCCGAGTTGGTGCAGATCATGGCGCAGCTGCGCGGGCCCGGGGGCTGCCCATGGGACCGCGAGCAGACGCACGCCTCGATCAAGCCGTACACGATCGAAGAAGCCTACGAGGTCGCCGAGGCGATCGATGGCGGGGATGATCGGGAGCTGTGCACCGAGCTCGGCGATCTCCTCTTGCAGATTGTCTTTCACGCGCAGATGGCGAGCGAGGCGGAACGGTTCACGATCACGGACGTCATTCAGGCCATCAACGAGAAGCTGATCCGCCGGCATCCGCACGTGTTTGCCGACCTCGAGGTCGAAGGCGCCGACGAAGTCCTGCGCAACTGGTCGCGGATCAAGGCCGAGGAGCGGCGGCACCACGACGACCGGTCGGCGCTGGCAGGCGTTCCGCGTTCCATGCCGGCACTGCTGCGGGCGCAGCGACTCGGCGAGAAGGCCGCCGCGGTCGGCTTCGACTGGCCGGACGTGCAAGGCGTGCTGGTCAAGCTGCACGAAGAGTTGGACGAACTCGAGGCCGCAATCACCGCCGGCGACGCGCGCGCCGCCGAGGCCGAGCTCGGCGATCTGCTCTACGCCGGCACCTCGCTGGCCCGCCACCTCGATGTCAACGCCGAAAACGCACTGAACCGGGCGGCAGACCGCTTCACGAAGCGCTTTCGCCACATGGAGCACCAGCTAGTGGCGCGACAGCAGGACATCCACGAGGTGACGAGCGCGGAGCTGGACGCGTTGTGGGAAGAAGCCAAGCGACGGACCTGAGGCCGGTCGCGGCTTTCCGGAAAAGGCGTCCCGTCGCGATCGTCGCTGACGCGAGGACACGAAACGCGGCGATCGAGAAGAATCACCCAGAACCTGCTTCGTTGGCTGTCCGATCGTAACCGAGACGCTGGCGGAGGATCCGGCGCACGCCATCGATTTCGGGGCCACCCAAGACGTAGGCCGTGAGGCCGAAGACCACGACCCCGACGGTCATCGCGGCCGTGAGCACCGCGATCTTCACCGCCAGCTGGCCGCGGACGTGCCAGTCGATCCAGCCGGCGGCAAACGCAACCGCCGGCGCCATCACCATCGCTGCCACCACGTTCCGCATCAGCGAACGGGCCATGGTTGCGAGGTCGAATCGACCGAGGCGACGCGAGAGGACGACCGCCAACAAGATCAGGTTCACGGTCGCCGCCAGCGAAGTGGACAATGCCAGACCGGCGTGCCGCAGATCCCAGATCCCCACTTTCGCCGTCGCCCACGCGATCGCAGCGACGATCGACGATGTCCCATCGCTTTGGACTCGGCCGATCAACATCAGGCTGAACACCATATTGGCGACGAAGGCCGCCGCCGCTGTCACCACCGGCGTGCGCGTGTCGTTCAGCGCATAGAACGCCGGGACCAGAATCCGGACGACCGAAACCGACCATAGGCCGACGGCAAACGTCGACAACGCCCACGCGGTCATGTCAACTTGGGCCGGTCCAAAGGCTCCGCGCTGGAACAGCACCGCAGTGATCGGCTTCGCCAGCACCATGAACCCCACCGCCGCGGGAATGGTGACCAGGTTGGTCAGACCGATGGCAAAGGTCAGCGATTGGCGCATCTCTCCGTAGGCCTTGCGAGCCGCCTGCGCCGAGAAGCTGGGAAGGGCCGCGGTGCCCAGAGCCACAGCGAACAACCCCAGCGGGAACTCGAACACACGATCGGCGTACCAGAGGTACGACACGCTCCCGGCCGGCAGGACGGACGCGAAAACCGTGTCCATCATGACGTTGATCTGGTACACCGCAGCGCCGAACACGGTCGGAATCATGAGCAACAACACCCGTCGGACCGCGGCGTGCCGCGGCTGCCACAGCCGCTTGAGGACGATACCGTGACGTCGCAGCGCCGGCACTTGCACAATGATCTGCAGGAAACCGCCGAGGAGGACGCCAAAGGCCAAACCGTACACGGGGGTCGTGAAAAGCCGACACAGCAGGAGGGCGGCGAAAATCATCGCCAGGTTGAACAATACCGGCGAAAACGCCGGCGCGGCAAAGTGGCGCAGCGAGTTGAGCAGACCGCCGAGCAAGGCCGCAACGCTGACCAGAAAGATGTACGGGAACAACAGCCGCGTCAACTGGATGGTCAAATCCGCTTTCTCGGGATCCGCGGTAAACCCGGGAGCGAACAGCCAAACGGAGACGGGAGCGAGGAGGATGCCAGCGACCGTCAACAGAGCGAGCAGCACCGTCATCGTGGTCGCCAGCACGCGGGCCACCTCCACCGCCTCCTCCCGCGTTCGATTGGTGAGGTAATCGGTGAAGACCGGGATGAACGCCACGTTCATCGCCCCCTCGGCCACGAACCGCCGAAGCAGATTCGGGATGCGAAACGCGACGAAGAACGCGTCTGCTGCAAGCCCGCTCCCGAAAAAGTACCCCACCACGCTGTCGCGCAAGAGACCGGTCACCCGGCTGCACAGCGTCAACGCCCCCACCAGACCGGCAGTCCGTGCGATTTGGCGGTTCTCACTCACAGAGGTGCCTGTCCCTTTGCGGCAGAGGGGGCGCCCGTCGCCTCCTCTGCCGCATCGCTGCCCGACCCCAGCGGCACGGAGGGGTGTGGGTCAAATTTGTGGGTGATGAAGCGAGAGCCTATCTTACCCCTCTCCCGCAATACCTGTGGGAGAGGGCGCGGGTGAGGGTTCATCGTCCTGGACGCTCGCGTTCTGACGCGGGGTTCACGCAGCCGTCAGTGAGACAGGTGCCCTCACCTTCGTCCGCTCCCGCCAGCGATGCGGGAGAGGAAAGCTGAACTGCGCCACGGAGGGCCACCGCACCTTCCCCCCAAATGTGACGCACGCCCCGCACGGAGCAGGCCCGCGCTGTGAATTGACCCACGGGCACACGCATGGTAGGCGTTTGAGGTTCGACAAAGGAGGAACGCGATTGGCCATACGTCATCCGTCCGCGGTGAAGCGGAATCGGCAGAATCTCAAGCAGCGGGAACAGAATCGCGCCATCCGGACCCGGGTCAGAACTGACGTTCGCAAAGTGCGCGAAGCCGTCGCTCGCCAGGATGCCCCAGCGGCGGAGGCGGATCTCCGGGTGGCGATGAAGGAAATCAGCAAGGCAGCCACCAAAGGCGTGCTGCACCGCAACGCTGCCTCGCGCCGAATCGCGCGCTTGAGCAGACAGGTTGCCGCGCTGGCCGCTGGTCGGCAGTAGGCAGCGGGCAATAGGCAGTCGCGCGTCCGACGGAACCCCGTCCGCCGCAATCTTCGCGGACAGACCACCTGGGCGGGTCAGCACGTGCTGGGCGTGCTCGGTCGAGCCCTGTTCATCTGCCCACTGCTCGCCGCCCACTGTGACCTGCCCTCAGAAATCCTCGAGCATGCGGTCGTGGGCATCACGAACGACCGCCTCCACCAGTCGTTCGATCGCCAGGCGCTTCTCGGTCTCGGCGAGCTGGATATCGGTCAACTGCTGCAGGTCCTCCAGATTCAGAGTCCCTTGCTGAAACTGGGAGGTGCTCGGCACCACGATGTCGACCTGCACAGCGTACTCTTCGATCTCCTGCAAACCTGACGCCTCCCAGAGGACCGTTCCGTCGCTCTGGCGCCGCAGCGTCAGGTCGACGATCAGCTCGGCCTGGTACTCGATGGCTTCGTCCTGAGCATCGAATGCGACCGGTCGTGTCTGGAATGCCCGAATTTTCCCGCTGAGCACCGCGTCGCCAGCGTTCGGCTGCTCCTCCAAGCGTAGCAGCCCACGGCGGGAGACCTCGCGCTCGAACGCAAACGCCAAGGTCTTGTCCAACCCGAACTGCCGGGAACGATTTTCAATCGCTCCGACGCTGACCGAGTGAACCCCCGCCGGCAGCGACGTCTGGGTGCCGATGAAGTGATAGCCGCAGTGGAGGGAGGATGCCGCGATCACCAGCGAGACCACCCAGCTCCAGCTCGGTGACCCTGAGCACTTGCGGACAAGACTATTCCAGCGTACCGGACCCCGCTCACCCTGAGGTTCTCGAAGGGTGAGCGCTCGTCCTTCGAGAGCCTCAGGACGAGCGGAATACGTTGTCATGCTTATGCCCCAGACCAATAAGCCTCCTCTCTCAGATTTCATTTCATTTCATTCCCTCACGGGGCCTCTGCCGAAGGGAGAGGCACTCGAGGTCACACCACAATATTCACCAAGCGGCCGGGGACGACCACGATCTTCTTCGGGGTCTTTCCCGCAAGGAACTTCTCGGCGCCGGGGGCATCGAGCGCGCACCGCTCCAGGGTCTGATTGTCCGCATCTCGAGCGACGGTGATCTTGTCGCGGCGCTTTCCGTTCACCTGTACGATCAGGGTGATCGTGTCCTCGAGACAGAGCCGCTCATCATGCGCGGGCCATTCCGTCTTCGCGATCAGGCCCGGCTCACCCAATCGCGCCCACAGTTCCTCGGCGATGTGCGGCGCATACGGCGCCAGCACGCGCAAGAACCGGTTCACGATCGCGCGCGGCAACGACGCGCTGTTCGTCGCCTCGTTGACGAAGATCATCATCTGCGCGATCGCCGTGTTGAAGCGCAGCGCCTCGGTATCCTCGATCACCTTCTTGGTGGTCACGTGCAGTTGCCGCCACAGATCGGGTTCGCTCTCGCCGGGTTCATCGGTCAACCGGGCGGAGAGCCCTCCCGTACGTTCATCGACCAACAACCGCCACACGCGGTGCAGGAAGCGCGAGACGCCCTCGACCCCCGACATCTGCCAGGGCTTGACTGACTCGAGTGGCCCCATGAACAGTTCGTACAATCGCATGGCGTCGGCCCCGTACTCGTCGATGACCTCGTCGGGGCTGAAGACGTTGAACTTCGATTTCGACATCTTCTCGATCTGCACCTGGACCGGGGTCCCGGTCTCCCTCACCACCGTCACGCCGTCGCGGTCCCCGACCTCCTTGGCGTGGTAGTACTTCCCCTTGTCGTCGCGGTAGCTGTACGCGAGGATCATTCCCTGATTGTAGAGCTTCTGGAACGGCTCCGGCGTGTGCACCAGCCCGCAATCGAACAGCACCTTGTGCCAGAAGCGGGAATAGAGCAGGTGCAGCACCGCGTGCTCGGCGCCGCCGACGTAGAGGTCCACCGGCATCCAGTACCGCTCCACCTCTTTCGACCACGGCTCGCGATCGTTGCGCGAATCGATGAAGCGCAGGTAGTACCAACAGGAGCCCGCCCATTGCGGCATGGTGTTGGTTTCACGGATTCCCTTGCGCCCATCGGGGAGCGTTACGATGAGCCAATCGTCGCCGGCGCGCGCGAGCGGCGGCTTGCCGTCATCAGTGGGCCGATATTCGTCGATCGGTGGCAACTCCACCGGTAACTGGTCCTCCGGAACTGGCACGACGGTGCCGTCTTCCAGGCGCACCACCGGGACGGGTTCACCCCAGTAGCGCTGGCGCGAGAAGAGCCAATCGCGCAGGCGATACTGCACCCGCGCCGTGCCTTTGCCGTGCTGCGTGAGCCAGTCGATCATCTTCTGCTTCGCCGACTCCACGTCCAGGCCGTTGAGGAAGTCCGAGTTCACGAGTGTCCCGTCGCCCGTGTGGGCGGCTTCGTCCACCGATCTTTCACCGCCGTGGATGACCTCGCGGATGGGCAGTTGAAATCGCTTGGCGAAGGCGTGGTCGCGCTCGTCGTGAGCGGGCACGGCCATGATCGCGCCGGTCCCGTATGACATCAGCACGTAGTCGGCGATCCAGATGGGCAGCGACTGCCCGGTGATGGGATGCAGCGCATACGCTCCCGAAAAGACGCCGGTCTTCGCCTCGACGTCGACGTCGCTCTCCCCGGCGATCTGACCGAGACGCACGGCTTCGTCGACGTACGTTTTCACTGCGGCCATCTGTTCCGGCGACGTGATCGCCAGGGCCAAGGGGTGCTCCGGCGAGAGCACGCAGTAGGTCGCACCTAAGAGCGTATCCGGGCGGGTGGTGAACACCGTGAACGAGGCATCACGATCCGCCACCTCGAAATGGATCTCGGCGCCGGTCGACTTGCCGATCCAGTTGCGTTGCATCTCCTTGATGCCTTCGGGCCAGTCGAGGCCGTCGAGGTCCGCCAGCAGGCGTTCGGCGTAGGCGGTGATCCTCAGCATCCACTGCGTCATCATCCGCCGTTCGACCAGATCACCGGTCTCCACGTAACGACCGTCCTTGACTTCCTCGTTGGCCAGCACCGTCCCGAGCGCCGGGCACCAGTTCACCGGCATCTCGGCGAGATAGGCGAGCCCACGCCCGAACAGCTTCAGGAAGATCCATTGCGTCCAGCGGTAGTACTCGGGGCTCGACGAACTGATCTCCCGGTCCCAGTCGTAGCTGAAACCGAGGCGTTTGATCTGGCGGCGGAAGTTGTCGATGTTCCGCTTCGTGATTGTGGCGGGATGGATGTTCTCCCGCAGCGCCGCCCGTTCGGCCGGCAGGCCGAACGCGTCCCACCCCATCGGATGGAGGACGTTGTACCCTTGCGCCCGCCTGAGCCGGGCGATCACGTCGGTTGCCGTGTACCCCTCGGGATGCCCCACATGCAGTCCCGCGCCCGACGGGTACGGAAACATGTCCAGCACGTAATACTTCGGCTTCCGCGCCAGCTCCGCCGGGTCCGTGGGCGTGCGAAACGCCTGCTGTTCCTCCCAGATCGCCTGCCACTTGGGCTCGATCACCGACGGGTCGTACCGCATATGAGTATGGGTTCGTACCAGAGGGGCGGGAGGAGGTCTAGGCATTCTGCCGGTGCCGGTCCCTCCACCCCTGCCTCGGCCAACTGAGGCACCCGCAAGCGAACAACGAGATCGTGGAGCGCCCGACGCGGGTGCGCCGTTCGCGATCATGCTGCGCGACCCCGACGCTCCGTATGGCGCGCGCAAGCCGCGACTGCTCGATCAGGTACGCGACGCGATCCGCACGCGGCATTACAGCTACCGGGCTGAGGAGGCGTACGTCCACTGGATCAAGCCTGCCCTGAGCGTGTCGAAGGGCGGTACATCGTCTTCCACCACAAGCGCCACCCAGCGGAGATGGGACCGACTGAGATCACGCAGTTTCTCTCCTCCCTGGCAGTCGAGCGCCACGTCAGTGCGTCGACGCAGAGCCAGGCCCTTGCTGCACTGCTCTTCTTGTATCGCGACGTGCTCGGCGTGGAGCTCCCGTGGCTCGACGGGCTCGTGCGTGCCAGCCGCCCCGCACGCCTCCCGGTCGTTCTCACGCGCGACGAGGTGCGTGCCGTTCTCGACCGTCTTCGCGGTACCCCGCGTCTGGTCGCCCTACTCCTTTACGGCTCTGGTCTCCGCCTTCTGGAAGGCTGTCGGTTGCGGGTCAAAGACGTGGATTTCGGCGCCCGCCAGGTCGTCGTGCGCTCGGGGAAGGGCGATCGGGACCGTGTTGCACTCCTGCCAGCGGGGGTGGTGGCGGACCTGCAGCATCATCTGAGCTGCGTGCGCAGGCAGCACGAGAGCGATCTCCACCGCGGCGCCGGTTGGGTCGCGCTTCCGGACGCCCTGGCACGCAAGTATCCGAACGCCGGAAGGGAGTGGCCGTGGCAGTGGGTGTTTCCCGCGACGCGCCTGTACGTCGACCGCAGCACAGGACAGCACCGCCGTCACCACCTCCACGAGAGCGCGACCCAGCGGGCGGTACGCGCCGCGGTCCGGGAAGCGCGCATCACCAAGCCCGCAAGCTGCCACACTTTTCGGCATAGTTTTGCCACGCACCTTCTCGCGGACGGCTACGACATCCGCACCGTGCAGGAGCTGCTCGGACACAAGGACGTCAGCACAACGATGATCTAAACAGGTCTATCGAATTCTTGTTCGGCGGTGTCTAGTGGGCCGTGCGCGTTCTGAAGGCCAATGCAACTGATACGGAGATTGTTGATGCAATCTGGGAGTGGCTGACTTTGCTCGCCGAGCAGCGCTACCACGATGCGTGCGAATGGTTCGCAGACGATGCCCGCTTCAAATGGGGTCCACGTACACTCGAAGACCGCATTACCCGCTTCTTCGGACGCTAGCGTCGCCGACGCCCGATCCTGCCGCCGGTCGAGCTCCGCTCCGGCGTCGACCTGCATCGGTATTCACCGGCAGAAGCTGAATGGTTCACCTCGCAAGACACGTTGCCGACAACGCCGGTTGCCCACATCGGATTCTTCATTCCGGTCCAGGGCAACCGCGGGATTTGGACGACGTGTTTTCTACGCCCTGGAGGAGGTAATGGCCTCGTGTTCGAGTTCGAGATTTTTCACGTGTAGAAGCGTGGGTTCAGGTATGAACTGCAACAGTCCGCAAGTTCACGTATGAAGCGCCAGGGGCCTGGCCGAACAGGTGGCTGCAGGGGACGGCGGCCATGAGCGCACACGCTCCGCAGCGGCTAACGCCGGCATCTCGACGAGGCCGCCGGGAAACCGAGGGTTCTTATTGAGACATGCATGAGAGCGCTTCTCGCGGATCTGATGCAGACGCGGTAGGCAATCAGGGAGAGGACATGAACAGCACGGAGCGCGGGAAGAACGAGGCGAACGCCGCAATAGCCGAGCTGGTGAAGGGAGTACCCGAGCGAGTCGACAATGTGGCCAAACAAGCAGAACGTCTCGAAGCTCAACTTGGGGCTTTCGAACCGACGCTTTAAAGATAACCGAGGCGCGTCAGATCCTCATGGGTCAAATCCCCGGCGTTCCGCCCGATAAGATCGGTGTCCTCCTGAGATCGTCCCTGTGGACAGTCGGGGCGGTCGGATTCTTGGCAGGTATTGTCGGCTCGTGGGTGGCGATGATAGTGGCACGGCTGTTCCGAAGATGATGGGCTGCGGGCTCCCAATGCCGGAATGCCTAACTCGACGGCTGCAGGCGACGGCGGGTGGCGTGCTCAAATCATCGGTTCGTGCTTCGATCGGGGCCTGGTTGCTGATTCGCCGCCGCGCCTGAGCCGCAGCGTTGAACATAGGCGCGAACTTCGAGGAGAGATGCCGATGAGCCAGACCGACCAAGCCGCAGAGACGGGCCACCGTGCACGTGGGCGCCGTCGATCGCGGACCGTGAAGAGCCGCGATGACGCTATTAGAGAGCTGGACACTGCGGTCCGCGACCCGGCGGTCCTGTCACGGGTGTTGGCTGCGGCCGAGGTGCGGGCTCTGGGACGCGATGGATCGCTTAGCGAGCGTCAGCGAGGACTTATCGCCACCGCAGTTTCGCTCGTGCAAGAGGACGTCATTGCGCTCTTGAGGCAAGAGGTCGAATCGCTCGGTATCCTTGTGCAGGAGGAGCGACGGCGCACCGTTGAAATAGCACGGGGCCTCGCGTCCGGTGCACTCCTCGGGCTGCGGCAGGCATGGCGTCAGCCGCTCATCTCGGTCGATGTCGAGACGGCGGAAGAACACTCGGCGACGCCGGCAGGCCAACGAAAGCGTCCCGCATCGCGACTGCTTGATCATGTGCGGCCGTATTTGAACTGGGGTAACTTCGGCTCGATCAGCGCCATCATTCTCCTTGTCGTTGCAATTTTCTACACGAAGGCATACGCGAGCCTGAAAGATCGCGTAGAGAATCAGCAGGGCTACGTGGGCGAACTTGAGGCCCAACGTACGCGACTAAGCGTCCGTCAAGAAATAAATGCGCAGGCTGTGGCGAACTTCAAA
>Ga0316626_10000088_pt1:0-2500 | contig 31926 bp, 21 predicted proteins | sample OWC_Aug_T1_C1_D5_FD_207656 | JGI IMG/M metagenome (GOLD analysis project Ga0316626, IMG submission 207656) | Wetland soil microbial communities from Old Woman Creek delta, Ohio, United States - OWC_Aug_T1_C1_D5_A | ecosystem: Environmental > Terrestrial > Soil > Wetlands | place: USA...
GCCCAGACTCCTACGGGAGGCAGCAGTGGGGAATATTGCGCAATGGGCGAAAGCCTGACGCAGCGACGCCGCGTGGGTGATGAAGGCCTTCGGGTCGTAAAGCCCTGTCGGGAGGGACGAAATCTTGTCGACCCAATACGTCGGCAACTTGACGGTACCTCCTAAGGAAGCACCGGCTAACTCCGTGCCAGCAGCCGCGGTAATACGGAGGGTGCAAGCGTTGTTCGGAATCACTGGGCGTAAAGCGCGTGTAGGCGGTCACCTCAGTCTGGTGTGAAAGCCCTGGGCTCACCCCAGGAAGTGCACTGGATACTGGGTGGCTGGAGTACCGGAGAGGAGGGTGGAATTCCTGGTGTAGCGGTGAAATGCGTAGATATCAGGAGGAACACCGGTGGCGAAGGCGTCCCTCTGGCCGGATACTGACGCTGAGACGCGAAAGCGTGGGGAGCAAACAGGATTAGATACCCTGGTAGTCCACGCCATAAACGATGGGCACTAGGTGTTCGGGGTATTGACCCCCTGAGTGCCGCAGCTAACGCATTAAGTGCCCCGCCTGGGGACTACGGCCGCAAGGTTAAAACTCAAAGGAATTGACGGGGGCCCGCACAAGCGGTGGAGCATGTGGTTTAATTCGACGCAACGCGAAGAACCTTACCTGGGCTAGACAACATCGGACAGCCCTAGAAACAGGGCCTTCCCGCAAGGGACCGGTGGTTCAGGTGCTGCATGGCTGTCGTCAGCTCGTGTCGTGAGATGTTGGGTTAAGTCCCGCAACGAGCGCAACCCCTGTCTCTAGTTGCTACCATTGAGTTGAGCACTCTAGAGAGACTGCCCGTGTTAAACGGGAGGAAGGTGGGGACGACGTCAAGTCCTCATGGCCCTTATGTCCAGGGCTACACACGTGCTACAATGGACGGTATAAAGGGTTGCAAACCCGCGAGGGGGAGCTAATCCCAAAAAGCCGTTCTCAGTTCAGATTGGAGTCTGCAACTCGACTCCATGAAGGTGGAATCGCTAGTAATCGCGGATCAGCACGCCGCGGTGAATACGTTCCCGGGCCTTGTACACACCGCCCGTCACACCATGGGAGCCAGTTGTACCGGAAGTCGGTAATTCAACCCGCAAGGGAGATAACCGCCCATGGTATGGCTGGTGACTGGGGTGAAGTCGTAACAAGGTAGCCGTAGGGGAACCTGCGGCTGGATCACCTCCTTTCTAAGGAGTCCGGCGCACCGATGAGGTGGGCCAGACGACTAGGTCAATCACGCCCCGTTCCGGGGTGTGCCATTCGGTCTGTTCCTACCAGTGCAGACCAAATTCCGGCGCGCACGAACAGGATTGTCGCGCGGTTTCTACTCCCTAGTTTTGAAAGACCGGCGAACGTCGGGCCTATAGCTCAGTTGGCTAGAGCGCACCCCTGATAAGGGTGAGGTCGGTAGTTCGACTCTACCTAGGCCCACTGGGGAAGGCTGTTAAGGGGTGAGGGGTTAGTTGAATGAACTGAACCCTAACACCCTGGCAGCTCAACTCCTTCCGCTCCGGGGCTGTAGCTCAGGTGGGAGAGCGCCGCCCTTGCAAGGCGGAGGCCGTCGGTTCGAATCCGATCAGCTCCACTTGCGGTGGGTGCTGGATGCGCGATGTCGGCCGTTCGCGGGCATCGTGGATCCAACACGCGGGTGGATTCGTCATTTCGGTCTTTGACAATTGCATACGGGTAACCGGATTTTTGAAAAGCGCTCGAGGTAGCGTAGTGATGTGGTCAAGCTACTAAGGGCACACGGTGGATGCCTAGGCGCAAGCAGGCGATGAAGGACGTGGCTAGCTGCGAAAAGCTTCGGGGAGCCGCTAAGCAGGCTTTGATCCGAAGATCTCCGAATGGGGAAACCCGATACTGGTAATGCGGTATCATCCCGCGCGGAATTCATAGGCGCGGGAGGCGAACGGAGGGAAGTGAAACATCTCAGTACCTCCAGGAAGAGAAATCAACAGAGATTCCCTGAGTAGTGGCGAGCGAAAGGGGAAGAGCCTAAACCACACGTAGCAATACGCGTGGGGTCGTGGGGCTGTTTCAGGGGCAACCCGGAGAGTTACAAAACCGAAGTGTAGTCGAAGGCCTTTGGAATAAGCAACCAAAGAGGGTGAGAGTCCCGTAGACGAAACGTTTCGGTCTCTCTGGAGGCAGTTCCCGAGTACCGCGGGACACGTGAAATCCCGTGGGAAGCTGGGAGGACCATCTCCCAAGGCTAAACACTCGCTTGCGACCGATAGTGAACTAGTACCGTGAGGGAAAGGTGAAAAGCACCCCAGTGCGGGGAGTGAAAGAGTACCTGAAACCGTGTGCTTACAAGCAGTGGAAGGGCGTTTCCCGGTAGCTTGCTATCGGGATGCCTGACCGCGTGCCTTTTGCTTAATGAGTCTGCGAGTTACTCTACGTAGCAAGGCTAAGCCGAGTGAGGTGGAGCCGTAGCGAAAGCGAGTCTGAATAGGGCGTTCAGTTGCG
>Ga0316626_10000088_pt1:5000-31926 | contig 31926 bp, 21 predicted proteins | sample OWC_Aug_T1_C1_D5_FD_207656 | JGI IMG/M metagenome (GOLD analysis project Ga0316626, IMG submission 207656) | Wetland soil microbial communities from Old Woman Creek delta, Ohio, United States - OWC_Aug_T1_C1_D5_A | ecosystem: Environmental > Terrestrial > Soil > Wetlands | place...
TGGGAGAGTAGGACGCTGCCGGATCTTTACACGCGGGCTCAAACCCTCATGAGGGTTGAGCCCGCGTCGTTTTTTGGGGGGATAGCCAACGCTCCTATGATCTCCTTCGAGCCAACGGAAGACGAGCTTGCACTCCAGCAAACGGTCCATCGGTTCGCCGCCGAACGGATTCGCCCCGCGCTCCGTGAGTGCGAGGAGGCAAACGGTGTCACTGAGGAGTTGACGCGTGCCTTCTGGGAGATCGGCCTCGCCCAGATGACGTGCCCGAGTCCCGTCGGCGGGGCGGGCCTGGGGTGGCGAACGGCCGTGCTTGCGGAGGAGGAGTTGGCCTGGGGTGATCCCGGGATCAGTGTGGCGCTGCCACGTCCCGGATTCACTGGCGAGGCGCTTGCGGCGCTCGGCGAAGACGTGCAGAGGCGCTGGCTGGCGCCACTGGTCGCCGATCCGCCCCAGATCGCCAGCGCCGCGGTATTCGAAGGCGGTTCGTCTGCGGATGGGGGGTCTGCCTGCCAGGTGTCTCCACGAAACGGCGGGATCGTGGTGAGCGGAACGAAGCACGACGTTGCTGCCGCCGACCGGGCGGACTGGATTCTCGTAACGGGGCGGCTGGGGGGGGAGCTGGCCTTGCTCGCGCTCCCGCGCGATACACCCGGGATCGGGTTCGTCCCGGCTCCGTTGCGACTCGGACTCAGAGCCGCGCGCTACGGACGGCTGTCGCTGCAGGAGTGTCGGGCCTCGAACGAGGCGGTGCTTGCCCGTGGTGACGCTGCTGGCGCCGCGCTGTCGCGAGCCCTGAAATGCGAGCTGGTGATGTGGGCCGCCCGCGCCGTGGGCACGGCTCGCGCGGCGTTCGAGTATGCCGCCCGGTACGCCACCGAGCGACGCGCGTTCGGCAGGGCCATCGCCGAGCACCAGGCGGTGGCGTTCATGGTCGCCGATATGGGCATCCAGGTCGACGCGGCGCGGACCCTCGTGTGGCAGGCGGCCTCGGCCGTCGACACGCAGGCGCCAGACACCGCCGGACTGGCCTCCTCAGCCGCCGACTTCGCCACCGACGCGGCGCTCAAGGTAACCAATGACGCGGTTCAGGTGCTTGGCGGACACGGCTACATTCAAGACCACCCAGTGGAGAAATGGATGCGCGACGCACGAGCGCTCGCGAACATCGCCCAACGGGTCGTGGGCACTCTCCGCACGCTGGCTAGTGCTTGACCTCGATCTTCTTGCCGTAGGTAACTTCGCCTTTGTCGATCCGCAGCGAGAACCCGCACTCGGGGTTGTTGCACACCCACGCCTTGAAGAGGACCGAAGCGCCTTCCTGCCCGTAATCGGACAGCGGGATCAGGAGCCCCTTGTTGCACTTCAGGCACTTCGGCCAGTCCATCGCCTCCTCCTTTAGCCCGGCGCGAGCCACACCGCCGGGTTCCCAACCGCGAGGCGGCCTACCTATCGGAACGAAGCCAGAAAATCAAGGGAATTTTGCCACTCAGCAGGCCCACGACACCGGCCGGCGTCACAGGCGGGAGTCCACATCATCCGCCGCTGAGCAGCTCCGCGAAGCGGCGCAGGGCGGGGAAGGACGCGGGGGGTTCCTCCAAAACGGGGAGTGTCGCCAGCACTGGCGCATCGATCTCGCTCTGGAGGCGCGTGAGCGCCTGCTCATCGCGAGCCGAGAGGGCGGCGAAGTCGGCGTAGTTGGTGAGCAGCTTCTTGCGGAGCGACTCGGGGTAGCCCTGCCCGGCGCTGCGTCCGAGTGGCGGGAAGGAATACACACGGTTGGCGATCACGCCCGCGATCGGTAGACCTTCCTTGCGCAGTTCCTCATAGAACTCGAGCGTCGTGGCGACGGTGTCGGGCTCTGGCGTGCTGATCAAAACGAAGCTGGTGCTGCTCTGGCGCAGGGCCTCGGCGACTTCCGCCGCGCGCGAGCGGAACCCGGCCTCGAGATGCTCGAAGTTGGCGGCGAAATCGGACAGGTCCTCCAAGACGTTGAAGCCGGTCCAGCGCTGCAAGACCTTGAAGAGGCCGTTCAGCGTCATGCGCGCGAACCCCGTCTCCATGCCCGATAGCATGGCCGCCGGCGCCTTCAGAAAACGCACCGCGCTCGAGGCCAGGAGTTCGATGAGCCGGACCGGCGCGGTGATGAGGTCACGGGCGTGCGCACTGGGAGGGGTGTCCACCACGATGAGCTCGTAGGCGTCCTGGTCCAAGAGCTCGTGGAGCTTCTCCATCGCCATGTATTCGGTGGAGCCGCCGAACTCGTTCGACAGTTCCTGGTAGAGGCGGTTGGCAAAGATCCGCTTCGCCACCTCCTCGCTGGGTGCGACGCGCGCGATCAGCGCATCGAAGGTCCGCTTGGTGTCGAGCGCCAGCGCTTCGAGCGTGCCGCTGCCATTCTCCAGCATGATCCGCGTCGGCTGGGTGGAGAGCGTGCGCAGGCCGAGGGCGTCCTTCAGTCGCCGCGCCGGATCGACGGTGATGACCGCCGTTCTCTGCCGCCGCAGCGCCCCGGCGAGCGCGAGCCCGGCGGCGGTGGTGGTTTTCCCGACACCGCCGCAACCGACACAGATGATCAACCGCTGGCGGAGGAGGTCATCGACGGTGCTGATGCTGGGGTGCGTCACGAGAAAAGCGCCCGAGCCAAAGGCCGTCCGATCTGGTCGAGGTCGGAATGCCGGACCCGATCGGCGCAGACCTGACGCACCCCGATCGGAAAGCAGCCAAACGCCCGGCGCAGCCGGCTCAGGTGACGCTCGGCGTCGTGCCGCGCGCAGATTTGCAGCCGCGCGGCGCTGAGCAACGGGTCGGGACCGTGCGTGGCGAGGAACGCGTCCACGGCCTGACATTCCTCCCGGCTGAAACGACGCGGAAAGACGCGGTTCAAAACCGGGCGGGTCAGGTTCAGGGCGAGGCCGCTGGCGAGCGCCTCGTGCACCTCGACGGTCTCGTTGACCGCCATTTCGTCGGGGATCGTGACCAGCAGCACACGTGTCCGCTGGTGATCGGCCAGCAGACCAAGAAGCTTCCGCGCCGTCGAACCGATCGGTCCGCCCGGTACCATCGTTGCGATGGTGCGCGGTGTGCGCAGGAGCCGCACGGCATGCCCGGAGGCAGGTCCGTCGACGATGATGAGGTCGTAGCGGCGCCGCGTCAGCAGGCCGCTGTCCAACCATTGGAGCAGATTCTCGAGGACCAAGAACTCCGTCACCCCCGGTGCCGCCGCGGTGATGGCATTGAAGGTCGCGCTCGCGAACAGTCGGCGAGAGAGAAACGACAGCCGCAGCAGACGATTGAAGTAGCCTTCGACCAGCGCCCGTGGCTCCACGCGCACGCCGAACAGGCGTGGCGCGAGCGGCGCCGCCTCGTGTCGGAGGTCCCGCTTCCCAAACAACGTGGCGAGGCTTCGATCAGCGCCGAGCTCGACAATCAACGTCCGTCGCCCTTCCTGCGCGACCCGCCGGCCGAGCGCCGCGGCGATCGTGGTTTTGCCCACACCCCCCTTGCCGGTGATGAACAGCAACTCCGGAGCCGACATGTCAGGCAATATTACAGGGGTCAGGCCTCAGGGGCCAGATCTGATGGCGAATTCCAATTGCGGATCGCAGGACGGGTTTTCTTGCTCGTCGCCGCGTCTACCCGCGGGGGCACCGGCCGGGTGTTTGGAACGCCGCCCTTGCATGCAGTGACGGCGGGACCTTATGGTGAGCGCCGCCGGGAGGATGAACATGCCGCGCTACGTCTTGGCCATCGATCAGGGGACGACGGGGAGCACTGCCATGGTGTTCGACCAGGCGGGGAAGGTGCGGGGACGGGGCTATTCTGAGTTCACGCAGCACTACCCGAAGCCCGGGTGGGTGGAGCACGACCCCGAAGAGATCTGGACGGTCAGCCTGCGGGTGATAAGGGCTGCGCTGCGCAGCGCCAAGATCAAGCCGGCTGACGTCGCGGCGATCGGTATTACCAACCAGCGGGAGACCACGGTGGTGTGGGACCGACAGACGGGACGGCCGGTGCATCGTGCCATCGTCTGGCAGGACCGGCGCACGGCGCCCCTGTGCGACGACCTGAAACGGCAGGGTGTGGAAGAGCTCTTCCGCGCCAAGACGGGGTTGGTTCTCGATGCCTACTTCTCAGGTACCAAACTGCGCTGGCTGCTCGACCACGTGAAGGGGTTGCGAGCGCGCGCGGCGCGGCTGGCGTTTGGTACCATCGATAGCTGGTTGGTCTGGAAGCTCACGGGCGGACAGATGCACGTGACCGACCACACCAACGCGTCGCGTACGCTGCTCTACGACATTCACGCGCGCCAGTGGGACGGCGAGTTGCTCCGTCTGCTGGATATTCCAGCGACGATTCTCCCGCGCGTGGTCCGCTCGAGTGGGCCGGTGGCGACTGCGGACCGCGCCGTGTTCGGTGCCGAGGTGCCGATTGCAGGCATCGCCGGGGATCAACAGGCGGCGCTCTTCGGCCAGGCGTGTTTCCAACCCGGCCTGGTGAAGAACACCTACGGCACTGGCTGCTTCCTTCTCATGTTTACCGGCGATCAAGCGGTGGCCTCGCACAAGGGCCTGCTGACCACCATGGCCTGTGGGGCAGACGGGGGTCCGGCCTACGCGCTGGAAGGATCGGTGTTCGTTGCCGGCGCCGCCGTACAGTGGCTGCGCGACGGGCTCGGTCTGATCAAGCAGGCGACCGAGACCGAGGCGCTGGCCAGGCGGGTCGACTCGACGCTGGGCGTATACGTGGTGCCGGCGTTTGTCGGCTTGGGTGCTCCGTACTGGGACTCGTCCGCTCGCGGGGCCATCGTCGGCCTCACCCGCGGCGTCACGCGCCCGCATGTCGTACGCGCCACGCTCGAGTCGCTGGCGTACCAGACACGCGACGTCGTGGATACGATGGTTGCCGAGTCTGGCCGATCCCTCGCCGGTCTGCGGGTCGATGGGGGCGCGGCGGCCAACGACTTCCTCATGCAGTTTCAGGCCGACCTGCTCGCCACCGCCGTCGATCGCCCGCAGATCGTTGAGACCACGGCGCTCGGCGCGGCGCTGCTGGCGGGCCTCGGCGTGGGCGTCTGGCAGAGCGCAAACCAGCTCGAACGCGTGCGCCAGCGCGACCGCGTCTTCAAACCGCGCATGAAACCCGAGCAGCGCGAGGCGCTCTACCAAGGCTGGCGGCGCGCGGTGGCGGCCGTGCGGTCGTTGGGCGGCGGTGAGTAGCGGCTGGAGCGCTGGCGCCGAACGCCTCACGTCTGCGCCGGTCTCCGCTCGCGACATCCTTTTGGCGCCCGAGTTGATTTGCTGAACGCGAAGGAAAGGAAGCACATGAACATTCCGAAGAAGGGTCTCAGCAAGGCCGAGCTGTTCGCGAAGATGGAGGCGTATCGTGCCAACGACATGAACTGGCGGGACGGGCGCTGCTGGGCCTACGTCTACGATCCGGGTCCCGAGGCGGAGGAGGTGATCAAGCAGGCGTACCTCATGTACCTCTCGGACAACGCGCTCGACTTCTCCGTCTTCCCGAGCGTCCTGCGCTTCGAGAACGAGATCGTCGCCATGGCTGCGGCGCATCTCAACGGCGACGAGAACGTCGTCGGCAACTTCAGCAGTGGCGGCACCGAGAGCATCATCCTCGCGGTGAAGACCGCGCGGGATTACAGCCGCGCCAAACGTCCGGAAATCCGCGCGCCGGAGATGATCCTACCGGTCACGGCACATGCCGCGTTTCAAAAAGCCGCCCACTACCTCGATGTGATCCCGGTTCGCGTGCCGGTCGATACCACAACCTTCCGTGCCGATGTCGATGCCGTCCGCCGCGCGATCACGCCGAACACGATCCTGCTGGTCGGCTCGGCGGTCTCGTACGCGCACGGCGTCGTTGACCCGATCCGCGAGCTGGGACAGCTGGCCCACGAGCACAATCTGCTGCTGCACGTCGATGCCTGCATGGGCGGCTTCTTGCTCCCGTACTTTCGCCGACTCGGTGCCTCCGTCCCGGAGTTCGACTTCAAGGTCCCGGGCGTGACCTCGATCTCGATGGATCTCCACAAGTACGCGTTTGCCGCGAAGGGGGCCTCGACGATTCTGTACCGCAACGCCGAGCTGCGCCGCTATCAGATCTACACCTGCGCGCAGTGGACGGGATACACGGTGGTCAATCCGACGGTGCAGAGCACCAAGTCCGCCGGCCCGCTGGCCGCGGCGTGGGCCGTGCTGAACTTCATCGGCGACGAGGGCTACCTGCAGATGGCGCGGCAGATGCTCGACGCGACCCGCCGGATCGCCGCGGGCATCGAACGCATCGATGGCTTGCGGCTGCTGGGACGGCCGGACATGAACCTGGTGGCGTTCACTTCGGACAGCGTCAGTGTCTTCCACCTCATCGACGAGATGAAGCAGCGCGGCTGGTACATCCAACCGCAGCTCGGCTTCCGCGGCTCCAAGGAGAACATCCATCTCTCGATCAACCCGGCAAGCGCGAAGTGGGTCGATGAATTCATCGCCGATCTCCGCGAGTGCGCGGAGAAGGCGCGGGCGATACCGTCCGGCGAGCTGACCGATGTCGTTCGCCAGTTCGTCTCCGAGTTGAAGCCAGGGGAACTCGATGACCAGAGCCTCGCCGGCATGCTCAGTCTCGTCGGTGCCGAAGGGGCGGCGCTCCCGGCCCGCATGGCGAGCATCAACGAGATGCTCAACTCGCTTCCCGCGGAGTTGCGTGAGCAGGTGCTGACCGCGTATGTGAACCAGCTCTTTCGATACCGGGGTAGCGATTCCCGCTCCACTCCCGAGTGTTGACGAACTCGCAAATAGCGCTTCGCCGGGCTCAGCCCGGGCGGTGCCTGACTCGGTTCCCTTGGGCCGCTTCCGCTCTCCCTGCGCGGCCCGACCGGCGAGGACGCCGGCTTGGAGAACTCATGAACCAGCGCAAACGGTTTATTCCCGCGAACGAGTCTGTCGATTTTCGTCGCGGCGATAGGTTCCTCCCTTTGAAAAAGGGAGGTGAGGAGGGATTTTTGAATGGATCGTTCGGAAAAATCCCCCTCAATCCCCCTTTTCCAAAGGGGGAAGATTCAGGCCCCGCGCGCCAAGCGAGTTTATCGACACTCTCGAACGCGGGAATCCAGCGGCGGGTGGGGCTGGATCCCCGCCTTCGCGGGGATGACGGAGGCGAACCATCCGACCGCTCGCGTGTGCGGGTTCGTGGGCAGCGGCAGAGCGCGCTCGGCATCAGGTGTCCGAGCTGATATGGGCCGGTTGCAATGAAGCACGTCCGCACTTCTGGATTCGGAAGGGTTCTGCGTTGGCTCGCCGTTGCGATCCTGGCGCTCTCGGCGTTCTATGGGCTGGTACGGGTTTTCTCATCGTTGTAGCGGTCTGCCGCGCGGCTGGTGTAGGCAACCCGGATGGGAGCGCATGACCCACGCCTCTCGTGACCGTCCGTTGCGCTGGGCCGCGGGGTTGCGTTTCGGGGTGGTGCTCGCCGTCTGGTTCGTGGTGGCGACCGGCCTGGCGGTCGGCGCTGCGACTCCCCCAGACCCGGGCTTCGACCGGTACGGTGGATGGCGCGGAATATCGTCCAGTGCGAGCGGTCGCTTCCGCGTCGAGCGCATTTCGGGCGTGTGGTGGTTGATCACTCGGGAGGGCAACGCGTTCTTCTCTGCTGGGGTTGATCATACCCGGCCAGAGGGAGACTACGCCCCGGCCCTCGGCAGATATCCTTACTACGACAACGTTCTGGCGCGTTACGGGACCGAGGCCGCGTGGGCGGATGTGGTCGTAGCCCGGTTCGCCGATCTCGGGTTCAACACCCTGGGAGCGTGGAGCAAGACGGAGGCGTTCCCCGGCCGCATCGCCTACACGGTGATCCTCAACTTCTCCGGACACGCGCCGGTGGTGCCGGGCGTACCGGCCGGCCCGAACGGCTTTCGCGTGCGCGACTATTTCTCTCCGGACTTCGTCTCGGGGGCGGCCGCCGAGGCCGCCGGGAGTGCCTCCTGCGCGGCCGATCCGTTCTGCATCGGCGTGTTCTCGGATAACGAGGTTGGGTGGGGGCCAGGCGTGGCGCAGCAGATCCCGACGTTCGACGATTACCTGCTGCTGCCCGCCGGGGCGCCGGGAAAGCTCGCCCTGCAAGCGTTTCTCTCCGACCGCTATAACGGCAACATCAGCGCCTTCAACGCGACGTGGGTGCAGCAACTCACCACCTTCGACGACCTGCAGACCCTCACCTCGCTGTCACCTGATTTCCGCGCCGACCCACCGAACCGCCAAGCCGACCGGCGCGCCTTCCAGGGACTCGTCGCGAGCCGCTACTTCGAGGTGGTTCACGAAGCCCTGCGTGCCGTGAGCCCGACCGTGCTCATCCTCGGGGCGCGCTTTCTCGCCTACTCGACCTCGGGCGAGGTGGCCATCGCCGCGGCCCCGTTCGTAGATGTGCTGAGCGTCAACTACTACGAGGTAGCAGCGGTCTGGTTCGATTTCGCGCAGGAGTTGGCACGGCAGTACGGGTATCTCGTGCCCGAGCGTCTCTTCGACGATCTGGACGAGATGGCCCGACTCACTGGCAAGCCGCTACTGATCAGCGAGTTCACCTATCGTGCGGCGGATTCCGGGCTCCCGAACACGTTCCCGCCATTCTTTCCGGTCCTCGCGACGCAGACCGAGCGCGCCGATGGGTACGGAACCTATCTGCGACGCGTGTTGACGCGGCCGTATCTGGTAGGTGCGCACTGGTTCGAGCACTGCGACGAGCCGGCGACGGGACGCTTTGACGGCGAGAATAACAACTTTGGGATCGTCGACATCAACGACGATCCGTGGACTGAACTGAACCAGCGGATGCGCACGGTGAACCGCGACGCGGCGGCGCGCCGCCTGCTGCTGGCCGGCGGGGGCGGCACGGCCACTGACTGTGCGGTGGAGTTTGCTGCGAGCGCGGCGCCGGTCATGCGGAAAGGGAGGGCGTGGTACGTCTGCACCGACGGCGATGCCGCGTGCGATCTCGACGCGGTGTCTGGACAGTGCGTCTTCGAGGTGCTGCCATGCGCCCAGGTGGCGGACAGGCGGCTGTCCAGGTGCGTTGCGTCGATGCCGACCTCGATCGTCGTCGAGCAGCCGACGGCAACCGCAGACGCGACGCTTCAGTCGGCTTTCTCTACCAGCCTCGCCACGATGCTTGCCGCTCCGCCGGACCGTGCCTGTGGAACGGCCGTCACGGTCTCGGTGCCGCTCGGAAACCATCGCCGCGCGCGGCGCGTCGTCCGGTTGGTCGCCGACGGGCCGACCGGGCGCGATCGGGATACGCTGCGCTTCATCTGCCGATCGCCATAGCGAGGGCAACTAGGGGAATCCGGAGCGCCGGCTAAAGCCCGCGCCTGCAAATGAACATGGCGACGCTCCTCACCGTTGGCAACCTCGCGGTGCACTACGGGGCCACCACGGCTCTCGACGGGGTCGACATTGAGGTGCGCACGGGGGACGTGCACGCGGTCGTTGGGGAGAACGGGGCGGGCAAGTCGACGTTGCTCCGCGCCATCGCCGGCACGCTGCGTCCGACGGCCGGGGACATTCGCTCACGGCCCGGGGTGCGGCTGGCGTGGGTACCGCAGGAGCCGGACCTGCCACCGGATTTCACCGCGACCGAGTGGATCTTTCTCGGGTGCGAGCTGCGCAAACCGTGGGGCTGGCTTCGACGGAAGGCGATGGACCAGGAGGCCGGGTCGACGCTGCGCGCGCTGGGCTGTCCCGTCGCACCGCGTACCCGGCTCGGTGCCCTGGCTCCCCCGCAGCGCAAGCAGGTGCAACTGGCCCGGGCCATCCGGATCAACCCGGATCTCCTGCTGCTCGATGAACCGACCGCCGTCCTCGGCGACGCGGAGACGCGACGGCTGTTCGCGACGGTGCGCGCTCTCGGCCAAAGTGGATGTGGCGTGCTTTACGTGAGCCATCGCCTGGAGGAGGTTCTGGAAATTGCGGACCGAGTCACGGTCCTGCGCGATGGGCGAGTCGTCTCCACGGACCCGGTCGGCGCGGTCGACGTGCGCACCCTGGTGCAGCGGATGGTCGGGCGCGACATCCCGGCGCGCGAGCACACGGGGCGTATGCGGGGGGAACCGATCCTGCGCGTCGCCGACATCGCGGTCGCGCACGTCCGCGGATTCTCACTGACGGTTCGAGACGGGGAGGTGGTCGGCCTGGCGGGTCTGGTGGGCGCCGGCCGCAGCGAAACACTTGAAGCGATCGCCGGGCTGCGACCACTCCGTTCCGGCCGGATTGAATGCGTGGCAAGCCCTGTCCTGGTGCCGGAGGATCGGAGCCGGAACGGGCTCGTCTCCAGCTTGCGGCTGCGCGAGAATCTCTTCCTGCCGGCAGGTGGCTGGCTGATTCGCCGATCGCGCGAGCGCCGCGAAGCCGCCGCGTGGGTAGAGCGCTTGTCGATTCGGTGCCGCGGTGCCGATGCGCCGATCACCTCCCTGTCCGGAGGAAATCAGCAGAAGCTTCTGCTCGCGCGAGCGTTGCGGCTGGCGCCAAAGCTCCTGCTGCTCGACGAGCCGACCGCGGGTGTGGACGTGGGGGCGAAGGCGGAGATCCACGCGCTCGTCGACCGGCTCGCTCAGGCGAACACTGCGCTGTTGATCGCATCGAGCGATCTGCCCGAGCTGATTCTCCTGTGCGACCGCATAATCGCCTTGCGCGCGGGGCGCGTCGTGGGTGAGCTGGCAGCGCGCGATTCGAGCGAGACGCGCCTGGCGGCGTTGATCACGGGGGCCTCGTTAGTCCAGAGTTGAGAGTCGAGAGTCGAGAGTGTCGAGAGTCGAGAGTTGACAGGGCGAACGGAGTCGGCGATTGGGGCGCGGTGACACCGCCATCTGAATCCTGTCGACCGTGGACCTTCAACTGCCGACGCTGAGCTGTGCCGCGGAACCATGCGATTTCGTCTCGTCTCTGGCTGGAGCGCCGCGGTCATCCTGCTCCTCGAGTTCGCGTTCTTCGCCGTGATTCTCGCCCCGTCCGATGGCGGTCCGCACACCTTTGCCAACCTCGGCAATGTCGCGTTGATCCTGAAGTACTCGAGCATCTACGGCATCGGCGCGATCGGGGCGGCGATGATCATCGGCGCCGGCGGCATCGATCTGGCGCCCGGGTCGGTCATCGCGTTGGCCTCGGTCGTCACCGGCCACCTGTTCGTGGTCAGCGGTTGGCCGTTGGCCGCGTCGTGCGCGCTCGCCCTGCTCGCTGGTGTCGTCTGCGGCGGGCTCGCGGCGACGTTGATCGTCGGGGTGCGGCTGCCGCCCTTCATCGCGACGTTGGGCGTGATGGGGATCGCGCGCGGCACCGCATTCCTGATCACGGAAGGACGCTTCTACGACCTCTCCTCGCGCTTGCCCGCCGGTACGGCGCCGCTCGGCGTACCATTGTCAGTCTGGCCGGGGCTGCTGATGGTGACGTTGGCCATCGTGTTTCACACCGCGATGGTGCGGATGGCGGTTGGCCGACACATTCTCGCCACCGGAGGCAACGAGCAGGCTGCGAGGTATGCCGGCGTGCACGTGAACCGCGTCAAAGCGGGTGTCTATGTGATCGGCGGGGCGCTGTCGGCGCTTTCCGGCGTCGTCCTCGCGGTGGTACAGGGCCAGGGAAAGGCGGATCTGGCAACTGGTTACGAACTCGACATCATTGCCGCGGCCGTGGTCGGCGGCGCGTCCCTGTCGGGAGGGCGCGCCTCGGTGGCCGGAGCCGTCATTGGGTCACTCATCTTCGGTGTCCTACGCAACGCCCTGGCTCAGATCCCCGGCGGCACCTTTGCCGACCGGTTGATCCTGGGCGTCGCGGTGCTGGTGATCGTGGTGATGGATCGGATCGCAACGAGAGAAGGCTGAGATGAAAGGCAAAAGGCAAGAGGCAAAGGGCATATGTCAGAAGTTCTTCTCTCCTCGCTTTTGCCTTTTGACTCTTGCGATTTGCCTTTTGACTTTCTCTTCTGTGAGCGGTTGCTCGCGCTCGTCCAACGAGCGGCGGAAGCTGCGCTTCGCCTTCATCCCCAAGGCGCTGCACATTCCGGTGTTCGCCTACGCCAAGACCGGTGCGGAGCGAGCGGCGCGTCAACTCGGTGGCATCGAGATCATCTGGCGCGGCCCGGAGACGACCGACGAGATCCGGCAGAAGGAACTGCTTGAATCGTTCATCGCACAGCGGGTCGATGGCATCGCGATCTCCTGTCTGAACGGTGACTTGCTCACCGACGCCATCAATCGTGCGGTGGAGGCGGGTATTCCCGTGATCACGTGGGACTCCGACGCCCCCAAGAGCAAGCGGTTGGCGTTCTACGGAGTCAACGATGTCGAAGGCGGACGGGCGCTCGGCGACGGCTTGGCCAAGTTGCTCGGCGGCCGCGGCCACGTCGCCATGATCACGGCGCTCGGGGCGGACAACCTGCAGAAGCGGCTCGACGGCGCGCGCGAGGCGTTGCGGAAGTACCCGGGTATCGAGATCGTCGAGGTGTTCGACGTGAAGGACGACGCCGTGCGCGTCGCCGAGGTGATCGCCTCGGCCTCGCAGCGTTATCCCGATCTGGACGGCTGGCTCTCGGTGGGCGGCTGGCCCGTGTTCGTCCGCAACGCCCTTGATCCCGTCGACCCGACGCGCACCAAGGTCGTAGCGTTCGACACGATTCCGCCCGCCCCTGACCTCCTCCGCCAGGGCAAGGTGCAGTTACTCGTCGGCCAGAAATACTTTGGCTGGGGAGAGGAATCCGTCCGCCTGCTCAAGCAGATCACCGACGGCCATCGCCCGACCGAGGTGTACCAGTACTCCGGGATCGACATCGTTACGTCGGAGAACGTCGACGCGTACCTGGAGCAGTGGAAGAAGTGGGAGAGCGGATAGGCAGTCATCGGCTGTGCGCGCCATGGAGGTAGCGGAACCAGGTCCCCCAGTCGGCGCGCTGCCCCATTTTTGCGGGCACCAGGGACCCGTCGGCCGCTTCGAAGCGGAGACCCCAGTCAACGAGCTTTCCAGATCATTGCTGTCCGACTCCTTCGGATGACTCGGTCGTGGGTTGCAAGAGGAATGCGATGCGCGCGAGCCGTAGCGACAATCAGCCGATCCGCTGGGTCTCCATGGAAAGAAGCAGGGAGACCGTCGAGAGCGATGACGATTTCGACGTCGAGCGGAGCGATTTCGATTACCGCGGCACTCGCCGCTTCTCTGATCCAAACGTCGAAAGGCCGGTCCAGCACAAGCCGCCGCTTCGCGTACAGCATCTGTGCCTCCCAGAGGCTTACTGCTGCCAAACGGAGCTGCGCGCGCGACGCCAGTCGGTCCAGTGCGTGACGCTCGCGGGTCGGAAGCCGATCGGAGCCGAGCAGCCACCAGAGCCACATGTGCGTGTCCAGGAGAATTCTCACCGAGATGCCTCGAACTCCGCTTCGTCAATCATTGATTCTTCTGGTTCAGCCTTCAGTTCTCCAGAGCCTCGAAGAACCTCCCACGCCTTCGGGGCGGCCTTGCCCGCCTTTGGCGCTGGCGTCAGCCGGGCGACAACCTTGCCCCGTCGCTTGATGTCCACCGGCTCTCCTCCGATTTCGATGCGTCGAATCAGCTCAAGGCAGCTCGCACGGAACTGCGTCACCGAAATGTCCATTTTTAAATCGTATATGGCCATTTCCGACCAAGCAAGAGGAGGCACTGCCGAATAGCTCCACCCCGACCGCGGCCACGAGCTGGCGTCACTCCGCGCCCCATTCCCCGTTGGACACGCCCGATCGATTTCTTCACAATCATCATGGGCCGCTGACCCAAAGATCCCCTCTCCTTCCATGGCAGAGGGTTAGGGTGAGGTGATGAGATCATTTGACCCCCTCACCTCGATCCTCTCCCGGGAGAGGAAGGAATACCGGAAAGTCTGCGCGCCGCGAGCAGACTTTCGGTAATAGTAGTCCAACGCTCAGGACAGGCTCCGTCTCGCCCTCCACGAAGACGCGCCCCGCGTCACTTCAGCGGGATCGCAGGAAGGCGCTTCAGAGTCCGGTTGGCCGGGTCGATGGTGATCCCGACGGAATCCAGGGCGGTTACCCCGAGGATCGGCTCGGCGTTCTCCGGACCGAAGATGACGCGTCCCGCCGTCACCTCGCCCATGAACTCGATCTGCACCAGTCCGAACGGGTACTCGTGCATGCTCCCGTCGGCGAGCTCGTACACCGTCGACCCCACCGGCTGCACGCCGATCCCTCGTAGCTGGGAGGCGGGAGCTAAAGAATCGGTGGCAGCCGTATCGAAGAGAAAGTCCGCCTCGTACGCGCCGTTTGGCGACGCCGTGGCTGTCAGCCTGACCGTGACGTGCGTGAGTCCCATGGCACCTCCAGGCTAGTGCGGCCTCCGGAGTTCAAAATCAGTCGAGTCGTGCGCGCGCGACGTAGGGCTGGAGCGCTGCGAGCGCTTCCTGCTCGCCGGTGGGGACGCTCACATCCGTGAAGATCCACCAGTCCTCGGGAAACACGATCTCTTCTCCGGGACTGATGGTGGTCAGTGGCCCGAGGTGCTCGAGCTCGAGGAACTCGTGGCTGGAGTAGACCTCGACCGTGCTGCCGCCATCGGGATAGATTCCCTTCACGTCGTGCGGGAAGCGCTTGAGGAAGAGCGTACCGTCGAGCAGATACGCCGCCCAGCCCTGTGCGGTGTCAACGCCGATCTTGCTTTCATCGTCACGCCGGCCCGACTGGCCCGCCGGCGGTGGCTGGACGCGTGCGTGGTCGATCGCGACCAGGCGGTCGCCCCAGCGATAGCGCGGGTCGCTGAATTCCGTGTAGCTCCAGAGGATCAGGCGGCGGGTGGCGTCGAATGCGGTCAGTGAGCCGACGTCGAGTGGTACGAACGCGCGTCCGCCGGGCCGCATGACCGGCAGGCTCCACGCCGCGTAGGTGAGCGGATGGTCGGTGATATTGCGAATGTGCGAGACGAGGCGCAGACGCGGTTCGCCCGCGGCCAGCGTGACGTCGACCTGCTTCCGTATCCCAGCCGTCGGCTGTGACGGGCCGGTCACCCGCAACGTAAATTCGTTGATTCGCTCGACCGCGCACGCGGAATTGTCGAGATTGTACGTGACCTCCTGTCGCTCCGGCGCCACCCACAGCCGCCAGCCGCCACGAAACATCCACTGCGATTCGCCCGAACCGCCCGCTTCCGTGTCGCGGACGTATAACAGGTTCGCCCCGCCAGTCGGGTGCACATCGATGATCCGTGGCCCGACGTCGGTGACCACCCGAGCGTCGATGACGCCGTTGCTCAGACGGTAGGTGTTGGTCCAGCCGCGATAATCTTCCTTCTCGATCGTGACCGTCTTCTCCATGAGGGGGCTCTTTGGTTTCGGTTCGACGGCCAAAACGGCCTGGCCGAGGCTGCAGACGAACGCCGCGGCCATCAGGCTCGCCGCGGCCCGCCGCCGGCATCGGTGGTGAGACGCAAGCTGCGGTGTCTCGGTTCCGCGCATGCGCTCACCGCTCCTCGTGGGTCTTGTGCGCGTCGTCCACCGTGATCCCGAGCTCGCGCATCTTCTGCTGGAAGTTCTGCCGGTACATGCCGATCTCCTCCGCGGCCTTGCTGATGTTGCCGCCGTGCCGGCGGAGCGCCTGCAGGAGGAAGTCCCGCTCGAAGGTTTCCACGGCTCGATCCTTCGCTTCTCGGAAGGCAACCGGCACTGCGGGCGGCCCCGCCGCCGAGGCCGGATCGTTCGACCGGGTGGCACCCAAGAGGTCCGCCGGCGTGATCTCGGATCCAGAAGCCAGCAGCAGGGCCTGCTCGACCGCGGAGCGGAGTTCGCGCACGTTGCCCTTCCACTGGTGCGCGACGCAGGCGCGCACGGCTTCGTCCGTCAGGGGTTTGATGTCGCGCCGAAACCGTGCTGCGGCCTGTTTCAGAAAATGGTCGACGAGCAGCGGGATATCCTCGCGGCGCTCCTGCAGGGGTGGAATCACCAGCTCGATCACGCGCAGGCGGTAGTAGAGATCTTCGCGGAAGCGCCCGGTGCGAACCGCCGCTTCGAGATCCTGGTTGGTCGCCGCGATGAGGCGGACGTCGACCTTGATGGCCTCGTTGCCGCCGACCCGCTCAAACTCCTTCTCCTGCAGCGCCCGCAGCAGCTTCGCCTGCGTTTCGAGCGGCATGTCGCCGACCTCGTCGAGGAACAACGTGCCACCGTCGGCCGCCTCGAACTTGCCTTCACGGCGGGCGATGGCGCCCGTGAAGGCGCCGCGCTCGTGGCCGAACAGCTCGCTCTCGACCAGCTCCCGGCTCAAGGCGGCGCAGTTCATCTTGATCAGCGGTTTGCTGCGCCGGGGGCCGCGGTAGTGGAGTGCGTTGGCGACCAGCTCCTTTCCGGTGCCGCTCTCGCCGCGGATGAGCACGGTCACGTCGGTGTCGGCGACCTTGTCGATGGTCTCGAACAGCCGCCGCATCGCGGGGCTGTTGCCGACGATCTGCTCGAACCCGAAGTTTCCCTGGACCTGCTCGAGGAGGCGCCGGTGTTCACGGCGGAGCCGGACGTTCTCCATCACGCGGCGGACGACGACCCGGAGCTCGTCGTTGTCGAATGGCTTTGGCAGGTAGTCGGCGGCCCCGTTCTTCATCGCTTGCACGGCAATCTTTTCCGATCCGTAGGCGGTGATCATGATCACCGCGAGGTCCGGATCCGCTCGGCGCGCGTGCTCGAGCACCTGCATGCCACCGATGCCGTCCATGCTGAGATCGGTGATCACGACGTGGAAGTTGCCGGTGTCGATGTGCTGCAGTGCTTCCTGACCGGTGCCGACGGCCTCGACCTCGTAGCCCTCCTTGCTCAGCAGCCCCTTCAGGGCCACCCGCATGGCCTTTTCGTCATCAACAATGAGGACGCGACCGTTCATGGCTTTAGCGATGAGCGATGAGTCAAGGGTGATGAGTGACGCGCGGGCGTTGGCGAGGTGGTGGACTCACTGCTCGTTCCTGATTGCGCATCGCTGTCCTACTGCGACAGCGGCAGGGTGACGATAAACTCCGTGCTGCGGCCCTGCTCGCTGACGACGTCGATCTTCCCTTCGTGTGCTTCGACGATCTTCTTCGCGATGGCCATCCCGAGCCCGGTGCCGTCTTCCTTGGTGGTGAAGAAGGGATTGAAGATCCGGTCGATCTTCTCGGCGGGGATGCCGCAGCCGTTGTCGCGGATGCGGACCGTCGCTTGGTGATTGCCGTTTTCGACGAACAGCTCGATCCGCCGCCCATCGGCGACGGGTTCGAGCGCGTCGATGGCGTTGGCCACGATGTTGGTGAACACCTGGCGGAGCTTCTCCTGATCGGCGAAGATCGTGGGTCCGGCGATGTAGTTGCGGGCAACGGTGATCTTGGCTGCGTCGAGCTTGGCGCGCATCTGCGTCAGGGCGGAGTCGACCACGGCGGCGAGATTGATATGGTCGAAGGTGTACTCCTCCTCTTTTGCATACTTGAGCAGATGCGAGACGCGGCGCTCCACGCGGTCGAGTTCCTCAAGCGCGACCTTCGTATATTCGACGTTTTCCACCGAGGTCGGATCCTCCCCCATCTGCTGCACCAAGCTTTTCGCTGCGGCAATCGGATTGCGGATCTCGTGCGCAATGGTGGCTGACAGCTCCCCGATGCTAGCCTGCTTCTCCGTCTGCATCACCGCCTTCTCCCGCCGCACCTCGCGCTCCACCGCGGGCTCGAAGTATCGCTCCCGCAACATGCGTGAACCGAAGACCGCCATGTAGTGAAAGAAGAGGCCAATGCCCCAGCCAATCGCCGGCCAGATGAACCAGGGGTAGGTGGTGGTCATCAGGTTGACCAAAGCCAGAAAAGCGATCACGCCGAGGTAGCTCATGAGGTGCCAGTAGAAGCTGAACTCGGCCGCCGCCCGCCGGCGGGCGCGCTTGAGCAGGTCAATCTCTGCCTGAAGCGGCCCTCCATCCGCCTTCGGAGTGCCCGGCGCGCCCGACTGGGCGAAGATGTGAACACCGAAACGCCGCATCCGGCGATCGAGGCGCCGGAGGCGCTGTTCCGTGGTCCGTTCGATGTACCGGATGCGCCGCTCCGCTTGCTGGTGAAACTTGTCCGCCCACTGCCGGTGCCACTCTTCCCGCCAGCTGGCGGCCCCGGGAGATCGGGGCACGCTGCACTGGCCGACGTCGCAACGCTGCCGTGAGCGTTGCAGACGACGCTTGAAGAAAAAGAAGAGAAACAGAGCGATCAGAAACCCGAGTAACACCATGGCGCTGTGCGATCGTTCGTGTGCCTTACCTCAACACCCGTACCGGCACGCAACCGGCGTGCCAGATTCTAGGCGAACGCCTACCCTTAGGGAAAGCCTTTGTACCTCTCTCCCAACCGCAAGGGACGGCTCAGCAGGCGCAGTCGTTGGACTGCGGAGGGGTGAGTGGAGGCTGGAGGTTGGGGGCTGGAGACCGAGAGAGCAGCGGCGCCCGAGCTCCCAGTCCCCAACCTCCATGAGCGGTCTCTTCGGGGCGAGTTACACCCGAAACGTGGTCTTCGCCTGCGACAAGACCACGTTCCCTCTTTGCGTCTCCGCTTGGACGATGGCCTCGCCGGGGTTGGTCACCCACAGCTTGGTGATGATGGAGTCACCGTAGTAGACTTGGTCGGCGAAGCGGGCGGAGAGGGAGACGAAGCGGGAGGGATCCATGCCGCAGACGGCGCGCAGGATGGCCCGGCCGCAGAAGCCGTAGGTGCACAGACCGTGGAGGAAGGGCCGTTCGAAGCCCCCCATCTTGGCGAAGTCCGGATCGATGTGGATCGGGTTGCTGTCCCCAGACAGCCGATAAATGGCCCCCTGCTCGGGTCGGACCACATCTTCGACGACGTGATCGGGTTTTCGGTCCGGGGGATTCAGGGCGACCGCCGACGGGCCACGCTCGCCGCCGAAGCCGCCGGCGCCGCGAATGTACAGGCTCGCGCTGGTGGTGAGCATCGGCCCCTTGTCATCTTCCACGATTCCCTCCGTGACGATGACCGCCGCCTTGCCTTTGTCCCACAACTCGGCCACGCGACCCACGACCTGGACCTTCCCTTCGGGAGGGATCTCGCGATTCAGCGTGACGGCCTGTTCGCCGTGCAGCAACATCGTGAAGTCGATCTCCACATTGGCGATGACGCCTCCCATCGACATCATGCCGGGGATCACCGCGTAGGTGGGCAGTACCTTCGGTCCCTTGCCTTCGTACACGAACTCGAGTTCGCCCTCGGGCTTGGCTCCGACGCCCAACGCGTACAGCATGACGTCTTTCGATGTCCACGAGAACGACACCGGATCGAACTTCATACCGATCAGTTCATTCGAAATCTTCATCCGACTCATCACTTTCCCCTTCCGTCGCGGGCTCAGCCCGCCAGTTGTCAATCTGTTTGCATAGCCTCAAGCGGCCATCGAGGCAAATCGACTGTCGACAAGCCGGCTTTCGGAGAGCGAGGATGGCTTGGCCGAGTTCCTCGTGCTCGTTGCGCTCTCCGGGCCCGGTCTGCCCGGGCAGTTGGGACAGGGAGGGGCGCAGGCACGGAGACGGGGATGCGCCACCAGTTGACGAGAGGCCTGCGGCTGGAGCACTGTGGAAGAGGTCACCGTTCTGAAGCGCTGGAGGAGAAGAATGTCCCGACATGCCCACTGGTTGTTCGCTGCGGCGCTTTCCATCGCGACTCTTGTCGCCGGCTGTAGCGGAAACGGTGACGACGAAACGACGGACCCGTTCACCGTCACGTTCCCGTCCAGTTTTCTGTGGGGTTCCGCGAACTCCGCGTATCAGTCGGAGGGGAACTTCCAACCCGGCGGCGGCCGTGTGCAGAGCAACTGGAGCCGATGGGAAGATCTCGGCCGTATCAAGACGGGGGAGACGAACGATCGCGGTGCGGATTTCTACGATCGCTACGATGCCGACTTCGGGTTGGCCGAGCACGATGGACACAATGCCATCCGTCTCGGCGTCGAGTGGGCGCGCATCGAGCCACAGCGCGGCGTGTTCGACGCGGCGGCGATGGACCACTACGTCCAGGTCATCGACGCGGCGCGCGGGCACGGGCTGAACCCCGTCGTCACCTTGTACCACTGGGTGGTGCCGCTGTGGGTCGAGGATCCCAGCACCGGAGTGGACGCGTTCGCCGAACCGGTCAACCACGACCTGTGGGACCGCTTCGACGAGTATGTGCGTTACGTGGTTGCGCGGATCGGTGATCGAGTCGACTACTATGTTCCGTTCAACGAGCCCTTCAGCGTCGTCAGCGCCGGATACCTCGTTGGCGAGCATCCGCCGGGAAAGGCCTTCGATCTCGCTGGCGCGACAAACTACCTCGCCAACGTCGCGTTCATGCATGCGCGCGCGTATCGAACCATCCGCGAGCTGGACCATGACGACGCCGACGGCGACGGCCGCGCGACGATGATCGGCATGGCGAATATCGCCAATCCGTTCTACCCGAAGGATCCCAACAACCCCGGTGACGTGAAAGGTGCCCAGACGCTCAGCTACATCGTGAACGAACTCCTGAACAACGCCCTCGTCCATGGGGACCTCGACCTGACCCTCGATGGCGACACGGATGACAGCGAGACGGTGCCGCCGGAGGGGAATTACCCCGAGCTGGCCGGCACGCTCGACTACATGGGGATCAACTATTACGGTCCCGTCCGGGTCGTGGAGTTCGGTCCGCCAATCTACGGTTATCCGCTGCTCAGCGTGGACGACTACGACCCGCTCCTGCCTCACAATGGCCTGGGAACCGAAATCAGTGCGCCGGACTTCCGGGTGGCCCTCGACCTCTATGCGCGCTATGGCCTGCCGTTGCTGATCACCGAGAACGGCACCGACACACGGGAGTATGACCAGCGGGCTATGTACCTCATGGAGCACGTGTACGTGCTCGGCCAAGCGATCAAGGACGGGCTGCCCGTGCTCGGCTATCTCCACTGGTCGCTCACCGACAACTTCGAGTGGGCCGAGGGCTACGCATCGCGCTTCGGGCTGTATCGAATCGATTACGACACGCCTGACTTCGCCCGTATGCGCACCAGCGGCGCCGACGCGCTGCAGGCGATCATCCGCGGCAACCGCATCGACCGGACGCTGTACGAGCAATACGTCGCGGATCGGTACCCCTCCGATCAGCGGCCGGCCGCGATGTCCGAGTAACTCGCCACGCAGCCGTACAACGCCCCGTTCACCGCTTTCACCAACTCGTCGATCGTTACCTTCTGGTTGTTGTCTTCATCAAACGACGGACAGGCGCTCGGGACCGGCTGACCGAGGGCGATGCGGACGCCGCGCACCAACTCTTCGATCGATATTCGGCCGTTCGCGTCGCAATCACCGACACACGGGCCTGGGGTGGGGGGCGGTCTTCGGGTTGAGGTTGGGGTGAAGGTGGCAGTCGGCGTCACCGTGCGGATGTGCTCGTCGCCGAAGACGATGTTGGTGTCGCTGGGGCTCGTCGAGCCCACGGCCGGGTCGCCCGGCGGCGCTCCCCGATCGTTGTAGACTTCGAACGGCTCGCCCGCATTTGGTTTGCCGTTGCCGTTCAGGTCGAGGAACGCCAGCAGGTAACGGGGGTTCGGATCCGGCAGGATGATCTCGTACCGTCCACCGTTCTGCTCGAACTCCTCCTGGTCGAAGAGTTCGGTGAGGCCAGGGTCGGTGTACGCCTGGACGCGTAGTCTGCGGCTCGAGGAAATCGGTCCCAGGTTGCCAGTATAGGTGACGCTGCCGGTAATGGCTGCCAGGGTGAGGGACTCGTCGAACTCCAGACTGACGCCGGGCTGCGGCACGGCGATCGGGTCGCCGGGGACGTCGGTCCGGTTGTTGTAAATCTCGGCAGGCTCGCCGGCGTTCGCATTGTCATCGTTGTTCCGATCGAGCCAGTAGGCCAGGTAGTAGGTGCCCGCTGTCGGCGCGGTCAGCTCGAAGCTTCCGGGGTTGGTGTAGACGACAGCGTCGCTGATGGATTCGTGCTCGAGGTACGGGTCTGTATGCAAGACCAGCCTGATCGGTTGCGATGCAGACACCGGACCACGCGTGCCCGAGTAGCGAATCGTCCCCGACAGCCGAACACCAGGCGCGACGTGCTCGTCGCCGAAGACGAGGTTGGTTTCTCCGGGGTTCGTTGAGCCCACGACCGGGTCGCCGGGCGGCGTTCCGCGATCGTTGTAAATTTCGAAGGGTTCGTTGTCATCTCGTACACCATTGCCGTCCACGTCGACGAACGCCAATATGTAGCGGGGGTTCGGGTCCAGTGTGATGATCTCGTAGCGTCCGCTGTTGTTGTCCATCTCGTCCTCGTAGGTCAGCTCGGTGAGACCGGGATCGGTATACGCGATGATCACCAGCGGGCGGATGGACGAAATGGGACCCTGGCTGCCGGTGTAGGTGATGGTCCCCGTGATGGCCGCCAGGATGACGGAGTCGTCGAAATCCAAGGCGAGGCCCGACCGTGGTACTGCGATCGGGTCGCCGGGAACATTGCTCCGGTTGTTGTAAATCTCGCCAGGCTCGCCCGCGTTCGCTTCCCCATCGTTGTTCCGGTCGAGCCAGTAGGCCACGTAGTAGGTGCCCGCTGTCGGTGCGGTCAGCTGGAAGCTCCCCGGGCTGGAGGTGACGGCAGTCGCGTCGACGGGGTCGTCCTGGAGGTACGGGTTTGCGTACAGGACTATCCTGATCGGTCGCGAGGCAGACACCGGACCGCGAGAACCCGAGTAGCGGATCGTCCCCGACAGTTGCTGCGCCTCAGTGATGCTCGCGGCAAAGGCAGCTGCGAAGGCCACGCCAAGGACGGCGAGCCTGAGCCGCCAATCCGATCCCACGCCACGATCCGTCCGTTGCCGCACGAGATCCGCTCGCGTCAGACGGTGGCGATCCGGAGTGTCCACCTCGATACCCGATCGCTTCATGAGCAACCTCCATTCCGGTGAAGTCGGGCCGCAACCGCCGGGTCAGCTCGTTCCGGCTGCCGCCCCCATTGCCGCTGCGGAAGCAAGTCCCGCGCCTGTCGTCACGTCTCGTCGAGGGCTGAGAGAACCCGCCAGGAATGTCGATTCGCTTCGCGAATATCGGAACGTTCACAAGATTCGGTTAGCGCCCAGCGCTCGGGATCGGGAGCAGCCACCCGCGCTGTGAATGTTCGTCTCACGGGGCATCCGTCTCCGCCGCGCTCTCTGCCAGTTCCTCTGGCGTCGGGGTCGAGCTGGCGCGAACGATCGTGCCGATGGCCAGCAGGACGATCAGGCCACCCGCGGCCTGTGCCAGGTTCAGTGGCTCGTCGAGGAACGTCGCTGCCCCGAGGACCGCGATGACCGGCACCGCCAGCAGCATGACGGAGAACAGGAACACGGGCACGTGCGGGTGCGCCCAATTGGTCAGAAAGTGTCCGAGCGTTCCGGGAAGCAACGCGAGGAACAACAGGAGGGGCCAGTCGCGGCCTCGAGGTGCCGACAGCTCCTGCCCAGTGAGCACTGCCGCAGCCAGGATCAACAGGCCTGCGACCGTGGTCATGCCGAGGACGTACTCGGACGTCCCCACATGAGTGCGGAACCGTTTTGAAGCGAGAAAGTACGCCGTAAACGCGAAGAGGTTCACCACCGCCAGGGTGTCGCCGAACGGGCTCCAGCTCGGCGTGCCAGCCGAACCGACCACCACGAGGGTCGTTCCGCCGACGGCGACGAGCGACCAGCCGATGGCACGCGAAGTCACCTGCTCGCCGAACATGCGGCCGGCGGCCACCAGGACGAGCGCTGGTTGGAGCGCCCCGATGATCGTGACATTGGCCACGCTGGTAAGCTTCAGACTGTTGAAGAAAAGGATCTGATGCACGGCGAACAACCCGCCTCCCGCAAGCGAGACGTTCAGCCACTGCCGGTTCAACCGCCGGCGCATCGACGGGATGACCACGGGCAGGAGCCAGAGCAGTGGAATTGCGAACCACAGCCGATAGAACGACGCGACCAGCCCCGTGGTCGAGACCGCCTTGATCACGACGTTGCTCGAACCCCAGATGAGCACGGTTACGGTCACCGCGCCGAGCGCCAGGGCGCGAGCTGGCCGGACCGCGGGCGTACTGGCAGCGGGTTGTTCCAGCATCGTGTCGCAACTGACCATGCCTCGGCCGCAGACTCAACCTTGCCATCGTGTCCTGCTCATCCCTGCGTTCATCAACTGGTTCGAAGGCAACGTCGCTATCGGAACGGACGGCACATTGTACGCCCCGAACGACAACTTCTGCACGTACGCGATCAATCGCGAGACGGGGACGCGCGTCTGGTGCGCCCGCACCTGGGACCAGACGTGGTCGTTGCCGGCGCTCAATCCCCGCACCGGCACGCTGTTCGTCGGGAACAACTTCGCCTTTTTCCGTAGCACGTTCGCCTTGGACGCGGTGAACGGCCGGAAGCGGTGGAGTGCCCGGGCGCGCGGATCGGTTGCCGCCAGCCCATTGCGGTCGACCCAGCCTCGCGCGTGCGGTTCCCGCTCGAGATCCGATACGACGCCGGATTGCTGACGATGACCAACGAGGCCGGCTTTTCCATCGAGTTCAACGGCTTTCCGCTGCCATTCGAGTTCTTCCGCGTCGCCACGCGCGTGAATGATCGAGGCGAAGCGTTGGAAAGCCCGGCGATCAATTCCAAGGCGACCTGTGGGAAGATCGACTTCTACGTCGAACGAATCGAGGTGGCCGACGGTGTGCCGTTCCCTAGCTTTTCGTTGTATAGAGCGACGGACCGAGATCCGGCCAACCGGGCGGATGGCGACTTTGAAGGGCTCGTACAGGCACAATCGGTGGGAAAGTCTATGAACACCAACACGCTGCTCATTGCCAAGGGTGAACACGAGATCGGCCTGCTTCCTGGCATGGCCAACCGGCACGGCTTGATTGCCGGCGCCACCGGGACGGGAAAAACCGTCACGCTGCGCGTGCTCGCGGAGCGGTTCAGCGAGATCGGCGTCCCGGTCTTCCTGGCGGATGTGAAAGGTGATCTTTCCGGCTTGGCTCGCCCCGGCAGCGCCAATCCCAAGGTCGATGACCGGGTGAAACGGCTCGGGATCAGCGCGTTTTCCTTTGCGGCCTGCCCGGTGACGTTCTGGGACGTGCTCGCGGCGCAGGGCCATCCGGTGCGGGCGACCGCATCAGAGATGGGTCCGCTGCTGCTCGGCCGGTTGCTGAACCTCAACGACACGCAGAGCGGGGTCCTGACACTCGTGTTCAAGATCGCCGATGACAACGGCTTGCTGCTGCTTGATCTCAAGGACCTCCGCGCCATGCTCGATCACGTCGGCACCAACGCCAAGCAGTTCAGGACCCAATACGGCAACGTCTCGGCCGCCAGCATCGGCGCGATCCAGCGCGGGCTGCTGGCGCTCGAGCAGCAGGGTGGCGAACGCTTCTTCGGGGAGCCGGCGCTCGATCTCGATGATCTCATGCAAACCGATGCGAGCGGGAAGGGCGTGGTGAATATCCTGGCCGCCGACCAGCTGATCCAATCGCCCCAGCTCTACTCGACGTTTCTGCTCTGGCTGCTCGCCGAACTCTTCGAGCGTCTGCCCGAAGTTGGCGATCCGCAAAAGCCCAAGCTGGTCTTCTTCTTCGATGAGGCACATCTCCTCTTCGGGGATACGCCGAAAGCCCTGCAGGAGCAGGTGGAACAAGTGGTTCGCCTCATCCGCTCCAAAGGCATCGGGGTGTACTTCGTCACGCAGAGCCCGCTCGACATTCCGGACACCGTACTCGGTCAGCTCGGCAATCGGGTCCAGCACGCCCTGCGCGCTTTCACGCCCAAAGATCAGAAGGCCGTGAGAGCTGCGGCGCAAACCTTCCGTGCGAACCCGAAGCTCGAGGTCGCCGAGGTGATCACCCAGCTGGGCGTTGGCGAGGCGCTCGTGTCTGTGCTCGACGAGCAGGGCATTCCGAGCGTCGTCGAGCGCGCCCTCATCTACCCGCCGCGCACGCAGCTGGCGCCGCTCGCGCCAGCGGAGCGTCAGCAGATCGTGCGGCAATCAACGATCTACGGTCACTACGAGCAAGCGGTCGATCGCGACTCCGCGTACGAGGCGCTGAAGACGAGAGCCGCGAGCGCTGCGGCCACTGAGGTGCCGGCGCCAACCCGCGGCCAGAGCACCCAGACGGAAGAGGTGTTCGAAGCTTTGGCCAAGAGCACGGCGCGAGCCGTTGGCAGCCAGATCGGGCGTCAGATCGTGCGCGGCGTGCTCGGCGCGCTGTTCGGCGGCCGCCGGCGGTAGTGTCGAACTGACCCTGATCTGCCAAAAACACTCACCGAAGGGCACGAAGACCACGAAGATACGGGCGAAGCCTCTGCCCCTTGCACGGCTCTGCAAACCTCATCGGAAATGAGATCTGATTGGGGTCATGACTGGGCTTCTTCGTCTTCTCCTTCGTGCCCCTCGTGTTCGTGGTGAAGCGGTATCGTCTCATCAAGGCTGAGGCATCGAACTCCACGGTGCCATCGAGGTAACACCGGGCGTCGGAACTGGCGGACATTTCGTGTTGACGCGGTCGCTGACGCGGGGTATCCAGCCCGTGGGCTCTTGGCCCGAGCCCAGGAAGCATATGTCGCATCAGTACTAATGGCTCCCAAGCTCGCTCGACGGATCGCCAGCCCCCGACTGGCCGAGCTAACGTCGACCGACTTGGCGCAGGCGCTGGCCGCGCAGCCGGCGGCCAAGCGGTCGGAGCAGGACAACGCCACGATCTGGGAGCGGCTGATCGCGCTGCCCCTGGCGGCCGAGTACCAACGCGCCTTCGTCAGCGCCACGGGGTTGCCGCTGCGCTTCGCCTCCACCGCCGGGCTGGCGGAGTTGGAGCGGCTGAGCGGTCCGCATTGCACGTTTGTTGGGTTGCCGGGATGCCAGCCGCTGACCTGCCCAATCAAGCTGCGCACG
>Ga0316626_10000089_pt1 | contig 31867 bp, 25 predicted proteins | sample OWC_Aug_T1_C1_D5_FD_207656 | JGI IMG/M metagenome (GOLD analysis project Ga0316626, IMG submission 207656) | Wetland soil microbial communities from Old Woman Creek delta, Ohio, United States - OWC_Aug_T1_C1_D5_A | ecosystem: Environmental > Terrestrial > Soil > Wetlands | place: USA: Ohio...
TTGCCGACTCGATACAAGCGAGCGCACCTGTCGCAGCCGGGGGGTGAAGGGGGAATCGGGCTTCGGGCCTTTCGTCAGCCAAATCGAGAGCGTTGGAGGAGGTCGTTATGAAAACGCGGCAATTGCTTGCTGTCCTCGCGGTCACCGGGGGTTTGCTGTTTCTGTCGGCTTGCGGTGACGATAATGACACGCGACCGCGTCCAGGGCCGCCGCCGACCAGTACGCAGCCGCCACCCCCCTTCACCAACACGCCGGTACCGGCAGTGTCACACACGCCGACGAATACGCCCAACGCGAGCGTCTCGCCGTCGCTGACGCCGACGGGAGGGCCCGGCTTCGAGGCCTCCTTCACGTGCGACGTGGCAACCGCTTACATCTGCAAGGGCGGATCCAACGACGGAAAAGTGTGTCGCCCAGTCTGCCACCTGCAGCCGCCAGGGGAATCCTGCAACTCGGACGAGATCGGGTTTTGCGGAGGCGGTCAGTGCGTCAAGGGCACGTTCTTCTGCAAGGGCGGGCCTCTCGATGGGCAGCCCTGCACGCCGGGCGTTGGGCAACCGTGTGGCGAAGGTGGCCGTTGCCAGAACAGCGAGCTGTCCATCTGCACCGAGCTGGCGTGTCCCACGATCAGTCAACCTGTGGCCGGCAACACCCGGCTAGCGGTAACCTGCGACGCAAACGGGTGCCGCGGCGAGCTGCTGGTGCGCGATCCCAACGACCCGTTCTCGGGTTTCGATCCGGTGCTGATCACCGGCATTGGTATGATCTGCGTCCGGCCCGCCGCCGGAGAGGTCACCTGCCCCAGCGGGAGGGTCGACTGCGGTGGTGGGGCACGGCTCGACTACGACCTGATTCAGGATCACAACATCGGTCCATGCAGTGGTAACCAGCAGTGCATTCAGATGTGCGAGGCGCACTGCCAGGCCATGAATCCGCCACGACAGGTCGCGGAGTCGGGCTGCGCGGGGTGGTGCGAGGGCGGAACGCGTAATGGCCTCTCGTGCGGCTGTGATCGGGTGAACTTTCAATGCTTTCTTCCCGAATGCCCAGAGGGATCGTGCGCGGGGTTGGACAACCCTTCCGATGACAGACGCGATATCTGCGGGTGCCAGTGCCTCGAGGAGGGCGGAGACCCAGGCGGTCCTGGGGGACTGAATTTCCAGATTCCCGCGCAGATCATCGTGGAGAGCGACTCCGATCCCTATTGTGGGGTGGGCCCGGTGCTGATCACACTGCCGCCGCAGTGCATTCCGTGGACGACGGAGAAGATGTCGGGGGTGCTGCGCATAGCCAACAACAAGCCTGCAACCCAGATCCCCCCGGCTGACTGTATGCAGGGACCGGACCGAATCCAGGGCTGTGTCGATGGGAAACTCGTTCGCCATGGCAGGCGGGTCGACTGCGACGCCATGAAGAGGGGTGATATTTCGAACCTGGACTTCGTCGGGAACATCTCGTTCTTCGATTCATCGATCGGCGACATCGAGGTCGAGCTGGATTGGTTCTGTAAGTGATGCGCGGTTGAGCTGAATCGGTGGTGCGGTTGTCGCGCGGCGAGCGCGTTGACTTGAGGAGGCATTCAGGCTGGACCCCGGAGATGCGAACCCCCCGGGGCCTGCCTGGCGGCCTCGTGCTCCCCGCGCCGCGCGGCGTTGCCGCACGATGATGACATTTGCTTTAGACCAGGGTGGCGTGACAGTCTGCCGATAGACATGAGGAGAGCAGCGGCAAACGGCCGGTCGATCGGCGGCCTATTGGGGGTGGTAGTACTCGGGCTGTTCCTGGCCAGCTGCGGGGGGGAATCGACGGTCGAGGTGCTCGTGCCCGGCAGCCCAGACAACGGGCCTCCGATCTCGGGGCAGGTTCAATTGCCGAACGGCGAGCTCACCCTGGCGCCATCGTTCTGGCAGCGGTTGACTGGGGCTGTCACGAGTCGGGTGCAGGCGTTGGTGGCGGGGAACGTGGATCCGGCGCCGAACATCGAGGTCCGGCTGATTCGGGTCCAATCCACCGACGTTGAGGATGGCACCATCCCGGCGAACCTTCCCGTGATCCGGACGGCTACCACCAACGAAGACGGCCGGTATCAGTTGCGCCTGCGGCTTGGCACCGATGAAGACACGTGCCGCTATCTCCTGGAGGTGGGCACTGAAGAAGATGGAACGCTCACCCGCGCATTCGTCTTCACCACGGACGGTGCCATCGATATCAATTTTCAGAGCGAGGCCGTGGTACGCCTGATCCTCGACTCACTGCACAGCGGAATCGCGGCGAACCTGTGCGACTTCGAGGCCAGCGAGATCGAGACGTTGTACCAAGCCGTGGTGGACGCCCCCGCCGAGGTGACGGGGGACACCGTGGCGCAGCTCAATGCGAACGGCACCGCCGCAGCGGCGGTCGATCCGAACGTCCAAGCGTTACTGGCAGCATCCGCCCCGCCTGGAACGCCCATCATACCAACGAAAACGAAGACCGCCACACCGTTGCCGACCCGGACCCCGACGGCCACCGGAACGGCACTCCGCACGCCCACCGCGACGTTGGCCACCTCGCGGACGGCCACGGCGACCGTCTTGGCGACGAGGACCGCCACGCCGCTGCCAACGCGCACGAGCACGAGCGCTCCAACTGCGACCAGCACCGGCGTCGCTCCGCCGCGCACGCCGACCGTCACGTCTACCGCTACCCAAGTGCCGACGAATACACCGACGGTGACCCTGACGCAGACGCGGACGGCGACCCTGACACCCACGCGGACGGCGACGACCGTGCCCCCAACGACGACTCCGCAGGTCAACGTCGGGACGGCGTCGGGCGGGGCGGGAACGAACGTCACGGTGCCGGTCCTGCTGGTTGGAACGGCGATCGTCGCGGTGTCGAACGACATCGAGTTCGACACCGACCTGGTCGACGTGGTGATGGTGGCAGGGAAACCGGACTGCGAAGCCGCTACGGGTATTGGGGACAAGCGAGTCGTTGCCAGTGTGCCGTCTATCGCCGGCTTGCCGGCTGGCAGGAAAGTTCTGCGCGTTGGCGTCGTTGGGGTGGACAACAACGAAGCGCTGCCTCCGGGGACGCTCTACACCTGCCGGTTCTCCATCGCCGATACAGCCCCGGTCGGCACGCTTCCGCTGTCGAACACTCCCGATGCGTCCGATGGTTTGGGGAATACCGTGGCCGTGGGCGGTAGGCCCGGGACCATTGAGGTCACGGCTTCCCCGCCAGCCCTGAACCTGGGTTCGGCCACGGCCAGCGCTGGTCGGACGGTAGCGATCGATGCGACGCTGCAACGCCGCGGGCAGAGTTTCTCCGCTCTCGCGACCGACATCAAATTTGACAGCCGTCTGGTTGATGTTGCGCTCGACAACGGCAAGCCGGACTGCGTGGTCGATGATGCGATTGGCTTGAGCAGCGACCTCGACAAGGAGCTCTTTGCCGAGGTGCGGCCCGATGCGGGGACCCAGAAGATCCTTCGGGTTGGTCTGGTGGCGAAGGACAACAACAAGGTGTTGCCGGACGATTCCTTGATGTTCGGCTGCCAGTTCAAGGTTGCGGCCGACGCAGGTCCACAGACGATCATGCTCGACAACGCCCCGGACGGGTCGGCGCCCGACGGCACCGAAGCTTCGCTCGCCGGCCGTGACGGTACGATAACGGTCCAGTAGCAGCGGACGCAGCAGCGCTCATCGCACCTGTTCGAGCAGTTGCCCCGCGCCTCGCCTCCTCGTCCGTCGAGGCCCCGATGTTTCCGACGCCGGTACAGAAGTGACGTGAAGGCCCATTGTGCCCGCACGGTCAGCTTGGCCGACACGGCGCGTGCAGATCCGGCTGGCTTTTGCGGCATCAGTCGCTTACCATAAGGACTCCGCACCAGGTTTCCCTTGCGAGTCCTTCACGTCACGCCGAGCTTCCATCCCGCGTGGGCCTACGGCGGGATTCCCCGTTGTGCCTACGAGCTGTGCCGGTCCCTGGTGCGCTTGGGCGACGAGGTGATGGTCTGGACGACCGATGTTCTCGACGCCACCCGGCGTCTGGGTGAGCGCGAAACCGTCGTCGAAGGCATCCGCGTCGAGCATTTCCCGAACTGGAGCAATGACCTCGCCTACCACCGCCAGCTCTATTTGCCGCGCGGGCTGTGGACCCATGCGCGGCGGCACATCACCGACTTCGATGTGGTTCACGTGCATTCGCACCGCCACCTCCTGCAGATTCTCGTGGGTGCCGCCGCGCGCCGCGCCGGCCGGCCTTACGTCTTCACCGGGAATGGCACGGTGCCGCGCATCGAGCGCTACCTGTGCGCCAAGCGCATCGTAGACGCCCTCGGGGCGCGCAGCTTCCTGCAGCATGCCGCGGCGTGCATCGCCGTGTCTGAGTCGGAGATTCCCGACTACCTTGCCGCTGGCGTGGACGCGAGCCGGGTCGTGGTGATCCCGAATGGGCTGCCGCTGGACGCGTTTCAGAGCCTCCCCCCGCGCGGGGCGTTCCGCCGCGCCCACGGCCTCGATCAGGTGCCGCTGGTGCTGTTCGTCGGCAAGATCACGCCGCGGAAGGGGCTGGACATCCTGCTGCGCGCGTTCAGCCGCCTGCCGAAGATGGTGCACTTGGCGGTGGTGGGGAATTTCATGATGCCCGAGGAGCCGATCCGACAGTTGGTGCGCGATCTGGGGCTGGCGGATCGCGTCCGCTTTGCCGGATTGCTCGTGGAAGAGGACAAGCTCGCCGCATACGCCGACGCCGACGTGGTGGCGTATCCGTCGGTGAACGAGATCTTCGGCCTGGTGGTCGGTGAGGCGCTGCTCTGTGGGGCGCCGGTGATCGTCTGCGACGATTCCGGCTGCGGGGAGATCGTGCGCGAGGCGGGGGGCGGACTGTTGGTGCCATATGGTGATGCCGAGGCGCTGGCCAACGCGATCCAGACGTTGCTGGCTGACGGCGCACGCCGGGAGCGCTGCGTCGCCAGCGGCCGGCGCTACGTCGAGCAGCATCTCGGCTGGGATCACATCGCCCAGCAGACGCGGTCGCTTTATGAAGAAATCGTGTCGAGCGCGCGGCGTCCGCTCCGCCAGGCGGACGATGGTCGTCCCCACGCCATGGCGTCGTGACCGTTGTGCGTCGCGGGCTTGGTGAGTGGAGCCACGGCGCCAACCTCCGTGTCGTCGAAAAGACGCACCGTGACTCCCCTGACCTTCCAGGAGGCTTTGCCGCAACTGGGAATTCCGAGCTCAGTCGGTCAGTCGACGCGCAGCGACCGATTGTGCCGTCAGCGAATGTCTGGCTTAGATACGAAGGCGCTGCGGGAGCGGCAGCCGTGCCATGACCACTCACACCGAACGCACCCAGGCCTGGATCGATAGCCAGCTTGCCACCTCCGTCACCGAGCGATGGCGGACCGGGTACGAGCGGCTCTATCAGTCCGCCGACCGTCTGGGACGGATGCCGGTCGGGCACATCATCAGCCTGGCCCGCATCTACTCCATCCTGACCGCGCTGGCGACCGTGGAGTTCCGGTCCTGCCTCGATGTGGGCTGCGGGAGTGGACGCCTTGCGCATCTGGTTCGATCCCTCTACGACGCGCGTGCCGTCGGTATCGATCTCAGTCGAGACTTTGCCGCGACGGCGCGTCGCGAGTTCCGTCTCCCCGCCTACGTTGCGAACGCGGCAGTGGTGCCGTTTTCCGATGGCCAATTCGACCTCGTGCTGTGTTCCGAGGTGCTCGAGCATGTGGAGTATCCGTTTGCGGTGCTGGCCGAGCTCTGGCGAGTCGCCCGCGTCGCGGTCGTCCTGACGACACAGGAGGCGTGCCGCGGCGCCTGGCACCGCCGCTGGCACATGGCGGCGGTGGAGTACGCTCAGCCGCATGCAGAGCGCAATTACTTCATCCCGGACGATTTTCGGCGCGCCTTCGGCTCCGATGTTGAGATCACGGCGCTGCTGCGGATGCCGGAGCGAATCCGGCTGCTCCGCCCGGAATCCGTCGCCGAGTTGAAAGACTGTATGCGCGTGCTTGCCGCCGATCGGCGCCTCGGACTGGGCAGCTTCGGGGTGCTCGTGGTGGCGCGCAAAGGGCCGAGCCAGGCCACCTCCCGCGTGTCGCCGGACGCCGTTCTCGATCTCGTGGTGGCGGACGATAGCCGACTCGACGCCCTCGCGGCGCAACGCGCCGCCGATCCGCTGTCGCACCTGTCGGTGCCGATGGACGTGCCGGTGCTGACGCCACCCGTACCGGTCTGTCCTGAGTGCTATGGCGCGCTCGATGTTGCCGAGGAGGCGACGGTTCGCTGTCTCGCCTGCGCCGCGACCTTTCCGGTTCACCAGGGGGCGGCCGTTCTCTTGGGAAGCCAGGCGGCGATTGCGCGCAGCGAGGCGGCGTGGGGCGGGCGCGCCAGCCTCGATCCGGTGCGCCGAGCCTTGGCGCAGCGGCCGTTCCCGACCCGCTGGGGGCGCAAGCTCGTGCGCGCTACGATCAAGGTGAGCGACTTTCTCCTCCTGCCCATGCCGTGGGCGGAGAAGATCAGCCTGGGCTGGCGCTATCTGCGGTGGGGATGAACACGGAGACGCTGATGAGCACGAGCCCCAGAGTGGCGCTGCTGATCCTGACCTGGAATCGCCGGGACGACGTTCTGCGCTGCGTGGCCAGCCTCAGCCGACTCACCTACCCGAACTACGTCCCCGTCGTCGTCGACAACGCCTCGCGGGACGACTCGGTCGCGGCCTTGCGGAGCCGTTACCCCGACCTGGCAATCATCGAGAACCCGAGGAATCTGGGTTACGCCGGCGGCAACAACGTCGGTATCCGCTGGGCGCTGGCCCACGGTGCCGACTACGTCCAGATCATCAACAGCGACACCGAAGCGACGCCCGAGATGATCACGGCGCTCGTCGACGTAGCCGAGAGCGACCCGCGCATCGCGGTCGTCGGGTGCCGCAACGTGTTGATGGAAGATCCGACGCGCCTCTGGGGCGCCTATGGCCTGCTCACCTACGGTCCCTTCGTTGTTCGCACCGCCGGTCAGGGCAGCGCTGACGGTTCCGAGTGGCGTGTCGTTCGCGACGCGGACTGGGTGATCGGCAACGGCTATCTCTGGCGGCGCGCCGCGCTCGAAAGCATCGGCCTGTTGGACGAGCAGTTCTTCGGCTATCACGAGGACGTGGATTGGTGCCTGCGCGCTCGCCAGGCGGGGTATCGCGTCGTGTACGCCGGCACGGCGGCCATCGTCCACAGGGGCGCGTCGAGTTCCGATGACCATCACACGCGATCGTTTCCGGCCAGCTACTTCCTCGGTCGCAACGGGGTGCTCCTCGTTCGCAAGCACGGCCGCCCGCGGGAGCGCGTCCGTTTCGCCGTGCTCTGCGGGGCGGCGTTGGCGGCCCGCTGGCTGCGGGCACTGCTGCTGCAGCTGCTGCCGCGGCACACGCGCGCCCGTGCGCGGGCGGCATCGCTCGCGACCTTCGAGGCGCGCTTCAGCCGTGGCGTCCTCGACGCCATCCGGCACCGCCCGATTCCGTTTGCTCGACTCGGCATGTCCGATGCGGTTGACCCGGCCGCCGGACCTGGTGGAGTCCCCCGCAGCTCGGGCGGCGTGAGCACGGCCGAAGGGCGCTGACGGCATGGTCCAACCGAGCGGCCCACGAGGACGTTTGCGTTTTTCGAGAATGCTGTTCTTTGTTACTCTAACAGGATTCAGAACATCGAAGTCACGAAGACCCGTGCAGCCGGACGTTGTGCAGGCCGCGCCGCGAAAGCGAACCCCATGGTGAATGTACCCTCTCCGTTGCCCCTTCAGCGTCAGGTCGCTCCCAAGCCCGGGACGCACGTGGCGAGCGGTGCGCCCAAGCGCTGGGGCCGAGGAGAGATCCCGTATGGCTGGCTGGTCCTGCAGTTCGCGCTCAAGGACTTCAAGATCCGCTACACGCACTCGGTCCTGGGATACTTCTGGTCGGTGCTCAACCCGCTGATGTTCTTCGTGATCTACTACGTGGTCTTCACCGTCTTCATGCGCTTTGACATCGAGAACTATCCCGGATTTCTGCTGGTGGGTGTGGCGCTGTGGAACTTCTTCTCCGAGGGCACCTCAAACGGCGCGTCGTCTCTTCTCATGCGCGCCGAGCTGTTGACGAAGACGGTCGTACCGCGGCAGGTGGTGGTGTATGCGGCCCTGTTGAGCGCGGGCCTCACCTTCGTGATCAACTTGGCGGTGCTGATGGTGCTGCTGGCCGTCACGGGAACGCCGCTGCGACTCCCGGCGATCTGTTTCCCCTTGCTGCTCGTCGACCTGGTCCTGTTGACCTTGGGGATGTCGCTCTTTCTGGCACCGCTCTACGTTCGTTACCGCGACGTCGGCTACCTGTGGAGCATCGTCTTGCAGGTGGGTTTCTGGCTCACCCCGATCATCTACTTGGATCTCATGATCCCGGAGAAATGGCGGTGGATCGTCTGGGTGAATCCCGTGGGGCGCATCATCGGTGATGCCCGCCGCGCGCTCATTTACGGTTGGTGGCCAGGACCGCGTGGGTTGGTGCTGACCACGTTGATGTCGATTGGCGTGTGCATCATCGGCTATGTCGTGTTTCAGCGTCGTCAGGGCCGCGTGGTGGAGCATTTTTGATGGCCGTCATCGAAGTGCGCGACGTCCACAAGACCTTCCGCATTCCGCACGAACGGCACACGACCCTGACCGAGCGCCTGCTGCACCTGTTCCGGCCGGTCCAGTACGAGCGGTTCGAGGCGCTGCGGGGTGTCGATATCGACATCGAGGAGGGTTCCTTCGTCGGGATCATCGGGCGCAACGGATCCGGCAAGTCGACCCTGCTCAAGATCATCGCCGGTTTGTTGCCACCGGACGCGGGCACGGTGCGCGTCGAGGGGTCGATGTCCGCGCTGCTGGAGCTGGGCCTCGGCTTCAGCGGCGAACTGACCGTGCGCGAGAACGTCGAGCTGTACGCCGCGGTCCTCGGCTACCCGCGCCGGGAGATCAACGCCCGCATCGATGCCGCCATTCACTTCGCCGAGCTCGAGCGGTTTCGTGACGCGAAGCTGAAGAACCTGTCCACCGGGATGCGCGCGCGGCTCGGCTTCGCCACGGCGCTCCAGGCCGAAACCGACATTCTCCTGCTCGATGAGATTCTGGCGGTTGGCGACCAGGGTTTTCAGCGCAAGTGCCTGGATGTTTTCATGGACCTCAAGCAGCGGCGCAAGACGATCGTGCTGGTGAGCCATGACCTGAGCCAGGTGCAGCACCTCTGCGACCAGGTCTTCTTCATCGACGCGGGACGCATCGGCGCCCACGGGCCGCCTGCGGTGGTGATCGAGGCCTACCTGGCCTCGGTCGCTCACGAGATGTTGGCACCGGCCGAGACCGAAGCGGGCCCCGCCGGTGAGGCGGCCGGTCCCGCGCCGGCTACGGACCCCGCCGATGCCGACGCCCAATCGCAGCCGGGGGAAGCCGAGCGTATTCGCTTCATTTTTGGCTGGCTCGAGGACGAGGCGGGCAATCGGGTGGAGAGCGTGCGTCCCGGGGATCGGCCAACCTTTGTCTGCATCGCCAACGTCACTGCCGACGCCGAGGACCCGGTCTTCGGCATGATCGTCAACGAGAAGAACGGCCCCATCATATCGGTGATGAGTACCACGTGGCTCGACGTGTCCATCGGCACCCTCCGTGCCGGTCAGACGATTGAGCTGCGGTTGCCGTTCGACGCGGCCCTGCGCGAGGGGCCGTACATAGCGAACGTGATCGCCGGCAGCACGGACAAGACGGTGCTGTACGGTAAGACCGGCGACTTCCTGGATTTCTTTGTGCGCGGCCGCATCGCCCAACGCCACGCCGCCGACCTCCAGGCCGGATTCAGCTGCCGGGTGGTGTCGAGTACCGAAGCGCCGAATCATTGGGTAGAGACACGACTGACCGAAAGGAGAAACGCGCGGTGAGCACACCAAGTCCCGATCCGCGAGTGGCGGTGATCATTCTGACCTGGAACCGTGTCGACGACATTGTCACCTGCCTCGACAGCTTCTCGTGCCTGGAATACCGGAACTACGAGGCGATCGTGGTCGACAACGCGTCGGCGGATGAAACCGTGCCGACGGTGCGCGAGCGTTTCCCGTGGGCAACCCTCATCGTCAACGACGACAACCTGGGGTACGTCGGCGGCAACAACGTCGGCATTCGCTATGCCCTCGAGCGCCAGTTCGATTATGTGTTCATCCTCAACAGCGACACGAAGGTCACCCCCAACGTCCTGAGCGAGCTCGTCGCGGTCATGCAAAACGACCCCCGCATCGCCATCACCGGCGCGAAGAACCTGTGCTTCGACAGTCCGGCCTACACCTGGGGCAAGTATGGCGTGCTCAACTGGGGGCCGATGCTGGTGCGGACGCACGGGCGGTTCCGCCTCGACTACCCGGAAACCCCAGCCGTGCAGGACGTCGACTGGGTGATCGGCAACGGCTGCATGATGAGCCGTGAGGCGCTGGAGAAGGTCGGCATCTTCGACGCGGATTTTTTTCAGGTGAACGAGGACGTGGACTGGTGTGTGCGCGCGCGCCAGCTGGGCCATCGCGTGGTGTACGTCGACACCGCCGCCATCTACCACAAGGGCGCCAGCAGCGCCGATCTCAGCAAGCCGGTGGTGTTTTCGTACGGCTACTTTCTCGGGCGCAACGCGATCCTGTTCGCGCGCAAGCACGCCAACGCCCTGCAATGGGCGCGGCTCCTGACCAATATGGCGATCGGGGTGGTGCTGCGCATCTCCGCCTACTCGGCGAGTGCCGTGCTCCGCGCGGTCATGAGCCAGTCGCACTTCATCAACGGGATGAAGGACGGTTTCACCGGGCAGCTCCGTCGTGACCGCATCACGATCCGCATGCCGATCCCGTCGCCCGATCCGGTCGACAACCGCCTCGTGCGCTTTCTGCGCTGGCTGGGGGCCTGAGGCTAATCACCAATGGCCCAATGACTCAGTCACCAATCACTCAATGAGTGATCTCGCGGGTCTCATCCCCGCGGCGGGACGCGGGACCTTTCGGGGGTACACTGGGTCATGAAACGGCCGGGTGGTGTCGCAAGTGCGTTCCTGCTGCTGCTCGTCGCTGCCCTCTACTTCAGCGTCGGCCGCAACCTGTCCCTCGAATGGTCAGATGAAGGCCAGATCATCTATCCCAGCTGGCGGGTCTCCGGCGGCGCCATTCCCTATCGGGACTTCCGGCAGCTCTACGGCCCGTCGGTCTTCTTCGTGAACGGGGCGCTGTTTCGCCTCTTCGGTCCAGACCTCTGGATCATCCGCATCTCTTTGGTCATCGTCAAAGCCGCCGTGGCAGCCGGCGCGTATGCGGGCGCGCGCTGCTTGGTGTCGTGGCCGCTTGCGGTGCTTGCGTATGTCCTGTGCCTCGCCGTCTGGGGTACGCCGTGGTGGGTGTTCAACACGCCGTACGCGAGCCATTACGGCTTGCTCTTCGGCTTCGCTGGCCTGCTCGGGTTCCACGCGCTGCGCGGACGGTTTCTCACGGCCTGTGCCCTGGCGGGTCTGTGTTTTGGCTTAGCCGCTACGTTCAAGCAGACCAGTGGGCTGTTCGGGCTAGTTGCGTTCGTCGCCTTCCTGGTGTGGGGAGGCGTCGCTGGCGCGTCGGGGGCCGCGGTGCCGTCTGCTTGGCTCGATCGCGGGGCGCGCGTGGTGCGCGTCGGCGCTCTCCTCGGTGTGCTCGCCATCTCGGCCGTGTACCTGTCGCCACGAAGCTCGTTGCGGTGGACGTTCCTGATGCTCTTCAGCCCGTTGCTGATGAGCATCGGGGCGCTGCTCCGGCGAGAGGTGGAAGCGCGCGGCGATCCGGCTCTCCGGGTACGCAGCGTGGCCGGCATGATATGCGCGGGGGGCGGGTTCATGCTCCCGCTTGCCGGGTACGCAGCGTACTACGCGCGGCTCGGGGCGCTCTCCGCACTCGTGGCGAATACGCTGACCGAGCTGCCGGCAAAGATCCGGTGGTTTGTGCCGCTCCCGTTGCCAGCGTTCCGTCCAGCGGTATTGACAGTCGGCGTGCTCAGCGCGTTGCTGGCATTGCGATGGTGGCAGAGCCCGCCCCGCGACCGGTACGCGCGCGGATGGGTAGCGGCGGCCTCTGCCCTCGCCGTCCTCTGCCTCGTGACCCTGCTGCGCGACGTCGTTACCCAGCAGGGGCTGAGAGCCTACCTGCTAATGATGGCATGGCATCACGACGTCATTCCCTTGGTTTACGCGATTCCCTTCCTGACCGTGTGGGCATCGTGGAAGGTGGTGTGCGTTGATCAGTGGCGCGCCGGACCCATCGACGGACCGCCGGGAGTGGCCGGCGAGCCGTGGCCGGTCCTTGGGCTGTTCTACTTTTTCGGGCTCACCAGCCTGTTGCTTCTATACCCTGCCGCCGACTTCTGGCACGTGGTCATGGGGTTACCGGCCTGGCTGCCGCTGCTGGCCTTCCAGCTTGAGCGGTTCCGATGCCCTCCCGATGCCAGGGGGCGGCCGGGCCGAACGGAACGGCGGTCGGCGCTCCTCGTTGCGATACTGGTGCTGGCGCTCTGCGCGCCGTTCGTGGACACGCTGCGCTTCGTGCAACGGACGCAACACGGCGAGGCCCCTTTGGCGCGGGCTTCTGGCATCGTCGGGTGGCCGCCCAGGTTCACGGAGGCTGTCGAGGTGATCCGCTATTTGGATTCGCTTCCGAAGGAGGCTCCTTTGCTGGTGATCGCCAACGAGCAGATGATCTACTTCCTCGCCGGTCGGTCCTCCGTCATCACCGACGGTGAGTACGTCCTCTATCTCGTCGGCGCTGACGCCATCGCCGGCGACGATGCGCGCGCGTTGCTTCCCGAGCAACGGCTCATCGAGCGGCTTGAGTCGGCCAAACCGCTGATCGTCGACTACACGGGCAACCCGATGTCACAGCGGTTCCGCAATGCCTTCCCGCGCACGGCTACGTACGTCGAAATCCGCTACCGCCTCCAGCAGGCCGTCGGTCAGTATCGTGTATTGGCGTGGGCCGGCGCGTGACCCGCGCTGCCGAACGGGTGTGCGTCAAATTTGTGGGGAAGGTGCTGTGGACCTCCGTGGCGCAGTTCAGTTTTCCTCTCCCGCATCACTGGCGGGAGAGGATGAAGGTGAGGGCACCTATCTCACTGGCGGCTGCGTGAACCCCCGTCGGAACGCGAGTGTCCAGGACGATGAACCCGCACCCTCTCCCGCAGCTATTGCGGGAGAGGGACAGATAGGCTCTCGCTTCATCACCCACAAATCTGACGCACACCCAGGCCGCACCCGCCATGCCGAGAACTGTTGACATCGTTGTCCCGGTCTACAACGAGGAGGCATGCATCGACGAGTTCTATGCTCGGGTCGAGCGCCTCGGGTACGCCGACGCGCTGATCTTCGTCGACAACGCGTCGACGGACGGCACCTTGAAGCGAATCGAGCGGCACCCCGGGCTGCGGGTGATCCGTCATACCACCAACGAAGGCTACGGAGCTTCGGTGCGGCACGGAATCGCCGCCTCCGATGCGGAGTTCGTCATCATCATCGACGCGGACTTAGAGTATCCGCCGGAGTCGATCCCGGCCGTGATCGGAGCGCTGCGGGAGCATCCCGTGGTCTACTGCTCGCGTTTTCTTGGCGTGCAGCCGCCGGCCATGCCGCTCGTCCGACGCCTCGGTAACCGCCTCGTCTCCGCGCTGTGCGGTGCCCTGTTCCGTCTGCACACGACCGATCTGTACACGGGGATGAAGGGATTCCAACGGCGAGCGCTGCCGCTCGAGATGCTGGCGCGGGACGGGTTCGAGCACGGGGTCGAAATCGCGGCCCTGATCACGTTGTCCGGGCACCGGATCAAGGACCTGCCCGTCGAGTATGTCCCGCGCCAGACGGGCCGGTCGAAGATGCGGCACGTTCCGGAGACGCTCAAGCTTGTGTACCACATCTTCGCCTATTGGTTTCGCTGCATCATCCTCGCACGGCCGCTGAACCCAGAGAGGAACCCGCGTGGCCCCGCTGCACACCCTTGAGGTGTGTGCCGAGGGGCAATAAGATCCGGGTACCCCACCGGCCTGGTGAAATGATCGGCGTCATCCCTGCTGCGGGACGCGGCATCCGCGCCTACCCCTATACGAAGGGAATTCCCAAGAGCATGCTCGAAGTCGGGGGCGAGCCCAATCTGGCCCGTGTCATCGCGATCATGCGCGACAAGTTGCACATCTCCGAGATCGTCATCGTGATCGGAGATTTCGGCGATGTCATCCGCAACCACTTCGGTGACGGGTCCAAGTTCGGTGTGCGCCTGACCTATGTGCCAAACGATGCCGTCGACAAGGGGCTTTCTTACTCGATCTTGCTGTCGAGACCGTACGTGGACGATTACTTCTGCGTCATCCTCGCCGACGAGTGCTACGTCGATTCCAACCACGAGGAGTTGCTCACCGCCCCGTACCGAAGCCACTTCGCCACGTGTGCGGTCGCGAGAACGAGCGCGGAGGAGCAGATCCTCGAGAACTACGCGGTGGACGTGGAGAACGGTCTGATCCGCCGCATCGTGGAGAAGCCCAGGCACGCCGGTGACGCCCTGCTCGGGCTCGGCACGTTCATCTTCAACCCCGAGATCTACTCCCACCTCGAGGCTGCCCTGTCGCCGCCCAGCCGCGTGAGTGACCCCGTCAGCGTGCTCGGTCGCCTCTGTGAGCAGGGGATGAGCGTCGTCCCTTTCTACATGCGCGGGCATTATGTCAACATCAACACCCGAGACGGATTGAACTTGGCGAACAACCTGGTTCGTGCCCGCCAGTTCCGAGACTGCACTGCCACGCTCATTTTGCTGATGAAAGGGTCGGTGTCCGACACGCTGCGGACACTGGAGGAGTTCCGCTCGGTGGAGAAGGTCAAACAAGTCGTCCTGGTCTTGCCCGGCCGAATCGATCCTCCTCAGGAAACTCCGGCAGACGTTGTGTGTGTCGCTGCACCGACGCCCGGGTACGGCGACATGATGCGGACGGGCCTCGATGCCGCCACGGGGGACATCTTCATCACGGCATTCTCGGACGGGTCCTTCTCTGCGCAAGATGTTCCCAAGTTCCTGGAGTACCTGAAGGACGGGGACTTCGTCGTCGGAACGCGGACCACGCGTCAGCTGATTCAACAGGGAACGAACATGCGCGGAATCGTCCGGTTGGCGCATGTGCTTCTCGCCAAGTTTCTGGAAATCGTGTGGTGGGGCTTTGAACCCCGCTTTACCGACGTGGGGTGCGCATATCGTGCGCTGTGGGGCTCGACGTACCGCTTGATTCGCCCGAACTTGTCCGCGAGAAGCGGGGAGTACTTCGTCGAGATGGTGATCGAGACCCTCAAGTGCCGCAAACGGATCATCGAGATCCCGGTGACGTTTCAAATCCGGCGGAAGGGCGTGAAAGAAAAGGAGCAGACGCTGCGGATCTTCCTCAGGGTTGCGGCCCTCATCGTGAGACGCCGGATGGGGGACTCGAAGCGAGCGCGGAGTTAGTCAGATCCCCGGGTCAGTCCGGGTCGGAACTACGCGTCAGCCGCCATGGAGCCGGCAAATGCCGAGTGCGGGACCTGCCGGCACTCGCGGATCTGGGCCGTTGTGCGGATCCGCGTGATCCCCTTCGTGAGGCCCTTGAGGCTCGCCGTCCAGACCTCGAACCCCGCCCTGAGTTCGCGGGCTGACTCCGGCGGGAGCTGGAAGACAAACTCTTGCGGCGACGACAGCCGGTAGGGCCGAACGTCCTTCGGCATGCCGGCTGCGAGCCAGGACTCGATGTCATACTGCATCGTGGCGCGTGTCGGCGCGAGGACCTCCTCCGGCGTCGACCCGTGGGCGTGCTTGAGTTCCACGTAGCGGTGGAAGTCGGGCCAGAAGCGATCGAAGTCGGGGATCTCGTCATTGATGCCATGCCGGACGAGCAACTCCCGCGTCGCGTCGAGCGCCACCTGGCAGAACTCCGGCCACATGAAGTACGAAGCCCGGGCGCGGTACTTGTACATGAGGTTGTCGCCGATTTCCCCGTTGAGGAGCCGCTGGAAGTTCTCCTCCTTGCCGTAGAACTCCACGCACGCGGCGCGCGTCGGGAAAAGCTCGTTTCTCGTCTCGGCCAGAAACTCCGCGAGGAGCGTACCGACGGGGCCGGCATCGCGCTCGAGCGCATCCCGCATGCTGCGCGTCCATTGCGAGGGCCTGATGCCGACGCTCCTCACCAGCTCGACCGCATCCTGGAACCAGGAGTTGTTCCAGAACAGGCTCATGGTCAACGCGTACGTGCGCGCCCGCAGGTAATCGTCGAAGCTCATCGTGTCGGTCGCGACCACGATCTCATCGCAGTCGAACACCTTCTCGTCGGCGTAGATTCCGTAGTTCTTCGGCAGCACGCGGAATCGCGTATCGAAGTGATACTTCTGCCGGGACGCGAGCGTTTCGAGCTCGGAGCCCTTCAGCATCATGCCCTGGAAGAGGTGCATCTCGTTGGTACCGGAATCGACGAGCTGCTCGATGCCGGTGATGTGCGATTCGAGGGTCTCGCCCGGGAGCCCCAGGATCAGGTCGGAGAGCGCGCGCAGGCCGCGCCCGCGGATGTGGATCATGACCTGCTCGTACGCCTCCCGGCTGATGTTCTGTCGCTTGATGTTGCGCAGCGTGTCCTCGTCGAGCGACTGCACCGACTGGTACAGGACGATCGCCCCGTTCACCTTTTCCAGCGACTCGATCACGCGCTCCGGGCGATTCTTTCCCGTGGTGGCGTCGATGAAGGTGGGCCACCCGTACTTCATCTGCGCCTCGCCGATGTAGCTGGAGATCTCGACATCGCGCTCGAACATGCCGTAGTTGGAATCGGCGATGCGCAGGAACCCCATCGACGGGCACACCGCCTTGATCCGCCGGCCGATGTAATCGATCTCTTCGCGCAGGCGCTCCTTGGTGAAGTTGTGCACCTTGGTATACCAACGGACGCCCTGCACGCAGAACGTGCACTGGAACGGGCAGCCGCGGTTGGTCTCGATCAGCGGGGCGAGCTTGCCGTCGAAAAACTCGTCGAGGGCGCCGCTGAGCCAGGGAGAGGGAATCTCCTCGAGCTGGCCTTCCCGTTCCCACACCCGCGCGCTCACGAGCTCGCCGTCGGGCCGGCGATAGATCGAGGACGGGACTTCCCGTTCCCCGAGCTTGGCGATGGACTTGCCGGCGTCGAGGAAATGGCGAACGATCTCCCGCGCCAAGAAGTCGCCCTCCCCGAGCGCGTACACGTCGATCTCCGGATGGGCGCGCACGTAGTCGAGTTGGCGTGGTGCCTCGAGCGGGATGTTCGGTCCCCCCATCACGACCAGCGTCTCGGGCCGCACGCGCTTCATGAGCTTGGCAAAGTGGAAGCTGAGCCACTCGTTCCACATGTAGTTGCTCAGCATCAGGATGCCGGGCGGATCGGACTGAATCGCTGCCCACAGCCGATCCGGGTATGCGAAGAGACGCGATTGCACCTCCGGCAAATCCCGATCGATCACGGCCTTCATGTAGCCGACACCGAGCGGCATGCAGTCGTTTGCCAGCAACCCCGAGAAGTTGTGGCGCAGATCGGCGAGATAGACGAGGTTACGCATCAAAACCCCTTCTAGGTAAACATGAGGATTTCGGGTGAGTCAACGACGTAATGCTCGCCATGTAATGCTCGCCATGAGGCCTTTCACTTGCCGGACTTATGCGCCGGCTGCTGCGGGTTCTCCTTTTCCCCTTGGCCGCTGCCTTTTGCCGCCGGCTCCGCTGTTCCCCCCTCCGCGGTCGTCTTCTGCGTTTCCTTTCCAGTCCCCGGCTTGAAGGTCGCGTTCATGCTGACTTCCGGTGCACTGACGAAGTCGTTCATCGGATACTTCCATGCCACCGTCTTGTCCTTCGTGGTCGTCGCGTTGGACTTGACCACCTCTCCCGGCAGATTCACCGATACCGTCACGTCCTTGCCGAAGTACGCGACCATCTCGTCGCTGAGTTTGCTCGGGTTCTTGTTGACCTGCTTGATGCTGAGCAGTTTGGTTCCGGCCTCGCCGTCGGTGAGGCTGATGGTTGCGCTCGCAAAGAACGGTGCGGTCGGCAGCTTCGTGACGTCATCGAACTTGATTTCGAAGGTCCCCCACTTGTCCTTGTCGACTGACGCGCTGGTGAGCTTGACGTGCGTGCTCTCAAACCGCTTCTTGGTTGGCTCGAACTGTGCCTCGTTGGTGAGCCGGTACTTGACCGTCATTACGCCGGCGCCGTTGGCGTCGACGGTGGCGTCCATCAAACAACCGCCGAGCACCAGCAAGGCGGACAGAATCATGATCGTAGGAATGAGGCGGCGTGCCATATGGTCTCTCCCCTCTCTTGCAGAACCGAAATCGTGATGATCAAGACGTACGCTGATCCAGGTGTCAAACTCTAACTGTGCCGTGGCGACGGAGTCAACCTGGCGTGGGTTGACGAGGAAGGGTCGATTGACCCCCCAAAGTGATCATGAAAGGGTTGAACGGTTACGCCATGAGCTACAAAATCTATCTCTTCGATGCGTTGAGCCCGATCGAGTGGAGCCAGGCGGGCTGGAAGCTCGAAGGGCGCACGGTCGACCTGAACCACTGCCGGATCGAGTTCATCCACAGCGTGATGTTCGATCACCTGCCGAAGGAGGGCCTGATCGTGGATGCCGGGTGTGGCGTGGCCCGGTGGCCGCTCTACCTCCGGCAGCATGGATACCGCATCTTTGGCCTCGAATTCAGCCACGATGCCTGCCTCATCGCCAAGGAGAACGACGCGACGCTCGATGTCATCCGCGCCGACGTGCGCCGCGCTCCGCTGAAGGATCACTCGGTCGATGCGGTGATGTCGCTGGGGGTGGTCGAGCACGATGAGGCCGGGCCGCTGGAGGCGTTGCGCGAGACCCACCGGATCCTCAAGCCGGGTGGCACGCTGATCCTGGCCGTGCCCTACAACAATCCCCTGCGACGGCTGCTGGTGAATCACCTGATGACGTACATGACCAGAAAGCGCCGCCGCGAGCACTGGAAGCTGGGGTTCGCCGAGTACCGCTTCAGCGGCCGTGAGGTGGCGGGGTTTCTCGAACGCTCCGGTTTCGAGACGGTGGCAAAGTACCCCAACGATCTGCAACCGCCGAAGAACATGGGCTTGTGGGTGGACTACAACAACCTCATCATGAACCCGTTCTTTCCGATCGACCCGGAGGATCTGTTCATTCTGCGCGGCTGGAGCGGGCGCCTGGCGGCAGCCTTGACGCGGTGGACACCATGGCTCGTGTGCGGCGAGGTGGTCTTCGTGGCAAAGGCGAGGGACCAAGGGATCGAGAGATCCAGGGATCCGGAGCAATTCCCCAACCCCTGATCCCTCGATCCCTTGATCCCTGGATCCCTCGATCCCTCGATCCCTGGATCCCTCGATCCCTCGATCCCTGGATCCCTCGATCCCTATCCGAGTAGGCGCCAGAGCAGTTGACGAACGCCCCCCGGCGGACGCTCGTTGCGCCGGAGGCGGCGCCGGACGCGGCGGACGATTCGCCGGCGGCCGGCGTCGCCACCGCAGAGGCGCTGCAGGCACTCTTCCTCCGCGGCTGGTGCGGACGGCTCGCGTGTCGGGTACAGGATAGGGACGCCGTACTCGCCCGCGAAGACGGTCCCGCAAGCTGTGCAGCGGACGCCCGAACCGGCGCCCTCCACGCGCTCGCGGCAGTCCGGGCAGCGGACGAGTGAGAGCAACTGTGCCGCGATCGGTCGGTCGGGCTCGGCGAACGGTGCGGTCCCTTTGCGGATCTGTTCGACGAGCCGATAGCCGACTTGCTGGGCCCGCGCCGTCTGCTCGATCAACCAGCGCGCCAGGGCGTGATCATCCGGGAACGGTGGCCGAACCTCGGTGTCCGGCTTGGCTTTGACGATGAGAATTCCCATCGCGCCCGGGCGGTGGTCCGTTACCGTGACCGCCCGGGACAGCGCCGCCGCAAACGCGTCCACATCACGCAGCGATCGATAGGCTTCCTCCTGAGCCCCTGCGGAGGCGAAGCCGCTGGCTGGTAGATCGGCGTCGTAGAAGAGATTCTCATGGCGCCAGTCGCGGGCGAAGATGGCTTCCAGCTCGTGCAGCAGGAAAAAGTTCCGCTCGACGTGGGGCTGGCGCACGTCGACACGAAGATGCGAGAGGACACGCTGCCAGGCGCTTGCGGACAGCGCTTCGAGGCTGGTCATGATGAGACACTTGCGCGCGACCCGCAGCAGCTCGGCGATCGCGTCCACGGGGCGGACGAGGTGCTCGAGCACCTCTGACGACAGGACGACGTCGAACGTGTCGTCGGCAAACGGCAGCCGGGCGATGTTCAAGGTGATGGCGTGGTCGAGCTTGCCGTGCTCCGCACCGCCGTACGGGAGGTTCATCGAATGGGCGAAATCGGAAAAGTACGCCGGGACCCCATACCGCGCGCGGACCAGGTTCGGGTATTGATCGAAGCCTGAGCCGATGTCGATGAAGTTGCTGAACGTGAGGCGATCCAGCCAGCGGAAGATCTTCAGCTTGCGCTGCACTTCCTGGAAGGCATACCGGGTCAGATTCCGCGGCCGGCCCGCGGCGTCGTACACGCCGTGCTGCGGGTCGTGCAGGTTGGCCACGGCTGACAGGTAGTTCGCCTCGAGCCAGTGGCGCGTCCGCTCCTCCACCGCCTCCCGCGTGGCATCATGCATCCGGGAATCCTCTCAGAAAAGGCCGGGCAGTCCAAGGCGGGGAGCAGAGGGTGAAGACGTCAGCGTCGTCTACCACTCGCTCGGCCGCGCTGGAACCGTCGATGGCGTCGGGTGAATCTTGACTTCTTTCCGGTCGGCGTGCGATCAAGAACGATGGTTCAGCACATCACCGCACCGCGCCTCGGCGGCCGCCCTTTTCAATCGTTCATCATTGCAGCCCTGATCCTTCTCGTGGCCAGCGGCGGCGGCGCGCAGCCGTCGCCCGGACAGGGCACGCCGGGTCCGGCAGAAGGCGCCGCGCCGGCGAAAAAACCCGCCGCGCCCGGCCCGGATAAGGCCGCGGATCGCGAGCTGATCGATCGCATGATCATCTTGTGGGCCCAAAGCAAGAACACTTGGATGAAGAACAAGTGGCTCGGCATCCCGACGCTGCAGAACCCGGTTGATGCCTGGGTCACCCAGGAGATCATCTTCGAGGTCAAGCCGGACTTCATCGTGGAGGCGGGAACGGCCGCGGGAGGTAGCGCCACGCTGTGGGCCACGATCCTCGAACAGGTGAATCCCAACGGGCGGGTCATCACGATCGATGTCGTCGACGCCGCGGCGGCGGCGCGCCGCGTGCCGGTCGTGCAGCGCCGGGTCGACTTCCTGCTCGGCAGCTCGACCGATGCGAAAATCGTCGAAGAGGTCAAACGGCGGGTGGCAGGTCGCCCCGCGATGGTGATCCTCGATTCGCTGCACACCAGGGAGCACGTGCTGAACGAGCTCCGTTCCTACGCGCCCATCGTACCCGTCGGGAGCTATATCGTCGTGCAGGACGGCATGTTCAACGGACACCCGCTGCCAGAAGGTTGGGGTCCGGGCCCGTACGAGGCGGTGGAAGCCTTTCTGCAGGAAAACAGCGGCTTTGTTGTCGACCGCGATCGCGAGCGCCTGATGCTCACTTTCAACCCAAAGGGCTTTCTTCGCCGGGTGAAGTGAGGGGAGACCCTGTCTACCGGGCATCGACCTTGCGCGTAACGCAGAGGAGCCCCGCGCAGCAGATCCAGGGCGAGATGCCGTTCAGCAGGCGGACGAGCGCGCGGCCGAAGCGGTTGAGCTCCCACGTTCCTGGTGGGGCGAAACGCGGCAGGACCAGGCGGGCCAGATCCAAGCTGAGGCCTTTGGCCCACGGAAAGCGATAGTCGTCGGGCTCGACGTGCTCGAGCTCGAATCCGCTCCGGCGAAGAAAGCGTGACATCTCCCGCCGGGAGTAGCGGAACTCGGTGAAGGCGAGCGGGCGGCCGCGCAGGCGGGACAGCAGATAGAAACCCTGCAGCAGCCGGTTGGTGACCAGGCGCCGGAAGAGGCTGTTGTATGGCACCACGACCAGCAGCAAACCCCCGGGCTTGAGCACGCGGCGGATCTCGCGGAACAACGGCTCGGGTCCGTCTTCGAAGTGCTCGGCCACGTACGAGGAGAACACGACGTCGAAGCTCTCGGCCCGCCACGGAGACCGCACCACATCGGCGCACACGAGGCGCAGCTCCGGGACGTGCGCTTTGGCGATGCGCAGCGGCGCGGCGCTGTCATCGATGCCGTATGCCTCGTGGCCCAGGCGCTCGAAGAAGGCCATCCAGCGCCCGGTGCCGCACCCCGATTCGAGGATGCGCTTCCCACCGCCGGCGAGCACGCGACGCAACGTTGGCACGCACGTTTCGCGCTCCTCGATGACCGAGACGTGGATGTCATAGTAGGAGCGGCCGGGTGCGTCGGCGGCCCAGGTCTCGAATTGGTAGGTCTCGTCGAGCCCTTCCGCGATCTCCCGGCGCACGTATTGTTTGAAGGCCACTCGGCTATGCCTCGCGCCTATCGCAGATCGCGGATCGCTTATCGCCGATCGGAGATCGAACCGGTCGCGCGGTCATCCGCGGTGGGCCATAAGTAGTCTGGGACATAGGTATGGCAACGTATTCCGCTCGTCCTGAGGCTCTCGAAGGACGAGCGCTCACCCTTCGAGAGCCTCAGGGTGAGCGCGGTCCGGTACGCGGTAGTAATTCTGTCCGCAAGCGATATGCGATACGCGATCAGCGAGCATCGAACCACAGCTTGTGCACCGCGACGCCCCGCGCGGGCTCGCTGGGCTCCAGGATCGGTGGTGACGACCGGGCATCTCCGTTGATGGCGATCCGCACTTCGACCTCGTCGCCCGGCCGCGGATGCCGCTGCAGGGGCAACTCGATTCGCTGCCAGCGGCCGCGTTCGATGGGGACCGTTGCCTCCACGTAGACGTTCGCGGGCTTGACGCGTCCGAGCCAGCGATCCCACACGATGATGTGTGCCGTGACCGGCGGCCCGTCGGCCGGTGCGGCACACCAGTCGATGCCGAAGGTCAACCGGCCCGCGGGGCTTTTCAGAAACGCCTGTCCCACCCCACGGATGCGGCGCACCGCCTTGCCATCTTTCGCCTCAAGCGGATACCAGCCCTCACCGGACTGGATGCTCTCGTTGATGCCCATCTCGACCCATGGATAGCGGATCAAGATGTAGAACTCGGTGTTATCGAAGAGGCGCGCCGGAAAACTCCAGCGGAAGCGATCGCCGCGCCGGGCGCGCAAGAAGATGTGCTCTTCGCGTGGGTGCGTGGAGTAGCGGGCCAGGAAGCGCCGCCACGCCGCGCGCCGCAGCCGCTCGCGAAAGGTGTGCGGGACCAGGTCGCGGACGGTCATGTCTTCGATGGTGAACCCACAGCCTTCGAGGAGCTCGCGGAGTTCCTCCGGGTGGTACTCGCGGTTGTGGCGGGCGCCGTAACCGAAGAGCGGCGAGTAACGGTCCACCATCTGACTGCCGCCGAGCAGGTAGGATTCCAATCGTTCGAGGGACAGAGCATTGGGGGTCGTCACGATCAGGTAGCCGCCCGGGCGAAGCACGCGATGCATCTCGGCGAGCGTACGAACCGGGTTGACCCCGAGATGCTCGATCAGCTCGGAGAAGATCACCACGTCGAAACCCTCGTCCGGGTGTGGGAAGGCATCGGTCTCGACGTTGAACAGATCGTACTGCAGGTGCAGCTCGTGGCCCGTCTTGGCATGCGTCAGACGCTGGGTGCCGTGGGCGTCGCTGGTTCCGAACCAGTTCGCCAGGGCGATCCGTCCGGTGCACAGGCGACGGAGGCACAGGGTCAGGAAGAACGGGGTCGCTCCCAACTCGAGGAAGTCGCCGCTCCGCATCGAGTCGGGGATCATCTCCAACGTGGCGAGGATCCGCGGCAGGGCGGTTTCGATCAGCTGCGCCCGCAGGCCGGGGGCCTCGAGGTCGGCCCGGTAATTGAGCAGGTCGTCCTTCAGCTGCTCGAGTTCGATGTCGTCAGGTCGCATGCAAGATATGGTCGGGGGAGCTGTGTCAGTAGCGGACGCCAACGTGCGTCTAACACTTCGACCCCGAACGATACAAGCCGCTCCGCTCGCCCGCTTGCCAACAGGGGGTACGTCATGGATGTGGGAGAAAGATTGGAAAGCCTCTCGGAACAGAAAGCCCTTTCTCATCCCGGAGGGGGAGCCCTCGCCTGGTTGTTCTCCCGCGATGATCGGGCATAGGATGAAGGCCGCATGCCAATGCACCGTTCACGGACCCACTGGCACCTCGGTATGCCCCACACGATTACGGGGGCCCTGAGCGAAATTGCACTTTTCGCCCAAGCTCAGGATTTGCACTGGAAGGAAATGGGGCGCTTGACGGGCTGCCCGGCGTCGCGGCAGGTCGATGTCGCCGGCAGGGAGGTCTACGCGAGTATCTTTTTCGCCGACTTCGAGGGCCTTCTCGAGCGTGGGCTCTCCACGTTCCGTCCCGATGACGAGATCGAGCTGGTGGGCACCCTCGGCCGCTATGGCACCAGCGTGCTGGACGGCCTACACCGGATCTACCCGGCTGGGACCCTGCCGGCGGTGCTACCGGCCGTGCTTCCGGCGGCGCCCTCACTCCGTCTGTCGTTCATATTGGTCGGGATGGGCGGAGGACCGGACGACCTCCGCGTGTCGACCCCCAGCAACGCCCGCATTGATCGCATCCCGCTACTCGACGGCGAGCCGGATTCGTATCGCCTCGTCAGGGCAGCGCAGTCGGCCGGCGGGTTTGCCTCGCCTCATGCTGACGCCAGCCGCCTGTGGCCGGGGGCGTACTCCCGGACGTACCCGATCAACCCCGACCGGGACCTGAACGGGGTCGGGCTTCTGTACTTCGCGAACTACGTCGCATTCCTGGACGCGGCCGAGCGCCATGCGCTCGAAGAAGCAGCGGGGTTCTCCCCGGAGCAACTCGACGGTCGGGTGACGCTCCGGCGGCGTATTGCCTATTACGGTAACGCGCGCTCCTCGGATCAGCTTCACATTGACGTCGAGGTGTTTGCGCTCGATGGCCCGCCGCCTAGCCGCTTGCTCGTGCATCATCAGGTTCACCGCGTGAGCGACGGACGCCTCATCGCGCTCGCCAGCGCGGAGCGCCTGCTGCGCTCACCCGGCTCATGAATTCCGGTCGATCATGGCGACGATGTCCCGGATGGTTTCCAGCCGTCCTTTGCGCAACTCGGTGCCGTCAAACGCGACGTCGAACTGCTCCTCGATGAACGCGGCGAGCAGAGCAATGCCCATCGAATCGATGAGTCGCTCGCTAAGTAAGGGCGTATCCAGCGTGATCTCGGCGGCGGCCCCGGCGGTGAAATTGCGCCGCACGAAATCGAGCAGCGCCTGTGCGCGGGCGTCGACCATATCTCGCCTCGAGCGATAACACGCCCAACCCAGCGTGTCGATTCGGCGGCCGAAGCCGAGGGCTACCGCAACCCGAGGAGCAGCCGGAGCAGGTTCGGGAGCCGCTCGACAGCGGCTCCTTGGTAGTGGAGCAGGATCGGGGTGAGGGAACCGAGCGCCCAGATGAGGACGATCTTGACGGCGACTCGGACGCATGCGGGGATCGCGCCCGGAGCTTTCAGCAGCCCGAGCCGATCGGCGTTCACGTGGGCGATCACGGCCGTGCCGTTCACGCCGACCCAGAGGGCCAGGGCCGTGACCTGTCCCAAGCGGAAGTCCGTCGTCAGGAAGGGCACGCCCAGCGCGTGCCACAGGAAGCTCGCCGTGAACACCGCCACAATGTTGAGGGACTGGTGCCGGCGATTCGCCCCGAGCGGCGCGTAGATGTGCTGAACGAGCCAGTTGGTCAGCGTGCCGCGCCAAGCCCACCAGAGCTCCGACGGGTTGCGGCAGGAGAGCAGCCCGCCAAAGTTGACGCGCATGCGGACGCCGTAGAAGAGCGCCGTTCCTTCGACCCACCTCCACGCGCCCATGCCGCCAAGGGCGGTCTTGACGAACAGCAGGATGCCGCACGCCCAGGCTTCGAGCGCCGTCGCGCTGGTCTCCACGCGCTGGAGGGAGACCGGCACGAGCCGCGCCGCAGCGAACAGCAGAACGCCCTCGGCGACGCGGCGAGCAGCCTTCCGGTGATTCACCGTAGCCGGTCGGACGAGGTTCCGGCGAGCGAACTCCCCGTAAACCTCGGGGGCGCCGAGCCAGCCCATCGCCCCAGGGTAGAAGGCGATGAACGCGGCGCAGTCGGCGAGTGCGGGCGGCCCAGTTTGCAGCGCGCTGACGATCAGGCTGATGTGTCGCAGGAGCCAGAACGTCAGCAGGCCCTGCAGCCTGGCCGCAGTCGTGAAGTCTCGGCGGCGGAGCCAAAAGGTGATGCCGTAAACGGCAACGGCCAACGCCACTTGCAGAACGATGGTGAGGCGGAGGTTCGACCGTATCCGAGTATGCAGCAGCGCAACGCCGATCACCGTGAACCCGCCCACGAGGCCGACCGCCACCAGCCCGGCGTACTGGAGCAGCATGCCCAGGCTCACGGCGGCGAGACACCATTTGCGCTGCGCTGCCGGCAGCGTGGTGAGGGCAAGGCCAACCAGGCCCGCAAACGCGAGGTGGTCCCAGCGCGCGAACAGGTCATCGAACTGAGTGCTCGGGTGGCGGAGCAGCCACAGCCCGAGCGCCACCGCTGCCACCCCACTCGCGACCGCGATCTTCTGCCGGACCGGGTTGCCGTGTTGCGCGGGGGCGGTCGTCTCGCGGCTGCCGAGGATGCCGAGCGCCGCGAGCACACCGGCCACGGCAATGAGACCACTCGCCTCCAGGAGCTGGGCGAGGGCGGCCCGAATCGGATCCGGCATGGCGGTGGTCGCCAGCAATGCGCGCAGCGCGGTGAGGACCGGTCCGACGAGGCGTTTGAGGAGGTCGTGTTCCACTGGGAGTTCCGCTCCGCGTCAGCGTACTCCGGGCACGTACCGTGGCGGCCGCGCCGCTGTCAACGAGAGGTGAACATGGACCTCGGACCCCTCTCCCGGATGAGAGGTTCGATTTTCGGGCGACCACTGCAGCCGCACCCTTTAAGGTGCGCCTTTTCGCCGGCACGGCGCGCGCCCGCGGAACAGCACAGCGCAGGATGAAGCCTGCGGCTACACAAAATCGACAGCCTCGGATGGGGAAAGGAACCGCCGCGAAACTTGTCCGCGCTGAGGCGGAATACTAAGGTCAGATGGTTTCTCCGGTCAGCGCGGATTTGAATCGCATGGATACGTCACAGCAACCCACAAGCGGCTCCGCACCGCGCGACCCAACCCCAGTCGAGCGCGTGCACGCCGAGAAGGTCGTCATCGTCGTCCTCAACTGGAATCGGCGCGAGGAGACGCTGGCCTGCCTGGAGAGTCTCGAGAAGGCGGATCTGGCAGGCGCTGCGGTGATGGTGGTCGACAACGGTTCCCACGACGGATCGGTCGAAGCCATTCAGACACGCTTCCCGTGGGTCCGGGTGCTGCCGTTGGGGGAGAACCGGGGCTTCGCCGGCGGCAACAATGCGGGGATTCGCGTCGCGCTCGAGGAAGGGGCGGAAGCCGTGGTGCTGCTCAACAACGACACGGTGATCTTCCCGGACTTCCTCCATCCGCTGTTGTGGACCGCGAACGGCGAGCCGAAAGCGGCGGGCGTCTCCAGCGTGGCTCTGCGGATGGACCGGCCGGACCTCATCGATGCCGCCTACCTCACGATTTACTGGGGGCATGGCATTGTCTGGCACCACGGCGTCAACCGAATGCCGGGTGAGGGTTTCGACCGGTCGTGTGTCATCGATGCGGGGATCGGGTGCAGCTTCCTCATGCGCGCGGATGCGTTGCGCGAGGTCGGTTTGCTGGACGAGTCGTACTTCGCCTACCACGAGGAGGTCGACTGGTGCTTTCGTGCGCGCCAGGCGGGGTACGAGATCTACTACCAGCCGCTCTCGGCCCTGTGGCACCACGGTTCGAAGAGTACCGATACGCGCCGGCCACCGAAGCCGGAGTATCCGCTCTTCAGGGACACCAGACCGAAGCTGCCCAATCCTGTTCCGCTGTCCTGGAGCCCCATCCGTTGCTATCTCGGCGCGCGCAACAGCGTGCGCTTCATCCGTGCTCATGCGACCTGGAGCCAGAAATGGATCTTTGTGCGCTCCACGCTTTACTGCGTGCCGCTCGAGTTCCTCGCCGCGGTGACGGGACGTGAAGAGGAGTATGACATCGGGGCGTGGAACTACGCCCGATTCCTCGCCTTCTACGTGCTCGACCGGCGGGGAATCCTCGCGCCGCCGCCGGCAGAGCTGTGTGCCGAGATGCGTGAGCACCCGCGGTGGCTCCTCTATGTTCCGGGCGACCTCCTGTGGTCGCTCCCCCGCGACGTCTGGCGGGCCTATCGGATGGGATGCCTGACGCAAGTGATCGAAACGGTGCGCGGGTTATGGGATGGAATCCTCGACCGCCCGCTGCCGCTGAAGCGTCTGGGGTTGCGGTAGGGCCCGGGTTCCGTGGTCGCGGTGGTAGCCTTCAGGCTGCGCGGCGGGGGGACGCAGGCTGAAGGCAGGCTAAAGCCCGCGGCTACAAGTGTGCCCGGCACCTCAATCTCCAACCCACCCGCCAACGCCGAATCAACAGGCGCGGTTGCAGATCTGCAGTCGCCGCAAGGATCTGGGAAATGCTCGTCAGGCTTTACCCGGCGACAGGAGCGTTTGGAGCTTCTCGAGAACCTCCGCGGTGATCGGTTGCGAAAGCCTGCAGGCGAACTCCGCCTTGCGCGCGCGCCAATCCAGACTCTTCACCTGGTCCGAAAGCACCACCCCGCTCACTGCAAGACCGGACGGAATTCTCACCTCGAACGGGTAGCCTTTGGCTTGGCCTGTGATCGGGCAGAGGATTACGAGGCCGACCTTGCCGTTGTATGCCGCAGGAGAGATCACCACGGCCGGACGCCGCCCGGCTTGCTCGTGGCCTGCCTGGGGGTTGAGCGAAATCTACACCACTTCGCCGCGCTTGGGCACATAACCGCGCGCCATCACCAGGATTCCCGCCCAGTCGAAGCCCCGGAATCAACTTCGCCGTGCAGGTTCGCTTTGGTGACCTTGGCGAGCAGTTCTTTGAGCGTCACTTTTCTGCTGCGCAGCGGCATGGCCACCAACTTCCCCTGTGCGACAGACACATCGACGACGGTTCCTTCCTTGACGTTAGCATCCTCCGCGCAGGGCTTCGGGATCCGCAGCGCCAAGCTGTTCCCCCATTTTTGCACCTGAACTCGCATGGTCTGGCCTCATTCTGTCGATACAAAGAAGATACACCAGCCTCCGCCAACATCCAACCGTGCGAGAGGCATGGGGCTCGATAATCCAAGACTGTCTGGAAGGAGCATGGCTTGTGCGGTACAAGTCGTGGCCGTGAAAGTCCCGTCATGGCGACCTGACGGTTGCCGCTGCATTTGGTTACTCCTCTCCTACTGCCACTCTGAACTACCAGCGTTCGTTTTTTTTGCGGCGCGCGAAAATCTTCCTGACCAGCGCCCTCCCGAGACTCTTGCCTCTTGCGTTTTGCCTTTTGACTTTAGCAGCTCGTTGAAGAAGTCCCCGCTCATGCTTCGAGAGCCTCAGCATGAGCGGGGACTTCTTTGTCAGAGAAGCTGTTCCGCCCACCCTGAGGCTCTCGAAGGGTGGGCGGAACAGCTTTTTCAACAGGCGGTTAGGGTTGCGGGCGCAGCCCGCGCTGAGATTGCCCCAGGGGCCAACGCGGGAGGGTGACGGTGGGCGACGAAAGCCGATGAAATCCCGCGCCGCATTGCTCGCCGTGCTTGCGCTCGCCGGCGCCGCCTGCCGTAGCACGCGTCCCCCCAACATCCTGCTGATCGTCATCGACACGCTGCGGGCCGACCGGCTCGGCTGCTACGGCAACTCGCGCGGGCTCACCCCGTTCATGGACGAGCTGGCGCAGCGGGGGACCGTCTTCCTGAACGCGTACTCCACGACCTCGTGGACCTGTCCGGCCGTCGCCTCGCTGCTGACCTCGCGCTACCCGTCGCAGCATCACGTCGTCGGCTTTTCGTCCGTCGTCACCGACGACGAAATCACGCTGGCGGAGAAGCTCCAGCCGTTACGGTATCTCGCCGGCGGGTTCTCCGCAAACTTCCGCCTGCTGGATGCCCTCGGGTATGCGCAGGGGTTTCAGCAGTGGCGGGCGGACTTCAGAAAGGGCGAGGACCTGCGCGGCGACGAGCTGCGCCGTCAGAGCCTGCAGTGGCTCGACGGCGCGTGGCGGGCGTCGTCGGCGCAGCCGGGGTTTCTCTACCTCCACTTCATGGACCCGCACGCGCCCTACGATCCCCCGGAGCCGTACCGGTCGAAGTTCCAGCGTCGTCAGAACGGCGCGGCCGACGTCGCGAGCTTGAACAACCGGCTCGTCTCCCTGCGATGGCACGAGCTGAATCGGGACGACGTGCAGCAGCTCGAGTCGCTTTACGACGGCGAGGTGGCGACGGTCGATGCGGAGCTGAAGCTGCTCTTCGGTGAGCTCGATCGGCGCGGGTTCCTGCAGAACGCGATCGTCGTCATCACCGCCGACCACGGTGAGGAGTTCTGGGAGCACGGCGGCCTCACCCATGGGACCACCCTGTACAACGAGAGCGTCCGCGTGCCGCTGATCCTCATCGTGCCGGGACAGCAGGGCGGGCAGCGGATAGAGGACAATGTCTCGCTCCTCGATGTGGCCCCGACGCTGCTCGACCTCTTACGGCTGCCTCCCGAGCCGCGCTTCGAGGGTCGGTCGCTGGTGCCGTTGCTGAAGGACCAATCATCGGAGCCCCAGGGCGCTGCGGTGCACGCGGGAGGGCGGGCCTCCGGCGATGTGATTCTCCAGCTCGAGCCGACCGGCGAGGGGCTCGACGCTCGCGAACACGCCGACGGTATCATCCGAAAATCCAGCAAGCTGCTGGTGCGCCCCAACGGGTTCAGCGAAACGTACGATCTGGCCAGTGATCCACGCGAAATGAACCCGACCCGGGAAGACAGCCCGACCGCGCTGGCGAAGGCCCTGGAGGACACGCGCGCGGACCTCCTCAAACGAGCCGGCGCTGCCGCCAGCGCCAAGCCGGTTGACGATGCGACCCGGGAGAAGCTGCGCGCGCTGGGGTATCGGTTCTGAGGTTGCGCCGTTTTATTTCCCGGCTCCCTCTTCTTGCTCTGCTGGAGATCAGCTGGCAGGCTCTCGGTGGTCGCTCGTGTGACCCTCGAAAAGAAACGGAACCCCCGTGAAACGTCATCGCTGTGCATCGCTCGTCTTGTGCCTGGTGATGGCGTCAACGGTTTTCGCATGCCATGGCCGCACCGCTTCCGGTCCTCCGCCCAACGTCCTGCTGATCGTCGTCGACACCCTGCGAGCGGATCGGCTCGGTGTCTATGGAAATTCCCGGGGACTGACGCCCTTCCTCGACCAGCTGGCCGGCCGCGGCACGGTGTTCACCAACGCCTACGCGCCGACTTCGTGGACCGCTCCGTCCGTCGCGTCGCTGTTCACCTCGCGTTACTCTCGGCAGCACGGCGTCATCGCTCTGGAATCGAAGCTCGCGGATGCGGAGACCACGCTGGCGGAGGCGCTGGCGCCGCTGCACTATGTGGCAGGCGGGTTTTCCGCCAACTTCCGGGTTGACGAGGCGCATGGCTTTGCGCAGGGGTTTGCGCACTGGCGCGTCTTCCTGCCTGATCCGGATGCAAAGAAGGTTCGCGGTGATGTTGTGCGGCGTGAGAGCACGAAGTGGTTCGACACGACGAGGAAGCAGTCGCCCGGCCG
>Ga0316626_10000090_pt1 | contig 31810 bp, 40 predicted proteins | sample OWC_Aug_T1_C1_D5_FD_207656 | JGI IMG/M metagenome (GOLD analysis project Ga0316626, IMG submission 207656) | Wetland soil microbial communities from Old Woman Creek delta, Ohio, United States - OWC_Aug_T1_C1_D5_A | ecosystem: Environmental > Terrestrial > Soil > Wetlands | place: USA: Ohio...
TTTGATGACGCAGTAAGAAACAACACTCTTGCCAAAGAAACAGCTGTTAAATTCGTGGAGGATTTAAATGGATAAGCTAAAACCAGAAGATAAAAAACGGATAATAAAAATGTTCAATCGAATTATTGAATCTGAATTATCCTTGCCAGAAAAGGAAGAATTAATATTACATTTATTAAGAGGCTAAGATGGATAAGCTAAAAGAGTTGTTCGGGAAATATGCCGAGAAGATATGTGCTAATGGTGATTGCGACGAATGTGGATGTGGTACTACAATCGAAAGTCAGTCAAAATATTTATCCGAATCTCAATTCAAATCTGTAGTAGAGGAATACAATAAGCAGAGGAACGCTTATGAAGAAATATTCGAGATACTAACAGATTATTCTTACCGAATTTTTGATATAGATTTTGCGGTAAAATTGGAGAATGGAAATTTAGTTCCCGATACAACCTATAGCGGTGCGGTTATAGGAAACGAAAATCTGAGTGGGTATGATTATTCTATTATGCTTGATTGTTACGAAGAATGGTTTAAGCCAACAGAAACAAAAGAGGGAATATATAGTGCACAAATCCTTGTTAAGATTTATAAGGATGGCGATAGTGATTTCAAATACACAAAATTAAATTATTGCGGTACGGTTAAAGAAAGAGAAGAAGCAGAACGTAATGCAAAAGAATTTGAAATAGACCTTAATAATATATTTGGCGAGCTAAAGGAGTAGTTATGACTAACGAAGAAATGAAAAAGAAGATAATAAAAATACTAAGAGACAATAAAGCTTTCCTTCTTGAATCAGAGCAAGAAGAAGTTACTGATTTAATCATCTTTCTCATTCAGGAAGAGACTTGCAATGAATTACAAAGGCGTGCTACCGAATGGGATAAAAAAGCTTTTCCCGATGGAAATGGAACTCCATTTAAAGCTATGCAATATTTATTAGGCATTGGTGAAGAAGTGGGGGAATTATTCCACGCACATCTTAAAGGTACTCAAAATATTAGGCATACTCCCGAAGAAATAATGCTAAAGAAAAAGGACTCAATAGGGGACTTGTTAAATTTTCTTGCCTGTTATTGCAGTAATCAAAATCTTGAGTTATCAGAATGTTGGGAATATGCTTTGAATATTATCAAAGACCGAAAAGTTGAACATATTAAAGAGACTTGCAAGTGGACACTTAACAAAGAAACCGAAGAATACGAATCCGATTGTGGTAACAAAATATTGGTTCTTTATTACTGTTGTTTTGATAATTTTAAGCATTGCAATTCCTGCGGCAAACCCATTGAGATGGAGGTAGAGGGATGAAAAATAAATTAGAAAAAAAAATCCAAGAGTTTCTAAAAAAAGAATGCAAGCCTTATTATGGAAGCCTCTGGGGACAGAAGCGTTTTGTAAAACCCGCACTTATTGCAGAAATACAGGGCGATGGATTACAAATAGTTCGCCTAACTCCTCTTGCTACAAGACCGCAATATTACATTTTAAGAATTGATAGCAAAACAGATCTTGAATCACAGGATTTTAATATTGAAGATTTATTAGTTCCGATTGAAGAAGAATTTGATAACATAGACAGATACGAAGAAAAACCAGACAACCCGCACGATGAAGGTATAAAACCATTTCGTTATAAGTTCCCTATGTTAAATACTAAATGCGGATGTAATTTGGACGTAATTAAAAATTTTGGAATTAAATCACAGGAGGAAGGATGAAATTATGGGTTGTATCCGCCATTTTGATAAAAGACTTTAATGGTTGCAGAAATTTTTCTCATCAAATGATGCTTTATAAGGCAACAAGTGGAGAAGAAGCTATCGGCAAGGCGATTATTCAATTTACAAAAGCACTTCCAGAGCACTCTTTATTGATGACTCCTATATGTGGAGAATTAAGAGATAACAAACTTTTTGAATTTACAACAACGGAGGAAGAAGTAAAATGAAAGATGCATTAAGAATAATTGGAATTATTTGTTATATGCCTGTTTTATGGGTTCTGTTGGGCGTTGGATATTTATTTGGAATTATTTTCAGTCCAATAATAATCGGATTTGAAATCGGATTTGAAAAAGGTATGGATAAAATGGAGGATTTTTTAAGATGACTAAGGAAAAAGAGATAGAAAAAATATTTAAGGATTATGCCGAAGATAACCCAGACGAACTTGATATAGAGTTTACGATGGAGTCTCTCAGGAAAGCCATTTCTTCTGGCGACCTCTACACAAAATCAGATGTTGAAAAAGAAAAGATTAAGGCTAAGATAGAATTATTAAAATCGTTTATAGAAAATCTAAACTACCAAGACTTTGGCTATAGAACAATGTCTATCCCCAGCTTGAAAGTATATTTAGATGATTTTGAACAACAATTGATGAAAATTTTAATCCAGAATTAAATATTGTAATCGGCAACGTACATGATAAGGAGGCATTATGAACCACTTTACAAGTTTAGAAGTCTCAAAAGAGATGGAGAAATTAGGATTTGAGCAAGACAACGGTTTATTTTATTATATGGACGGTTATAGAAAACCAGTACCCTTTAATCGTATAAATGAAATTGATATTATTTGCAGAGCCTATCTCTTTACAGAGTTGCTGGTAATAATGCAAGTAGCAATTGGAATAAGACATCACGATTTAGATACTTATTTGTTTTTTCAAGATAATCCCTGTGATATACTTGCAAAAATTTTAATTGCATTAAAAAAGGATGGGAAATTATGACATTTGGAATATGGTGTAAAAACACAAGCCCTGAAAATATGCTTAGGCTTTACAATTTTGGAATTAGGGGAACTTCAATCGGCTTGACTTCTGGCGGAACGTGGGATGATGCAGTACAAAGAATGTGGAACTTTTACAAAAGCTGCAAAGCAATCGGCTATACTCATTTTCTTTTACAAATGCGAAGTGAATCAACTAAGTATCAGGATAAAGTGATTGCTAAGTTTAAGGACTGTAGTGATGTTGAATATCTTTGTGGAGAGCCGTACGAACTTGTTGAAAAAAGCTTTGAAACAGTAGATGAAAATGGAAATAAGGTTATTAAGAAATGGAGTGAGAAACAACTTAGACACAGTCTTTATCTTTTAGACCGCAAAATAGTAGTAGAAACTAAAGATTGTAAAGACTTAATAGTTGATATTCAGCTAAGATTGTGGAATAAAATTGATAAATTTTTTCCTAAAGTCCCTTCCTCCTATTTCTGGCAACAAAGGAAATGGTACAAAGAAATGCCTTTTGCTTGGATTTACGGTCAATTAACTTGGCACTCGTTTATTCCTTTTATGGGATCACTATGTTACAAACGCCTCAAGAAAAGAATGGACGAACTTGGAATAACCGTTGCTTATTTGTATCAGGAAGATGGAGGCAAATTCACAAACCTGTTAAATGATTTTTTGTTAAAGAGATTTATAAATAAAATGGGAGAGAAATAAAATGAAAAAAGCCTTAATTATTTTGGTATTAACCGTCTTATTTATAGCGATGCAATATTATAATGCTATATTATGGACTAACAGTAGTTTGTCAGAGGAGGTAAAAGGAATGCTTGGTTATCTTTGCGGTCTTGTTATTGTTTTTGCAACAGGAAGATTAACCTATTTAACATTCAACAAATAAAGGGGAATAAAATGGCAATAAAAGATGAAATCATCGAAGAAATTGATGGACTGGAGAAATTATTGAGCGACAGAATAAGCGAACTTCATAATCTTTGCGGAAAAATAAACGGCACTACCTTGCAAGCCGAAAGACACGCTTTTATTTTATATCGCAATACATTGTGGGATATCAGAAATAAAATAATCAAAAAGGAGCAAAAATGAAAACTAAACTATTTATCTTGATAATCCTTGCCTCTGTAGTATGGGGGCAAGATAAATTTGATTAACCAACTTTGGATTCCTTTTTGGAGTTGTTTGATTATTACCGTTATCTTAAACAATACACGTCCAAACGAAAAGAAAACATGTGAATATAAAGAATCGTCTCAAAAAAGATTAGGGCATAGGAGGCGGGCGAGGAAGCAAAATGCAGGTTAAGGATGACAATAGAAATGCCATTAAACAAAAGGGAAGGGCAGTCCCACGAGTTTGGGACTGCCGGAAGTCTAAAACTATGTTGATTTCTTATATGGCTTCTAATGAATTAAAACAAGTTGATATTGCAAAACTTATCGGGATTAAAAAACAGGTTCTAAACAACTTTCTTCACGGTAGAATATTAAAAAATTCAGAGCCGCAAAATAAACTTATACTTTGGCTTTTGGAAAACAACTTAATATCACTCAAAAAGACTAAGCCAAGAACTAAGTGCCAATGTCCTGATTGCGGTAAGATTCATATTAAATCACATCCATTCAAAATAAAAGCCCGGCGGGGAGGAACCGGGCTGTAGGTTATTTATAGGAATGGGGGAGGGTTAAACTTCTATATATTTTACCTTTGTTTTACCTTCGGCATCTTTATAATAAGTTCCCCTTAGAAATTCGCCTCTTTGTTGGTAAAATGTCCCGATATGTACCCATTTATTACCTTTAAGGTTTATTTCGATAATACATTGGTCAAGGTGAACGAATCTATGTTCTGAATGATAAAGTTTAACCAATTCAAAATACCGTTCTACAGTTAAACCATTGCAAACAGTATCCGCAGCCTCTCCGAAGCAATGCCGGGAAGTTGGCGAAGCACCCGCCAAAAATGGGAGAAGTTCTTTTGACCTGAAAGCACCGGTAATTTCAATATAAGGGTCAACTTCAGGAACACATAATTGAAGATAATCTTCTAAATTTTTTAATTCCTGCCATAGATTTTTCAGAGAAACAATCTGATCTTCATTCGGGGTATTGTCAATTCCCTTTTCTTTGGCTTTATCGGAGTGAGTAAAAACACTCAAATTAAATTCTTTAGGAAGTCTCATATTGTGTCTTTCTTCTTATTTAATCCTAAAACTTGCACCGATTCCAACGTAAACATCAAAATTCCTGTTAATTAAACCGAAACCGAAACCGCCCTGAACCGAATACCCGAACCTATCCCAAAATGATTCTGATTTTAATACTTCTTTTGTAATGGTGCTAACAGTAATTTTCTCTTTGATTTTTAGGTCAATATCAAAATAATTTGCCGGAGGAAAGTAATACTTAATTTTTAATAAACTTGAGTCTTTTTGTAATAATGTATCAACTGATGCAAATATTAAGGGTATATCCTGATAAATCGTGTCTCGAATTAAGGTTTTTACCTGAATTGTGTCAATTTTTGCCTTCCAATGGGTAATTGTAATAGGTCTATCCACGTATTTTGTAACGGTCAAGGTGTCGGTTTTTGAAATAATACTATCCGATTTCCGCTTGTCGATTATAAAATTCCAAACCAATACGGTCAAAACTACCCCGCCGATTAACCAATATATGTTTTTCTTATCCATTATTTTAACCATCCCATTTTAGGGCGAAAACATTTAACCAGAAACGAATTTTATTCGTAATTCTTTTAAATTTGCCATTTATCGGCTCTTGGAATACCTTATAATCTACGTTTGCTGGAACGCCGTATTTTTTAACATATTCTAAAAACGGAGTTGTTTCGGGGTATAATTCTATTCTCTTATCCATTTTCCACCCAATCTGAACCGTTCCAAACTTTATTGTATTTTTCTTTCATAACGAACATTAGCCAACCCTGTTCAAAGTAACTATCATTATTCACAAAAAAATATCCAAATGCGTCCCATAAATCATACAATGACTCGTATTTATCTTTTATCATTTCCTGTAATTGGTCTTGGCGGGGTAGCCAAATCAACTCTTCTTTTAAATACCACGCATATTTACCATAACTCTCCGTATTAGTACAGAACCTACTTATTGAGAATTGTCGTTTCCAAGTATTATCTAAATACTCCGCCTCTTTGGTCGATTCTTTAATATATCCAACAAAATCTCCTTTAACACAGTCGGCGTTATCGGGATTCCACAATTCTTGTATCTCAACTGCCTTTTCGCACATTAAAATGTATTCTTTTGACTTATCCATCACATCGTCCCTTTTTCTGGTATAATTACTTTACCCTTCTTGTCAAAACCAATAGAAATAATATGAGCGCCCAAATGTGTATGAGCAATATTAGGTTTGCCATACATAGCTTGCCTCTCAATCATTTTGCCTACTTCTATCATTTTCCTGCCTAAAGTAATCATTTGTTCTTTGTCTGTAGCAAAATATTCCGATACTATATTGGGGAATGGTTCTACAAATTTTTGTCCCCAAATATCAAGATAAATACCACTATCTTTTATTATCCCTTCGTTTATCATACTACGTCCCTTTTTGGAACTTAATATACTAAATTTCTGTATTAGATGCAATAGTTGTCTGTTTAACCGATTGCCAACCCTTTATTCCAAGAGAGCCCAAAATAATTGCACTCATAGCCCAAACAAATTCGGTTATATGTTGGGGGTAGTAAATACAAATAAGAATAAATCCAACGCCCAAACAAAGAGTAAGAAAAACTACAACATAAAGGGTTAATATCCTTGTAAGCGAGGGTTTGCCGTCTTTTTCGTGTAAAGCCTTTCCTATAAATATAGAGACGTTTTTAATTCCTTCACTTAAATTCTTTAGAAATTCAGAAGGTAATTTCTTTTTTAACAAGGTTATAATAATTATAATCAACAGAAAAATAATTACCGCCGGAATCCAATAAATGCCAATTAACTGATTCATCTGATTACCTCTCTAAAATATTTGTAAACTTCATACCCTAAAAAAAACATAGGAAAAAACATTGAATAATAAAATATTGAATAAAGCGACTTAAATTGGAAAACAGTTGCTATATCTGAAGATATCGATAAAAGGCAAAGCAATAATAATAGTAAAATAAAACGGTTCGCTCCTAATATCATAAAAAACAATATTGGCAATAAAAGATTTCTTAAATTTTTTGAAGTAAGAGAAATTAACCAATTTGTATTGTCGCTAAATAATCCTCTGAAAAAAGTAGAACAATAAAGAAACAAATACATAATTATCATAACCATGAACAAACGGAATATTTTATCTATTATTTCTTTCAAAGTTATTTGCCGTTTAAGTATTGGAGGGAATAACCCCTCCATAAATAAATAAAATGACTTTTCTAATTTTAAAAGAAATTTAATCAATTTTTTTTTCCTTTAAAAGTTCGTCAAGTTTTTTATTAATTTGCCATAACAATCCATAAATATTTTTGTTTGTTATGACTACGCCCGGGCCGGGGGGATAAGGCGGTAATGGCGGCGGATCGATTCCGTTTACTTCCGGCTCTCCGCCTTCGATTTCTTCAGGTGTCTTTTCTTTGTCGCTCATTTGTGTTTACTCCTTTTAATGTGAGTGTTAATAAATCGATTGATATTTTTAAAGAAACAATCGTATCCACTTTTTTTAATACGTCTTGAGTCATTCCGAAAAATTTCATAACAATTGCATATGCAATTAAAAATATTAGAATAGTATAAACAGAAAGATAAATCACTATAAATAATTGGTCAATCATTTTTCTTTACATATCCCGCTTCATTTAATTTTTTTCTAAATTCATTATCGAAATAATCTCGATATTTACTATTATGTTCTTTATAAAGAAATGAATCTGTAATATCTATCTTTATCCCCATGATTTCTATTGATTTTAAGATTGAAATAGTTTCTTTTTTAAAATGTTCGATTGCGCTGTCAAATCCCTTTTTAACAATATATGAGAGAATTGAAAAAACGAAAACTAAAAATCCCATAATTCCGCTAAAAACATAAAGAAGAGTTTTTGCGTCTATCTGATGAAATTCTTTTTCCATATACGCCCCTTAAATCAATAAGGAAAAAATAATTATTAAAAATATGAATATTAATCCTCCAATCGGAGGATGGTTAAAATTTTTATTGTTCTGGAAATAATTCATCATATTTATCTATCCATCTTTGTTTCTTCTCTGTATCGCTTTTTTCCTTATCACATTCAGGAACTGGGTTTAAAAATTCCCTAACACCTTGTTCAATTATCTGTACACATTCAATATTATTATTTTGTACAATATTTACTTCTAAATATCTCATTATTGCACCTCTGTCAATGTCATAAATGTACCATTAGTTACTGTGATTATACCATCCAAGCCATCTACATTCTGCACTTGTAATTTAACTGTTCCGCTTGTCGAACTTGTTTTTAATATATATGTGTGTGTAGAATATTGTGCATAATAAGTTGCAGCTCCAACGACTACGGGGGAGCTTGCATTCTGGTTTACGTTCCAGTTAAATAAATTAGTTCCGGCACTATTTGCATATTGATACCAATTCACTCCACTTATGGTTGTACCTGAAGGGAAAACCAACTGGCACCTTCCCGCATCTGTGCCCTCGTTTCCTACTAACCTAAGACTTACAACAAGTTGATAAACCTTATTAGCTGCAACATTTAGAGTTATTCCTGTTACATCAACATAACTTGCAGATGTAGTGGTAAAGTCAGAGGTTCGCATTGCATAAGTACCCGTTGAACCACTCGAAGCCGCCCAAGATAAATTACCAGAGCCGTCTGTCTGTAGGAATTGGTTTGCATCTCCATCGGTAGTTGGTAAAGTAAGTGTATAATCCCCTGCTAAAACAGGCACTTTGATTGAGACAGAGTTTGTTCCTTCGTCTGTATCTTCAAAAATCTTTAGCGTACCCGATGTTGAGGATGTTCCCGCAATACTTACAACTCCGGCATCATTAACTACTACTGTTTTGCCCTCAACAGTCATAACTCCAGCCGCAGACCTTGCAAGAGTCGTATCACTCGCATGACCTAACTCTATCGTTGTAAACTGTGGAGCTGTTAGAGAAGTAAGAATGGCAGTCCCGCCAACTGTAGGCATATTTGTTGATTCTACGTCTGTAAACCAACCCTTTATAACTCTGTTTGTGGTATCAGCAATAGAACCTGTCATAGTCATACTATTTGCGCCTAAAGCCAAAGTACCACCGTCAAAAGTAAGGGTATTTGCCGAATGAGTTAAAGTAATATCGGGAGTTGATGGAGCCGAATTAAAAGTAATTACTGCGCCATTTCCTAAGAATAAATCACTCCACGCAATCGCTGTTGTGCCTAAAGCATCTGTATTGTCTGTATCAGAAACCAAAGTTGTATTTATTGCCACACTTGCAAGATTATCTAAAGCAGTAGAAGCACCGCCTCCAGCACCGCCTGCAACGCCTCGCCAAGTATTAGTCCCTAAATCATACGCTAAGACATATTCATCTGTAACTGCTGTGAGGTCTAAATTAACATCGGCATCACCTGTAGTTACTGTAAGAGTTTTATCTGCCGTTAAATTACTTCCCGGTTTAATTATTAAATCATGGGAGGCATTTGTGTCTAATAAATGTAGTCCTGTATTTGGGACTGTTAAAACTGTGGGTATTATAACATCTGCCGGAAGTGATAAAGTCCAAGTCCTATCTGTCGATAAGTCTTGTGCCCCTGCGGATGAAGTAATCTGATTAGCCGTTCCAGCTATTGTAATTGTAGTCGCCGTAGCCGTCTTTTCATCGTCAAGTTCCTGAATGGCATTTTGAACATTAGTAGATGAAATATTTCCATAAGCGTTAAAAGTTACTGCGCTTGCTGTTGTTGAGACAGTTCCAGCTGATTGAGGCAAACTTGAAACAGTTCTGTAGTCATCTTGAGCCGTATCAATTGCCTGCAATTCACCATCTGCCCGCCAAATTAAACGGTAAAGTGGTTTTAACTCCGGCGATAATCCATAACCGGAAAGATTTGGAAATGGAACTGCTCGAGCTAAGGTTGTAGAAGAATATCCATTATTACTTGCAACTGTAGAACTAACAGTTTCTGTAAACATATAGATGGGCGTATGTAAATCTGTAGTTCCATACACAAAAACATTTATATATCTATTAACAGCGGAACTCATTTCTGTGAGTACATAGCCTGTTGAATTAACATAATAAGGTCTTCCATTAACGCCTAAATATCCGGGCGTTACAGAAGGCGTAGTTACAAAACCATATAAACTTGCCGACGTTTGGTATAACAATCTCGCAGCATTCGGAGTCGGGAAAGAAGATGATGCACTAATTGCAAACTCTATATCTTCATCGTCTAATTGGCCTGCTGTAGTTGCGAATGTTTTGGCTATCGTATTAACTGTTAAAGTCAATCCCGAACGATAACGAGCGCCCACTGTGTAATGAGCCCAATTATGCCAATCAGTGTTCCTGTTATAATTATGCCGTTCATCATTTACCAACCCATAATTAGTCCCATTAAAATAAACCAATGCAATAATTATATTTGAGGAAGTCGAAAAGGCTGTACTTGAAGAAGTAATTAATTCTCCAGTTAATTGGTCAAAATATATATAATACGCACCCGGCATGCCAACTCTCTGAACTGTACTACCATTTGTCCAAGTGGTCGGAGTCGTTCCTGTTGCTGTAAATGTGTATCCGGTTGTATTAACAGTGCCTTCTAAAGTAGTTGCAATATTTGAGAAATCATCACCTGATATATAATTGGTTATTTTATAATGTTGACCTATAACAAGCGTTCCACTTGTTTGAGTGCCTCCGGTATTATTATTCAGGATTACTGATTTATCTGTGTTTACAGTTACCAAAGTTCCTTGATAATAATATTCAACAGTTGTTAGTGAACCTTGCAATGTAAATTTCGGATTTGTTAAAGTTGTTGGAAGTGGATTTGAACCGCCTACGGGTCTCGCTACTATTCCATGATAAATTTTCTTTCCATTTAAAGCTGTTTGTGTAGTTGTGGAAATTGGTTTATTTAAATCAGAAGTATTATCCACATTCCCTAAACCAACATCAGTTGACGTAACTGTGTCCCAAGCAGGAATAGCTCCGTTTACACCCGTTCCGGTTTGTCTTAAAAACTTTTTAGTGGTTGTAGTGTTTGGGGAAAGTAATGTTGTAACGTCTGTATCAGATTGATAAGGGATAGAACCTAAAAGGGTTGTATTATTTCCGCCGATTAAGTTTTGTATTTTTGTTTGGTCGCCTGTGTTTGAACCCGAAACAGAGACAGCCCCTGCGCCGATTGTAAGAACCGATGTGTTAGCTACATTGCCTGTTAGAGTAACCGTTCCTGTATTTACGGTTAAAGCCGTTGTAAACGTAGCATTAGTAACCGTTCCGGCGTTCCCTGTTACACTTCCCGAAATAGCATTAGTACAAGTAATATCGGTAGCCCAAAGCATTGCTAATCTTGCACCCGTAGCGCCGATTGTTTGTGGTGTACTCTGGTCTGTCAAAACCGCACCGCTTAAACTTGTAAGATATGTATTCGTGTCTAAAGTAAATGTATTAGCTCCGGTCATTTTAACAAATGACGTAGAAGCATAAGTAAGCCCTGAAAGAGAAGTAAGATTTGAATTTATAGTTTGATAGTTGGTTATATTATAATTAAAATCAAAATATCCCGCAGTATTATTCCAAACCGCCATTTGACCTGTTGTATTTAACGGAGTCCCATTAACGTCCGATAATTCAGTAAGCGTGTAATGTTTGTTGATTGAAACCAATATACTACCAAGATTAGAATGTACTATCCCAACTGTCGCAACGCAATCTGAATGATGTGGTACGGTAGGTTCTACATTTGTAAGTTGTCCGGCTACTGTCTTACTTACAAATAATCTATCTCCCTCCGCCCACGTAGTTCCCCAAACTCCTGAACCCGTATAATCTGTTTTAATTCCCCGCACATAACCAAATGTAGTAATATAACCTTCTGCGTCAACTGTTATGTCTTCTGTTGTAACTCCTATACTGCAACTTGTACTTGCTAAATCAGATTGCGCTAATTCTACTTTAGGACGGTTACCTAATCTACCTTTGAGATAGACTACTTTTCCATTTAATATAGGACTTGCTGTTTTATTTATTACTTTAATAAACAGTTCCTGTCCTATTTGCATATTAATGTTTCCACCGGACATACCTAAATCCAAAGTTCCATCTGTATTATTCCAACGCATCAATCCTTCAGCTAAGTTTGATGTTGATGGCGTAGTATCGAACTGAATGCCTTCCATAATAGGCGAACCATTTATAACAGATTGCGGAGTGGTCTGGTCTAATTTTAAATAAAGTCCTGCATGATTTCCCCATCCGTAAGCCGTGTTCCAATTGCTTTCTTCGGTGGTTGTTGGGATTACATAGCCTGAAGTCAAAGAAAAAACTCCGGTTGTATTTGTATATGTAAGTCCAGTTGCGGAACTCGACAAAGAAGTTAAAGCTATTGCATTTGTTATATCAGAATAAGCTAAAGCTACATTATTTATTTTATAAAATTGACCTGTGGGTATATTAACAGAACCATTATCATCAATAGTAACTAAACTATTTTGTATAATCTTACCTGTTGTTCCGTTATACCTTGCTATTGCATTATCAGTTGACGAACTGCCTCCGTAAACATCGCCTCCTATAACAGAGACTCCATATCCTACTGTTAAAGCAAGTTGACGCTGTCCGAAGGTTATTTCAAGACCTTTTTTCTCATAGGTTAATTTTATTATATTTCCTGTCTCTAAAACCATATTTACCTCGTAACGTCTTGTGTGATTTCCAATTCGGCATTTTGAAACCAAGTCTCAACTCTGCCGTCCGAACGTGTCATTTGTACATCCCAAACATAATTTCCAACACCCAAAGCCGCCGTCATAGTCGCCGCACTTATTGTTATGGTTAATCGTCCATTAACTGAAAGGTCAATCCCTGTAAGTTGCGTAACATCAACTAAAGCCGTTATATCAGTTGATTTATTTTTAATCTGCATCTTTGCAGTCCAACCCGTCCAATCAACACTAATATCGTTTTCCGTTACCGTAGGGAAATAAAGATAAAATGTATCTCCAAGTGTATTTACTGCTCTGTAATTATTCGCTGTTTTAATTAAATCTGTCATTTTATACCCCTTAGAATTTTATTACTTTCTTGACGCTTTTCACTACGTTTTTTACTATTATAAAACTTGTATTTAAGGTAAACATCTGATTGTTTAAGTTTGTTATACTCTGTTAATTTTAAAAAATATTCTTTTGTAACATTCGGGTCTTTCATTTTTAAAACTTTTTCTTTTAATGCTTTTACTTCACTTTCTTTATTTAATATATTTTGTAATTGTTGTCTCTGATTTTCTGGCAATCCACCAATAAATTCTCCTATTCCCGTTCTTGGTTTATAAGCCTGTAATCCCCATCCAAAAAATGCTGGCAACGCAAATCCTATATTCTCTATACCATCAGTCTTAACTAAATCGGCAATGTCCTGTATATATAATGGGATTGTTTTCTCTATTAATTCTTTATCTAAAAAAACATCTTCTCCTATCATTGTTTCTTCTGCAAAAGCATCCCAAATTAAACCCGCTGAAGGACTTGTCTTACTTCTAATAAAAGAACCTATTAAGTCAGCTCTTGTTATGTATGGAAATTGTTTAGGGTCTAATTCTCTTATTAATCCACTATCACTACTTTTAACTTCACCCGTTGTCATTTGAGAAAGAAATCTTATTATCTGTTGGAAACCACCCCAGGGGTCAAGTCTTGTTTTTCCCCACCGCATTTTGAGAAAATCTGGACTTCGTGGGTCTAATTCTATATTAGCGCCTGATAACTTAGCCAGACTAAGTATCGCCATATTCACGCCAACCATTGTACCTACTGAACGCAAAAGTTCTATTCTGGCAGGTTTTTCCATTTTTGCATAAATAGCTGGATTTAATAATTGGAACTTAGCCGCTAAATTTTTAGGAGCGAATAAAACTGCATTTAGTAAAGGAGCTATTCTTTCTCCATACTTACCAAGATTCCCACGATAAGTAACAAGGTTTATTAGTTTACCTGTATCTTGGATTAATTTATCTGTTATCTCTGTTCCTGCTTTTTTATAACCGTCTATAATAGCATCAAAAGAATCTACTCTCATTTTATTAAGATAAGAATTAAAAGCCCTCTCTGCGCCAGAAATACCTAAATCCAAAAACTTTGCTAATTCTCCTATAATTGGGTATTTTTTTAATTTATCAAGTCCTTTTCTTACAAGATTATTACCTATATAGGATTCCTCCTGACGGCTTCCTTTTAATATATCCCCTGTTTCCATATCGGCTAAATGTAATTTAGCTTTTTCGTATAAAGATACATTTGGTCTGCTCTGAATATCTTTATCAAGTCCTTTGATTACTTCTTCTTTAAAAAAGGCTTTTACCATAGTTTTAGCGGCTTCTGATACTAAATATGGTCGCCTAAGACTAAGTATATATCCCTGTCTTAATGGCGCAGACATATCAAATCCTGTCATTGCGAGACGGGGAATATTTGCTATTTCTGTAACATATTTCCAATAAATATCTTCTTTTTCAAGTTTTTTAATTTTATCCGGCAATGGGACATCTTCGCCATACTTTTTTAATTTTTTATTTATTTGAGTTAGCACATCAAATTCTCTTGCGGTAACAGGTCTATTCATTTCTTGTAAAACTCTCGCTGATTCTGTTACTAACCCCATAACTTTTGCTTTCATGGCGAGATGCGTAGAATACAATCCTTTAAGTTGTTTAGCTTCTATATCATTTATATTACCCGTTTTTTCGTCTAAAAATTTTTGCATCTCTAAGAGATTATCGGCAACAATCTGTCTCATACCACGAACTTGTTCTACGTTTCTTGTCTCGCCCGCTTTTAGTTTTATTATATCTTTTTGAGTAAGTCCTAATTTTGCTGAAAGGTCATCGACAATATCTTTAGTTAATACTCCTCTTGATTTCTCTATCTTGCCAAGTTCGCTCATATACTCATTTAATTGTGTATCAGTAGTAAATTTCTTTAATGAATTATAATGGCTTTCCCCTGTTATAGGGCTTTTAAATTCGGAACTTATTTTAGCTCTTTGTTTTTGAGTTGTTGGAACTTCGGGAATTTCACCAACCTTTCTGGACACTTCACTAACAGGAACTTCTTGAGATTCAAGATATTTTACTAATTCAGGTGCTTTAGTTCGGGATTCTGGGTTAATTAATACTTCTTTTATTGCGTTTGCGAACTTATTTGGCATAGAATCATTTTTTATACCAAGATTAGAAATTTCAGTACTAAATTTAGCCATTTCATCAGCAGTTATTTTATTAGATAATACTCGTCCAATTTCTTTAGCAAAACTTGTTTCTGGTGTATAATCAGCATAAGAAACAGTAAATTTATCCCCTAATTTTTGAGTATATGCGCCAATTTGTTCGCCCTGTCCTGTAATACCAAGATTTTCTTTTTTAACAAGTTCTACATCCGGCTGTGATTCAAGCCATGATTTTAATGTTGGCTTTGTCTCTATACTTTTCTGTTCTCCTAATTTCTGCCATTCCCCACTTTCGGTCATAATAGAAATGCGTCCTTCATCAAAGGCTTTTTGTAGTTCAACTTCACCTATATCGGCTTTTGCTTTATCCCAAGAGGCTTTGTGTCCAAAAGTAGTCGGTGCATCATAAACTTTATCGTCAATCTTAATAGACTTTTGAGCAACAGTAATTGCACGTTCACCAATTTCTTTAGATGCTTCTTGAATAATTTCTGGAGTGGCTTTAGTGAGTTTTGTTTCTGCTAATATTTCCTCTGTCCGCATTGCATCTTCGGGAAGTTCTATTTTTTGTTGAACGTCTTTTAATTTTGTTTCTGCTTCTGCTTTTGAAATAAACTTATTTGTTTCGGCATCTTTGAATCTTGCACCTTTGCCCGTTTCTACTTTTGTTAGTTTCGCTTCTGTAAGTTTCTCTGGAGTTGCTTCACCCAATACATCTACGGGCTTTTGAGTTTCTTCAAATTTCTTTTTAAGTTCTGGATTTTTCTCAATTCTATTCAGAGCTTCATTAACTGTACTTTGTGGAATATTGCCTTGATATTTATTAATAATCGCTTTGCCTAATTTAACACCATAGGCTAAAGTAATTAAACCTGCAATTTCTTTTGTTAAGTCAGAACCCTTTTGAGATACACCCTCTGAAATTCCTAAAGATTTATCAATTTCTCTTCCACTTGTACCTATTAACTCTAACCCTTTTTCCGCAACATCCGAAACGGTATTTGCCATATCGAAAGGAATTTGCATAATTCTATTCCCAGCTTCTGCCACTACCGAACCGACACTACCGGTTTGTTTTAATAGTTCACTAACCGCTGTCAATGGTGCTGTAACGGGAAGCATTGCTCCCTTTATAATCCCAGAGGTTACATCCATAATAGCCTCTCCCAATTTGTCGGGAGCTTCTTCGATTGCCTGATTTATTTTATTAAAAGGTTCTAGGATTACTTGTGATACAGGATTTCTATAAATTTCTCTTTGTGGCTGTGGTGATATACCAGCGCCTTTGACATAAGTCGCATCTCTCCTTCCTCCAGCAAAAGTTTGTGGTAAGAGAGGAGATTCTCCGCTTATAATTTGTTCAAATGTCTTTAGTGTCGTTGCGGTCTTTTGAGCCGATTTGATTTCATCATTTTCTGGTATCTGGTCGGTAGGTACATTAAGTACATCAGTTACCGAGCCTTTTTTCAAAGGCAATGGAGTCCATTGAAAATTCTTAACTTTTGAGTAATTATACTTTAATTTGCTCAACGTATTTTTCCCATTAAGTATTTTTCTAAAGCTAATCTTTGTGCGCTGTTAAAAGGTTTTTCTCTTGCATTATCAACTAAGTTTAACGCATCGTTTAATATTGTTTGTTTATCTTCGGGTGTTAAAGAATCAAAATCTTTTCCTATTGATGTTGCCCTTTTCTTTGCCTCTCTCCAAATTTCGTTTAGGTCGCCAACTCCACTATTGGGGTTGATGCCTGATTTTAATAAAGCCTGTGTTGCTAATTTTTTATAACTTGCTCTCCATTGAGGTTTTGCTTCCTCTACAATTAAACCTGTCGGATTTACATATTTTATTTTATCGTTTTCAGTTTTATATTGGTCATAGATAGAGAGCATTTTATCCATACTGCCTACATCGGTAGCTATCTTAGCCATAAGTTTATCTTCCTGTCCATTTCTGGCGGCTTCAAGTTTGGCTCTTGCGGTTTCTACTTGCTGTCGTTTTATCTCTAATCCTTGTTCTGCAATCGTGTTTCTATTTATGTCAGCTTCTTTTCTTCTTTCATATTCGCTTGCTTTAAGTTGATTAGAAAATTCCCCCTGTTGTTCTTTAAATTTTTGAGAAGTTTCATATCTATCCATTAAATTCTGTTGAGTTAATAACTTTATCTCACTTTGGGATTCAAGTTGCTTTTCTCTAAACATGTTAGTTAGTTCAAACTGTCTCCACTCAAATCCAAGTTTCTGTTGGAATTGCTCTTGTTCCTGTGCTTCTTTCTTAGCCGTAAAAAAAGAGTTTAAAAAGTCCTGTCCGAACGTCCAATTCATATTATCTCCATCCGCTAACTGCATTTCCAACTTTCTCTGACGTATCAGCCCAAAATGGTTTAAAGTAAGGGTTATCGGGAGTGTTATAATTTGTTTTAGGTCTATTAGAACCCAACTCACTCCCCAAAAGCCCGAATCCCATAGACAACCATTGATTCTGCATACTTTGAGAACTCTGTTTATCGTATAAACTCGATTGGAACATTCTATTGGCTTGATTCTCTTGAAGTTGGTTAAACTGACCTAAAGAGTTCATTCCCTGCGCTTGACCTTGTAAGAAAAGGTTCCCCATAATGTTATTTACGCTTTCTCGATTCTGTGCTTCGATAGCTTTTCTTTGTTGGTCTGCATACTTTGTCGCAACCTGATATGGGATTCCACTTGCAAGTCCCACACCCAAAAGAGTTCCTACCGATGCTGTTTTTTGGTCTTGCGCTCCTAAAAGTTTAGAGGCAATGTCGGTATAAAATTTACTCTTAGGGTCTGTAAGCTGTTTATAATTATCTAACAAAGCATTTTGTGAATCTATACCTTGCTGTTGTTGTTTTTGCATTGCTTCTTTTAATTTGGCAATATCTTCATTAGTTGGAGGGAATCTGCCGGATAATTGTACCCCAAGTTGTCTTGCAAGTTGACCTATTTCGTCTTTATTACCACCTAATAATCCCCCCAAAATACTTGCCCCCGCTAATACTATTGTAACCGGGTCTGCCATAACTTACTCCTTATATTTAATTTCTCCCGTAAGGTCGTTTATTCCCTGAACCTTAGTCGGGTCTATTTTGTTATCTTCGTAAAACTTTTTAATTAAGTTCTGAATTTGTTCTCCGTATGCTTTATCGGTATTCTGATAAATCTGTTGGATTTCACTTAGTTTTGCAACTCCCTCTTTTTGTAATTTCAAAAGAGTTAAGTGAGTTTTTTCGTCTAAAGCCGTTACTACTTCTTTTGTTGCTACTTTTTTTGTTCCCTCTTTCATTTTGTTGCTCCTTTTTAGTTAGATTTTTTTGATATATTTACATGACATCCAATTACTGTCGCTATTCGTCCATTTATACCATAAAGCCCTAAAGAAACAGTATCACCCGCTGAAAGGGCAACCGTCCAATTAGGGAAAGAAAAATCATTATAAACATTTATAGTCGGTATATATTTCCAAACTCTCAAATCAGCATTTAAACTTCCATTTATCAATATTCCCCAAAGATAATCACCCGCTGTATCATAAGTCGCAGTTCCGCCAAAGGAAATATCATAATTTCCGCCCTGTCCGGTATCAACTGTTATTGTGTCATTTGCCGTGCTAATTGTAGTTCCTTTATAAAGTCCTGCCTGCATTCCGGTATATTTTACGTAAGTAGAACCGTCACACGTAATCGTTGTTGTTGTGTTGGCTTCTTTCATATTTCCCAAAGCCAGAGTGTAAAGCTCTGAACTTGCGATTGTGGAAACTGCTACTTTCCCGCTTGCATCTGAAACTAATATTTTTGACGCTGTTAAATCTTCAGTATCTATTGTTGTAGCCGCGCCTGTTATTGTTGCCTGTTTAGCATTAAGTTGCGTTTGGATTGCGCTTGTAACGCCGTCTAAATAGCCAAATTCAGTATTGCTAACATTTGCATCAATATCGGTAGCGGCAATTAAACGCGGAGTGAATGAAGTTCCGTCCCCGATTAAGGTATATTTATTAGTAGCTGAAATATTATTAACTTTTGTTATTTGACCGGAGGAATTAACTGTAAATTTATTTGAACCAACTTGTAATTCATTTTTTATATAGACATTGCCATTATTAAAATAACCCGCCCAATTTGTAGTTGATGCGCTTTGTGCATTGCCATAAAGACCATATCCGGTAACTGTACCACCTGTAATATTCACAACAGAACCAACCACACCAAAACTTTCTAATCCGCCACTTGCATCACCCCTAACACCAATTGCTTGGTTTATCGTTCCTGATGTCCCAGCGTAAGCAGCTCCTGTTATTCCTGTATTACTATCGGCATTCGACAAATAATTGTAAAATACTGCCGTTATATTATTTTGTTCATAACTATTTGCAGTTATTGAATTTGGTGTTATATAAATATACGAAGTATCAGCGCCGGCACCCTCTAAATCAATAACTCCACCCACTATAGATAGTCCGGGTGAACCGGTACCCGTATTGCCAATTATTGATAGAACATTTGCATTTGAAGAATTATAAAATTTTAAATCATTTGTTGCCCCCGCAATAACGATTCTTTGCCCCGTTCCAGTAGCCGTCTGAATAGTCCCGCCTGTAATCGTACCGCCGATTAAACTAACCGCAGGAGTTGCACCGCCTTTAATTTGAAAACCATTAACCGTCCCATTCCAACCGTAACTTTGGATATATCCGTCTGTAACTGCCGAACCCATTGTAAGCGTACTTAAAATACTAAGGTTAGCTACTAATCCTGTACCCGCAATTATATTTTGTGCTACTAAAGTTCCGGTATAAATTCCACTACCGTCAATATAAGTTCCGTCCGTTCCAACTGCATCCCAAGAAGAACCGTTATATCTTTTTAAGATTATCTCTCCGGCGGTCGTATCATACCAGAGTTCGCCTGTTTTTGGTGCTGAAGGAGTAGAAGATTGTCTGTAAGTAGTTAAAATTGCGGGTAAACCGATTATATCAGCAACAGAGGCAATCTTTAATTTACCTTTAAGGTAAACATTCGTGCCATAAAACCCATATCCCGTTAAAGCGCCTCCGAAATCCGCATCGGTTATTCCTGCTAAATTTCCTACTCTCGTTACGGGCGTTGCTGTCCTATACGCCGTTGATGTAGTCAATCCTGTTAAGCAATCTATATATGGCGAGTTGGTATCATTTATTGAAAGATAAATCATATTTTGTCTCGCAAGAACGGAACTATTTCCGCTTCTTACAACTATATCGCCTTTTACAACTGTACCAGAATCCCACGTTACGGTAACTTTACGCCCGCTAACCGCCGTTACTGTGAAAGTACATTCTTTGATGTCTAAGGATTTATCATACTTAATTCTTTTTACTATACATTTATCATTTACCACAAAAGGGCAAAGGTTCATATTGCTTGGGTCGCTAAATGTAATTGTAGTTCCTATCGTACTTTCAACTATTGCGCTATCGCTTACTAATAAATCTCCGTTAGTTCCTGTAATCTGTTTTACATTAAAAGTCTTTGCATATAAATTATCTACTGTCAAATTCTTAATTTGTAATTCAGGTCTGCCAACGCCTTTTACAGTAAAGCAATTTTGAAATGAAGTAACAACACCTTTATTTGTAGAAGCTTCAATGTAAGGTAGATTATCCTCTCCCCAAACTACTCTGAAATCTCCATATCTATTAGCCTGTAAAGAATTACCAAATCCCTGTTTGGTAGCCCAACTTTTAAGTGAAGTTAATTCCCTTTCAATATCTTGTAAATTCATCTTTTACCCCAAAATCTTCTGAATATTACCGATAATGAATCTGCAATCACCGAAGTAGTCCCTGTTAATTTAACCTTTAAAGTTTTAGCGTTCATATTATCTAAAGGAGTAGTTGCATTATTTACTAAACTTGCACCGTCTTTTGAGTATTCTATTGTTGGCGTTCCTGTTGCGGAAGCCTCTAATTCGTAAAATCTTTTATTCTGCGATGGGTCGTTAAAGTCAAAGGTCTTGCTTGTCCAAGTCCAACTCTTTCTTGAACCCGCAAACATCTTATAAACTTTTGTGTCTCCATTATTAAGATAAACTTCTCCGTCTCTCCCTGTAAATGCGCCAACATTCGCAACGGTAACTATTGTATTATAAGAAGCCCATTTATCCCAACGCTTTTTAAATATATTATAAGCCCAAATATTATTTACTAATCCTGTTGAGCCATAAGGAATAATAAAAAGTACATATTTACTTTCTGAATGAAACTGTACAATAGGAGTATAAGCCCAATCGCCTATGGTGTAAGACTTTGAGAAACCATGCCAATCGTAACTCCCCGATGTATCTTTAATTGGTTCACTAATCGGAACTATATCAGTTCCATCGTGCCAATATGCACTTCTCGAATCTAACCAGAACATTCCATATTCTGTTACAACTATACTTCTTTGAGAAAAACATCCAACACCTTCTGTCGTTGATTCAATAGCTAAAGTATCGGGATTTACTTTATAAACTCTGTTCTCGTCAAATACCCAAAGTTTACCCGCAAAACTTTGCATAGCTAAAGGAGCAGTAGGTAAATGTATATAATTATTATTTGAAAGAACCGTATCAAACAAAGAATATCTTTTTGGCATCGAACGATAAAGCATATTACTTTCGTTATTAGTAGGTCGTCTGGTAACAAAAAGATAATCATTTGCCTGTTGTAGTAAATAACCCGAAATTGAATGAGTTACGGAAATAGAACTTAATCCGGTTTCTTGCTCGTAAGTATTCCCAAAAGTTTTAACATTTGTATCCGAATAAGTCCTCTGCCAATTTCCACCTACATTAGTCCATCCCGATGATGAAGTTACATCATATTCAACTTGTAATTTCCACGCCGAAGCATCGTAAACGAAATCCTTTTCAATTTTCTTTTCTTTACGATAAACTTTTATAGAGGTAATTCTTTTATTTATAGAAGTAGGACTCGACTGTCCATCACAACATTCAATTAAAACATCAAACGATGAAAAGTTTGCCGTCCACGCAGGAGAGGCAACTGCATAATATCCATCCCCTATTGGACTTTCCTGATAACCGTCATAAACCGCTGTGATTGCGTAATAGTAAGTCAACGAAGTATCAAACACCATAGTCCCCGCTACGCCTGTAACAGAAACTACTCTAAAATCTCCGCTTGTATGAGAACCGTGCAAAGGGACTGCCGCATCGCAAGGATAAAATGCAGTAGGTGCGGCAACGCTAAATTGTGTATGCCCTATTCTACCAAACCACATTGTAAAAGAAGAACACCCTATATAGGCTTCTTGATTTTTGGGAACTATAGAATATCCTGTGGTTGCATATCCAGATGCAGTAGTCGCAGGGGTTCCGTAAAAATCTTCAACAACACCAACATAACTTGTGATATAAGTATGAATCAAATTCCACTTATTGTTATAATCCTTGACCCAAGCAAAATTATTTCCTACAGCCGCTAAATGCGAACTGTGGTCTGCTTTATCCTTAATTCCACAAGCCTTCCCTTCAGTAGCATTACCATCTATATTTGACGAATCACTTGCAATATTATCTGGAATATCTTTATCGTCATAATTCGATATAATCCCGCCGAACTCTGTAATATTTAATGTCTCTCTGCTCAATATTGGCTTTCCTTTGAACTACCCTGAACGGTTGTCATTGAATTAGCATATTTCTTAGCTTTTATTAAAATCTCTTTTGCTTTTGCATTATAATATCTAATTGACTCAAAATCTTTTGTCATTGCTACACTTTCATCCCTAAAGACCCTTCTTATAGTAGGTCTTACAGCATGGAATTTTTCAAGAGTATCATAAATAATATAATCCTGTAAATGACTTAGGAAATCGGGTTCGTCTGTAGTTGTTGACATATCCTCTGGTAAATAAGAATAATAAATCCTTATGTACGCAGGTGTCATAGATGATATTTCTTCGTTATAATAATTATAAAATTTTAATACTCCGGTATCTCCAAGTTCCCATTTTAACTGCTCGGTTTGAGTTACATCTACTTTATCGGAATCTAAAAATCTTATTTCTAATATTCTCTTACCATTTATTTTATTATTCAAATTCCCCAAGTCATAAGTATTAGTTAGATTAGTTGTATCAATATCCTGATAGACTTTACATATATCGGTCTGGCTTGTAATATCCTCATAACTCTTATTTAGTTCGAGAATTATTTCATTACCGTTTATATCGGGAAATTCCTGCTGTATTCTCTCTATCATCTGTGTTAATGTCATAACATACTCCATGCCCTTTCAAGTTCTTTAGAAAGACTCTGATATAAAGTTTGATAATAAGCAAGGTTCTGATTATACTTACTTAAATTAGTCTGATAAGTTGCAACCGCCAACGAAATATCTGCCTGATACTTATTGAGTAACGCAGAGTATTTGCTTAACAAAGCACCGTGAGCCGAAATCTCTGCATTAACTACCTGTCCGTAAGAACTTATTTGATTAGAAAATAATTGAAGTTTGGACTGATATTCAGACATCTCTTTATTAAGATTTATTACCGCTTGTTTTTCATCTACATTGGTAAGAATTTGCGCTTGCGAAATGTTCTGTTGAATATCTACCTGTATTTGTGCAATATTCTTTTGAAGTGTAGCTTTGTAAATTTCAAGTTCTTTGTTAAATTCATTTAATTCATTATAAAGGTCTTTGCCAAATTTTTCAGAAAGTGTCTGTTGATGGTTGATTTCTACACTTGCTTTCTCAAAATCTTCTTCCGTGCTTATATAAGTGATTAAATTAGTATCACTAAAAGTCGTAGTAGGTTTAGTATATTCTGGCGCAGTTCCTAAAGCAATTGCTGTTGGAGTTGTAATCGTAACATCAGGAATCGAAATCGCTGTAAAAGAAGGTGCGCTCGGAGCTGTCGGAATTACTACGCTTACCGAAAAAGCAAAATCAGAAGGCGGAGTAGGTGGAGTTACCGAACCAATGGCGAGGGCTACCATTGTTGTCCGTGTACTTTCAATGAACGCCTGACAAGCCTGAACTGTGGCATAAAGTACAACTGCCTGTATCCACTCCGCCGGAAATGAAGATATTATAGAATCTGAATAAAGTACCGCAGGATAAGGTACGGCAACTATCGTACCACCAGAAGGTTTAACAAAAGCTGAACCCCCTGTTTCGTACCATACAGGATAAGTAGCCGTAGCATAGTATCTTGAATTAGTATCAGCCACTTTACCACTTAATCGGGAATCTATCTTGGATGCCAAAGCATTTGATTTATACGCCCTCACTAATCTATGCCCTGTAGAAGCAGTCCCGCTTCCACTATCCGTTAATGTAGTTGAAACCCTATCTAATTTATTTTCAGGTATTCTATCCACAACCATCTTAGCCCCCGAAGTAAGCCAATCAGTTAGGGCGGTTGTGTCTGCCACCGGTCCTACGTAGTCTTGAACCCTATCTTGAAACGTTCCCATATTACCTCGCTGGATTTCCTTTTACTACCGTAAACTCTTTTACATCTTTTGTTACTACCAAACCTGCACCTGCCAAAGCACCCTTTCCTATGGTAATGCCACATAATATCGTTGAATTAGCTCCGATTGAAGCGTCATTCTGCCCCCTGAAAGATTTGTTTATGAATTTCGTCATATATATTTTCAAAATTATATTGATTCTCCACAAATTGACGATATTTGTGAGGATTATATTCTCCCTCTAAGATATTTCTTATATCCTGTATATTTTTATATACATATTCTTGACCGTAAATAGACTCTGCACCTATCCAATTATTAATAATAGGTTTAAGTCCCATTGCCATAGCTTCCATAATTGACATACCCTGACTTTCTCGAAGTGAGGTATTTATAACAAAACTTTTATCTTTGAAAAATTCGGGTAAATCGTACTGCCATTCGTGCAGGAATAAATTATCAGGCTTTTTATGTAAGAAAAATTCAGCTACATCGTCCTCTTGAAACTTTCCCGCTACATGGAACTCATATTCGGGGAGTTCGTTGGCTATCAAGACTAATTCGCCCACACCTTTTTTCCTTGTAATATATCCTGCGTATGCTATTTTATTATTCTTGGGTTTTTCTGTGAAATAAAACCTTTCTAAATTAACTCCATTAGGAATTATTACTGCATTTGGAATCTTGCCTACTTGTTTCTCTACATAGTTCTTAATGTGTTCAGCTACAAAAATTACTGTGTCATAAGCCTTAAAGTTTATATGATAAATCATTTCTGTAAAGGCTTCAAAAGCGTGGATTCTTAGTATTTTTCTTGCGTTACATTTAAAATTGGCTACATCAATAGCATTCTTATTAGCCCATTCGCACCAGATTATCTTAGCTTTTTCGGCTAATTTGGCATCAAAAGGCTGTTGACTTAAAAACACACTATCTAATCTGCTTGCTATTGGTTTAATAAAATCCGTTCCAGAGGCTAAGATATAAATATCTTTAGGTTCTTTTACAAAATGAATCTGTCCCGCACAAGAGTAATCTTCGTGCTTTCTATAGTAATACCCGAAGTAATAAGGCAAAACTAAAACGGTATCATTTCTTTTTTTAGTTTCTTCAATATACTCTCTGTCAACACCACTTTTAAGCTTCTCATTAAACGGATATTTTAAGAGATATTCTCTTTTCCACATTCCCGTCCAAATCTGCACATAAGGAAGTGCATTTTCATCTCTAAAAGCGGTCATATAAGAAGTAATACATACGCTTTGGGTATTGGTAAATTGACTTAAAGTATATACTAAGTCTCTTGCGATATAATCATCATCACCCACAAAAACTATCCAATCTCCAGTAGCTTCTTTAACTCCGATGTTCCAACACTCACCGATAGTTTTATCTCTATCAGTATTAGGAATTACAATAAGTTCTACCTCTACTGTCTGATTCTCAATAGAATTGAGGCAAGTGCGCACCCAATCTGGATGCGCCTCGCTTCTTGAATCTATCACTATTACACTAACACGAAGTGTCATAGTTCCTGCCGACAAATACCTTGAATGTAACGGTTTTCCCTGTTGATTCAACTGCGGCGTGTTTTACCGCAAGTTTATAAAATGGGAACTGTCCGCTTACATCTACATCAATGAATCTTGGTCTGATGGTTGCATCTATACTCCTATAAGAAGTGCCCTGAGTAGGCGTATGTAGTGCACCATCTCTTAAAGAACCGAGATGTAAAGTATATGTTCCTGCAAAAGCATCAGAAATGTAAAGTTGGTCTGATGCCGAACCGGAAAGGTTTGTGCCCGCACTATTTGAGATTACCGTAAAGTCTGTGCCCGGAGGAATAAAATCCATAGCACTCGTATAACGAGTAGCTGCCGTACCTCCTAAAGCAATTGTTTCGGTATAAACCTCATATTCCGGATTTGTTGATTTACCTGTTCTTGAAACTGTCCAAGCCATATTATCCTCCTCTTAGAATACTAATGCGTGATGACGTTTTAGTAACTGCATCCATAAACCGTATTTTCCATTAATAACGTCTTTAATACCGTCATAGTCATTATCTTTCTTAACGTCATTTTTGTACTCATCGGCTTTGAACTGTGCAATTCCTATGTTATTTAAATCTGGTAAAAGAACCCAGTTGTTATATTGATTTCTAAGAGATTTTGTCGGAACTAATTCGATAATCCCGTGAGGAGTTTCTAACCTTCTCATTGAGAAACCGAGAGTGTTCATCCTCTCATCACCAACCTGAATCTTACCTTTCCAACCGAATTTTTTGTCATCACTAACTACCTGCTGATGCAGTTTTGTGATTGCTCCACGACCTGAGAAGCCCATAATAGTGTCATCGTCTCTCTTATCGAAGATATACTCGCAATACTGTGTGAATGTAGCGTAATCCATATTCGGTGTTTTGAAAATATTGGTATCTTCGCTGCAAGTACCAACGCCTGAATAGATAGTGCCGTAATCCTCAAGAATCGGAATATATCCGTAAGTTGTTCTTACAGCGCCTGAAACACTTGCACTATCTGTTATAGTTCTTAAAGAAGCCTCTGAAAAAGTACCAGAACCGTCAAAGTTTGTTCCTAAAGTAGAGTTAGAACTCATAAGAATCCTTTCTTTATCTACTTTATATCTCTTTAACATTTCTTCTCTCAAACGGTAAAATTCGTTTGAATAACCTTTCAAAGTATCTGCTGTAAATAAATCTCCAGTAACTTCGCAGGAATCAGAATGGAACATAGTTGAGTTCCAGCAAACCGAGAGTTCATCACTTACTGCATCATGTGCAACTGAACCTTCGCCACGTCCTCTACTAATAACAATAAAATAATCGCCTGAAACGGTAGTAATAGCCGTAGCTTTGGTTGTCTTACATTTGAAAGTTGTGGTACTTGTAGCGTCTGTTAAAATTACAACACCACGTTTGGTTGCTTTTGCTGAATCCCAAATTTCACATATAAGACCCTTCCAACCTGTCGTAATGGTCGAAGGAAGTCCTGTGATTGTGCCGACTGTAAGTGCGTTTGACTCTGTTCCATCCGCCGCAATGGTAAGGGCTGTGCTGACTGTAAATTCTCTTTTTACTGCTGTGGATTCGTGTTCAAACATTTTATAAACAGGGTCGTCAACCTGTTTAATTGGTAATTGGGACATAACCGTATAAAATGGGGTCATATTCGACCATAACTCTGCATACTCGTTTGGAGTAATGTAGAACTGCCGTCTATCAAGCCATAGTTTACTGGTTACACCGCCATTAAAAAGCTCTTTAACTGCCATAGTAAACTCCTAATTCCCTATTTGGGAACTGTTTGAAATAAATGTGAGGTTTGTTTTTGTTTAAACTCTCCCAAGAATTGTTTTGACTCCTCTGGTGTGCTTGTGTTTAAGTTAGGATAAAGTACTGGAGATGGAGTTCCTTCTTTTTTCACGGGAGGTTGTTTTCCTCCACTCTTTAAAAATCTATGATATTCAACTAATTTCTTAGCGTCCTGCAATGGATTATTTGAAGGAGTGAAGGTGTTATAAATTTCAATCGCTTCGGCTTCGCTTGCTCCGCCTTGAATTAAAAACTGTAGGGAAGCATTCTTAGCCTGATTTTGCTTTTTCTCCTGCACTGTTTCCTGTAAGAAAGAATTAATATGCTGTTTTTCAAATTCATCATATTCATCCTTTCTTTCAATATATTCGGAAAGTTTATCATCATAGTCTTCCTTTGCAAGACGATATTTATAACTTTCTGATGTAGGGTCAGTTACCGAATCCGCAGGGTCATAATTTGCAGGTTTCTGCGGTTTAACTGGTTTAACTGGTTTTTCAGGAACTTTTACAGGTGGCTGAAGTTGAGTTTTTACCTGTGCAAATTCTTGCTTCAGGTTCTCAAGTTCAGGGTCTTTATAGTTAGAACGTTCTTTAATCTGTCGGTCTAACTCGGTATTTTTGCGCTGTAATTCCTTGTATGCATCAATAGCCTTTTGTTTGTCCCAATTTTCAAAGTTCTCACTTGGAGTTGACTCTATTACCTCTTGACCTTGTATAGGTTCAGGTGGTACGTCTGCGGTATTGAACAAACCGGACGTTCCGTTTGTGTTAAAGTTTTCCATTATTTACTCCCGCCGTTAACCTTTTTGGGTGCGGCATTTAGTTTGTTTTTGTGTTGCTGTACTGCTGTATCAATATCATTTCCTGCTTTATGAATTTTAGTCTCAAAATTCTTTACTACTACTTTTTCATTAGCCTGAATTACTTCGTTGGATTTTCTTTGTAAAGCTCCCTGTAAATCTTCTATCTGTTGTTGTAACTGTTGAATTGCGTTTTGAGCCTGTTTCAAGGCATCTTCTTCCTCAATGATTTCTTCAATATTTTCAAAGTCTGTTTTCATTAAGTAGTATTTAGGATTCTTAATTATTCCAATCTCATAAGATTTTAAGAGTTCAGCTCTTTCCTGTGTCCTATTACTTGGAAGCATTGAACCACTCATAATCTGAATATCAAATTGGAATGTACTTAAATCATTAATTGTTTTTATCTGACCCGCTTCTTCCTGTTTATCGTTGAAAATTATTTCTTCTGGTTTTGTATGATTTGGTCTGACTAAACGAATTACTTTTCTCTGGTCATAGATAACAGGTATGTATTCTGAAATTACTTTAGCTACTTGATTTAAACTCGATTCAATTTTCCTTTTCTTAGACGCACTCCTGCGTTTCATAAATTCATCTATCTGTGTAGTTCCACTTGCGGTATTCGGACTCTGGGTAACATCTCCATCCTGAAAAGCATAAGCACCGATTATCCTCTGAATCTGCCTAATAAGATTTTCTCTCTGCTGCATAATGCCAGCAGGCAAAGGAGGATATTGAGCAAAGACAGGGACTGTGCCTGTATCATAATCAACTTCATAAACATCCATTCCCGAACCCGTTGCATTAGCTTCAATTTGTTTCTTTAACCCACTTCCTTTTGCCGTGAATACTCTTAACTTTGTAATAAGCTGTAAGTAACTCTGAATCCTGCTATCTAAGATATTAAGTTGCTCCTGTAAAGGTTTGACAACTCTTATATCTCCGCAAGGGTAAGGATTTCTATTGTGATGAAGCATACAGGCTATTATAGGTTGATTACTTATTGGAAGGACTTCGTCAATCACTAATTGGTCGGCGATACTTAATACTCTGCGGATTCTATCTAACATAGGTTGAGAGAGTTCGTAGATTCCATTCTTAATCAAATCACCTTTTGTAATCAACTGCAATCTTGTAGTTGAATTAGGAATAGACATTTCATCTTCAAGCCCACTTACCATTATAGGAGTACCAGTTTGCGGGTCTACAACTAAATGATAAACTTCTCCATACTGTTTATAAATTTTAAGCAGTTCTTCTACAATCGCATCATCAGAGATATATTGTTCTTGTCCAAGTTTGGTAACTATAAAAGCGGGTTGTTCCAACCATTTCTTAAAATCTTCTTCTTTCTCAAAGGTTAAATCAACTGTTCCGTTTCTATCAAATACGTTATACTTCTGTATTTTAATTTTTGTATATCTGTCAATATATCTTGCGTATTTTGAAGTAATTGCCATGTTGGGAAATGAAATAGTTCCCTGTGTCTGTGCTCTTTGAGCCGCATATTCCTGTCCTGTTTCCCAAGAAATCTTAGTTAAATCTATTTTGGGATAATTGTTCTTAATTACTTCTTCTGAAATAAGTTGGGATATGAATATATTCTGCGAATCACTTCCATCGGGTTCTTTGCAATCGGGGTCAAAGTAAACATAAAGAGGGTCAAGGTCTGTTAGTTTAATTTCTCCTCTATTATTGTCCGCCTGAAAGTCAGGATAAACAAAAAGAATACCCATACCACCTGTAACAAAATCCCTGCTATATCTTTCAATTCTTACTTCGCCTTTAGAAATATACCAGATATAATCATAGAGTCTCGATACATAATAAGCTACCTCAACATCCGAATCCTCTCTTGCGGTAGCTTTGAATCTCGGACTATTTTCAGTTAATTGCTGAATTATCAAATCCACAGCAGGAAGGACTTCATTTACGGGAGTTGCCATTCTTCCTTCGGATTCAAACTGATTTTTTATAGAATCTGGAAATTGTTCACCGAAATAAAACTCTCTATCTTCTATGAGATTATTAGTAAAGGTATCTCTATCAGAGGTTTTATAATCCCGATAAAGGTCTTTATTCTTTTGTACTTCAGGATGAATACTTACATCGTTCATGCAAACCTCTGTGTTACAACACCTCTCATGGGGTGTGTAAAAATTAACGGAGTCTGTAAACCATATTCTTGTTTAAGTTCTCCTCCGCATTCTTCACAAATCTTTAATGGTTCAGTTTTGATACTCTCTTTTTTCTCGAAAGTTTTTCCACATTTTTTACACATATAAACTCTTAATACCATCAGCTCATCCACATATATTCTTTTTTAATTTCGTTTCTTTCTCTTGGGAGCAAATAAATATCAGATTTTGGTTGGGGTAAAGTATGGTCGGGACAGTACATTAATCTTGTAGCATAGTAAAGTCCATCAAGCAAATCGTCATTCTTTCCACGAGGATACATATTAAGTTCTTCTTCTAAAGCATTCATTCCCTCTTTAACCCAAATCTTTCCAGAAGCAAAGAAAGGCTGTAAGGTTTCAAGCCTTGCTGATTTTTCTGTTCTCGGATTCCATTTTTGTTCTAAACCGGAGAGATATAAACCTTCTTCTGTTAATCTTTGTCTAAGATATTGTCTTAACATTTCCTGATAAGCTATAGTCTCCACACAACCCTTTCGTGGTTTGTAGGACTTTATCATATCAATTATTTGTTCGGCGTGTGTTAAAGGCGAGACTCTCTGTCTGTAGTAATACAAACAGTATATATTTTTATCCGCATCATAAGCGACTACAAAACTAACTGAATAATCTGCCGATTTTTTAGTAGAAGAAGCGGGGTCAATCCCAACAAAGAAATTTACAGGAATTTTTTCAGAAATTGGGAGTTCTATTCCATTTTTTTTAGTTAAATTAAGGAATCCCAACTCTCCTTTAAGTTCAAAAGTCCCATCCCAAGTTTTCCAGTCTTTAAAGGTTTTATCTTCATCGCCAACGATAGTACATTCAAATTCAGAATAATATTTAGA